>ERZ781275.81-NODE-81-length-111030-cov-31.314233_pt1 | contig 111030 bp, 108 predicted proteins | sample MGYA00375853_ERZ781275 | MGnify/ENA primary metagenome ERZ781275 (study PRJEB29790, sample SAMN03653691) | human gut metagenome | host: Homo sapiens | place: USA: Dallas, Texas | collected 2012-07-23 | study: EMG produced TPA metagenomics assembly of the Gut...
TTAAAAGCTCTCCGACTCTCATTCCCGTATAAATTAGGATTAATACAGTATCGACACCTTCAATATTTAAATTAGACCATAACTTATTTATTTTTTGTCTTGTAAAAGGTTTGTGTGGACGGATTGCTTTATTTTTACCTAAATTTAATAGATTGGCATAGTTCTTATTGCAATACTCCATCATAATTCCATATTTAAACATAAGGCTAATTAAAGAACGGATTTTCTTACAACTACTGTAGGAAAGTCCTTTTTTCTTAACAGTATCAATTACATCTTGTAGATGATAATATTTAATTTTTTTTAATGGCATTTCATGTAAAGGTAGGCAATGTTTATAAGAATTTTTATAGCTATTTATGGTACTTTTGCTAGGTTGGTATTTATCTATATGGAATGGTAGCCACCTGTAATAAAGTTCCGAAAATGTAATTTGATGACCATGGAGGATTTTACTAGTATGCTTTTTATTATATTCTGCTGCATAAATTTCTGCTTCTGCTTGTGTACAAAAATAAGAAATAGGCTTTTGCTTTCCTTCGGCGGAGATGAGAAAAACGTAAGGTCTCCGCCTTTTACCACTTAATTTTTTAATGCTACCATATCCATTTGGTTTGCGCATTTAAATTACCCCTTTTTTAATAAAATAACAAGGAGATATTATAATGACTACAACATATTTTGCAAAATTCAATGACGAAGGATTGCCAGAAGGATTCATTCCATCGTTTCATGTTAATAATTATGGCGGAAAAAATAAACTCACGTCTGATGGATATATTGAAATTCCATTAGAAGAATACAATTACTATATAGGTAATATGAGTAATGAAGATAATAATTATGCTAAATTTAAGAGAGATAACCAAACAGGAAAACCAGTTATTTATATACCACCTGAACCAACACAAGAAGAATTACAGGCAAGAGCTTTAGTTGCTTTAGAAGTAGAATATAATGCACAAAAAGAAGGATTTAAACAAGATTTAGATACTGCTACGCTTGCTGGAAATACAGAGGCTATACAATCTATACAACAAGAATTTATGGAATTTAATCAGGCGTATGAGGTAGCTAAACAAGAAATATTAAAAGGAGAATAAATATGGATTACTTTATATGGCTTACACTTCTGGACACGGATACTATTAGAATACTTACACCGATTATTATATTATTAATAATTGGAGCGGTAATATATCTATATTATTTCAAACGCAAATTGCTTAATTTATTTGTACGAGATAAAGATTTCACGTCTAAAATGAAAAAATGCAAAACAAAAAAAAGAATCGAATAAACTTGTATATGAAACATTAATAAAAAAATTAACTCAGGAGGATAAATAAAATGGCATTTTTTACTAGAAAAGAACGTTGTAAATATTGTGCAGGAGAATTAGCAGATGGTAAATGTACTAATCCTAATTGCATTGCATATCAAAATACAACAGAAAATGTAAATAAAAATAAAGAAGGTACAGACAATGCGTAAATTATTATTAGCGTTATGTTGTGCCTTCTTTTTATCTACAGCAACTGCAAGTGCTAATAGCCTGCATGATATACAGGATAATATTCCAACAGATAAAGCTTTACATTTTATGGCAGGATATGTAATTCAAGACCAGCTTCAGCGTAATGTAGGTTGCAGTGCGTTTGAAGCTTTTTTAATTACTTCAGCTATTGCCTGGGCAAAAGAAAAGTTTGTCGATGACCATGTAGATAATAACGACGCATACGCTACAATGGCTGGCGGCTTGTTTTATCAAATTAAATTTTAAGAAGGTGATTAAAATGCAGGATTTTTTGGCGGATATGGTTTCGTTTTGCAAGACGATTATACCAGTCCGATTAGAGATTGAATGGGGAGCGTGTTTCGCTACAGTGGGGACTATATGTAGTCATTTGTTTGGTAGTTGGTCAAACTTGTGGGAAGCTATTTTGCTACTAATGGTGTTAGATTATATAACAGGTCTTTTATCAGCCTGGATAAATCCAAACAAAAAACTTGATAGCAGAAAAGGTTGGCGAGGATTAGCAAAAAAGGCTGTTATCGTAATTATTATTATGGTGGCACATACGGCAGATATTGTTTTCAATCAAGGAACTATCACGCGAGATATTGCGATTTTATTTTATATCGCAAATGAGGGCTTGAGCATATTAGAAAATGCTACAAACTGTGGTGTACCAGTTCCAACTAAATTAAAAAATAACTTAGCACAGTATGCCATGCAAAAAGAAAAAATTAGAAAATAAAAAGAAAGAAGGATTAATAATGCAAGAACAAGCAAGAAAAATTGTAATGGAATATTTTAATTCTCACGTAGATAAAACAGATAATAAACAAATTACATTAGATGATATTTATGTAGTTTGGTTTTCTAAAACATTGCAAAATTGGAAAGCTCTTGTAAGCACTACAGTTAGTGATGGTATGTACTACGAAATAACTCATAACGGCAATGAAAATGAAACTTATGTAGATGTTTATAAAAAATGGGAAAATTATACTGTTAAAGGAGAATAAAAATGAAAAATTATATTAGCGTAAAAATGATAAAAGCAGAACCATGCAAAGCATGGAAAGACTTCAAAGGTCATATGACTGGAGATGAAGGATATAAAATTTATTATCCTGATGGTTATATATCTTGGTGTCCTAAAGACATCTTTGAAGCACAGTATTTAGAACTAGAAAAAGAAGATACTATTACTCAAAAAGATGTTTGCAATTTTATTACAAGCACATCAATTACTGGAGCAAACCATGAAATTATCGAAACATCATGTAAAAATGGTTTTGTAATTACTAATTTCTATAATATGGGCATTGGTAAAGAAAATCATGAAAGATATATTTTTGCACAAATATATAATTTGCTTACATTTTTACTTCAATCTGCTAGAAAAGGATTTAATGATAAATAATGGGAAGTAATTCTATAAAAGTTTTAGGTGCAAGCAATCATGCTAAATCAAAACGTGAAGAAAATGATTTTTATGCAACTGAACCTAAAGCAACTATTTTATTAATGGAAAAAGAAAAATTTAATAATGTTATTTTAGAACCAGCATGTGGACAAGGACATATGAGTGAAGTTTTAAAAAGTTATAATTATAATGTTTTATCAAGTGATTTAATAGATAGAGGGTATGGGATACAAAAAGATTTTTTTGATTATAATAAATGGGCAGGTGATATAATAACTAATCCTCCTTATAAAATAGCTTTACCATTTTTGAAACATGCTTTGAATATTATTAATACTGGTTCAAAGGTAGCATTATTTCTAAGATTATTATTCTTAGAAGGTATAGAACGTGGTAAATTTTTTAAAGAATTTCCACCTAAAAAAGTTTATGTATCTAGTGCAAGATTAAATTGTGCTAAAAATGGAGATTTTAAAACATATAGTAAATCAACAGCAATGGCTTTTGCTTGGTTCGTATGGGAAAAAAATTTCAAGGAAAATACTATTATTGATTGGATTTAGAAAGGTGAAATTATGGAATTAAAAGATACTGTTAAATTAATGTTAAGTGCTGATTTTAAAGAAAGATTTCAAGCTGAATACGCACAGGATAAAAATAGAGCAGAAGGTTTAGCAAAAATGTTAAAAGCTTATAAAGCAGGAACATTACCATTTAAGCCTAAATGCAGTTATGAGCTTTTATATGAACATTAATTTATATGAGAGCTAAATTAAAAGTATTAGAAGAACGTGCAGGAATTGAAGGTATTGATTTGGCGGTGATTAATGATGAAAGTAATTGATATTTCTGCTTGGCAAGAATGGATCGATTGGCAGGCAGTAAAAGACGCTGGAATTGAAGGAGTTATTCTAAAAATAGGAGAACATTATAAACTTGATGAAAAGTTTATAGAACATGTAAATAACGCTGTAGCGTATGGATTACGCTATGGCGTTTATTATTATAGCCATGCGACATTTATTCATGAAGCTGTAGCAGAAGCTAATTGGGTTGATAAACAGATTAAGACATATCTTAATGGGAAAAATCCTGAACTTGGTATTTGGTATGATGCTGAAGATAAAGATATGCTAGAAGGATATTTAAATGTAGTTTATCCTATTGCTAATTTTATCAGTACATTATTGGATAAAGGGTATAACTATGTAGGCTTATATAGTTCTTATAATTGGCTCACAAATATTATAGACTTAAAAGCATTGCCTGATTATGTACCTATTTGGTCAGCTCAATATTATCCAGAAAATAGTTTTGCCATAGAAAATCCTAATCGTATATGTCGAATGTGGCAATACACCGATTGTGAACGAATTGGAAATATGGGGCTTGATTGCAGTGTCTACTATGAATGATTACCAGGATATAATAGATAATTTACCAAAACCGACAACAGATTTAGAAGAACAATATTTATATTCAATAGTAATGGCAATGGCTGGTAAAGATTATCAGCCATTTTCTAAACCTTTTTGGCGGAAAGAGCAGTATTTAAAAGCATGGTGGGAGATAACTAAGCTAAAAGTAGCAGAAGGAAATATTCCAAACGATAATTCTGTAAGTACAGAAAAAATTGTTGATGGTGCTGTTACCTTAATTAAGCTTGCAAAAGAAGTAGTTGATAAGCTCTTGGCTGATGACAAAATTGAAACAAGTATGATAAAAGATTTATCAATAACTACAGAAAAGCTGGTTAATAATGCTATAATTTCAGAAAAGATAGCTGAAAACACTATTATATTGAGTAATTTGTCTAAAGAGGTAACAAATTTACTCTTAACTACAAACCATGTAGGTATAATACAACAACCTCAAATAAATCAAATTACAGAAAACGGAGATACGCTCACGCTAGATGTATTAAAAAATAAAATCAATGAGATAATTCAATTATTAAATAATGCGGAAGTTACAAAATGAAGGAGTGTTTATCATGATTAAAACCATTAAACTTGTAAGTAAAGAACCAATTGAAGGTATTACAAAAGCAAAGATTAAAGACATCTTTGAAACATCTAAAAATCCTAATCAGGTATTATTGGATAATATACCTGAATTTTGCTTTATGCAGGGCGATGTACTTTATTTTACAGGGCTTAGAGCATTAAATCCTTGTATTGAAGAAATGGAAGTGAACACACTTGAATGATGTGCTTAGTAAGATTAAAAAATATAAATATATTATTATTGGCGGTATTATTATTGTGGTCTTGTATGTGTGCAGTCTGTGGAGCGACAGAAAAGACTTATACGATAACGGAAAGCCAACTGACGCAATTAGAAACGAACTTGACCAAGCTGAAGGAGCAAAACAAGATATTACAGGAACAGCTTCAAGTATCGCAGAAACAAGTACAAAACTTGAAAACGCAATCGGAACAGCTACAGAAGCAAGTTCAAACTTTGAATCAATCCTTAACGAATGCCAATCAATTATTGACGCGATACGAAAAACAAATTAATGAAGAAAAAAATTGTGCTATTGGTCTAGGTATTGGAAATAATGGTATCGCCATAGCTGGGGATATAAAAAATACCTGGATAATCGCTGATGAAAAGACAGTTATTCTAGGTTATAAATTCAAGTTTTAATGCCATTTTTCCCACGTGGGAAAAATGGTTTATTTATGGGATTTTTTATATGAATAATACATTAGATGAATATATAAAAAAATATGAGCAAAAAACAAAAGATAAGTTTAAACCAAAAGAAGGGTTTAAGCTTTTTTACTTGCCTTCTCGTGGCTTTTGTGAAATTGGCACTACTCAAGATAATAGTATGCTAATGATTTATCAAATGGCTGGTGATGGCAAATTTTGGCGAGATTTTGCCACAGTATTTGCTCAAATGCTAGGGATAAAAAAACTAGGTACAATATGCATACGAGAAAATATAAAAGCTTATATTCGTTTTTGGGGATATAAGATAACTAAAAAAGAGCCGCTTCATGACGGCTCTTTTATCTATTATGCAGAAAACAAAGAAGGTAAGAAGGCTCGTATATCACCCGTATATTTGCACGATGATATAACAAGGATTTCTTATTATGTAACATGGGATATTTAGATATAGAAAGTAGGTGAGATTATGCATGCATACAAACCTAAAATTTATTATATAGATTTGCAGTTATTCAAAGGAAATACAACGGTAAACAACCAATCGTATCAACCAACTCAGTATGAATTACAATTACAAAAAGTTCAAGCTGATTTAGCTAATCAATATGCACCTAATGCATCATGGTTAAATGATACTGCTAAAAATATTCTGCAAAACTCAATAGGTGCTGTTCAATATGATTTTAACACAGCTAATAATCAAGCACAAAGTCAAATAAATCAAGCAAACCAAAATAATCAAGCTTTGGCTAATGGACAATTACCGCAAGCAGCACTAGACAATATAACTAATAATGTATCAACCATAGCGCAAAATAGTATGGGTAATTTATTAAATGGACTTGCTAATAATGGTGTATTGAATAGTTCTGTAACAACTACAGGAATGAAAGATTTATCTGATAGCGTGAATAATACTATTTCACAACAACAACAAAGCTATATGAACTTATTAAATGGAATAAATAATGGAAATATCAATAATGCATCGGCAGGAATAACAACAGCAGCAGGAGCACAAGAAGCGGCTCAACAGCCGGCACTTAATTTGTGGAATGCTTCAACAGGGCTTGCAAGTTCAGGCAATTCAACGCTTAATGCATTAGCAGGTAAAGGAACGACTACAACTACTCAAACCACTAGCGGTGGCGGATTACTTGGTGGATTGTTTGGCGGATTATTTTAAAAGATAAAGGAGAATGATTTTTATGGAACAAGGAATAAATGCATATCAAAATCAAGACCAGTGGGATAAAATGTATAACTTAAAAAGAGGATTAGCTGTAGCTAGTATGCCGATTGAGCAAGCAATTGGTTATGGATTAGGAGCATTTTTAAATAACTATTTTACTAGAGGAAATAAGAAAAAAGGATTAGAAGCTGCTGAAGCAGTTATAAGTGAACCAATATCATCAAATGAAGCTACTTCAGATGGTATATTAAGTGGCATTGAAAATAAAGGTTCGAAAGAAAGCGATATTCTAGGAGATAATAGTGATTATGTTCGACAAGTAATGGAAACAAATGCTAGTATCCCAGAAGGAACTACACTGAATCAGTATAATCAAATGGCTAATGATAATCGTACTATATCAGCTTATCAAAATATGCAATTACCAACAGTAGAACAACAAATATCTACAACAAATAAAAATAAAGTAAATACGACAACAGTACCAAAGGAAAGTTATTTATTAGGTGATTCAAATAAACTAAAAGTGAAAGATGATCTTAGTATGAAATATGCTTTGGGATATTATAATCAACCAATGTCTTTTAATAATGCCGTCGCTTCTAGTAATGAAGTGGCGGCTAATTCTTTACCTGAATATTTAAAACCACGAATTGATTATTATATAAATATTATCAATAGTGCAAAGGAAGATTATATGAAAGCTCAAGCTAATAATGATACTGAAGGAATGCAGTCTGCTAATGCACAGGCAAATGCTGCTAGAGAAGAATTAAATAAATTAGGTGTAGATAGTAGTTATTTTGGTGCAGATAAAACACAGGAACAATCTCAAAAATCTATGGCGGATTTAAATTATTATAAAGAACCTATACCACAAAAAATATCTTCATATCAACAGAATTTAGCTAATAGCATTGAAAGACAGTTAATTCAAGCTAAATATATGTATGATAATACAAGTACAGATGATGAACGCTTCCTTGCACAAGTACAAGCTAAAAATGCCAGAGATCTAGCAAGACAATATGGATTAGATGTATCGTCATTTGATTCTGATATATCCTTAGATAGAGCTAAATTAGCATATTTAAATGAAACACCACAATTTAATAATACTAATACATCTACACCAAATTATTTAACAACTCAAGAATATTGGCAAGATATTTATGAGCGAGTATTAAAAAGCGGTGTAGGTGAAACAGCAGCAAGAGAAATAGCAACACAAAAATCAGCTGCATATCAGTCAAGAAAAATGAGTGATTTATCCGACCAATTTATATCATATGGTACTAATCCTGATGGTAGTGTTAATAATCTTGGTATGTCTATGCTTGCTCAATTACGTCTTGAGGATCCAGATGCATTTACACAGCTATTATCAGCATATGGTATGCCAAAAGACCAATATGCTTTTGGTTTACAACTAGCACGTGATGCAGTATCTGCACAAAATCAATTAACAGCAATGGATAAACAAGCTAAGTATAATGAAGAACTTCAACAAAAAAGATATGACTTAGAAGATAGAAATGATATAGAAAAAAATAAAAGACAAGATGCTTCATATGCTTATCGAGCAGGTATTGATACAAATAATCAAAAAGATCTTATCAGTTATAAAGCTAATATAGAAAAACAAAATAATTCCAATAATAATAACTTAAGCAAAGAAGAGCAAAAAATGTTTGGTGAAATAAATAGTTTAGTATTTAATTTATTGTCTTCAGCTAAAAACGATGATGCTTTATCAAGTGAAGATACATTGAATAAATATCAGCAAGAATTGGCAAAATATGGACCATATTTAACAGAAGATGAATATCAGTTTTTCTCCAATTCTATAATATATGTATTTAATTTTTTACGTGAGAAAAAAGCTGGAAATGAAGATAATGCTCGCAAATATTGGAATGCTATACCTGATGAAATAAGAAAAGAATACTTACCAGAATATAGTGATTAAGAGGTGTTATAATGTCAAATAGATTAGATTATTTTAGAAAAGTAAATTCGCGAACATGGTTAAATAGTAATAATTCTGGTGTTATAAAGAATGAGCCTGAAGAAAAAGGTTTTTTTGATAATGCTATAGATACTGTATCAGATATAACAAATGATATTGCTAATGGTATAGATAATAATCTTAAATGGGTATCAAATAAATTCCATAAAAATAATGTTGATTATTCTACAACGGGCAAAGATTATTTAAAAGGAACAGGCAAATATGATTCTAGTAATAAAACGGCAAATACTTATCCTGGTAATGGAGACGTAAATCATGATAAACTATCTAACCATCTATCAATAGATATTCCTAAAAGAATAAAACAGAGTATAAATCTTCCCGAAAGCTTTCAGACTCTTTATGATGTATCTCCTATTGGATTATTGAGTGGATTAGCTTATCAAGCGACAGAATTTGATAAAAATTCTACTGATAAAATTACAGAAGCTGGTAAAAAATATGCAAATGAATCAACTTTAGAACCAAATTGGTTGAAAAATTTCCAAAAAAGAAATTTAAATGCCTTAGAAAGAACACAAGAATATAACTATAATGCACCTAAAAGTCTTATTAATGGAATAAGTAATACGTATGGCGGTATAGTTGACTTATTTGGATTAAATACAGGACATGAACTAAATTTTATAAGTAAAAAAACTAGTCCAAATAAAAATTTTAGCGGAAATATTTTTTCTAAAGAATTTTTTACAGATCCAGAAGGATTAACTTACACATTACCTAATGCAGCAGGTTCAATGCTTGCCTTAGCTCCCTCAGCTTATTTAGCACCAACTTACTTAATGAAGTTAATTCAAAGTACAACAAATCCTATGATCAGAAAGTCAGCTGAATTAGCGTTGAAGGGGGCAATGACAGCCTTTCCTGAATCTATGTCTGAAGGTGGAGCTGTAGTAAGAGATGCTAAAGAAAATAACTTAGATAATCCATATCTAAGAGGTTGGGCTACTACTATGTCTAATTTGCCAATGTTAATGGGTTCTAATGCAATTGAATATACGTTACTTGGTGGAAAAGGAATAAATCCATCATTAGGTAAAACATTGCCTAAACGACTTAAAAAAGCAATTGTAGCAACTGGCATTAATGCTATACAAAATGGCACAGAAGAATTTACACAACAAGGTATTCAAAACAAATGGACAGATAAACCATATTCATTTAACCCTTTTAATGCACCTCAAGATCAGATCGATGCTATGCAAACAGGTATGATAGTTGGTGGTGGATTATCCGCTGTACCATCAACAATTAGGGCTACAACAGGAAATCCAGATTTTGATAAATATATAAATAATGCTTCTAATGAAACTGGTATTCCTGCAAGTATTATTCAAGCTGTAAGTAATATAGAATCTTCATATAATCCTAATGCAGTATCAGAACAAGGGGCTATAGGCTATATGCAACTTATGCCTGAAACAGCAAAAGCAATGGGTGTAAAAAATATAAAAGATCCAGAACAAAATATAATGGGTGGAGCTAAATATTTAAAATATTTATATGATAAATATGGCAATTGGCGAGATACATTAATTGCTTATAACGAAGGAGAAGGAAACTTTGATAATGGTGAAAGATTTTCTGAATCCATAAATTATGCCAATAACGTATTAAATAAAATTGAAGAACTAAATAATATTTCTTTGCCTGATAAGAAATATTACAATATCTTAGGAGAAGTTAGTGATACAGGGCTTACTACATTAACAGAACAAAAATTAAATTTATTGGCAAGAGATTTCTATAATAAATTTGGTTATAATTTAGATGTAACTAGCATGAAAAGAAATGGAGATGGTTCTTCTTGGCATGATAGTGGGCAAGCGATTGATGTGGCTAATGACTTATTAGCAAGTGATCCTGAAGCTAGAGCATGGCTTATAAAACAAGGCGAAAAATATGGCTTAACATCACTTGATGAATATACTAATCCATCAGCAAATGCTACTGGCGGACATATACATTTTTCAGACCATGGAGAGCCTATACCTGGTGTATCAACTCAAGTAGATAGTGCACCAAACATTGATAATTCAACTGCTAACGACTTTTACAATAACGATAGTTATGTATTAAATAATGATTATTCTAATATGAAAGCAGATGATATATCACTTTATGAACCTGCACAAGCAGAGTATAAAACAGAAAAAAATGATAATAGTGATTTAGATACTTTATCTGAAGATGAAAAATGGGATATTGTTGATGAGGAAATAGCAAAAGCTCAAACAGATGGAAATATTTTATATTTAGATAAATTAACTAAAATAAAGCGTAATAATGATATATATGCTTTAGATAATTTAATTGATAATATAAAGAAAACAGATAAAAAATTTCTAACAAAATTGCAGGCAAAAAGAGCTGAAGAAATAGAGCATATGAAAAAAGGCTTTATGGCGGATAATGCTTTTAAAGTTAATAAAAATAAAGATAATAAACCCCAATTTGATACAAACAAACTAAAAATTTTAGGAAATAATTTATTAAAACAATTAGAAAAAAGTAATAATGAATTACAAAATACTAATCCTATAGTAAATTATGATAAGATAAAAGCTTCATTAGATAGTAGTGATATAAATAGACAAAGAGATGCTATTACTGCAATACAATATTTATTAAATTCATTAAATAGTGATGAAAAAGTAATTAAAGCAACTTTATTAAATGGATTAAATGATCCTAATAATCATCTTGCTGATGAAATAGCTGAAGCTAGAAATAATAGTAAACAAGAACAATACCAATCTTTTAGTAATGTATTAGATAAAATTATTAGAGATAAGAGAAAAATTGATTATCAAAAAAATGCATCAATGATAAAAAGTCCATTTAATATAAATAATAATCAAATAGCTGCTGTGCCAGTTGTTCAATATAGAAATAATCAAGATAAAATAAAAGGAATTATTGATAGATTAGACCATTTTTCAACACTTCCTTCTAATTATAGTGATTTAGGCCCAACAGTAATATCAAAAAATGAAGGAAAAGATTTATCCAGTGATGGATTATTAGGTGATATTTTAAAACGAAATATGCCTAAATATGAAGAGGAGCAATCTAAGCAAAAAAATAATAAAATATATGAAGCTTTATATAATGGTAATCAAGGTGGATATTCTTCTGATGATATGACTAATCCTATAAATTGGAGTAATGAATTAATGTTACCTCTTGATGAATATGGTGATTGGAAAGCAAAAAGAGAGCCTATTTATAAAACTAAATCTGAAGAAAAATCGTCAAAAGATAAGACAAATGAGTTATATTATAGAATAAAAAACAATTTGATGGCGGAAAATTATAATCAAGATTATCAATATGATTACTCTATAGAACAATTAGCTAAATCTATAGAAAGAGCAAAAAAATATAAAGAATTTATAAATAGCTTATCTGAAGAAGAAGCATTAGCAATGGACTATTTAGATTACACTTTTAAAGATACTAGAAAATCTTTTGTTGATGTATTAAACTTATTGAAAAATGAGCAAGAACAAGATATACAAAATTATATGGAAATACTTCGTTCTCAAATGAAAAAAGGAGTAGTAGCCCGTAGTGTATATTATAATGAAAAAACAGATGAATATATTAATAGTCCTGGATTTTCTAATAATTATCAATGGTATAGAGATATAATGAAAGCAAGAGATTATCGACCTCTTGGAAAAAATGATATTGAAGGATATTTAAGAGATACAGCTATAGAGCATTTGTCATATGGATATGAAGATCCTCAATATGGTATGCAGATACCACCAGAAGTAGCAAATGAATTTAGAAGAAGGGAAGATGCTATAAATGGACTTGAAACAATTGCAGACAAAGCAAAACAATATGAACAAGGACGACAATTACCAAGAGAAAATCAAACAAGCAGCAGAAGTAATGAAACAAATATTCAGCAAAAACAAAAAGAAATAGATATAGAAGCTGCTAAAAATATAGGTAAACTTTTGTTTGATAAAGTACAAGAAAAACAATTAAAAGTTGATTTAAATAATCTTGAGCAGGCTATTAGTAGTGATAATATTAATAGAGTAAATAAAGCTAATGATTTTATGCAAAGAAAATTAGAACCTATATTAAATGATAAAGAAAAACAACAAATACAGAAAACTTTAGATGACAATAAAATTGAAGCAGATATACAAAAAGAAGACTTATCTACATCTGAAACACAATCTATTGAGAATAATAGAGAACAGTCAGATATAAATAGGTCTTCTTTTGATTTAAAAGCAAATGAAGTAGAACAAAAGAATACAAATAATAAACAAAATAAATCATTTGATTTAGCATATGGATATTTAACAGAAAGTGGAAAATCTTTAGCTGAAGCTAATGAAAATGAATTTATTATAAAATCCAATGGAAGCAGGAATTTTGGAGAAATTACATCATCTATATCAAATGCTACTGGCGGAGAATTGACACCAGGGAAAATTCGACTTCGTGTTGGTAACGAAAAACAAGGCTTAATTCATGCTAAAAAACATGAAAAACAAGCTAAACATATAGGATATAATTCGATTGAAGATATGATTGCAGATGTTGCTGAAAATTTTGATGTGATTTATAAAAAAGATAATGGAAAAGGAAAAAGAGCGACATATTCTTTAGTTAAATTAAATGATGATAATGTAAAAGCTAAACAAAATGTAGTACCTACTTATTTTGAATTACAAAACGAAGATAATGGTTATTATATTATTATCACTGCTATACCTAAGAATATAGGGAGCTTTAAAAATCAAATAAAAAAAGAAACATTGATTTATAGCAAACAGGGACAAGATATTGCCACTATTTCCAGTGATAGTGCGGTTCGATTATCCCAAAGTAACAATAAAACTGGAGTTACAGAGGAACGGCTCCCGATATCCGTAAAATCAAATGTTTCTTCTAATAATATTATATCAAATGATAATATTAGCGACAATCAAAAGAAAAGTGAGGTAAATGAAAATGAGCTTAATGACAGCTCCAACACAGTGGTTACACGAGATAAGCAGGGGAACGATAAAGACAATGTGGGGACAGATGATGAAAGCCACCGATCCAGTAGAGAAGATGGACAAGATATACGAACAAATGGTGGAGAGGGGCCACGACAAGATAGTAGCACTAGCATTCGTGGAGATAGCACCAATATTGGCGGAAAGACTAGCGATAGCACAATACGCCAAGAAGAATCCGCAAATACGGACAATAGCACCAGAGATACTAAGCTATCAAGAAGCGTTACAGATAGCTACGAAAGACCATTGGTTGACGAAACGACAACAGAAGGAATTACTGACTTTGTTAATGAATCATTATTCGATGAAAGCACTATAGATAAACAAAAACAAATTAATATAAAAGATATAAAGGTAGGCAATCTTGAATCTATCAAGAATGACCTACCTTTATTATTGCCAGAACAACAAGATGATGTTTTCAAAGCAGAAACACGTATGTTTGTGAATAATAAACCAGGAATGTTATTTACTAATGGTACAGGTACAGGAAAAACATTTACTGGATTGGGAATTGTTAAACGTTTTGTAGAACAAGGAAAAAAGAACATTTTAATTGTATCGCCAAGTACAGGTATCAATGATGGTTGGATTGATAGTGGCAAAAAATTTGGACTTAATATAGTGCCATTAAAGAATAAGAAAGACAATGGTAATAATAATATATCTATAACTACATTAAATAATTTTACATCTAATAAAACACTTGTTAAGCGTAATTGGGATTTAGTAGTCATTGATGAATGTCATAAATTAATCAGTAATCAAAATAATAAAGAAACAGGTGCTATTAAGAATTTAAGAGCTATTACTCTAAGTGAAAGAGGCTTTAATACACGTTTTGATTATTTATATCCAGAGGAAAATTCTAATTCGGAATTAAGAATAGAATTAAAAAATCAATGGAAACAAATACAAGAAAAAGATAAGCCAAAAGTATTATTTTTATCAGCAACACCATTTAGTCATGTTAAAAATATCGATTATGCGGAAGGATATCTTTTTAATTATGATAGGAAAAATGGAAATTTAAGTACTGAAGAAGCACATGATAAATTTTTTGTTAAAAATTTTGGTTACAAAATAAGATATAACCGATTAGAACAGCCTGATCCAGATGTAGATAATAGCATAATGGAAATGGAATTTCATGAGAAATTAAAGAATGATGGTGCTATATCTAGCAGAAGATTAGTAATTGATAAAGATTATGATAGAGGTTTTATTCTAGTAGATGGTGGAATAGGTAAAAAAGTAGATGAAGGCTTTGAATATCTATTTAATAGTAAAAATAACTATACAAATTTAGCCAATTTCCTCAATAAAAGTTATGGCTATTATAATAAATTATTTTTATTAGAAGCTGTGAAAGCTAGAGAAGCTATAAAATTAATAAAAGAATACAAAAAAACTGGTAAAAAAATAGTAGTATTTCATAGATATTTAAAAAATGAAAGCAAACATCCATTTAAACTATCTTTTGATGATGAACAATTTAAATCACTTACTTCTTATACTAAAAATCGTATCAAAGATGAATATGAAAGATTTTGTAAAGAAAGACCTGATTTAGTAAATCTTGATTTATCTGAATTGACATCGCCTATACAGACATTAACCGAAGCTTTTGGCGATAAAATAGTTATTTATAATGGAAGTTTATCTGCAAAAGAAAAGAATGATAGCTTATCAAAATTTAATGATGATAATAGTGATGTTGACGTAATTTTAGTACAAGCAGACGCTGGTAGTGCGGGAATTAGTCTTCATGATAAAACAGGAAAACATCAAAGAGTATTGATTAATCTAGGATTACCAACTAAACCTGTAGAAGCAATTCAAACAGAAGGCAGAATTTATCGTGTTGGTCAAAAATCTAATGCTATTTTTCGTTATTTAAATACAGGAACATCAATGGAGCGTACAGCTTTTGCTACAAATATTGCTCAAAGAAGTGAAACAGTAGAAAATCTAGCTTTGGGAGAAGAAGCACGAAATTTAAAACAGTCGTTTGTTGAAGCTTTTCAAGAAACAATTGATAGTGATGAGTGGAAAAAGAATTTACCAGGTAATTCATCAGAGGGGACTGGCGGAAAAGAAAAAGATTATGCTAATCAAAATATAAAAACAGCATATGATAAGGCAAAAACTTTCTATTATGCCAATCAGAAGAAAACAAGTAAAAATAAATCTAGTGAAGGTAAAGATTATTTTGCTACTCCAGAACCAATCGGTCTAAAAATGGTTGAATGGTCTAGATTGAAAGATGGAGAGTCTGCTTTAGAACCAAGTGCTGGACATGGAGCTATTGCGAGATGGTTCCCTGCAACAACTAAAAATGTAGCTATTGAACCAAGTTCACAATTAGCAGATTTAACTAGAATGAGCTTTAATGGTAAGGTTAGAGATATTCCATTTGAAAATCTTGATACTATTAATAAATTTGATGCAGTAATAATGAATCCACCATTTGGTCAAGGTGGTAAAACAGCTATTGAACATGTAGCTAAAGCATTTAAACATTTGCGTGATGGCGGTCGAATTGTAGCTATAATACCTAATGGCCCAGCTTGTCAAAAACATTTTGATAAATGGTATGCAAGTGAAGAAGCTACATCAGCTATATTGATAAAAGAAATTATCTTACCAGGTATTGCATTTAATAAAGCAGGGACATCTATTTCTACTAAAGTTGTAATAGTTGACAAGCAAACGACAAAAGAAGGACAACAAGCTACAAAAATAAATGTGTCTACATCACTTGATTTATCACATATAAAAAATATCAATGAATTATTTGATACTATAGAAACCCTAGAGATAGTGGATAGAGTAAATCCATATAATATTGAGTATTCATTAGATGAAAGTACTGATGATAAAGAGAAAAATGAAATCAATGTAAATAATGATATTGATAGTGAAAGTTATGTGAAAAAAGATGATTCTTCTATAAATGATGAAGTATCATCTGAAGAAAATACAATCAAAGAACATGATGATGAAAAATCAGTCATGGAAATTGTCATGGAAAATGAGGAATATTTTGACCAAGTTATAAAGCAAATAAATCCTTATTATGAAGTGCCTAAAAATAAAGAAACAATTAATAAATTAAGGGAAAAAGAAGATACTATTGCTAAAAAAAGAGAAATACTTAAGAATTTCAATAGTGTTAGAACGGGAGCAATGTTAAGTGAAAGAGCAGATAGATATATATTTACTATAAGAAATCCTTTAATTTTAGAATTGACAGCACAATATGAATCAGCTGATTTAGATAAAATATTTCATGACTTAGCAATAAAGAATAATGGACGAGATGAAAATATTCATTATGGAAGCGATAAAGGAGAGTTTTATAGCTGGTTTAAAAGGGATGCATTAAACTATTGTCAATATTCTTTTAAGAGTTTAAGTGATATGGAAGCTTTTTCAACGGAAATAAGTGAATTTTATAATGACTTTTTAAATAAAGATTTTGTTATAAAACAAGTATTACCAGATAAAATATTTGTTTATATAACTCCTAAATCTAGTGCAAGAGAATTATCTATCACAGAAATAGATAAAATTGCTAAAAAATATGACAATTTAGATGCATTTGAAAGAATTAGAGCATATGCATATCCTTTTAAAACACAAGAACAAGCTAGTAATTTTGTAAAAGAACTAAAGAATATTGCAAATAGCAAACCATTTTCTATAGAACAAGAAGGAGCATTAACAAAAGTTACTATATCTAATAATTTTAGATTTAGAAATTTAATTACTAATATTAATAAAAACAGAAAAATAAAAGCCATTGTTGAAAAATATAATGGAACTTATAAGGGTATAGGTTCTTCAAGTGTAATGGTTCTAAAAAATACGCCTTATTATTTTGAGAGCCGACAAAAAGCAGAAGCATTTTTAGAAGAATTGAATGATATAGCCAAACGTAGGGAATATACGGATATTAATATAGATGATGGGAATACTAATAACAGTAATAATTATTTTGTTTTAGATGATTTTAAACATACTAAAACTGGAGAAATTTATAAAAGAGCATATCCTATAAAATATGTAGATGATTTTAAAACATTAATAACTTTAGCTAAAAAAGCAGGTGGGTTTTATAGTCGTTATCAAAGTGCAGGTTTTTTATTTGCTACAGAGCAACAACGAAAAAGTTTTCTTGATGCCGTAAATAGTGTAAATAATGAAGAACAAGATATTAGTAATAAATTATTGAAATCTTATATAGGTACTCATAAAGATAAGGAAAGTGGCGGTACTATTATTGGTATAAAAGTTCCTTTGAATAATAGAAATTATATAAATTATATTGAGCCAGCTCTAAAAAAATTAGATTATCAATATGTTGTAAAAAAACCAAATAATAGTAGATACCATAGTGTTTTATTATTTAAAAATGAAAAAGAAGCTAAATATTTATTAAATGAAATAAAAGAAAATATTCGCAAGGATAAATTTAATAAGAAATATTCTGGTGTAGGGCAAATGATACCTAGCTTGATTGATTATGACAATCTTTTAACTGAAGATAAACTTAATCGTCAAGAAAAAGCATTAAGTGATTTTGGTAAGATAATTGGTTGCCCTATTTTATATTTTAATAATGACAAAGCTAAAAATATTAGAGGTGCGTTTTCTGGCGGTATTATGTATTTAAATCGTGCTAGTAATATTAGTCCTAGATGGACATTTTATCATGAGTTTATACATTGGCTAAAAGGTACTAATCCAGAAGTATTTGCGGAAATAAGAAAAGCAATAGGTGAAGTATCAGCTAAAAGAATTTTAGAATATCGAGATGAAATTGTTGGCGGTAATGATACTTTTGATGGAAAACCACTTTTGACAGATGAAGATATTATAGAAGAAATGATAGCTGACCATATGTATAACACATCTACTAGAGTATCTTTAAATAAACTTATGGTCAAAAATAATCCAACAATATGGCAAAGGTTTGTAGCTTTTTGGCATAATTTATTAGATAAATTCCGTGCCCTTTATTCTATACCCTTAGGTCTTGATAAAGAACAAGGCAAGAATATGAATATTGCTATGGAAAAACTTGTTACATCAATAAAAAATAAAGATGGCCAACTTTTATTTAAACGTACAAAAAATGGTTTAGTCTTTGCTAATAATAATGAAACAGTATTAAATAATAAAGAATTTAAGATAAAACCAGCATCTATAGAAGTCTACTCATCTCAAAAAGAAAAATTGTCATCTAGTAAAAGTAATGGATTTTTAGATAAGATGAAATTGTATTGGAATGGTAGAAAATCGACAGCAAAACCGATACAGATAAAACAAGCTTTGGAACTGATCAGCGGATATACATTTGAAATGGGGAGAATACAAACAAAGGACGATGTAGTTACCAATCATGTGGCCAAAATTATCAGGACGAAGAAAGCCTTTGATTATCCTGCAATGTTAGAAGCAGTATCACCTATTCTGGCGGAAAAATTAGGCTTTAAAAATGATATGGCTATGCAACAATATATTGCTAATTATATTTTTGATGTGGCTTCAGCTAGAAATGATGAAGCAAATTATCATAAATTAGTAACAGCAATTAATAATCATCATATGATGAGTGAATTTAATCATTTACAAAGTTTATTTAGTGATTTAAAATCAATGTCTGCTCGTGATAAACTTAGAGAAAATCGTGTCAGTGATGATAATATGCCTAAATCTGGATTAAAGAAATTATTACATGAAATGTATTTAAAAAATCATGACCAATGGGTTGATAGATATGGGCCAGTAAAAAGAATGGTAGACAAATTTGAAAAAGCTACAGGACAAAAGTTAGAAATAACTAATCCTTATAAACAATTTAGATTAGTTGCTGGAAGTGCAGGTACAGGAATAGCTTTTATCGAAGGGAAAAAAGGTGTTGTAAATCAATCATTACAAGCCATTTTCCCTAATATTGATTTTAGCAATTTTAAATCGTTGCAAACAATTTTGATAGATAATGGTATAAATAAAGATAGTGAAAAACTAGAAGAATTGGCTGATTATTCATTGGCTATGTATTATAAAGATAATCCTAAAAATAAACCATCATTTATGAAAAATAAAGATTTAGATGAAGTTATTAATACTACTGATGATAATATAAAACAAGCACATAAAGAACTTATAGATTATCAATTTAAATTGTTTGAATTAATGACTGATGCAGGATTGATAAGTAGACAACAATTACGAGAGATGAGAATTACTCACAAAAACTATGTTCCTATGTATAAGTATTTTGATGAAAATGATAATTTACTATTTAGAAAGGAAATAACAAAAGAAGAAAATAATGATAGGTTGACTGTTAACCCTATAGAAGGTGTAGTTGTTAATACTTATAAGACAATGCGTATAATAGCTAAAAATAAAGCTAAGTTATCTTTAACAACATTGGCAAATGATAAAATGATTGCTCCATATATAAAAATAGAACAAGTTGCAAACAAAGGTGAAGATGCTAAAACAACATTTTCAGTCATGATAAATGGCAAAAAGCAAACGTATAAAGCTGATAAAGACATAATCGATATGATGAGAGATTTAGATACTGAAACAGGCAGTAATTTTTTGAAGAAGATAATATATAAAATTTCTAGTATTATGCGTTCAGTATTTACGATTTCTAATCCTGAATTTGGTTTTTCAAACTTTTTTAGAGATTTAGCTTCAGTAACTTATTATAATAAATATTCTATGCGACCAATGGATATATGGCATGGCTTTTCATCATTCTTTCATAAGGATAAATATTATTGGGAATATATAGCTTCAGGTGCAGCCCAAACAGCTGCTGTATCAATGGATAGAAATTATACACAGGCAAGCTTAAATAAAATTTATAAACATAGTTGGAAATCTATGGCTAGATGGAAAAATCTACCACAGGATATATTAAATATATTTCAGTATATATCTGAAGCATCTGAAATGGGATTGCGTATTGCTCATTATCGTGCAGGTTTAAGAAAAATGAGTGTAGATAAATCTATAAATCGCCAAGATATTGCATATGACACAAGAGATATCATGGATTTTTCTCGTGGCGGAAAAGCTGGTAGAGAATTAAATAGATATGTCTTATTTGCCAATGCTTCTATTCAAGGTTGGTCTAAATTCTTTAGAGATGTAGAAAGCTATGGTCTAAAATATGGATTGGCTAAAGGTGGAGCGTTATTGGCTTATAAAATAACTAAATATGCAATTTTACCTGCTTTAATATTATTTTTACTAAATAAAGATGATGATAAATATAAAGAAACTCCGCAATGGTTACGAGATACACATTGGATATTACCTCTTGGTGATAAGATTATACGTATTCCAAAGGCAATGGAGCCTTCTATTCTTATAATAAGCAGTCTAATGGAAAGAGCTTTAAATTATAGTTACAATAAAGATAAAGAAGCTTTTAATAATGCACATGTTTTGTTGTTTGACCAATTACCAGATATATTTCCAACACTTTTGAAACCTTTAATGGAGACAGCAGCTAATTATTCATTATTTAGAGAAGGTAATATAGTGCCTTTATCTAAACAAAACGATATGCCATATATGCAATATGATGAACATACTTCAGGTGTATCTAAGATGTTAGGTAAAGCGTTTAATATTTCTCCAATGAAGATGGATTATTTACTTTATGGTTATACAGGCAATTATGGTAGGGCGGCAACAAAAGTGCTTGATGTGAGTGTTATACCTAAAGAATATGCTCAAAAAAAATCATCTTATGATAATTTAGTATCTAAAGAAAATCTTTTAGCATGGCCATGGGAAGATGTTGTATTTTTACGTCGTTTTATGTATACACCATATAAAAATGCACGCAGTTTAACTCAATTTTATGAGGATTTTCATTACCAGCAAGCTTTATATAATGAATATAAAGATACTGGTATAAGACCTAAGGAGCTTAATGAACGATATTATGAACGTTTAAAAGAAGCTCAAAAGAAAATGAGAGATATCAAAAAAATGCAACAAAAAATAATAGATAATACCACTCAATCGGCAAATGCAAGACAATCATCTTTAGATAATGTAAATAAGAAACGATTAGATATAGCTAGAAAAGCTTTGCAATATAAATAAAAAAATAAAAGAGAGTCTCTATAAGACTCTCTTAACTGGACTAAAACTTTTCGCCATTTATCTAAATTTGTTGCCATTTTGTTGCCATTTTTATTTATTAATATATTTTTTTATATAAAATAAACTTAAAATAATATTTTTTTCATTAAGAAATACTTTATTTTACAATACTTGTGTTTATAATACTAAAAAAAATAGAAACAGTACGTTCTGTGATTATTTCCATGACAGGTGCTGTAGCGATTTTCTATTTCGTGAATATCATTGCAAGTTTATTCGGTTTCCATATGATGCCAACAAGTGGTATTTTTGGTATAGCGATTGGCTTTATTATCGCAGGTGTAGCAGCATTCAACTTGCTTTTAGACTTTGATAATATTGAACAAGCTGTAGCTTATGGGGCTCCGAAGTACTATGAATACTTCTGTGCTTTTGGTTTACTCTTAACTCTTGTATGGCTCTATATTGAGATTTTAAGACTTTTACAGATGATTATGGCTATGTTTGGCAATGATGACTGATAAATAAAATGATTAAAGATTAATAAAAAAGCTATTTGAGATTATCCTAAAAAATGGATATATGCTCAAATAGCTTTTTTTATTTATTAATTATTAAATATGAAAGAATGTAAATACTAAAAATCCGATACAACTTGCAATAATACCTGCACAAGAAGGCATGAAATATCTTGTTCTAACTAAGCAATAAAAAAGGCTGATGGTGAAGATAGGAATGAAGATAAAAGGTATACACAAGCCTAAAACCATAGCTATGGTTTTGTTAGCTAGAGCAATTACAATTAGAGGTAAAATATTGAATAAATGTCTAAATTTTCTTAGCTTGAGACTATATTTATACATTAAGAAGATACCTAGTGGATAAAATAAAAGCCATGTAATGATGATAAATGAATCTTTTTTATAAAATTTATCTTGTTTTATATTAGCAAGATATAAATCTGTTTGTTCCTTGTGAGCATCACCGAAATTGATTAATTTTTTAGTTAAAAAGTTTGGTGCTTGTTTGTTAGAGTTCTCCATGATAATATTCATCTCTTTTCATAACTTTTTAGTAAATTTCATTGGAAGCTTAGCGTAATATTATTTAGATTAATAAAATAGAATATCACTAGAATTTAATAGAGAATGATTAATTGCAAATAATTTATATTTGATGATTTATCAACATTAATAATTAAAAACTTCTCTAAAAGATTAGCTTCTTGATTAGTACATTAGTTAGCTTGAAAATAATATGTTTAATTGTCATTTTAGTGAAATACTTATTTAATTAATCTTTGTGGATATACACTCCTTTGAAATTTATTAATAGTTTTAAGAGATTTGTTAGAAAAAGGGATATTTAATTTATTTTTATCTAAGTATAAACTAATGTACTATTTAAAGTATATTCGTTTTATTCTAATAATTCAATTAAATTTTCAAAAATGATTAATAAAAAATAAAAAGACTTAGTTTACTAAATGAAAAACTAAGTCTTAATTAAAATTTTAATTGATTAAATTTAATATTTTATGGTTTACATACTTTGCAAGGTACATATCCATAGCTAAAAGCTTCTTCACGACTACTAAAATATATGGCATTACCAGGATTGATTTTTTTAGCCCAGCGACAATCTGTATAGTGAAATTTATTGCTTTGAGATGAACCAATATAAGTTGTAGCTGTTGCTATATTTAAGGTCATCAATAAAGTAACTAAAGTTAATAAAATAATGGCAGTTTTCTTTTTGGCTTGTTTAAACATAAAATACACCTCTCTTATTATTTTTATTTTAATATATTATATGTAGTATATAAATATTATTAGAGAAAAAGATAGACAAATTAGCCTATCTTTTTCTTATTTTTTTATTATTGTACTCGTTTAAACATCTTTTCCAAATCATAAGTGCTAAATTTTATAATAGTTGGTCTGCCGTGTGGGCAGGTGTATGGTAAAGTTGTTTGTGCGAGTTCATTTAAGATTATTTTCATCTGTGTGATATTTAAGATATCGCCTGCTTTGATAGCTGCTTTGCAAGCTGTCATAGCTAAACAGGAATGACGAATTTCTTGAGGAGTAGGTGTGTGCAACTGAGAAAGTGAAATTAAAATTTCGCGGAAAATATCTTCACTTTCTTGTGGTTTTATATCAGCGGGAACTTCTTTTAAACGGATTTGATTTTGTCCTGCTAATTCCACGTTAAAGCCTAAATCATATAAAATTTGTTGATTTTCTTCGATTAGAGTTAATTCACTATTATTTACATCTAAAAATAAATGCATCAATAATGGTTGAACAGGAATTCGCTCAGTTTGTTTAGCAAATTTATCGTATAAAATGCGTTCATGTGCTGCATGTTGGTCAATGATATACATTCCTCCATTAGGACCTTGAGCAACAATGAAGCAAGCATCAATTTGTCCAATTGGCGTTAGATTGACAGCTTCTTTTAATAGTTGAGTAGAATTTTGACAATCTGTTGAGTTTTCGCTAGATGAAATATTTATATCTGTTTGAAGATTTGTAGTGGTATTTGTTTGGTAATCTTGAACGGCAGTTTCTTTAACAGTATTATTGTGATGATTAGATAAATTAGGGTGAAGCGCTTCTCTTGCTTGGCGAAATTTATTTAAATCTGCTGTTAAAGGAGTTGTATTATTTTTTAATGATGGTATATGGTTAATTGAATTTTGTTTAAATGAATTTGATGGAGTAAATGGAATGTTTTCAGGTAAATCCATATTGATTTGTTCCGGCACTGTTTTTTCAATATGCAATGCTTTATCTGTTACAGGAATAGCAAAATCACTTAAAGCTTGATTATCATTAGGTTTAACAGCTTCTAAGACGGCATGGTATATAGTCTTGAATAATAAGGATTCATCTTCAAATTTTATTTCCGCTTTTTGAGGGTGTACATTGATATCAATAGTTCGTTTGTTGATTTCGATATTTAAAATAACAAATGGATATCCAGATTTTGGCAGCAATGAATGGTAAGCATTGTCGATTGCTTTGGAAATAATTCTACTATTGACCACGCGACCATTGATGACGAATGTTTGCCAAGAACGAGAACTGCGAATAATAGCAGGTTTGGAGATGAAGCCTGTTACTTTGATATCGTCAGTTATCGCTTCGATGGGCAATAATTCTTCGCTGACTTTAGCACCATAGATACATTCAATAGCATCATATAGAGAGCCATTACCTGGGGTAGTGATAGCTATTTTATTATTATTAATCAATTTAAAAGCAATATTAGGTTTAGATAAAGCTAATTTTATGATAAAATCATTTATTTTATTTGCTTCTGTGGTCGTGGTTTTGAGAAATTTTTTACGAGCAGGTACATTGAAAAATAAATCTTCTACTTTGATAGTAGTACCGATATTACAGCCCATATCTTCAATTTCATCAATGCGACCACCTGTTAATTTTATAGTAGTGCCTAAATCATCTTGAGGGCGACGTGTAATCAAATTAAATCTTGATACAGCAGCGATAGATGGCAAGGCTTCACCACGGAAACCTAGAGTATCTATGGACATCAAATCATCTACTTGTTTGATTTTACTAGTAGCATGACGCAAGATAGCTAGTCTAGCATTTTGATTATCCATGCCATCGCCATTATCTGTAACACGCATAAAAGATGTTCCACCAGCTAAGATTTCTACTTCGATTTTATCCGCATGAGCATCTATGGAATTTTCTACAAGTTCTTTAATTACAGAAGCTGGTCGCTCGACAACTTCACCAGCTGCTATTTTATCGACAGTGATATCATCTAAAATATGAATAGAAGTCATAATATCACTCCTCTTGTTTTGCCTGTTGTTGCAATTCGTATAATTTATTCATAGCATCAAGTGGTGTCATACTCATTAAATCTAATTCTTTTAATTGAGTACTTATACTTACACCGAATAAAGTTGGCATTTCTGCTACTTGCATGAATTTCAATTTTTTAGTTGAATTAGCAGTTAAAGTTGGTGTTTTTTCTTGATAATCAACTGTTTTCGTATCTTCTTGATTATCTTGAAGATAATTTACTTCTTGGGAAGTATCATTTGTGATAGCTGTATCTTGTTTTAGTGTAGTATCTATATTGTTTTCGTCAGAAATATCTTTAGAAATAATAGTTTTTTCTTTAGTCGGAGCTGTATTTTCTAAATCAATGAGAATTGTTTCCGCACGTTTGACCACTTCTTGAGGTAATCCAGCTAATTTAGCAACATGGATACCATATGATTTATCAGCACTACCGCGAATAATGCGACGTAAGAAGGTTACATCAGAACCTTTTTCTTTTACGGCGATACAATAATTTTTTACATGAACATCATCTTCTAGGTCAGTTAGTTCATGGTAATGCGTAGCAAATAGAGTTTTAGCTCCAATATGGTCGCGTATATGTTCAATAACAGCACGAGCAATACTCATACCATCATACGTACTTGTACCGCGTCCAATTTCATCTAAAATGACAAGACTTTTATTTGTAGCGTATTTTAGAATATGAGATACTTCATTCATTTCTACCATGAAAGTACTTTGTCCGCTGACTAAATCGTCGCTAGCACCTATACGTGTAAAAATTTTATCCACAGGGGAAATGGAAGCTTCACGAGCAGGTATGAAAGAACCTACTTGTGTCATCAATGTGAGTAGAGCAGATTGTCGCATATATGTTGATTTACCAGCCATATTAGGGCCAGTGATAATCATGATTTCATTTTGAGCATTATCCAAATGGGTATCATTTGGCACGAATAAATCTCGATTTAAAATGCGTTCAACAAGAGGATGTCTTCCATCTTTGATATGGATAGTGCCATCATCTAATAATTTTGGACGAATGTAATTATATTCATCACCTGCTTGAGCTAAGCTTACTAAAACGTCTAAAATAGCTATTTCATGAGCAGTATTTTGAATAGAGCTTATTTGGGTTTTTAAGATATCGCGAAGTTCTGTAAAGAGGTTATATTCTAATTGAACAATTTTTTCTTGTGCACCGAGAATTTTAGTTTCAAATTCTTTGAGTTCTGGTGTGATATAGCGTTCAGCATTGGCTAAAGTCTGTTTACGAATATAATTTTCAGGTACCATTTCTGTAGAGCTATGGCGGACTTCGATATAATAGCCAAATACTTTGTTATAGCCGATTTTTAAGGATTTGATACCAGTTTTATTTTTTTCGTCTTCTTCCATTTGCTGTAAAAGACGTTTGCTGTTTTTAGCGATATTGCGGTATTCATCTAATTCTTGATTGTAGCCATCTTTGATGAAGCCACCTTCACGGATAGAGAAACTAGGATCTTCAACGATTGCCTTATCGATTAAAACTACTAAATCATTATAGGTAGAAATCTTTTGATGAATGTTTGCTAATAATTTAGCAGTGGCTTTAGCTAAGGATTTTTTTATAGCAGGCAATACATATAATGAAGATTTTAGGGCATTCATATCGCGAGCATTTGCTGTGCCGACTTCCATACGAGTCAATAATCTTTCAAAATCATAGATTTCTTTTAATTGTTCACGAAGATTATTACGCAAGGAAAAATCAGATACAAGATTAGCTACAGCATCTAAGCGGTCATTTATCTTTTTGGGGCTAAGTAATGGATATTCTAGCCATTTACGTAAAAGACGGCTACCCATAGCTGTTTTGGTGAAGTCTAAAACATCATATAATGTATCTTTTTTGCCACCATCGCGAAGATTGCGAGTTATTTCTAAGTTGCGCAAAGTATACGTATCAATAAATAGAGATTTTGAAGAGTCTAAATAAGTTAATTTATTCAGATGAGTTAAATCTGTTTTTACTGTTTCATGTAAATATTCAAGTAAAGTAGCGATTGCCTTGTGAGCGATTTTATTATCTGGGCGATTATGCACATCAAAATGTTGTAGCATGAGGTCTTCGACTTGTGATGTGATTTCAGTTAATTCATTAACTAAGCAATTATTTAAACGGAGAGATAAGAAATTTTTTAATTCACCTTCATAAGAAAAAGGCTTAATTAATAATAATTCTGGCATCATCAAGCGATAAAGTTCGTCAAATAATAATTGGCAACGGTCAGGGCCATCATAAATACTATAAAAACATTCTCCAGTGGAGATATCAGCACCAGCTAGATAAATAGCATGATTTTCTTCATAGATTAAAGTTATATAATTATTTTTACTGCTAGTTAAGGCTGATTCGTTCATCACTGTACCAGGAGTGATGATTTTGATGACTTCACGTTTTGTGAGTCCCTTTGCTTTAGGGTCGCCGATTTGTTCACAAATAGCTACTTTATAGCCTTTATTTACTAATTTATTAATATAAGATTCAGCAGCATGATAAGGCACTCCACACATAGGAATGCCATCACCTGCTGTACTTCTTTTAGTTAAAGTGAGTTCTAATTCTTTGGAAACGAGTATAGCATCGTCCAAAAACATTTCATAAAAATCACCTAGACGAAAGAATAATATTTGGTCTGGGTGTGCATTTTTTACAGCTTGATACTGTTGCATCATTGGAGTGAGTTTCAAAATTTACGCCTCCAATTCACCTTTTAATACCCATGTCTGTGGATGTGTGATTTTTACTTTAACTAAATCGCCGATTTGTTCATCTTTATGATCCCAAAGTATAATTTTATTTGTACGAGTATGACCTGTATAGACATTAGGATCTGTTTTACTAGGGCCTTCAACCATTACTTCTACTGTTTTATTTAATAAAGATTGATTTATTTCTAAGCTGATTTCATTTTGAGTGTCCATTAATTTATGGAGACGTTCTTTTTTGAGTTCTTGAGGAACTTGATTTTCCATAGTAGCTGCTGGTGTACCAGAACGTTTGGAGTACAAGAATGTATAAGCAGCGTCATAGCGAATTTCTTTTAAGAATTCAAGCATTTGAGCGAAATCTTCATCTGTTTCTCCAGGGAAACCTACGATTAAATCAGTAGTGAAACTAGCTTCAGGGAATTGACTGCGGATTTTAGCTACAAGTTCTTTATAATAAGCTGTAGTATAACCACGATTCATAGCTTTGAGCATTTTGTCAGTACCATATTGAACTGGTAAATGAAAATGTTCGCAGATATGTTTGCTATTTTTTATAGTTTCGATAACTTTATCTGTTAAATCACGAGGGTGAGAAGTCATATAGCGAATACGTTCAATGCCTTCGATTTTATCTACCATCGCAAGTAAATCGGCAAAGTCAGCATCATCTCTATCTTTTCCGTAGGAATTAACATTTTGACCGAGTAAAGTAACTTCTTTTACACCATTTTGAGCGAGTTTTGTTATTTCTGCAACAATTTCTTGTGGTGCACGACTGCGTTCACGACCGCGAACGTAAGGAACGATACAATAAGTACAGAAATTATTGCAACCATACATGATAGGAACGAAAGCAAATAGAGAATTATTTTCTGCTGGTTCTACATTTGGTGGCATATCATAATCACCAGCTAATTTGACAATATGACCACGAGAAGCAAAAATTTCTTCTAATACAGCAGGTAAATCATACATTTTATTTGTGCCGAGGACAAAATCTACATGAGAAGCTTTTTTGAAGATAGCATCACCATCTTTTTGTGCCATACAACCAGTGATACCTAAGATTAAATCTGGTTTTTGTTGTTTTAAATGTTTGATTTCGCCAATTTTGCCGTAAATTTTCTTTTCGGCACTTTCACGAACACAGCAAGTATTGATGATGATAATATCAGCGTTTTCTAATTTTTCGGCAGGTTTATAGCCCATGCGTTCTAACTGACCTGCGAAGCGTTCCCCATCAGAAAAATTCATCTGACAGCCATAAGGTAAAATTTTATATAATAATTGTTTATGATTTAACAAAAGATACATCCTTTCTAAAAATAAATTGAATTGTAATTAAATAACTAAGATAAGAATAGCCACCAGCTAATTAATACTGGTGGCTATATCCACAATAAAATAATTATATCATTTTCTAAAATGGACTTCAATACTTAGTGATTTTGAAGACGGCAAGTATAATTTTGCAGATAAGATGTATTAGTATGATGAACTTTAACATGGATTTTTATTTTAGATTTTTGATGATTGAAAAAAATGATTTTAATTTTTATGTTAAAATCTTGATTTTGTTACGAAAAATAAAATTTTAAATACAAATGTATATTATAAAAAGAAAAAAATAGAGTGTTTATTATATTACGCATATCATTGATAATGTGAATAACTTTGGTATAATTATACGATAAAGATATAAGATAAATGCAATTAATTAATAAAATTTAAAAGAGGAGTGGTCGATAGATGAAGAAAAATATGAAAAAAGATATTTTAGTTATGGGTTTTGCGATGTTTGCTATCTTTTTTGGTTCAGGTAATTTGATTTTTCCACCGATTATAGGTTTAGTATCAGGTGAACAAGTTGGCTGGGCAATTATCGGTTTAGCACTTACAGGAATTTTATTTCCTATGATGGCTTTAGCTTCTGTAGGTAATGTAGGATATAATTTGCAAGATATGATGAAACATATCAATAGTTGGTGGCATTATTTATATATGGGACTTGGTTTATTAGTTGTTATCTTTGGTACTATACCTAGATGTGGCGGTGTTGCTTTTGAGTCTGGTATGCAAGGAATTTTTGGTGAATTGCCATTTATGGCGAGAATTATTTTTCTAGCTATATTTTTGCAATATCATATTATTTTGCTATGAACCGTTCCACTGTTATTGATAAAGTGGGCAATTATTTGACACCAGCTTTACTTATTACTTTATTGGCAATTGTTGTATTAGCCATTGTAAATCCTATCGATACATTACATAGTAGCTCTATTTCTACAGCCAAAGAGTCATTTTTGAATGGATTTTTTACAGGATATAATACAGGTGATGTAGGTACAGGTATTATTTGTGCAGGTATGTTTATCACTGCTTTTCGTGAAAAAGGTTATTGCAACAAACAAGAATATAATAAGATGATGCTCGGTATTATCTTAGTAGGTTTTACTTTATTATTTGTTGTTTATGCTGGTTTAGCATATTTAGGAGCTCAAGGTGTAAATTATTATAGTTTAGATGTAAATGCTACATTTTTACTCACTGATTTAGTGAAAAATTTAGCAGGTTATGAAGGTAGTTTTATTTTAGCTGTTGCTGTTATTTTGGCTTGTTTGACTACTGCTATAGGTATGATTGCTATTGCTGGTCAATGGGTGGAAGCGTGGTTTAAAGGCAAAATTTCCTATAAACAAGCTTCTTTGATGATTACTATTGCTATTTTTATGATTTCTTGTCTTGGTGTTAGCAATGTACTTAAAATATCTGGCCCTATTTTTATGATTTTATTCCCAATGTCAGTAGTATTGACTTTCTTAGGTTTAGGTAAAAAATGGGTGCCAAATGATGGTGCATGGAAAGGTGCTGTTTGGGTAGCTTTTATTATGTCATTATTTGCTGCTTTAAATTTAGCAGTGATGACAGGATTAGTGAATATAGATATTTCTGGTTTAATGAATATCATCAATCAAATTCCATTAGCTAAGCAAGGTTTTGCATGGTTAATTCCTACAATTTTAGGTTATGTCATAGGTGCTGTTGTTTATAAATTTAAGAAAAAAGAAAGTATTGCTTACCTAGTCAAGATAGCATTAATAAAGCCGTAGAAAAAAATATTGGTTTTGTAACTCAACCTATTTTCCTTTATGCAGAGATAGAAAGTTATTTAAAAAATTTGGGCGAAGATATCATGAAAGAATGTTATCCAATAAAATCTTTATTAGAGCAAAAAGTAAATCTATGTTTTTCTACAGATGCACCGGCAACATCATGGGCTGTGCCATCTGATCCATTTGTTTGTATCAAAGGAGCTGTTACGAGAAAAGCATATGATAATACAGATTGTGGTGATGACCAAATCATAGATATGAAAACTGCGATAATCTTATATACAAAAAAATCGGCACAAATTGCAGGTTTTAAAAATCTTGGTCAATTGAAAACAGGATATAAAGCAAATTTTATAACACTTGATAGAGATATTTTTGCCATAAATCCTCAAGATGTTGATAAGGTAAAAGTTAATAAAACTTATATTAGTGGCAAATGTGTTTTTGCTAGATAAGCTGAAAATATTAAATAATATTTAATAAATATGAGAAAATAAGAGAGAATTCTATAATATTATGGAATTCTTTTTTATTTATATTGATGTATTTGTAAAAATCAGATTATTTTTATTTAAAGAGTAGAAAATAAATACAGCTTGCTATATAATATTAAGGAATATAACTTTTATTTTTGTAAAAAGAAATGAAGTATATTAATAATAGAGAGGGATTTATAATATTTTTGTTATAAATTTGAAAGGAAGTTCTTTATGAATTCAAAAAATGAAAATTTAGCCATGTTATGTGATTTTTATGAATTTACAATGGGAAATGGCTATCTAAAAAATAATTTACATAAAAAAAATGTGTATTTTGATGTATTTTTCCGTAATATTCCTGATGATGGTGGTTTTGCTATAGCAGCTGGTTTACAACAAGTAATAGAATATATAAAAGATTTACATTTTGATAAAGAAGATATTGAATATTTTCGTTCTAAAAATATGTTCAGTGAAGATTTCTTAGAATATCTAGCTGATTTTAAATTTACAGGGGATATTTATGCTGTTCCTGAAGGAACTTGTATTTTCCCTCGTGAACCAATTATGACTATCAAAGCTCCTGCTATTGAAGCACAGATTTTAGAAACTTTTATTTTATTGACTTTAAATCATCAATCTCTTATTGCTACAAAAGCGAATCGTATAGTAAGAGCCGCTCAGGGTAGACCTGTGTTAGAATTTGGTTCTCGTCGTGCTCAAGGTGCAGATGGTGCGGTAAAAGGTGCTAGAGCTGCATATATTGGCGGTTGCGCTGGAACAGCTTGCACACTTACTGATGAACTTTATCAAGTGCCAGCTAGTGGTACTATGGCTCATGCTTGGGTACAGATGTTTGATTCTGAATATGAAGCATTTAAAGCTTATTGTGAAATTTATCCTCATAATGCAGTATTATTAGTAGACACTTATAATACTTTAAAAAGTGGTGTACCAAATGCTATTCGCGTATTCAAAGAAATGCTTGTGCCACAAGGTATTACTAATTTTGCAATTCGTTTAGACTCTGGGGATATTTCTTATTTATCTAAACAAGCTAGAAAAATGCTTGATGAAGCAGGTCTTACAAATTGTAAAATCGTAGCATCTAATGCTTTAGACGAACATTTAATCCGTGATTTATTAATGCAAGGTGCTAAAGTAGATGTATTTGGTGTAGGTGAAAGAATGATTACTTCAAAATCTGCACCAGTGTTTGGCGGTGTATATAAATTAGTAGCTATTGAAAATGAAAATGGTGAAATTACACCAAAAATTAAACTCAGCGAAAATATCTCTAAAATAACAAACCCACATTTCAAAAAAGTATATCGTTTGTATGATAAAGAAACTGGTAAAGCTATCGCTGATGAACTTTGCTTATATGATGAAACAATTGATACAACAAAAGAACATACTATTTTTGATCCAAATGCTACATGGAAACAAAAAACTCTCACTAATTTCACTGCTAGAGAATTACAAGTTCCTATCTTCAAAAATGGTGAATGTGTATATGAAAGCCCATCTATAGAAGAAATAAAAGCATATTGTCAAAAAGAAGTGGAAACTTTATGGGACGAAGTAAAACGCTTTGAAAATCCACATCGTTATTATGTAGATTTATCTCAAAAATTATGGGATATTAAAAAAGAATTATGCGTTAAAAATGCAATGAAAAGCAAATAATATAAATAAGATATGTTCATTTCTTTGATGGCAAAGAAACGAACCAAAGAAAACCACCGCAGATAAATTTTTAGTTTTGAAAATAATTATTGCTTCATACAACGCTTAGAAAGTCGCTACGCTCAAACATTCAGACTAAAACCGTATTCAGCAATAATTATTTTCAATAACCTACGGTTACCACTAAAATTTATAATGCGGAAATAGTTTGGTATTATGATGAATTAAAAACGTAGTCATAATTTTATTTTTGCCAATAGCTTTCAGCTACCGTAAAAGTCTGCTAATGCGGGAATGGTTAGGTGTTATTGATATTTAAAAATTTATTTTTAATAATCTATGATTACCACTAAAATTTATGATGCGGAAGTAGTTTAGTGTTGTATTTTTGTAGTGTGTAAATTAAAGGCTAGAGTATAGGTTACTCTAGCCTTTTTGTTATTTTATGGGATTGGATATGAGGTAATGGGGTTTTGTTCTGATGATGAAAGATGGAGTAGGATTGTAGTGTAAGTATAGTTGGTGGTTGTAGTAATTAAATTCTAGGGTATCGATGAAGATGCCTTGGTTATAAACTAATTTTAAATTTAGTTTGTTATTTTGCCAGCCATAGTTGGCGTAAGGGTTTTCATAGAAAATTGTTGTACAAGAATCAAAGTTATCATTTTCGGAATTAGTATTATTCTTTTGCCAAGCGTTTAGTTTAGCTAATAAATTATATTTTCTAGTGTTTAAGGTAATATTAATTCTGATGCAATCAGGGGAAATTTGGGAGAAAGAAATAGAATTTAAATTTAGAGGATTGTGAGAAAACTTAAATTCTTGTTGAAAGATTTCGGGAATAATGGAATTGTCATTAGGTAAATATGGTAAATGAAGTTTAGAAAGATAGTTATTTAAAGATGATAAATCTTGAGTAGAGGATTTATTATCTTTTTTTATCTGGTCTAAAAATTTCCATGTAGCAGATAAAATAGCTTGTTTTTGTTCGTTTTCAGCATTACTAGTTATAGCTATGACCATATTTTCTTTAGATAAGATAATGCAATATTGACCGAAAAGACCGGCACAACGAAAGGCTTTTTCAGGTTGGCATTTCCAAAAATAATAGCCGTATCCTAATTTGCTATCTGGAAAAACTTTATCATCTGTATTTATATATACTATGAGTAATTTTTCAATATATTCTGGGGCTAATAATTGTTTATTATTCCATGAGCCTTTATTGAGTATAAATTGACCAAATTTAGCTAAATCTTCTGTGGTCAAGCTTAAACCCCACGAGCCTTTATCGTAGTTTTGAGTATTTTTTTCCCAACTTATATTGGTTATATTTAAATGAGAAAAGAGTTTTTCTTGTAGATAAGTCAAAAGATTCTTGCCAGTTAATTCTTGAATGATGGCACTACATAGAAATGGGCAACGATTATTATAAAAGAAGGAAGTGCCAGGCTTTGTCTGTAATTTTAAAGAAAATGCTTCACTAATCCAATCGTCTTTTAAGTAAAAATCTTGAATTTCTTTGTCGATGAAGCCATAAGTCATGGATAATAAATGATGTATGGTGATGCTTTTAATATCTTCTGTAGGTTCAAAATTTAATTTGTGTTTTAAAAGTGAATAAATTGTGGTATCTAATGTAAATAATTTATCTTGGAGAGCAAACATCATGGCAACTGCTGTAAAGGATTTGCTCACAGAAAATAAAATTTGTTTTTCATGTTCATTATAGGGGGCAATATGAACTTTGGAGAGTAATTTATTATCTTTATAGATTACAAGTGAATATAAGTTTAGATTAGTTAAGGTATCAACATATTGAAAAAAATAAGAAGGTGAAATACCTTCTTGTAAAAAATTATTGTTTATCATATATATTCCTCGATTAATAAAATAAATTTTTGCGCAAACGAACAGCAACGTAGCTGGCAATTAAAGTTTTGATGATATCACCAGGAATGAAAGGTAAAGCACCAATGGTGATGCCTTCTAAAATGGAAAGTTTCATAATGAAGCAAAGCATAGCTACACCAAAAATATAAGTGATAGGAATGACAGCAAGTCCTGCTAAAAAGAAGTTTTTGAAAGAGTTTTTATTTCCTTTCAGATAACTAGCGATAGGATAGCTGACGATAAAGCCCCAAAGATAACCACCAGTTGGGGAAAATAAACAGTTGAAACCACCTGCACCACCAGAAAATACAGGAAGACCGATAGCACCGATTAGCGTATAGACAATCATGATGATTAATGTTTCTTTTGGTGTGGATAAAAATGCTGATAATAACATAGCTAAAGTAAGGCAAGTAAAAGGAACAGCAGTGATAGGGAAAGATATGTAAGCTGATATGCAGATGATAGCTACGCAAACAGCCATTTTTGATAGGGTTTTTGTTGTTAATGATGATGATGACATAAAATTATCTCCTTATATATTTATAAAATTGAATTTTATAAAGTATGTTTTGATATGATTATAAGAAAATAAAAAGATATAGTCAACTCTAAAGGTATTTTTGGTTTACTATGTTGTTAAGTTTTATTTTAAAAGTTATAGAATATAAAGTTTAAAATAATTATTGATTTATAGATAATATTATTTAAATTAAAGATATGATATAATTGAAGTCATGGGATAGCTTGATGTCGGACACCTCTCGTTAGGGAGGTGTTAGCATGACGACTTATGAAAAATTATCGTTAGTGATAAGTATTATAAATTTGATTGCTACGCTTTTTCAGATTATAAATAATTAGTTTATAAACGAAAAAAAGACCGTTCCGAAACGGCGGGAACAGCCTTCTTAACGAATTGAATTTTCTAAGAGAGAGGTGCTGACCTACCACAATCAGGCTATCTCTCTTTTTTATTATATCATAGAGTATTTTTATAATCAAAATATCTTATATTAAAATTATTAAAATTTACTAAGTTTGTTTAGAAAGAAGGTTTTATTACGAGAGAGAAATTTATAAAATTTGTAATAAAAAAATTAGTTTGGTTTGAAAGTCGAATAGAATATTATATTGATTATTTAAAAAGATGTATTTGTGCAGAGCGTAATGATTATAAAAAATTAACACCAATAGATAACATGGAAAATGGTGAAGAATATATTAATGCTTTAGATCAAGCTATCAATGATGAAGAAATTAGAAATATAGCCATTACTGCACCTTATGGAGCTGGAAAAAGTAGCGTTATAAAAATATATGTAAAAAAGCATCCTAGTTTAAAATATACATTTATATCCATGGCGACTTTTAATAGTAACGAAGGAAATTCTCAAGAGGATAAAAAGAATGAAGAGATACCTTTAGAAAAAATAGAAAATGTAATATTAAAACAATTTTTTTATAAAGTAAAAAAGAATATGTTGCCACAAAGTAGATATAATAAGATAGAAAAAATGAGCTATATGTACATTTTTATATGGACTTTTTGCGTTAATATATTTTGTTTAATTGGAAGTGTATTATTTTTTCCAGATGTTTTAAAGGAAAAAGTGATTAATTGTATTAATTTTTTTATTGATTTAGGTATCCCTGAATTTTGGTCATATGTAATAATACCATGCTTAGTATTATTAGAAATGATAATACTTACTATTATAATAAAACAGGGTATGATTAAATTAAAATTGAAAGAAATAAAATTATTTTCTAATGCTACTCTTGGAAATGAAGCGATTGATGAAAAATCTATTTTTAATAAGAATATAGATGAATTTTTATATTTTTTTGAAGCAACAGGATATGAAGTTGTATTTTTTGAGGATTTAGATAGACTAGAAAACAATGATATATTCATAGAGTTAAGGGATTTGAATTTTATCATAAATAATTACGAAGGCTTAGAGAAACCCGTAAAATTTGTTTATGCAGTAAAAGATGAATTATTCCATAATAAAGAAGAACGCACTAAATTTTTTGATTATATTATACCTATCGTTCCAATAATTAATGAAAGTAATTCAGAAGATGTTTTTTTGAAAGAATTTGAAAATAATGCTGAATATAATATATCAGAAGAATATATAAAAGATATAGCACCATTCGTATCAGATATGCGAGTTTTATATAATATTTTTAATGAATTTAAGATTTATAAAAGAACATTAAAAGATTCAGATAGCATAAAACTTGTAGATGAAAAGATGTTATCACTGATAATATTTAAAAACTTATATCCAAAAGATTTTGCTGAACTTCAAAATGAACAAGATGAAAGTATTGTTAAGCAAGCTTTTAAAAATAAACAATCATTTATAGAAAAAGATGTTGAAAAAATTAGAGAAAGTATAAATCAATTAGAAGAACAAATTATATTAGTAAAAGAAGATTGTTTAAAGAGTACTAAAGAATTAAAATATGCTTTTTGTGGTTATTTAGCTAATTGGGAAATAACAATTTCTGCAATAGGGAGACGTGAACCATATCATAATTCAAAAGAATTTTCTATAAAACAAATACTAGATGATAATTTTAATTTTGAAAATATCTATAAAGAAGGTAGTAGTTATTATATTTGTTATCCTTCTGGGTATTCTATTAATAAAGAAGGAATAGATTCTAATAAAATGAAGAAAAAATATATAGATTATTGTAGACGATGGAAAGCTTTAAAATTATTAGAAGATAAAAAAATGGATGGTATACATCATGATTTAGAAGAGTTAAATGAACAGTTACAAGATATATCAATATTATCTTTAAAAGAATTAATTGATAGAAATGATGTTAAAGAAGTTCTATCTGATAATGTTAGAAGTAATAAGGTCTTAGTTTTTATGTTAAGATATGGCTATATTGATGAAGATTATAGTATATATATTAACTATTTTAAAGGAGATAGTATAACAAAAGATGATATGAACTTTATTCTTAACATAAGAAATAGAGAGGTTCAGTCATTTGATTATAAATTGACTAGGTTAAGAGGTGTAGTTGATAGATTAAATATAAGAGATTTTAAACAAAAAGAAGTTTATAATTTTTATTTATTAGAGTATTTATTATTAAATAGTAGTAAAGAGATTGATAAAAATAAATTAGATAATTTTATACAACAATTATCAGATGAAGAAAAAGAAAGTTGGTCTTTTATAGATGCTTTTGTAAGGACGACTAATAACAGAAAGAAATTTATAAACTTATTGGCTTTAAAATGGGAAAACATGTGGAGTTTTTTAACTGAAAAAGCAGCATTAACATATAATAGACAAATAGAATATTTTAAATGTTTATGTGAAAGTCTAAAAGTAGAAGAATTACTTAATTTGAATAAAGATGAAGCATTTGAACAATTTTTTGAAGAAAATGAAGACATATTGATACAACTTAAAGATGTAAATATTAGTTATTTAGAAAAGATAATCGAGAAATTAGAAATACACTTTTATAAGTTAAATATAGCGGGAGTTGATAAAGAACTTTTGGATTTTGTATTTGATAATAAGTATTACGATATCAATAAATATATGATAGATATTATTCTTGTATACAAAAATAGTGAAATAGCAGAACGTGATTTAAGTAAAAAATGCTATACAATGATAATGACTTCTAGATATGATTGTTTAATAGATGATGTTTCCGATAATATTGAAGAATATGTAAAAGAAGTTATATTGAGTAATGATAATAACTGTGATGATGAAAAATATATCTTAGATTTGATAAATAAATGTAGCGATGATATGGATTTAGTAGAAAAAATTATAGTACATGAAAATTTTAAGTTAGAAAATATATCCGTTTGTGAAAATAAATATTGGTTATTATTACTAAAACATAGAAAAATCAATGCTAGTTTTGATAATGTTATTCAATATTGGAAACAATTTTCAAAAAATGGATTAGATGAGGTATTAATAGATTTTCTATCTACAGAATGTGATGCAATCTTAAATAGTGATAGAAGTTTCGTTGAAGAAAAGTTTATAAAAGATTTATCATTTAGTGATATAGATAATAATATTTTTGAAAAATATATATCGTATTTAAGACTTATTTTTAGTGATTTAGAATTTGACTTTGCTTCAATGAACCAAGAAAAACTTAAAATTTTGATACAAAATAAATATATACTTTTAAATAAACAATGTTTTGATAAAATAAAAGATATATCTGTAGAAATGGCAACATTGTACATATTATCAAGTAAGGATAGTTTTATCGATAATATGGAAGTATTTCAAATTGATGAAGATATATTTAATAATTTGATGGCGAAAACAGATAAAGTATTCTGTCAAAAAATAGTAAATTATTATGGTAAAGATTATATAAATAAAAATCTAATAATAGCAATTTTTAATATGAATATTACTTTGACAAAAGACTTATTTAAAATTATATTTGATAAAATAAGCAATGAACTAAAATTAGCGTTATTAGTAAGGCATTTAGATTTATTTAATGCTGAAGAATTAAAAAATCTTTTCGCAAAAATGGATGGTGAGTATAAAGAATTATCGAATAGAGAAAAAAGACATAATATATATTTACCTATAAATGATGAAAATAAACGATTAGGTGATTATTTATATAAAATAGGATATATTTCAAATGAAGATAGATATGCTAAAAATAAGGAAGAAAATCAACTTTTATTTAGAATAAGAGCCAAAAAATGATATGAATTATTAAATATCATAAGTAAATAATAAAAATAGCCTTTATACTAAGAATAGATAAGTTCTCAAGTATAAAGGCTATCTTTAATTTATAAAGTATTTAATTTTAAAGGAGTTGCAGGAGGAAGGATAAATTTATATTAATCTATATCAATTTGAGTAGTTGTTGATTGTGGTTGAAGTTTTGGCAATGTCATTTTTAAAACACCGTCAGTATATTCAGCTTTAGCGTTAGCTTTATCTATCTGACCTACATAGAATGAACGTTGCATTGTGCCATAATAGCGTTCTTGATGAATATAGTTACTTTCTTCATTCTGATTTTGTTCATTTTGCATTGTAGCTTTGATAGTTAAATAACCATTTTGATAATCAAGAGCAATATTTTCTTTTTTTACTCCTGGTAATTCAGCAGTGAGTTCATAAGCATTATCTGTATCTTTTACATCAACTTTGAATGCGTTGAACATGGAATTTACTGGAGCAAATGCGTTTTGGAAAAATGGTTCATTGAAAACATCAAAAATAGATTTGAAAGAATTATCATTAGTTGCGAGATTATTTGTAAATGTAGGAATTAAACCAAACATAATAAATGCCTCCTAAAAGTTTAAAAGTCAAATTTTATTAAAAAGAAATTAGTCAATATTGATTTGAGTTGTAGCTTCTTCTTTAGTAATTTTTGGTAAAACTACAGTCAAGATACCATCTTGGTAAGACGCTTTGATATTTTTTTCATCAATATCATCAATGTAAAAAGAACGTTGCATTTCACCTACATAACGTTCACGGCGAATATATTTTTCTTGAGGTTTTTCGTTTTTATCATCAGCATTTTCAGCAGGTTTTTCTTCTGTGGATTTTGTAGTAGTTGTTTTAATTGTTAAATAACCTTTATTGTAGTCAAGAGAAATATTTTCTTTGGCGATACCTGGTAATTCAGCAGTGAGTTCGTAAGCATTATCAGTATCTTTTACATCGACTTTAAAGGATTTTACATAAGAATTCATTTTTGCAAATGGTTCATGAAAGAAAGGTTCATTGAAAACATCGAATAATTTATTGAAATCATCATCACTTTTAGCAATATTTTTTGCAAATGGAACTAAACCGAACATAAATAACAACCTCCATGTATAGAGCAATAAATAAAGTCAAAAAGTCAAAATTTGTTTTGAATTAAACGGACTATCAAGTCCGTATTTAACTTTTATTTATTGTTATTAGTAAAATTATAAGATTAAAATTTAGATTTTGTAAGTATCTTAAGGGATACTTCTTATCTTTTGTATCTCTTAACGTCCTTACAATTATTATTATACTCGAATTAGTCAAAATGTCAACAATTATTTTTGACTTTTTGACTATTTTTTATACTTATTTTATAAGCCTTTATAGAGTTTTTGTTATTTGAAGTTTGACTTTTTGTTATTTTTAAAATATATGAGAGGTACCATTTTGGTACCATCTCTTTATGAATTTAAATATGCCTCAAATTTTGAAGCAGCATCTACTTTTCTGCTTTTAGTAATATGCAAATAAATTTGACGTGTTGTAGAGTCATTGGTATGCCCTAACCGATCTTGTATTACTTCTAATGATTCACCCGCTGCTGCTAATAATGATGTGTGGGTATGGCGGAATGTATGTGGATGGATCCAACTTAACCCGATTTTTTTGGCTATCTTTTTTATGAAGCCGTATAGATTACAGGTCAAAATTGGTTTTCCTGGATAATATCGAGAAGTAAATATAAAATTATATGTTCTATCCCAATTATTTGCATTTTTTATTTTTTGTTTATTTTGTATTAATCGCCATTCTTTCATCACATCTATAAAAGATTGTGAAATAGAAATTTCTCTAATACTATTTTTAGTTTTTGGAGTTTGTACATAATAATTTTTTTGACTGCAACCATAGATGTTTTGGGTAATTTTTATAGTCTTATTTTTTGTATTAAAATTATCCCATTCCATAGCACATACCTCGCCTAATCTAGCACCAGTATAGATTAGAAAAAATACCATATAATAATATGGATATGCATATGCATCATTTTTAGCTTCATTTAAGAAAGTGAGTAAATCTTCTTTTTCTAGATATAATGGTTTAGGTTTTTGTTGTAGCAGTTTAGTTTTTTCGACTAAAGTCATTTTAGGTAAATCAATATTTTCACAAGGATTATTAGTGATAATATTATTTTTTAAAGCATGTTTAAATATCATTTTTATATAGGATAAGTTTTTTGTAATAGTTTTACGTTTTTTACCCATATCGAGCATATTTTGTATATATGCTTGAATATTTAGAGGGGTAATATATTTTAATTTAACATCTTGCCCCCAGAATGATATTAATGCTTTTAATAGATATTGTATGCCCTTTTGTGTAGATATCTTAGTATAATGTTGATATTCTTTAAACCAAATTTCTTGAACATAATAGGCAAATGTTATATCTTTAGGTTTAGCAAATACCTTTCCCGCATAATATTGGGACTCTATTTCTGCCATTGCTTTTTTAGCATCGCTTTTTTTAGTAAAGCCACAGCGTTTGATACGGATACGTTTTCCTGTATCATCTCTACCAACATCTATAATGAACCAATATGTTTTGCCTTTTGTCTTTGTAAGGCGTTCATGTATTCTAGCCATAGTTTTCCCCTTTCACTATGCCTAGCTATTACTATGTATGAGACACTAACTTTTAGTTAGTGTCTTTATTTTTTCTATAAAATAGTTGCTTTTGATAATTCTTCTATAGTATGTTCATTATTTAAGTAATCTTGAGCAAGATGTTCGTCTAAAAAAATTCTTTCAGATACATCTATTTTTTTATTTTTGGAACTTATTTTAAAATAATATGTAGATGTATCATCATTATTTTTTTGCATAGGGATTATCTCTGAAATGATAACTTTAAAAATGCCAGTAGTAATATATACTGTAAACTTTTTACCGGCAAAACAAAATGGCTCTTCTCTTAAAAATGTAAAAGAAGGTGTTTTATTTTCCATTTTAGAAATATCTACTGTATCACTTACTGTTAAAGAAAAGCCGTCTATTAAAGGATTATTTAATTTGTATGGCTTTTTCTCAATTAAACTTCTATTTAGTACCTCAAAGTTGAGTATATCGTTGTCACTATTTTCGACTATATTCTTTGGCGATAATACAATATTGCAATATTTTTTTAGTTGCTTTGCGATTTGTTCTATTTTTTCCCAGTAATCTATCAGCATAGACAACATTTCCACATCTTTTTTCTTTCTTGAATTTATTTTGTAGTCCACAAGTTTTATGTCATTTATAAATATAGAGCCTGAAGACAATCCTTTCGCCAATTTTAAAATATGAATAACATCGGATATATTATCCATTTTTTCTGGATGAATAGAAAATTTATAATCTATGTCATTATTAGATTTTAAATTAAAAGTAAAATTAAAAGCTTCATCTATAGAAATTTCAAAAGTGTTACCTATTTTTTTTATGCGACCATGTATTTTTTTCTGGTTTTCTTTAGATAAATAAATATCGTCTGGTATTTCATTTAGAGTATTAGGTAAATCTTTTACCTTGATTGCAGGTGATAACATATTACCAATCTCCTTTCATTTCATTAAATATAATCAACTTAGAAATTAGATTATATTTTTCCTTTCGACTAAAACGACATTCTTTTAAGATAAAATCAATAAAAGGTTCGCGCTCTTCCTCTTTAGAAATTATTATATATTTAATATCCTTATCTGTTATTTTTAAACCGTATTTGTCTTTAATGAAAAATTCGTTTGATTTTTGATTAAGGAATGTACTATTATCTATAATATATGACTCTTCAATAAAAGGAAAGTAATTTCTTGCTCTAGGACTAATTTCTGGAATATAACGCCATTCTTTTTCATCATGAAAATTTTTAGTAACAACACCATCATCTTTGGGCATTTTACCGGATATAGGTTTTATAAATCCTAAAATATTATGGAATAAATCTTGATAATCAAGTTTATTGTTAGGGTCATGTCTATTTTCATATAATTTTTGTATGCTCGTATACAAAAAAGAATTTTCATTTATATATTGTATCGGCTGGATTTTATTAGTTAATCCCCATTCTTTTGTTAAGGCAATGCCGTATTCACCATATTTATCCATATGTTTTTCTAATTTATTTAAAAATATATCGCAAAAACATTTCATAGGATATGCTATTCCTGAAAGACCAGGCAAATGTAAGTATTCAATGTCTTCTTTATAATATCGAGGATATATTTTCTTTCGCTTTAATATATCTTTTAAAAAACGAATATTTCGCATACATGTAAATAAAGCATTGGCACTTTGTTCGCTTGGATATTCCTTTAAAGTTAAGGTCCCTGAAAATCCAGTTGTATATTTTTCCACGCTATCACTCCTAATATAGTTAATTTTTCAGTTAAAAAGGTAATTCTTCTGTTGACACTCCATATTATATATAAATTTATCCCAATCAGTTAAAAGGTCAGATAGTTTTTCAGAAAGTCGCTTATATTTATCAGTATCCAGATTATTTTTTAAAGAAAAATATTTTGAGAAATGCTTATATATTGTTGTTATCATTGAGACTAAGTGATATAAAGGCGTAGACATATCTTCTGGATAAGTTGATGTCTTTAATTCAATCCTTCCATCTGCATTTATACAAAATCCGTTTAAAGAATCGTTAGCATGTATTTTTTTAGAATATTTACTATAAAAAGCAATATATTCATCTTCTTGATTAAAATGTTTACATAATTCTCTAAAAGAATATAATGTTTTATCAAATAATGTATACCACTTTCTTTTAACTAAATTATTTTTTAAATTGTCAAAGTCGTAATCAAAATCTGAAATAGCCTTATTATATAGATTTGCATATGTTTCAGAACAAATTTGTTCTTTTATTCCGTCAATTATAGGTGTTATATCAAAGGGTAATCGTTGCTTATTTAGATTTTTTGAAGGATAAATATTATTTTTATCTGTTCTACTTAATTCATGCAATTCTTTAATTAATTCAAAAAATCTATAAGCGAACAGCCTTTCTTGGACTTCATCTTCTTTTTCGAATGCAAATAAAAAGTTCATATAATTTTCCATCAAAGTTCTACATAATATTAATGAATTGTTGAATTGTTGTTTTTGGAACAAAACGATAGTTCCTTGTAAAATGTTTAAAGTTTCATTAAACCATAATAGTAATATTTTATCTGCATCAGTGTTTAATTTATCTTCTTTAGTAGCTTGCTTTAAAAGAATTTTGCCACAATGTAATAAATCATTAAACAGACTTACTGTTTCATTAGTAATCTTTGCATATGATTTATTTGAATAAGGTTTTTTAGATAACATGACTAAAATGTCTCCTTAGAATTTGCCACGAAGTTCAACGACTTTGCCTATAATCTGAACAGGCAACGTTTCAATGTCTTTGGCACTATAAAAATGAGGTGTATATACTGCTGGATTCCAGCCTATCAAAGTAATACCGTTTTCCTGAAATTGAACTTCTTTGATAGTAGCTTCATTGCCGTTTACTAAAACAATAGCGACTTCTTTGTTTTCTACAGTTGATTGTTTCCGAACTATTACAACATCATTTTCTCGAATACGGGGAGCCATACTCTCGCCTTTTACTTGCAGCGCAAAAAAATCTCCGGTGCGAGCAAGTTCTTCGGTGATTTCTTCATAATCTATTATATCGGTAATAGCTTCAACAGGGATGCCTGCAACAACACGACCTAATACAGGAATTTTGATACCTTTAGCTGGTGTATTAGATTGATTAGATATGAAAAAATTTAGTGGTTGATTTGTAGCTTTGGCAATAGCTTTTAAGGTAGAAAGACTAGGATTATATCTGTCTTTTTCAATATCTCCAATATACGAACGGGATAGATTTGTGATTTTTGCTAGTTCCACTTGTGTTAAATTTGCTTGTTTACGAGCTTTTTTTATATTTTCGCCTATAGTCAGCATAAAAAGCACTCCTTTTTTTGTGCGGTGTTTCCGTCTTTTATTTAAATTATAATATATTTTTGACGGAAATACTATTGACAAGATGACGGAAATACAATACAATATATTTGCAAAACAAAATTGAAGGGAGTGATTTAATGATTGGTGAAGTTTTAAAAGAAGCTCGTAAGAAAAAAGGTAAAACTCAGCAGGAGATTGCTGATAAAGCTATGGTGTCTCGAGCATATTACGCAGATGTTGAACGTAATAGATATACACCCAGTTTAAAACTTCTGTCAAAATTAGGTGTAATTTTAGATATTAACCTTAATTTTTTAAAGAAAAATGACGGAAATACAAGTAATAAAGGTGATTAGATGTTAAATTTAAATAAGGATATAAAGTTAGAAAATATGATTGCTCAAGTATATATCTATGAATTACTTCTAAAACCTCACGGTATAACACTTGAAGAAGCAGAAAAACCTGTTAAGTCTTTAACACCTAAAGAGATACAAAAAAGTTTAATAACAGGTAAAACACCAAAGAAACTGTTCATTCGATTATATCAACGACATCAGCAAAAAGGATGAAATTGAAAAGTGGTTATTAAAAGAGGTGATAATGTGAAAAAAACCTATGAAGAATTAGAAAAAGAAAATGCCGAACTCAAGCGACAACTTGAAGAACGGCAAATTATATATGAACCTATTGCTAATGAAATTATAGAGATTTTTGCAAAGTATAGAATCGAATTTTGGGAAGTTACAGGATTACTTGAATTGGTAAAGTTAAAATGTCAACATCAAAATTCTGATAAGTCTTTAGGTTGAGTTTATTCTTGTAAAATTTTTAGACCAATATTAACGGCTAATGTTTTAACAATGTCTAAAGAAGCAGAACCACCAATTCTTTTTAAGTCTTTTTTGACATTGTTCCATATAGTATCGTTTTTTATTGCTTCTAAATAGTCGCATCCGTCAAAAGTCATTCTAACAATTTGTATAGCGTCATAAGGCTTATAATCAGGAGATAGTACAGTTACACAACCACGTAAGATAATAAATTTTTTATCTGCTAATAAATCGATATGATACTTTATGACATCAATAGGCAAATTTAAATTTATAGAAATATCATATATACGAATTCGGTTATTATCAGCGTTTTCAATGTATAACAAAATATTTCTAATTATATCTAAATCACGTTTCAATATAATCACCTCCTCGTAAAGATGATTATACCAAATATATTTAACATATGCTTAGCTATTACTAATTATTCCCTTATTGTAACGAACGCTTGGCGGTGGGTTATTGATGAAACCGCTGTATCAAAATTTATAGCTTATGTATGGGTAGCAACCAAATAAATTGAAAGGAGATTGTGTATATGGCTGATTGGAATTTAGAGTGTGAAATAAAAATTCGAGCTTTAGAGACTTTGAAAGAAAATCTAAATAAAGAAATTGATGAACTAATTAATATCACCAAAAAGGTTCAACAAGAACATTTAGAAGTTCTGGAGGTGCAACAGAATTTAAATGATGTAGAAAGATGTCCATTGACGATTACAGAATTTGCCAAAAAAGCAAATGTAAGTTACGGCACTATTTACGAAAGAGTACGTACTGGAGTAATAAAAGCTAAGATAGATAATCGTACTATTCGTATACCTTATTCAGAATATGAAAACTATATGCAAAGGATTTGAGAATATGCAGACAATCTATGAAACCAATGAGAAAAAAGGTATTGCTATTAAATTAACGCCTAGCATTTTTAAACCTAAAGATTTACCAATAGTTTTAGATAATATTAGTAAATTCTTTTCCATATTAAAAAAAGCTGACCAGCACGTGGCTAATCAGCATAAATAATAAAACGCAATTAAATTTTAACATAAAAACTTAATTTATAAAAGGAGTTAATATCATGGAATTAAATGTAAAAGTAACAATTGAAGGAACTGAACAACTTGCGCAAGCTATAGGAGCATTAGCGAAAGCTTTAGAAGCAAATACAAAAAATATAGTAGTTAATGCTATAGCTGAAGAAAAAGAAGAAATTGTTGAAAAACCAGTAAAAAAAGTTACTAGACAAAAGGCAAAGAAAAGTGAAGTAAAAAATGAGACTCCAGCTGATGAAGAAGTAAAAGAAGATAGCACTAAACCTCAATTAAGTGAGGAAGAATTGAGAGATAACTTAAAAAAGGATTTAATGGAAGCTAAAAAATCAGATGATACATTGATGGGGAGAATGAAAGATACTTTACACAAATGGGAATTAAAGAAATTAAGCGATATTCCAATTGACAAGATAGATGAATTTAGAAAGGAAGTTCTTGGCGAATGACCGAGCCAGCACATGCCTTATTAAGTGCATCGGGTAGTAAAAGGTGGCTATCTTGTCCACCTAGCGCCCGATTAGAGGAAACATATCCCGATAAAGAAACAGCAGCTGCTCGTGAAGGAACATTAGCTCATGCTATTGGAGAATTTTATTTGAAGTATTATTTAAAACATAATCATACCAATATTGCTTTACCAAAACAATTTAAAAATCAAGAACTCTACAATAAAGCAATGTTAGATTATGTATTTGAATATGTAGAGATGTGTATTGAGAAAATTAATACAGCATTGAGCATAGATAAAACAGCTTATATAGCAATAGAAGAAAAAATTGATTATAGCGAATGGGCAAAAGAGGGATTCGGTACAGGAGATTTAGTGATTATTACTGATAAATATGTAGAAATAGTAGATTTAAAATATGGTAAAGGTGTAGCTGTTAGTGCTATTGATAATACACAAATGCAGATGTATGCCTTAGGTATAATCAGTAATTTTGGTTTTATGTATGATTTTGATACTATCCAAATGACTATATTTCAGCCACGTAATGGTGGGATATCTAGTCAAGAAAAATCAGTAAAAGATTTAATTAAATGGGGAGAAAATATTGTAAAACCAACCGCTGAACTTGCCTATGATGGCATAGGAGAATTCAATGCTGGTAAATGGTGTTTATTCTGTAGGGCTTCACTACGTTGTAAAAAATACTCTGAATACTGCTTAAGCATAGCAAAGTATGATTTTATTGACCCTGAATTTATGTCTGATGGAGAAATGGCTGATGTACTAAATAGGATAGAACCACTTATTCATTATGCTAAACAAATAAAAGATTACGCATTATCTGAAGCATTACAAGGTAGGACATGGCCAGGTTATAAATTGGTAGAAGGTAAAAGCTCAAGAAAATATAGTGATATTGCTGCTGTGATTAGTAGATTGCAAGAAGCTAATATTGATTCATCTGATTTTATGAAAGAGCCTGAATTAAAGTCTATAACTGAATTGACTAAAGTATTGGGTAAAAAAACATTTAGTGTTTTACTTGATGATTTAATCACTAAAATAGCTGGTAAGCCTACACTTGTTGGCATTGATGACCCACGACCTGAATACAACAGCCCTGAAAATGATTTTGAAATACTTGATTAAAGGAGATTATAAATATGAATGATACAAAGTTAACTTTAAAGAATGTAAGGCTTTCTTATGCTAATATTTGGGAACCAAAAGAAACACCAAATGGGGATTTGAAATATGGTGCATCACTCATAATTCCTAAAACTGATAAAAAGCAAATAGCTGAAATAAAAAAAGCGATAGAAGCTGCTAAAAATGATGGTAAAGCTAAATTGGCAAATAAAAATGGAAAAATTCCACCTAATTTAAAAGTACCTCTTCGTGATGGAGATACTGACCGTTTTGATGATGATGCATATGAAGGATGCTACTTTATAAACGCAAATTCCAACACTGCACCTAAGATTGTAGATAGAAAAATAAAACCTATTCTTGACCGTTCTGCGGTGTATAGTGGTTGTTATGCTAATGTATCAGTAACATTTTATGCTTATAAAACAGATGCTGGCTCAGGTATTGCTGCTGGATTGGGTAACATTCAAAAAGTAAAAGACGGTGAACCATTAGGTGGTGCTTCTAATCCAGAAGATGATTTTGAAGTATTAGATGATGATGAGTATGAGAATGAATTTGGCGAAGAAGTAGATGACAATGAGGAGATGTTTGAATAAAGCCTTGTTAGGAGGTATTTTATGAAAACACTATCTATTGACTTAGAAACATATTGCGACCTCGACTTAAAAAAAGTCGGGGTCTATAGATACGCAGAGCGGGCCGAAATTTTATTGTTTGGCTATGCATATGATGATGAAATAGTTAATGTTATAGATTTGGCTCAAGGTGAAGATATTCCCGAACAAGTTTTACGAGATTTAATTGATCCTACGGTTTTAAAAACTGCTTATAATGCCCAATTTGAAAGAGTATTACTAAGTCATTATTTATTTGGCGGTGAAACAATTGATAGTTTTTATCGTGGCGATTATTTTTTAGACCCTGCACAATGGCAATGCACTATGGTGCTATCTTTGAATTTAGGATTGTATGGTTCTCTTGCTGAGGATTGTCGAATTTTTAGATTAGCTGAAGATAAAGCCAAAATGAATATTGGACGAAAATTAATAATGGAATTTTCGAAGCCTTGTAAGCCGACTAATACTAATGGTGGCAGAACAAGAAATTTACCAAAGCATGATATACAAAATTGGAATTTATTTAAAGAATATAATAAACGTGATGTAGAGGTTGAACGCTATTTACGTAAGAAAATGATTAAATTCAAACCTACAGATTTTGAACAAAATTTATGGGTATTAGACCAACAAATAAATGATAGAGGTATTGGATTAGATAGACAATTAGCAGATAAAGCTGTAGAAGTTGATACTGATTTTAGAAATAGAATTGCTACAGAAGCTAAGGATATATCGGGTTTAGATAATCCAAATTCTACTGAACAATTAAAACACTGGATACTGGAAAAAGAGGGTTTTTTTCCTGCAAGTATCACTAAAGCTACTGTATTAGAGTTATTAAAGACTGTAAAAAATAAAGAGGTCAAAGAGATGTTAAAGCTAAAAATGCTGTTATCTAAGACCTCAGTAAAAAAATATGTAGCTATGCAGAATGCTCAATGTGCTGATGGACGAATTCGAGGATTACTTCAATTTTATGGTGCTAATCGTACTGGACGTTGGGCAGGAAGGCTCGTACAGGTGCAGAACTTACCTCGTAATTCTATGAGTGATTTGGACGATGCTAGAGAATTATTAAAACATGATGATGCAGAAACATTTGAAATATTTTATGAGAATGTACCAAATGTATTATCTCAATTAATAAGAACTGCTTTTATACCTACAAAATCAAATAAATTCGTAGTAGCTGATTTTTCGGCTATTGAAGCTAGAGTGATTGCCTGGCTTAGTGGTGAAAATTGGCGTATGCAAGTATTTGCTGATGGCGGTGATATTTATTGTGCATCGGCTAGTCAGATGTTTCATGTACCAGTGGTAAAACATGGTATTAATGGTGAACTTAGACAAAAGGGGAAAATAGCAGAACTTGCTTTAGGATATCAGGGAAGTATAGGAGCTTTAAAAGCTATGGGTGCTGATAAAATGGGGCTTACTGATGAAGAATTAACCGATATTGTAACTAAATGGAGAAAAGCGAGTCCACATATTGTCCGTTTATGGTCCACTGTTGATAAAGCAGCTAAAGAGGCTATTAATGAGAAAACAAAAGTAAAATTTAATCATGGCATGGCTTTTTATTATAAGGCGGGTATGCTACGTGTGCGATTACCCTCGGGAAGAGAGCTGACATACATTAGACCTCGTATAGAAAACAATAAAATATCATATGAAGGCACTAATCAGACATCTCGTACATGGGAAAGATTAGAGACTTACGGCGGTAAATTAGTAGAAAATATAGTACAAGCAATCGCTAGGGATTGTTTAGCGGTCGCTATGATTAGATTAGAACAAGCAGGTTTTAAGATTGTTATGCATGTACATGATGAAGTTATTCTTGATTGTGCTGCTGCGGGCATAGAAAAAGCCTTAGAACTTGCCAATAAAATAATGGGAACTGTCATTGATTGGGCACCGGAGTTAATTTTAAATGCTGATGGTTATATAACCAAGTATTACAAAAAAGATTAGTCTTCGTACATTATATGTTGATGTTTAAAGGAGTAGTTAAAAATGGCTGATAAAAAAATAAATACATTACAATTAAAAAAATTTATGGAAAAACAAATTGAAGAACTTGATGAAATTAAAAAATTGCGTGCTGAATTAGAAATTAAAGAAAACGATGAGAATTTTGCCAATAGCTTAGATTATTTAGGACGTATGTATAAAGCTTGTGAAGAAACTATAAAAATGTGCGATATGTATGATGAAAAGCAAAAAGCTGAAGCTAAAAAAGAAGCAGATAAAATCAAAGCTGTTGCTAAAGAAATTAAAGCTGAAGATAAAAAAGAAGTTATAAAAAAGACCGAGGCTGAACCAATAATCGAAGAAGATGACGATATCTGGGATTGAGGTGACTAATTTGAGAATATATGACTTATATATGCCAAAATTATTCTATCTTTATGAGGGTGGCTTAAAAAGCTTAAATAATGGTAATAAGTTTACGAATATGTATCACTGTTCGAGTTGTGGTCATAGTTTTAAATCCTTATGGGAAGGTGTAGGAAACTATTATGGTATACGACCAAATGACCAGATTATATATTGTCCTAAATGTGGTTCACGTTTTACGGAAGCTACGCAAAAAAATGATTTTAGTTTTATGGCTGACGGGGATTATTCCCCGCTCAGCATGAGGATTAGTCTTGATGAATATAAAGATAGTTTACGTTTGACTTTATCGGGTAAAGAAATAGTCTGCGATGAAGACAGTGACTATATGTTTCATCACAGACTATATAAAGAGACTATATCTTTTAATGTAGCCCAAAGGACTGCAATCTATAAAAGATATATAAATCATAAACTCATTATTAATTATAACTTATGTAATATCCTGGATACAAGTTTTAGCAGAGATACTAATTTAAAATTTTTAAATCACAGACATTTTACAAGTATATATGCTGTAGATTTCAAAAAGATATTGAAAATTCTTCGTGAGAGATTATCCAAAAAGCTAGAATCTAAATTTAAATTCAAAATAAAATCGATGTACGTATGTCATGAAAACAAAGGCAGTTATTTTATAAAACCTATATTGAATATAGCTTATAGATTAGTTTTTACAGATTTAAATAATTTATCGCTTACTGATTATAACTATATATATCGTAAATATCCTTTTTATTATGGTAGTGCTGATAGGAACTTTTATGATTTAGATGAAGCGTATTTATCTGATGAGCGTTTGAAAATCATAAGTAAGGCTAAGGATACGATATCAGGATTACTAGAAATAGCAGATTTACCAAATAAGCCTGTAATCAGGCGATTAGTAAAAGATAAACCATTTTTATTATTACGTCATAAGCAAATTTATGCCATGGCTCAAGGTAATATAGATACCTTCAATAATATTAATAACTGCTTGGAATTTGATTTTTTATGGCGACATGATGTTCGCACATTATTAAACCAATTAGCATTAATTTCTGATAACTGGGGAATAGAATACATCAATATTTTAATGCGTTGGTGGCATAATTCTCAAGATAAAATTTCATGTGAAGACGCTATTTATATGATATTTAAATTGAAAGATAAAGCTACACTTTGGCAAGAAAAACCGGCTCCTGCTAATCTACATGATTATTTAGTAACAGCTATTTATAAACAGGAACATCCATTTAGAGCTTTTAATATCAATGACCCAATCTGTAGAAGATTAGCTATGCAGTTTGATAGTATTAAATTTTATTTACCTGAGAATTCAGATGTGCTTCGCAATATAGGCAAAATTTTTAGAAATTGTGTGGGTAATTATGTTGATGCTGTTTATACAGGTAAATCAAATATAGTTTTAATGTCTGACGATAAAGGTAAGTTAAAAGCTTGTATCGAGGTGCAAAATAATAAGCTAATACAAGCAAAATTATTTGCTAATAAACCAGCTCATAATAATAAGCAAATAAATGATGAGATTATTAAATGGGCTGATAAAGCTAATATTAATTATGATAATTGCAGCGATATATTTAAACCTGAAAAACAAATTTTACCGCAAAGAGAGGCGGTGTAAGGACGTGAATTAATAATGCAAGATACCGCTTTGAACATAGACAATTTATCTAAGTTAAAATATGACGGAGAAGTATCTATTGCTGTAGCTAGTAGTAGAAAATCAAAGAAATGGAAAAATAAACAGTTATCATGGTCCACACTTCTTTTTAAATTGTCAAAAACTAGAAGAACAGGGGAAACCGTTGCTGAATATAAATCATTTGCTAAGTCAAAGCAAGATGATATTAAAGATGTTGGCGGTTTTGTAGGTGGGGCATTAAAAGAAGGTAGGCGAGTCGCTGAAAATGTGAAATGGCGTTCAGTTATAACACTGGACGCTGATTTTGCCACTAATGATTTTTGGGATAATTTATTTTTTACGATAGGTAATGTAGCTTGTTGTATTTATAGTACGCATAAGCATAGTAAAAATAAACCTAGGTATAGATTAGTCATACCGATAAATCGTTCTGTGAATCCAGATGAATATCAAGCAATAAGTCGTATGATAGCAAATGATATCGATATTGATTTATTTGATGATACCACATATCAACCGCATAGATTGATGTATTTTCCTAGTACTAGTCAAGATGGTGAATTTATTTTCAAATACAATGATGGGGTTTGGGTAGATGCTGATGAATATTTAAATCGATATGATAATTGGCAAGACCAAAGTTTTTGGCCCGTGAGTAGTAGAGTTCAAGTAGATATCAAAAGAACGGTAGATAAACAGGAAGATCCACTCAGTAAAAAAGGAATTATCGGTGCTTTTTGTCGCTCATATACTATCCAAGAAGCTATAGAAAAATATTTATCTGATATATATGTACCATGTGGTACTGATGATAGATATACCTATGCTGAGGGAAGTACATCAGCTGGTGCTATTGTTTATAATAATTGTTTTATCTACAGTCATCATAGTACCGACCCTGCTTGTGGAAAATTATTAAATGCTTTTGATATGGTAAGACTGCATAAATTTAGAAAGTTAGATGATGAAGTATCAGAAGGCACGCCAACGGGAAGATTGCCAAGTTATAAAGCTATGCAAGATTTGGCTGTATCTGATGAAGTAGTAAAAGAAACCATCGGTAAAGAAAAAACGGCTGATGTATATAGTGAATTCGAAGTTCTAACAGATATCGATACTAAATGGACTGCTAAGATGGATATAAATCGTTGGGGCGGATATGAAAATACGCCTCATAATGTGAAATTAATATTAGAAAATGATCCTAATTTAAAAGGTAAATTTGCTTTAGATGAGTTTGCTCATAGAATGGTTGTTTTAGATAAATTAGTATGGCGTAAAGATAATAATGTTAGTGATTGGATTGACGCTGATGATAGTGCTTTGCGAAATTATATATCTGATGTATATGGCATAAAAGGTAAGGATATAATTGCTGATGCTATATTAGAAACTATTCATAGACATAGTTTTAATCCAGTAAAAAAATATTTAAAAAGTATTAAATGGGACGGTAAGCATCGAGTAGAGACTTTATTCATAGATTATTTAGGAGCCGAAGATACAAAGCTTAATCGTGCGATGACTAGAAAGATGTTTTGTGCAGGTGTGGCTAGGGTGTTTAATCCAGGAACGAAATTTGATTATGTAGTAACGTTAGTTGGCGGTCAAGGTATAGGCAAATCTTATATTATTGGTCGTATTGGCAAAAAATGGAGTTCTGACAGTATGAGTACAGTTATTGGTAAAGAAGGTATGGAACAGATTCAAGGATTTTGGGTTATTGAATTGGCAGAATTATCGGCAGTTCGTAAAGCTGAAGTTGAACAAATAAAGCATTTTATTACTAAGCGTGAAGACAGTTTTCGACCTGCATATGGTAGACGTACAGAACGTTTTCCTAGACAGTGTATATTTATAGCTTCTACAAATAATAATGATTTTATTCGTGATCAAACTGGTGGTCGTCGTTGGTGGCCAATAATGGTAGATAAGAATAAACGAAGATTAAATCCTTTTGAAATTAGCGAAGATACTATTGACCAGTTGTGGGCGGAAGCTAAAGAACTATATGAGGGCGACGAAAAATTGTATCTTGATGAAGAAATGGAGCAAGAAGCCAAAAAAGTACAAGAACAACATACTGAAGAAAGTCCATTAGCTGGTATGATACGTGAATTTATTGAAAAAGAAATACCTGAAAATTGGGCAGAGTTGAGTATCAGTGATAGGCAAGATTTCATTCGTGGCGATGGATTTGAATACAATGGGCCACTTGTCAAACGTGATAGAATATGTGCTTTAGAAATTTGGGTGGAACTATTAAATGGTGATGTAAAGAAATTAACTAGAGCTATGGCTATAGAAATAAATGATGTGTTAAGAAAGACCGAAGGCTGGAGCGAAAAAAGATTACGATTTAAAAATTATGGTTTACAGAGAGGTTTCATAAAAAAGTAAATTACTGTAAATATATTGAAAATGATATTTATATAAATATTATGAATAAAACTTGATTTTATTGGTTTTAATTACTAGTGTGACATTTGTGACAAATTTTCTATATGCATTTATGAAATTAAGAAAATAAAAGACATATGTTTATTGTTTTCTTAATTTATGAATAATATATACGTCTATGTCACGAATGTCACGAAATATGATTTGAGAAAGGTGAATCATGTTAGAAAAGCAAATTGAAAAACATTTTACAGATAAGTTAAAAGAATTGGGTTGTATTGTTTGGAAATTTACTAGCCCAGGGACGGCGGGTGTACCAGATAGAATAGTAATCATGCCGTATGGGAAAGTAGTTTTTGTAGAATTGAAAGCACCAAATAAAAGCCCTAGAGAAATACAATGGGAACGTATAAAGCAATTAATAAATCATGGTGTAGATGTATGGGTAATAAGTAGTAAAGACCATGTTGAGTTATTTATAAATGAGTATAGCAAAGAAGGTGATTTATGATTGAAATACGAGCCAAGAATTTATCAAAAATATGCTACAGATAAGATAATAAATAATGAAGCTATTGCTTTAATGCTGGATATGGGTATGGGAAAAACAGTATCCACCTTAACAGCAATATCTGAGCTTATGTATGATTATTGGGTAGTAAATAAAGTATTAGTAATAGCACCAAAAAGAGTAGCACAAGTAACATGGCAAGATGAAATAAACCAATGGGAACATCTAAAAGATTTGCGAGTATCTGTAATTTGTGGTGATTTAAAACAGCGAAAAAAAGCATTAAATACGCAGGCAGATATATATACTATCAATCGTGAAAATATCGGCTGGTTAGTAGATAGTTTAGGTAGAAAATGGGATTTTGATATGGTGGTGATAGATGAATCATCGTCATTTAAAAATCATCGTAGTCAGCGATTTCGAGCATTGAAAAGAATAAGACCTTTTATCAAACGTATAGTAGAACTAACTGGAACGCCAGCACCAAATGGGTTAATGGATTTATGGAGCCAAATATATTTATTAGATGGCGGTAAAAGGTTAGGTAAGACTATAACACAATATCGTAAAAATTATTTTAGGCCCGCACAAACAAATGGCCATGTGGTTTTTAATTATGAAACCTTACCGCATGCAGAACAGGAAATATATAGCAAAATATCAGATATCTGTGTAAGTCTAAAATCAGATGATTATCTTGATTTGCCACCAGTTATTTATAATCAGGTATCTATTAAATTACCAAAAAACATCATGTCAAAGTACTATGAATTTGAACGAGAATTAGTATTAAGTATGTCTGATGAAATAATTACAGCAAGTAGTGCAGGCGTTTTAACAGGTAAGTTATTACAATTTGCAAGCGGAGCTATTTATGATGAAGGTAGAAATATTATAAATATCCATGATTATAAGCTTGATGCTTTAGAAGAAATACAAGTTGATAACATAGGCAAAAATCTTATGGTCATTTATTGGTATCAGCATGATAAAGATAAGATATTAAAAAGATTTCCTAAAGCTAGAGTATTACAGAATATACAAGATTTGCGAGATTGGAATAATGGCAAAATAGAAATGGGTTTACTTCATCCAGCTAGTGCAGGTCATGGTTTAAATTTACAGCATGGCGGAAATATTGTTATTTGGTATAGCATTACATGGAATTTAGAACTATATCAACAAGCAAATAAACGATTGCATAGACCAGGGCAAAAAGAAAAAGTAGTTATACATCATTTAATCGCTAAAGATACTGAAGATGAGAGAGTAATGCAAGCACTTTCAGATAAAGCAAATGGTCAGCAATCAATGATGGAAGCAGTAAAAGCTAAAATAGCTAAATATATGAAAGGGTGATAAATATGTCGTGTAAATATAGTTATTTTGATGATGGCATCTTTTTATGCAGTCTTAGGCGACATAAACAACAATGTATTTTAGGAAAACCCGATTTGAAAAAATGTATGGCTAATGGATATAAAAAATATAAAGAAGGGATAAAATGCAAAAATACGAACAAAATATCCTAACAAATTCTGGTCATTGTAGTGATCCAGTAGCTAATAAAGTAATAAATAAAGGTAGATTAGGATTTTGTCAAAGAGTAGTTAATTTATTTGTAAAGTTTCTTAGTAGAAGAAGATATATGGTGCTTAATTTAGTTATTAGAGATGTAAAAGATAAAAAAACATATAAAGCAAAGGGTTTTGATTTATGAGAATACCAACAAGATATGAACTAAAACAAATGGAACGTGAACAAGATAAAAAATATATTTTAGGAACTTGTATAATTTTTGTGCTTGTAGGAATAAGCTTAATTTTAATTGGATAATTTAAAGGGTAGCTTTTGGCTACCCTATTAGTATTTGGAGGATTAATGTATGTGTAAGGATATTTTGTGTAATATTTGTTTAACTTATGAAGGTAAAGCTGTGCATATGCAGGCTAAAGGCGATTATTTTAAATGCCCTGAATGTGGAGCTGAATTGTGGCCACAAGATATGAATTTTGCCAATCATTGGGAAAAAGAAAGACAGCAAAATTTAATGTATAAGGCAATGAGCTTACAAGAAGGAGAACAGATAAAAGGTGGCGTTAATAACGGCAAAGGTAGACGAAAAGCTGATAATAAAAAGACTTTAGCACAAATAAATGCGGGTTTATCAATAAATTTTGAATCACGATAATTGCTATTTTTTGACAAATGTGTTATACTACATTTACTTGGTAGTGTATCTACTTTTAAATTAAATAATGAAAATTAACGATATGGGATTTAAGCCACTGTCATTTTGATAGTGGCCTTTTTAGTACAAAAATTTAGGTGGTGAGGTGATTTGGCAAATAAAAATGTAAAAGATTTAGCTTTTGAAGATTATTGTACGGGAATGAAATATAAAGATATAGCAGAAAAGTATGATATTAATTTATCAACAATAAAATCATGGGCTAGTCGTCATTGGAAAAAGTTGCAACCTAATACCAAAAAAGTTGCAACTAAAGAAGTTAAAAAGTTGCAACCTCGAAAACCCAAAAACGTACAAACTAAGCGTAATAATAATGCTGTAGATGATTTTCGACTTGAGCTAAAAAGTACCGAAACAAAACAACCTAGAATTAATAAAGGTGGAGCACCTGAGAAAAATACCAATGCTATAAAGCACGGTTTATTTTCAAAATATTTGCCAGCAGAAACATTAGAGCTTGTTGGTAATATTGAGATGATGTCGCCACTAGATATTTTATGGGAAAACATTTGCCTTAAATATGCAGCAATCATACGTTCACAAAAATTAATGTACGTAGAGGATGCTAATGACTGTACAAAAAGAATAACTTTAGAAGGTGAAGCTATAGCTTATCAATACACAGAAGCCTACGAAAAACAGGCTTCTTTTTTAATTGCACAATCAAGGGCTATGGGGACACTGATGAACCTTATTAAGCAATATGAAGAACTTTGTCGTTCGGATTTTGCAACAGAAGAACAAAAGTTACGTATTGAAAAACTTAAAACAGAAATATCTAAGGTAAAAGAAGATGAGCCTATAAAAGCTACAATTATGGATAATATTCCTGATGTAGAGGTGAAAACGAGTGCAGATAAATTTGAATGACTTGATAGCACCAATCTTTTATAAGCTTCATCATCAAGTGAAAAATCACGAATATACTCACTATTGGCTTCGAGGTGGTCGAGGTAGTACAAAATCATCATATATTAGCATTGAAATTATAATTGGCATGATGAAAAATTCAAATTACAATGCAATCGTTTTTCGTAAAGTTGGACATTATTTAAAAGAAAGTGTCTTTGAACAGCTTATATGGGCAATAGATAAATTAAACGTGTCTAACTTTTGGAAAATAAGTCTTTCACCACTTGGACTGACTTATAAACCTACAGGTCAACGTATTATTTTTCGCGGCTGTGATGATCCTAAAAAATCTAAATCAGTAAAACTTCGCAAAGGCTATTTTGCTTACTGCTGGTATGAGGAATTGGACGAGTTCACAGGTATGAATGAAATAGATACATTAAATCAATCTATTCTTCGTGGTGGTGATAAGTTTTGGGTATTTTATTCATTTAATCCACCTAAAAGTAAAAATGCTTGGGTGAATTATGAAGCTACTAACCCAAGACCAGATAAAATTGTTCATACTTCTTGTTATTTAGATGTCCCGCAAAATTGGTTAGGTCCACAATTTCTAATTGAAGCTGAAACTTGTAAAATACAAAATTATAAAAAATATCTACATGAATTCATTGGTAAAGCAATTGGTACAGGTGGAAATGTCTTTGAAAATGTAGAAGAAAAGACTATAACTGATGAAATGATTAATGGCTTTAAAACTATAAGACATGGCATTGATTTTGGTTTTGCAGTGGATGCATTTGCTTATGTTCAAGGTGCATATGATGGTAAATATAATGATTTGTATTTATTTGATGAAGTTTATCGGATAAAACTTACTAATGAATTAGCAGCTAAGAAAATAAAGCCTAAGCTTATGAGATATGAGTATAGCGTAATTATGGCAGATAGTGCGGAGCCAAAGAGCATTGTAACGCTTAGAAATTTAGGTCTTAATGTTTATGGTGCTAAAAAAGGACCTGATAGCGTTAATTATGGAATGAAATGGCTTCAGAGCTTAAATCACATATATATTGACCGGCAAAAATGTCCGAATACGTATAAAGAATTTGTGAATTATGAATATGAGCGAAATAAGGATGATGAATTTATATCTGCTTATCCTGATAAAAACAATCATACGATTGATGCCTGTAGATATGCTTTTATAAACGATATGCCGGTTAGAAATAAAAAAAGTTTTTGGTGAGGAGGTGAAAAAATGGATTTAGACGTAGCCAAAAAGTTAATTTCTAATTATGTAGCTGGTCATTGCGATTTTGTTACGAAAGCTGATGTGGCTGAACGTTATTACAAAGTTGAAAATGATATTTTGTTTTATAAGGAACATTGTCCTGATGAGTTAAAAAATCCACTTCGAAGTGCAGATAATCGGGTACCATTCAGTTTTTATAATTTATTAGTAAATCAAAAAGCTAGTTATCTATTCACTTATCCACCAATCTTTGATACGAAAGATAATGACTTAAACACTTTAATTGTAGATACACTAGGCGATGATTATGCTAAAAAGTGCAAGGATTTATGTGTAAATGCTTCTAATAGTGGCATGGCATGGTTACATTATTGGGACGATAATGAAAAAGGATTTTGTTATGCTGTTGTTCCATCAACACAAGTCATACCAGTATGGTCCAAGAAACTAAATAAAAAGCTTTTGGCAGTTTTAAGATATTATACAGATATTGATGATGATGGAATCAGCTGGACAATATATGAATATTGGACAGATACACAATGTCAAGCATTTAGGCGCCGTAATGGTAAGGAATATTCTATAAGAAATGATTTAATGGATTATCCAATGTTTTTTTACGATATTCCCACAGCAAATGATAATAGTTATTCTAATATTTACACTCACAACATGGGTGTAGTTCCTTTTATTCCATTTGCTAATAATAATTTGCAAACATTGGACCTCGATAATATAAAAAAGCTAATTGATAGTTACGATAAAACTTATAGTGGTTTCGTAAATGACCTTGAAGATATTCAGCAAGTTCTTTTTGTACTAACCAATTATGGCGGAATGCGTGAAGAAGGCGTAAAAGGTATTGTTGATTTTCTGCGTAAGCTAAAAAAATATAAAACAATTAATCTTGATAGTGCTGGTACTGGCGACCAAAGTGGTCTTTCTACAATAACAATAGAAATACCAGTAGAAGCAAGAAAAGAACTTTTAGAAATAACAAGAAAAGCTATTTTTTCTATGGGGCAGGGTATAGATCCTCAGCAGCAGAGTTTTGATAGTACTAGCGGAGAAGCTATGAAGTTTCTATATTCACTTTTAGAGCTTAAAGCAGGGCTTATGGAAACGGAATTTCGCCTAGGCTTTGGTGAACTTGTTCGCGCTATCTGTCGCTATCACAATAAGGATGTTAAAAATATCATCCAGACATGGACCAGAAACGCTATAAGGAGTGAAAGTGAGCTTGTAGATATTTGCAGTAAATCCAAAGGCATCATATCCGATAAAACTATTATAAAAAATCACCCTCTTGTTGATGACCCGGAACAGGAAGAAAAACAGATAGCCAAAGAGCAGAAGGAACAACAGGATATTTATAATGATGACGGTTATAACGGCAAAGGTGGTGATGAATAATGTATAAATGGATGAAAGAGTATTACACGGCTTTCGGCAAGGATTTCCCGTTCAGTAAAGTAGCGGATTTGAATGAATATGAAATAATCCGCATTATCCAGTATTGTATCAAGACCAATACGGAATATACCGAAAGTACAGAGGAAGATATTACCGAAGCTGTAGTCGGCGAGGCAAAAGTTAATAAATCCAAAATAGGAAAGGAAGAATAAAACTATGTATACAAAACATGATTGGCAGGACGGAGAACTTATTACAAAAACTCTGATGAATAATATGGAAGCAGGCATTGAAGATGCCAATAATCGAGCTATGACACCGGGTCCGGCTGGAGCTGACGGTGCTAACGGTGCTCAAGGTCCGCAGGGCGAAAAAGGCGATACAGGAGAGCAGGGCCCTGCCGGCAAGGATGGCGCAGCTGGTGCTAAAGGTGATACAGGTGCAAAAATTACATCTATCGAGATTAATGTTAACGGTACAGCAATTACCGGCACAGCACATTTAGATGATGAAAGTACGGCATCTATTACGGGCACATATACAGCCGGAGCATAAAGGAGATAAACAATGAATGTTGAAGAATATATTGCTTCGTTAAATCTTGACGGTGAAGCTAAGAAAAAAGCTACTGAAGGTTTAAAGAACTTTTTAAAAGATAATTATGTAGAAAAAGCAAAATTTGATGAAGCCGCTACAGCCAAATCCAATCTGGAAACGCAGATTAAAGAGCGCGACAAACAGCTTGAAACGTTGAAAAAGACAGCTGGCGATAAGGAAAAACTTGAAGCTACGATTAAACAGTTGCAGGAAGATAACAAATCCGCAAAAACAAAGTACGAAACGGATTTGAAAAATCTCCGTATTGACAGCGCAGTAAAGCTAAAATTAAGCGGCACAGCGCAAGATGTGGATATCGTAGCTGGTTTGATTGATAAAACTAAATTAATTGTGTCCGATGATGGCACAGTTGCAGGCTTGGATGAACAGATTAACCCTCTGAAGCAATCTAAGCCTTTTTTATTTAAAGATGGAAAACCAAAAGGCAGTGGATATGAACCAGCTGGCGGAAACGGCGAAAATAAAGTAAATCCGTTTAAAAAAGAAACATTCAACATGACGGAACAGGGAAGATTGTTTAAGGAAAACCCTGCACTGGCTAAATCTTTGGCACAGGAAGCAGGCGTTAGTATTGGAGGTTTTAATTAATGGCAGGAACAACACTTGCAGACATCATCGTACCGGAGCTTTTTAATCCGTATGTAATTAATCGCACAATGGAAAAATCCGCTTTATTTCAAAGCGGGATAATCACGACAAGCCCGGAATTTTCCAGACTTGCAAGCGAAGCGGCGCGCACACACAATATGCCGTTTTTTGAAGATTTAACGGGCGATGCGCAAAATATTGTGGAAGGTGAAGAAATTGAATTTCAAAAAATCACATCCAGCAAAGATGTATCCACGACAATTATGCGCCAGCAAAAATGGTCCGCAACGAATTTAGCGGCGGCACTTGCAGGAAGCGACCCAATGAAAGCTATTGCGGAACTCGTTTCTTCTTATTGGGCTAGAGAATATCAAAAGGAACTTATTAATCTGTTAAAAGGCGTATTCAGTGCAGACACTATGAAAGACCACGTACTTGATATCTCCGGAAAAGCCGGTAAAAATGCAAATATTTCCGCATCGGCATTCATTGACGCACTTCAGCTTTTGGGCGATGCACAGGACCAGCTTACTGGCGTGGTAATGCACTCTAAGACAAAATCCTACCTTAAACAGCAGAATCTTATTTCTACGGAACGCGACAGTAACTCTGTTGAATTTGAAACGTATCAGGACCGCAGAGTTATCGTAGATGACGGCTGTCCGTTTGAAGGTGATATTTATACGACGTACTTATTCGGACGCGGTGCTATTGCCTATGGCGAAGGTTCTCCTGTAGGATTTGTGCAGACGGAAACGGACCGCGACCCTAATCTTGGCGCGGGCGTCAATATGCTTTACAATCGCCGTTGCTTCATCATGCACCCGAGAGGTGTTGCATGGCAGAACGCAGTACGCGAACATGTGGAAAGCCCATCTCGCGAAGAATTGGCCAACCCGCAAAACTGGAAACGCGTCTATGAACCGAAACAAATACGCATGGTAGCATTTAAACATAAAGTTGTAGCAGCTTAAGGTTAAGGTAATCTTATGAATAATGAAGATTACTGGAAAAAGCGTGCTGAAGAACGAGAAGCGGAATGGATTAAAAAATCCAAAGATACGATTGAAAAAGAGCTTGCCGAGTATTACAGGCGGGCTCTTTCTCGTATTACTGATGATATTGCTGTTTTATACGCCAGATATGCCAAAGATAACAATCTTACTTATACCGAAGCCAGTAAACTGTTAACGGATAAAGAATTTAAGCAGTGGCGAATGTCTCTGGAAGAATATCTGGATGCCATAGATAAGAACGTTGACAATAAACTACTGCTGGAACTAAATACGCTTGCCATGCGCAAACGTATTTCACGTCTTGATAAATTATATGGCGATACATTAAAAAACCTCTACAGGCTCGGCACGGACAGCGAAAATGGCATGACAAAGTTTTTATCCGGTGCATATAAGGACAATTATTATAAAAATCTGTTCGATATTGGCAAAACAATCGGTATAAAATCGTCTGTATCAGAAGTTGATGATAAAAAAATTCGCAAAGTGCTGAATAATTCATGGTCAGGAAAAAACTACAGTCAGCGTATTTGGAAAAATACGGATAAACTGGCAAAACTCATCAAAAATGAAATTACGGACGGCTTTCATCGCGGTGTATCTATTAATAAAATGGCAAAGCTCGTACAGCAAAGAATGAATGTCGGCAAATATGAAGCTACCCGCCTTGTACGCACTGAAATGAATTACGTACAAAATCAGGCGGCACTGGACAGTATAAAAGACACTGACATGAAATACTATATATTTCTGGCCACACTCGACAAAAAAACATCAACATTATGCAGAGCACATGACCGCAAAGTTTATCCGGTGGACAGTGCAACGCCCGGCACTAATATGCCGCCGCTACATCCGCATTGCCGTTCAACGATTGCGGGCAACCTAACCGATTATGATACGGGACGCGGCAAACGCAGTGCACGTGATAAAAACGGAAAACGAATTATCATCCCTGCCGCTATGAATTATGATGATTATTACAAAGTCTATATTGAAAAATCCATGTCATTCAGTCAGTGGGAAAAAGCACACAAAAAGCTGACAGTTAACGCTAATAAACCGACACTTAAAGAATTAATCAAAAATACGGATATAAAAAGTTGTACAAAAGATGATATTATCAATATCGGACGAAACGTATGCGAACAGTTTGATATTAAAAATAAAATTGGCGATAAAGAAGCCTTAAAAGAAGTATTCAGCAATTTCCGTGAAATGGGCGGCGAACTTTCACCGGAACAATGGGCAAAAGGAAGTAACAAAATTACTAAACAACAACTTAGTGAAGCATTTTCCTATTATCCAAAAGACTGGGTAAATTATTTAACTGATAGCGGAAAAAAACTGTATACTCTAATAACCAATAGAGGATTTTTTAATGAAGGAGCTGTTATGGCTAATGGTAAATATTATGCTACAAAGTTTCCAGACTACAAAACAGGTTATGTATCAATTCATATGAACGGAATGCGCAAAACAACACCTTACCATGAAATAGGTCATTATGTTGAATATTTCAATAAAAATGCTCTTAGAATATCTAAAGAGTTTTTAAAAGACCGTACTAAAGATGAAAAATCTGTACTGTTAAGAGAAATTCTTTTCAATTCAAGATATAAAAAGGATGAAACAACTAAGCCGGATGATTTTATAAGCCCTTATATCGGTAAGGACTATCCAGATGCTTCCGAAGTATTAAGCGTGGGGTTAGAATTAGTATTTGAACCAACAAAGCAACTGAAAAAAGTCGAACTTATCAATGGCGAATATAAGCCTATTTATGCTACAATAAAAGATGATATAGAATTTTTGTATTTAATTATAGGATTAATATTGAAAGCATAAAGAGGGATATAATGTGGACAAAATATAAAGCCTTTGGTGAGGAATATGCAAAAGCATTGGCGCGATTTGATGAGGCATATGATAAATATTTAAAAAAATTTGGTGAAAATTCTCTTGACCGTGTACTTTTAAGCGAACCTTTAATACACCAACCAACAAAACTTGATGTTAATGAGACAAATAGGGATACTAGAATGCTTGAAGAAGCAATAGAAAATAATAAGCCGCTAGAACAGATACCGAAAGAAATATGGGAAAAAATGATATTTTAAAAGATAATTTTTAGCACTTGCAGAAATGTGAGTGCTTTTCTTATGCCCAAAATTAAGAGGTGATTAAATGGATATCTGGCATATATTGGCAATAATTTTATTTACCATGCAGGTTGTCGTCAGCCTTTTTTGTCATGGGAAAACTATAAAGGTAAGCTTTTTTGCAAAAGTGTTTTGGGTGATTGTCTGGAATGTAATTTTATATAATGGCGGTTTTTGGAATTAGAAAGCTAGTAATGAGGTATAAATGGATAAAAGAAGGGATATTATGACACCTGCTGAAGCAGTGGCGGATATTATAGCCAAAGTAAAAACAATCCGCGGCGATACGGAAATCGACGAGGCTGTACTCGGTATTTATGTTGAAAAACTTGTAAATGACGTGCTTGACTACTGCCACAGACACGATTTTCCACGTGCTTTAACTTTCACCTGTATGGATTTGATAAATAAGCGTATCGGCGACGAGCAAACAGCAGCGGAAGGGGCGGCGCAGCTTAAAAGCATTGAAGCCGGTGATACTAAGTTTGAATTTAATGTGGCGGCGGCGATTTCTTCCGGTGTTTTAAATGACCTGGATTTTGACAGTATCAAGCCGAAATTGAATTTATATCGAAAGATTGCGGGGTTTGGTTCATGCCGACACCATCACAATTAAACAGTCTGCTTAGTAAATATATGTATCATGATAATGTTACTGTTTGTCGTCAAATTAATGCTGTTGATGACGAAGGAGCAGATGATTATACAGTGCAGGAAATCTATGTTAATATTCCCTGCAAGTTGTATCAAAGCGGTAAACCTTTTACAGCTAAAAATACAGACAGACAGGTAGATGTTATTACGGATTTAAAATTATTTCTTCCGCCGCAATACGATGTTCTGCCGAATGATATTTTGAAAATATCCCGCAACGAGCAGGAAATTTTATTGAACGTCGTAAAATCGTTTAAGTATAAATCACATCAGGAAGTAACGGTAAAACGGAAGGATGAGGCAAGATGAGCGTTGAAATTGAAGGCATTGATGATTTTATCGCTAAACTTGATAATGCCATAAAAAAGATACCTAAAAAGAGCAATGAATTTGTGAAAAAATCCGCTGAAAACCTTATCGAATACACTAAAGATTTAACGCCCGTTGATACCGGTAATTTAAAAAATAACTGGCAGCGTACCCGTCCTTATATGGGCAGTATTAAAGTCTACAATAATACGGAATATGCCGCACATATGGAATATGGACACCGCGTAAAAAACCGCAGGGGCGAATGGGTAAAAGATGAAAACGGTAAAATAAAATTTGTTAAAGGTGCTTATATGCTTCATCAGGGTGTTGAGGAACTGCGGGATAATTTCGAGGAGGACGCCAAAATAATTATGGATGATATATTTAAATGATTAAATTACTTGATATAAAAAAAGGACTTACAACGCTTTTAAAATCTAAATTCAATTATAAGGTTCATTTCGATAATGTGGAAAAATCGAGTGAGCCTTATTTTTATGTGGAAATGATGCCACGGCATAAAACCGTTGATGAAATTTTAACGGATAAATCCATACAGATTGATATAATGCTGGTTCTAATTCCGGATGAGTACGGCCGAATAAAAAGGTCTGTTCTGTATGATACGGCTGATACCTTAGACGGTTTAATTAGACCTGTATTTCATATCAAAGACAGATATATCACCATTCTTGAAAGTCATACGCGATTTGTCGATGAGATACTACATTATGTTTTTTATCTTGATTTTGCGGATTGTTTAACCGATAAAGAAAGTTCTGCTATTATGTATGATTTAATGCAAACGCTAGAACTTAATTTAAAATAGGAGATGATTTTAATGGCTAACGAAAAAGAAATATTCGGTATGCCGAAAATACTTATAACTTTTAAAACAAAATCTACAACAGCAATTGCCCGTTCTGCCCGCGGCATTGTGGCCATGATTTTGAAAAACGAAACAACGGACGTTATGAAATCTTATAAAATTTCCGATATCACAGATATTCCGGATAAAGGACTTACGGATAAAAATGTCGATTTAATTAAAAAATGTCTGCTCGGTACGCCGCTACGTATTTTAGTATATACAATTCCGGATGATACTGTAGCAGAGCCGACAGTAAATCAGTCTTACGTACTTAAACAGATTAGCAATATTAAATGGAATTATATTTGCGCACCGACAGCTTCCGGCAGTGAACATGAAGATTTGGCCAGCTGGATTAAAACACAGCGCAACAATAATAAGAAAACATTTAAAGCTGTACTTGCACATCAAGAAGCTGATGATAAAGGAATTATAAATTTTTGCACGGAAAATATTCGCGTACCTAATCCTGACTATGTGGAACCGGAAGACGGCGAAAGTGCGGTCGCAATTATCGGTGAAGGCATGGTCGGCGACAGTGTAGTTGCAAGCGATGATACGGTTCAGCCTTACACGATTTATACAGCAACAGAATATACGGCACGTATTGCCGGCATTTTGGCGGGGCTTAGTCTTGATAGAAGTGCAACATATTATCAATTGACTGAAGTTGAAAGCGTAGAAACGTATGAAGATATTGACAGCTTAATTGATAAAGGACAACTGTTACTCATTGATGAAGGTGAAGGCGACGGCGTAAAAATTGCCCGTGCCTGCAACAGTCTTACGACATTTACAACTGACGTAGGTCAGGATTTCCGTTTCATAAAAATTGTTGAATGCATCGACATGATAACGGATGATATTCGTGATACGTTCAAATCTGATTATGTCGGCAAAGTGATAAATGATTATAATCATAAAATGTTATTTATTTCTGCTATTCTTGTGTATTTCAGTGGATTGAAAGGCAATGTGCTTGATAACAGTCCTACGGCACAGAATACAGTGGATATTGACGAAGAACAACAGAAAAACTATGCAATATTGAAAGGTGAAGATGTCGCGGAAATGACAGTACAGCAAATTCGCGAATATAATACGGGAACCAATGTTTATTTAACAGGCCGTATTACGCCGGTTAACGCTATGGAAGATTTGACGATTGATTTTACTATGTAAAGGAGAGTTATAAATGGGAAGAGAAGCAGAAGCTGTAAAATACAGAGGACGTCGCCGCTGGAACGGCAGCTGGGGAAAAGTATGGTGGGACAATGAACTTTTATTTGAAATTCAAAAGTTTGAAGCAAAGGTAACCGCCGACCGTGAAGATGTATTTATTTCTATCAGTAAAGATAGTAAAATCGTATCTTTAACCGGTGAACTTTCCTTTACGATTAAATCTGTTATTAACAGAAATATTAATAAATACCTAGAAGCATGGAAACAGGGACTTGACCCGCGTGCTAATTTTGTAGGGCTTATTGATGACCCGGATGCAGTGGACGGGCAGAAAGAACGCTGTTCTATTGATAATGTATGGTTCAATGACCTGCTTTTGATGAGTTTTGAAAAAGGCAAAGTCGTGGAAAAAGAATTTACGGCAGGATTTACACCTGAAGATGCATCTTTCATTGAAACTATCGGTGCATAATTATTTTTAATAAGGAGATTATATAAATGGCTATTAGTGTAAAAGAACTTATTGAACAGAAAGAAAAAATTGAAGGCAATAAAAAAATTTTGTATGATATCGAAACATCTATAGGCACAATTACCGTAAAACAGCCGGACGCAAGTTTCGTCGCTGATATTTTAAAATTGGATAACGCAAATGAACTTATGATTTTAGATAATGTTGTTGAGCCCAATTTAAAAGATAAAGATTTACAAAAAGCGTATAACTGTATAGAGCCGACGGATATTATCGGTAAGTTGTTTAAAGCCGGTGAAATAGGTAATATTGCAACAGCTATTATGAAATGTGCTGGATATGAAAGTCTTGAAGCCAAGGTGCATGAAGAAATAAAAAACTGATAGATGAGAACTGGGAAGCGGCAACAGCCGCTTTTTTGCTTCTCAAAGGTCATACATTAGAATATTTTTTTAACATGAGTTATTTGGATAAACTTTTTGCTTATACGGCAATGCGCAAACAGCAGGAAATTGAAGCTCAGAAAATAGAATTTGAAGCACAGCTTGCCGGTGTCAAGCTAGTTAGGAGGTAGTTAAATGGCTGATGATGCAAGACTTACAGCACGGCTGGAAGCAAAAGACAACATGACAGCGACTATAGTTAAGTCGAAAAAAGCACTGAAAGATTTACAAAGTCAGGCACAGGCTACCTCTAAAACTACAGATAGTATTGTTAAATCTTCGGCAAGAGCCGGTGAAGGTTTAAAAGAATTAGCACAAAACGCCGACAAAGCTAAAACGGCACTTGGAGGAATAAAAAACAGCTCTGTATCCGTATCTGTCCGGGATATGGTAACATCACCCTTAAGTTCCATAAAAACAGGACTTAGCAGTATCGCAGGCAAGTCTTATTCTGTAGGCATTCACGCTAAAGACAGTGCTACAGACACCATTTTAAAGGTTAAATCGGAATTATCCGGTATTATGGGCAAAACATATACGGCTATACTGAATGTAAAAGCTAATACCAACCCGATGAATTCTATGGGTAATACTTTAAATGAGTTCACAAACGGAATGCTTATGCCGACAAGTATACAAATGGCAGGTGCCGCCGGTATCGGTTATGGTGTGTACGATACCATAAAAACAAGTATGGATTTTGATGCTCAGTTATCTGCTATTAAATCACTTACGCCAAAAGAAGGTTTAGACGGTATGAGCCGCGATGATGTTATGGCACAGGTAAGAGCACGTGCAAAAGAACTCGGGCAGGCTACGGCATTTGGCAATAAGGAAGTAGCACAGGGAATGACTGAGCTTATAAAAGCCGGTATTTCTTTAAAAGATGTATTGGGCGATGCTAGTGAGGCGGCTTTAAACTTGGCCACGGCCGGTGATTTGGCACTGCCGGAAGCGGCGGAGATAATGAGTACAGCAATGAATACATTCGGCGTTAAGGACGCAACTCATGCCGCAAATATTTTAGCCGGTGCGGCGAATGCTTCCGCAACGAGCGTTCATGAAATGAAGTATTCCCTTTCCGCTGTCGGTATCGTAGCCAAAAAAGCCGGTATGGATTTTGATGAGGTAAATACAGCTCTTGCGCTTATGGCTTCCCGTGGGCTTAAAGGCTCAGATGCCGGTACAAGTTTAAAATCCATGTTACAGCAGATTGAACCTGCAACAAAACCGGCAGTAGCAGCATTTGAAAAGCTGGGTTTATTAAAAGATGGCAAAAATCAGTTTTATAATGAAAAAGGTCAACTTCGTTCTTTAGGTGAAATAGCAGATATTCTGCACGAAAGTACGCAGGGACTTACAGAGCAGGAATTAAATTCACTTTATAAAGATGCTTTTGGTTCTGACGGTATTCGTGCCGCTCAGGTACTTGGTGAATTTACAAGTCAATCCGTTAAAGATATGTACGATGAAATGACGAAAGTTACAGTCCAAGAACAGGCTGAAACTATGTTGGATAACTTAAAAGGTGATATTGAACAGCTCGGCGGCGCGTGGGAGAATTTTCAAGATACACTTATGGAAGGCTCAGCAACAGGCGGGCTAAGAAGTCTTGTTAAGGAAATCACTGAACTTGTTTTAGATGCTAACAAATTATTTGAAAACGGTTTTACATTCTGGGGAACATTCGACCTTGTAACAAAACCATTCAGAGACGCATTTTCAAAGATGATACAGATGGACGGCATGGGTTCAGTTGCCGCCGGTGCAGGTTTGTTTATCGGACTTATTGCCGGAGCAAAGAAATTTTATAATATCGTTGCTAAATCCGTACAAAGTGTTAAAAATCTGATTGATATTGCCAAAGGTATTCCTAAAGATTTGCCGGGTTCAGTACCTAATAATCTGCCGACGAATCTCCCTGGACAGACTGTAAAAGATGTTATTCTAAATGCCCAAAATGTTTACGTAAACGGTAAAAATCAACCGGGTGAAACGCCGCCGATAGTACCAAATGAGCCCAGTGCGCCACCTACGGATAAACCGAAAACCCCGCCTGCAAAACCTACTATCTGGAGTAATACAAAAGATGCAATAAAAACAGGCTGGAATTATGGCGGTGGTATAAATAAAGCCAATATTGCCCTTACCGTTCCTTTTGCCGCGTATGATATATACAGTGCCGACGAGGGAGAAAAAGGCGCTGCCGTTGCACGAGCCGGCGGAGGTCTTGCAGGCGGCTGGGCAGGTGCAAAACTTGGCGGAGCAACAGGTGCTGCAATCGGTTCCGTTCTCCCTGGTATCGGTACGGGAGCCGGTGCAATTATCGGCGGTGCTATCGGTGGTATTGGCGGCAGTATTTTAGGCAGTCAATTTGCCGATAGTATTTCAAGACTTTTCGATTTTTCTGCGGATAACAATATTATAAAACGCATCAATGACAGTTCATGGGGACAAGCTCAAAACATGTCAGTTGCAACAAATATGAATATATCGCAAATGCAGTATGACGGAGTAAGTACTTCATTTAATAATATTGCAGAACAAAGCGGACAGGCTCAACTGCAATTCGCTCAGGCGCAAATGAACAGCCAGCAACAAATGTATTCAGGTTTTCGAGATTTTGTTTCCGGTATTTGGGGTGAAATCACTGACAATGTTAACATTGCCGGACAAATGCAACTTGAAAGTAATCAAATACAGGTTGAAGGGCAAAAACAGGCGTTTTCAGGGCTTAAAGACTTTGCAACGGAAATCTGGAACGGTATTACCGATACAACTAATACGGCAGGGCAGATGCAGGTACAAAATGCACAAATACAGACACAGGCAAATATAGAAATGTGGAACAGCATTTGGCAGTCTGCCGCAAATGCATGGGAAAATATTCAAAGTAAGTGGAGCGAAGCCGTAAGCTGGTTCACCGGCAATATATATAATCCGTTGGAAAATTTGGCGCAAAGTGCAGGTGCAGGAATTGCCGCCGGTATAAACAGTGCAATTGCCACTATACAAAGTGCATGGGCAGGCGTGGTAAATTGGTTTGAATCAAATGTTTTCGGACCAATTAGGCAGAAATACATTGAACTTAAAAATTCCGCTCCGTCTCCTGTTCAGAGTGTGCTCAGTTTCGTTGACGGCGGTATAGGAAAAAACGCTACGGGTACAATGAACTGGACGGGCGGTCTTACCGAGATAAATGAACAGGGCGGCGAAATTGTTGACCTCCCGACCGGTAGCCGCATATATCCGGCACAGACAACGGAACGTATTATTCAGCGTGAACTTGCCGAAAATACATCTAATGCGGGCGGCGGCAATGTAACAATTACCGGCAATACTTTTATTGTACGCAATGAACAGGATATTGATGAAATCGCCTACCGTCTTGTGTCTATCATGCGGCAGGTAAATGCAAACTTTGGAGGTGCATATTAATGAGCCTTGACAGTTTTATGAATAAAGCCTACAGCGTAGTAAATTTATTATCTTTGGCATTAGGGAATGAAACTGCTGCCAAACGGCAAATAATATTAAGTTCAGACAATGAAAAATTCACTATTCCTGTTACTCCCCGCAGTTACGAAATAAAAACAGCACAAAATAATGAAACAATAGATATCCTTGATTTCGGTGAAGCTATGCTATTTGGCAATGCAAAACTTAAACGGCTTAGTTTTTCCGGCTTTTTCCCGCATCCGAAACATGATTATCCGTTTATCGTGGGAGATGTTAAAAATCCGATTGAATGCGTGGAACTACTCACAAAGTGGAAAGAAGCTAAAAAGCCGATAAGGGTAATAATAACCGACAGCCCCGTAAATTTGATGATGGGGCTTCGGGAATTCACCTACCGTGAACAGGACGGCACAAGGGATATTTATTACAAATTATCTTTTATTGAATATAAAGAGCTTAATACACCAAGTGCTAATAATGAAAAACAAATAGACGAAACCACAGGCTTGAAAAAACGAACTGATGAGCCTGAAAATCCAGAAAGTTGGGTAGATAAAGCTGATGATATTTTAGATGCTTCAAAAAAAGTCTATGGTGATTACAGTCATTGGCGAAATATTGTGCAGTCTAATGACTTAAAAAATTTAGCTATAAACAATGTAACAAAATTAAATTTGAGGAAGAATCTAAAATGAAAATATTTTATAAAGGTAAGGATATTTCTACATTAGTGAAAAAAGTTACATGGAGCGGTTCACGACTTCAGGTGGCAAGAAAATTAGTATTTGATTATGTACAAGATGACAGAGACCCTAATATTCCAGTGTTAACAATAAATAATGGAGAAACTATTTTTGGATATGACGAAGAAAACAATATTGTCTTTCGAGGTAATGTTTTTGATGTAGAGAAAAATAGACAAAATTCCAATGTACGAATTACTACTTTTGATAATTTGTTTATTTTAAGTAAATCTAAAACAACTAAAAAATTTGTGAATATAACAGCTGAAGATATTACAACAGTAATATGTAAGGAACTGGGTATAAAAGTTGGTAATTTAGTAAAAACAGGTATTCCTGTAAGTTTTATTGCGGACCGTAAAACAGGATATCAAATAATTATGATGGCTTATACGGAGGCAAGTAAAAAAACAGGTGAAAAATATCACCCTGTTATGAATAATGATCAGTTGGATGTTATATTAAAAGGCACATTAATTGAAGGTTATATTGCTGATAGTAGTAGTAATATGACTCAAAGTACTTATAAAGAAAGTATCGAGAATATGGTAAATCAAGTGATGATTACGGACCAACAAGGAAATATGATAGGATATAAACGTAATGATGAATGGATCAATAAGTATTCTATGATACAAGATGTTTATAAAACTGACCCAAATAAAGATACTAATAAAGAAGTTGAAGCAATGCTTAGAGGACTTACTCGTAGTGGAAGTTTAACATTAATTGGAGATTATCGGGTAAAGTCTTCATACTCCATAGAAATAAGAGATAGTTTAAACGCTGGTAAATTTTGGGTAAAAAGTGATGTGCATACTTTCCAGAATGGAAATCATATTATGAAAATCGAGCTTGAATTTGAAAATATGATGAATGAAGAACAAGCTCCGCAAGAAAAAACTAAAAAGTAGGTGATTTAATGGCACAAATTCCTAGTGCAGAGTCAAGTGTTGAAAAAATAGTTGATATAATGCATAGCGTTGCACAATCTTATGTTCCACGCAGTGCTTTTATAGGTATTGTAAAAAAACCTCCACCTAATTTTGTTATTAAAGCAAATAATATTGAGTTAACACCTGAAAATGCGTATATTTCAAAACGGCTTCTTGTAGGCTATGAACGAACGGCACGAGGACATTTAGTTTCCGCAACACAGAATAAATCAGGCGGTAGCGGCGACAGTTCATATGAAAGCCATAATCACAGCATAGATAATGACTACACTGAAAATTTCATCTATACCGATACGTTGAAAGTCGGCGACTGGGTTAGTATCCTGCCGTGCGAAGGGGCGGAAGGACAGCTTTATATCATAAACGAAGAGGTGGTAAAACTTGAGTGATGAATTCCCGTTTACCGGTACAAATACAATTACTACAGAAGAAGATTTGCCGCTATACAAAGAATACGCATGGGATTTCGATACAGATAAATTCATTTATGATAATGCCGGAAATCATGTGCTTGTCGAGGGTAATGAAGCTGTAAAAGTATGGATTTACAAAGCACTTAAAACAGAGCGTTTCAGATATACGGCGTATAGCTGGCAGTACGGAATTGAGCTTAAAAAATTCATTGGCAAAGTCATGACCGTCGGCGAGCGGATTTCTGAATTTAAGCGTGCCATAATCGAATGCTTAATGGTAAATCCGTATATAAAATCTATAAATTCCATAACGATAAATCGGGAAAAAACAGAATTAAACTGTGAAATTGATTTAACTACAATCTACGGGGAGCTGGTGATTAATGTATAAGGCAAGAGAACAAAAAGACATATTACAGGAAATGATTAATAGTTCCAAAGCAAAGACAGGACTGTTTGAAGGTACGTTTCAGTACGATGCACTAGCCAGCAACTCGATTGAATTTGCCAAGGTTGAAGTTGAACTCGAAGAACTAAACAAAGTCGCCTTTGCAGATACATCACACGGCGAATATCTGACCATGATAGCCAAACAGTACGGCGTTATCCGTAAAGAAGCCACCAAAGCTATAGGTGTTTTGACTGTAAAGGGCACCGGCACGATTTACGCAGGGGCTACTTTTGCAACGGAAAGCGGCATCCAATTTACTGCTACAGAAAATACGGATATAAAAGATACAGGGCAGATACAAATCGAAGCCATTACAGCTGGAAACATCGGCAACGTGGACGCCGAGACAATAAAAGTTATTTCCGTATCCATTCCCGGCATAAATAACGTAATAAATGACGCACCGACAACAGGTGGTTATGATGAGGAAACAGACGCTGAACTACTCGACAGATATCTGTTTAAAGTCAGAAATCCAGCAACAAGCGGTAATAAAAATAACTACGAATTATGGGCACGTGAAATTGAAGGTGTAGGCGGCGCACGCTGTATTCCTCTTTGGAAAGGTAACGGTACGGTGAAAGTAGTAATAATCGACGCCAATTTAAACGTCGCCGATGAAACGCTATTGAACAAGGTCCGCGAATATCTTGAAGAAGAAAAACCGATAGGAGCGGATTTGACTGTAGTATCCGCTACTCCCGTAAATATAAAAGTGGCCGCTAATATTTATGGAAGTGTAAACGAAGATGAGTTCAAAGAAAAGGTTGATACGTATTTTAAAGAAATTGGCTTTAACCGTGGCTATGTATCCATTGCTCATATCGGAAAAACGCTTCTTGAATGTAGTGGCGTCATTGACTATGACAGCTTGACCTTAAACGGTGAGGCAAAAAATATACCTCTCACCGAAGAACAGCTGCCGATTTTAGAAAATGAGGTGGATTTTAATGTTATATCTACTTAGACGTACACCTGTAAAAACATTAAAGCATCTGCCAAAATTCTTGCCAACCGATAACGATTTAAAAAATACAGCACTGATAAGCGATGATGAACATGAAAAACTGAGGCTTGATATTTTAGATGTAAAAAATCAGCTTTTTGTTGAAACAGCAACATGGGGACTATCCGACTGGGAACGTGTACTTGATTTATCCGTAAAAGAAAATGCAAGCATAGAAGATAGACGAATACAGATACTACTGAAACTGCAAGGATTAAATACCGTATCTGAAACATTTATGAATAACCTAATAAATATGTTTTGTGAAGATAAATCCGGCTATATAATCCAGCATAATCCTGAATACTGGTTTGAATTATGTATCAGCGGTGATGATGAAATAAAATGGAAAGAATTACTGGAAGCCGTTAATACATACAAACCGGCGCATTTGGGATTTGCTGTAGTAATCAGGATTATAAGCCAGATTTTAACAAGCCATAAAGCAAACATTACCCAATATGTAAACGCCAACCATAATTTCTGGAATTTGGGCACGGCAGAAAAAACTTATTGGGACGGTGTCTGGTGCTGGGACGGCAGTATCGACTGGAGTGGCTTAAAACCGAATGCAAAATACAAAGAAAGGCAGTCCCATGTTATAGACATTTTAACTAAAGTTAATTCTGCACAGACCTTTAAGACAGGACAAAGCGCAGATATAACGTATAAAATAACATCTAAGCACAGACTTTTAACAAGCCATAAAGCAGGCAGTATTTATTATGTAGATATAGACTTAAAACAAAACATTGAACACAGGGCATTAAATACAGGTAAAATTAATGCTATGCAGAGCCGAACCACAGGGAACGCAAAAAACCTATGGGACGGCTCTTTTTGTTGGGACGGCAGCCACGCATGGGAAGGCAGCTACACCATGCAAAACACGCATATGGAAAACCTATGCACCTGTTACAGCACAGATAAAAACGGAGTTATGAAGAAAGGAACGTTTGAAAGACTATGAGTAATACACAGAACATTAATCCGAAACAGACACTGGCAGTAAACGGCGAAGCAGTGCCGCTGGCAGAATTTAATCAGGATACTTTTTTACAATCCAATAAAAAAACTACAACCGATTACAGAGCGGCATTTGCACAGGCAATCGGGACGACAGGTGCTATTGCAAAAATAGCAAAAATGGCATTTGGCATTGCCGGTGAAACGGATGACCAGGGCAATCCGGCGCCACCTTCTGATAACGGTAACTTGAATAACGTTGTTTTGACCAAAGATATTACTTCTGTAACCTATCCTGTAGAAACAAGCGTACAATTTGAAGCTGAAATCGAAGCTGGAGATTATACGGGAGCTATTAATGAGGTTGCCTTGATTGACGAAGAAGACCATACCGCCGCAAAGATGAGGCTTCTGACAAGCAAAGGTATAGACGCGGAAAGCGGCGCAGTATTCCGCTGGACAGTAGAATTTTAAATGAGGTGATAATTTGAACGCTGAAGAATTAAAAACAGAGTTCGGGCTTGAGTTCCCGACAGAAATAGACGGTTATAAACGCCCTGGAGCATTAGAAAACGGTCATGACTGGTTTTTAGAAATTCCACAGATTATCGCAAAAGATAAAGTGTTGTACACCGGCATGAACTTAATCCTTAGTGCGCTCCTATCCAATGAAAAACTGCTTAAGCAGTGGCATGATACCCTGCAAAACGTGGTAAATGAACAGGACTGGCGAGTAGTTACGGATAGTTTAAAGGGCTACATGACACCGGAGTTGAAGAAAAAGCTGGACGGCATAGCAACAGGAGCAAACAATTATATACACCCTAGTTCGCATCCGGCGACCATGATTACTCAGGACGCAACACACAGATTTGTAACGGATACTGAAAAAAATACATGGAATGGCAAAGCAAGTACCGCTGTCGTATCTACTAGTGCAAACGGACTTGCACCGAAAAGAGATGGCAATGCAAGCCACTTTTTAGCGGGAGATGGAACATGGAAAGCAGTCCCTTCTGCGTCCAGCGCGGCAAGTGCCACCAAAGCCACGCAGGACAGCCGTGGGCAACAGATAGATACAACATATGTAAAAGGAGTTACGGGAAGCAATGCCACGCTTACAGTAACCAAAGGTAACGGCACCACAAGCACGGTAACTGTAAATAATGTTGCCAATGCCACTAATGCAAATGTAGTTACGGAAAAAGCCATAACAGGAAATACACTTGCCAGCGCATTACCTGTCGGCATGACATGGAGTAAAGTTTATAATAATGGTTTCCCGTGTGCTTATGGTAATTGCTTATCTATTAGAGGAGCTGGCGCAATACAAATTGTGACGGAATGGAGCGGCGGTGATGCTACGCCTGCTAATATGTATTATAGAAATGCCAGAGACAGTAGCATTGATAAATGGAGTGCATGGAGGACTTTGGCACATACAGGCGGAACAATCTCCAACGCCACTACAGCAAGTAAATTGGGAACGGGAACCGTGGGTAGTGGCGTAAAACCTATTTATTTAAATGCAGGTGCACCCGCGGCAAGCGGAAGCACTGTCGGCAGTGCGAACAGACCGATTTACATGAACGGTGGCACATTGTCTCAGTGCAGTATAGACCTGTCTACATTAGCACCAAAAGTAAGCCCTGCACTTACAGGAAGCCCAACCGCACCAACGCAAGGCACTTCGGATAACAGCACTAAAATCGCTACGACCGCATTTGTCCGAAACCTCATTAATCAATTTAAAACGGACGGCACACTCGGCGGTATTGTTGGTGGTAGCTTAACACAAAATGGTTGGGTTAAATTTAGTAATGGTCTAATTCTACAATGGGGAGTTGGAAATGGCACAGAGGGCTCTAATCCTCCGTGGCATAACTTCCCTATTTCTTTTCCTGATATATGTTATCAAGTAGTTACAAACCGCAAAGATAATGGTTGGGGAGCGGTAGATGGAAACTCAGCTGGAGCTTGTAATTGGAATAAAACTCAAGTTAGAATATATTCCAATGATGGCACTGTTCCAGTAAATTATATTGCAATAGGTAAATAAAATAATATTTTATATTAAATACCTAACGCTAACCATAAACCATCATTATTAGTACCACAAAGAATTTGAAAACTTTTTACACTTAAACTATATACTCTATCTGAACCTTGTCCACCTCCAATAGGAGTTACTATACAACAAAAAGCTTGCTGGGTAAACGCTATAGGAAAAATTATAGTTTGAGTATCATGCCCTTTTCCCCATTGTTCAGCTACTTTCCTATTACAAACCAATATATTTTATTAGTAGCACTATCTCCTGTTTTATCAAAATATAAATAAAAATTTGTAGTAGTAAGATTACTTATATATGAACTTAAAACACCTTGACTTAAACTATTTCCTCTACATATCGTTACTAATCCAATATATGCAGAATTTGAAAAAGAGATTGGTAATGATATTGTTGTACCAGTAACAGTCCTTATGTCGTTGCTTAATCCCCATTGTACAATGGGGATTTGATAATCGTTCTATTGGTAGACGAACAATTACATTGCCAATAAGTTTTAATAATTTTTCAATCATAGTAGCTTCTGGTATTAATACTGATGAAAGTGCTAATTGTGGTTACCATATGAATACTAAAGCTTTAAATAGTTTTTCATATCTATATGGAGTCCCTGTATGTTATATAGCATTGGGTATTTAATATCCTATAGCTATCCAATAACCACCACCACCATCACAAACAGTCCACATATTGGTAGTAGTTAAATTATCAACATAGTTATTTCCGTTAGCACTATCTCCACCTCTTTTAGTAGTAACATGACCATTAAAACATTGTTTTGTAAATGCAATAGGAAAAGTAACAGCTCTACCACCATAACCTGTATCACTTCTAAATCCCCATTGTTTAAAAGCCTATAGAAAACATATAAATTGGTGAATTTCTATAAACGCCGTTATATCCTTTACAAACAGATTTAAACTGTTTATCTGATAATGATATAACAGCTAAACATATTTCATTTGCAGAATCTGTATATTGTAAAATTACATTAAAACATTTATTAGGAAAAGTAATTGGAAAATTATATGTGTTATTTGCTTGAGCATAATATCCCCATTGTTAAAGGAGTTGAAAAAATGAGTTTATAAATATATCTGATGTAAAAAATGAAGATTTATAGAAGAAAGGTTTATTTTATGTATTTAATAAAATTTGATGAAGAAGGTAAAAAAATATCTGCTGTTCCTTTGATTTTAGCTGATGATTGGGGAGGTGTAGAAAAATTGAAAAATGAAGGATATATTGAAGTATCTGATGAAGATTGGAATTACTATACTGGTAATTGTGGCGATGGTGATAATGATACAGGATATATAAGGGATAGTATTACTGGAAAACCTATTTCTGCACCTGCTAGAGTTATTACATTAGAGGAGCAAGCAAATGCTCTTAAAGCAGAATATGAAACTAAGGTTAAAGCAATTGATGAAGCAATTCAGATTGCAAAAAATAACGGCGATACTGAGTATGTTACTGAACTACAGCAGGAACGACAAAATATATTAGATGAATATGCAAAAAAATTGGAGGAATTGACAAATGCTTAAATTTTGCACATTTTGCGGAAGAAAACTTGATACAGAAGGCTTTTGCACTAATTTAAAATGTCCAGATTATAAACGCAAATTGATTATTGAAACAGAGAAAAAAGAATTAGCAGAAAAAGCAAAAAGCACCGATAATCCTAATAATAACAAGGGTTAAGAGGTGCTTTTATTATGCAAAAAATTATATTACCGTATTTGTGCCGTGTTCCACCTTAGAAAATAAAGGAACATAGCAATTTATATAGATTAATATTAACGCCGTATTAGTGCCAAATTTTAATATTTAAACACTATTAAATCCATTGCTTTTTTTAGTTGGTGCAGGTCCTTATGTGTATAGTGTTTTTCTGTTATATTACTGCTGGCGTGTCCCAGTATTCTTTTTATTGCGGTTGGATTAGCGTCTGCGTTATTTAATAAGCTCGCAAGTGTGTGTCTGCATTCATGTGGTGTATGGCGCTTTATTTTTAACTCTATAAGGGTTTTATCGAAGCGAGTACGAAAACGGCTATAATTGAGATGTATGCCGTTATTATCTGTAGCAATATATTTATTGTTTTCTGCTAAAAATTCTATCCAAAAAGGTAATGTTTGTTTATGCAATGGAATAATTCTATTTCTGCCAGCTTCTGTCTTACTTTCTCTTATTATTAGGTAACGTTGTCTAAGCTTTACATCAGTTTTTTCTATTGCTAAAAATTCACTAGGACGAGTACCTAACATCATGTGCATTAGTATCATTTTGGCATATCGGTGTTCATCGGTGGCTCGGAAAAGTTTATAAATCTGTCGGGTATTGAATATGGTTTTTTTATAGACTTTTTTATCTTTGTCTATATCAATATACCGACTAATATCTTTTTCTGGTGGAATTATCTCATACTTCACTGCGTAGGTATACATGTGGTGTAACACCTGTCTTGCTTTCTTTTGGGTACTATATCCAGCACCACTGTCGTGAATATCTCGAATTGCAGATTGTAAATCACCAATACGAATTTTAGCAAACTGTTTATCGTATAAACGATTTAGATGTTTATAAGCACAATTATAGCTAGATTGTGTACGTTCTTTAATACGTGGATATAAATAAGCTTTTACCAAGCAGAATAGTTCATCAAAAGTAATTTCACTAGGACTAAATAATAGTGGATTTTTATTGTATTCGCAAAGAAAAGCAAGTGCAGATTCGTAAGTAACCTCATATCCAATTACTTTTTGTTTTCCATCTATCCACTTACGAATTTCAAAAGGTTTACGGCGTCGACCACTTTTTTTGGTAATACTACCAAAACCATTAGGTAATTTTAATCTTTTATTATTCAAATAAATCACTCCTTTTATTAGGAGTTTATCAAAAATGGGGTGAATAAATGGAGAATTTTATTTCTGATGATTGGCTTGCTATCGCAACTTTAGCAATACAAGCAGGTATCTTAAAATTTGCATATAGTTTATATAAAAACTTTATACAAAAGGAAGCCAATAGAGATTGTGCAATAAGAGGTCTTTTACGAGTGGAGATAATAAACATTTGCCACAATGCAGAAAAAGAAGGCTTCTTACCAATCTGGGCATTAGAGAATTTAACAGATATGTACAATACTTATAAAGCATTAGGAGGAAATGGAGCTATAACTGGATTATATAATAAAACAATCCAACTACCTCAACGCAAGGAGGATTAAAATGCAATATGAAAAACTAGATATAGTAAATTTAGTAGTCGTTATCGGGCTTGTAATAGCTTTAATAACGGCTATTTTTTATATGAATAATGAATTATCTACAACAATAAGTGCTGGCTTGTTGGGTTATCTGGGTGGACTGGTACGAGTTAATAATTCTACAAATAAAGATATTACAAAATAGGCACTTTTTGTAATGTATATGCATAACATATTACAAAAATAGCCATTTTTGTAATCGGTTGCTAATCGGTAGATAATTGAACAGTAATTAGAAGATAAAAACCTATAACCTGCACCATTAAAGGACTTAATTAGAAGGTAATCGGTAGATTATTGGCAGATTTAAGTTAAAATTTAATTTATTTTTAGTTAAATTAAACAAACTGGTCGAATTCGACCAGTTTAATAAAAGGAGTGTATTTAATTGTTACGAATTTTTATCAACCCTGGGCATGATATGGATTTAGACCCTGGAGCATGTGCAAATGGAATTAGAGAAGTTGATATTGCTTTAGCTATTGGGGAAAAAGTAAAAAAGACAATGGAAGTAATCGGCTATCCGTGTCAAATTCTTCAGTCTGATAACCTAAATGGAGAAACAAAAGGTAAACCTAATGTCTGTGCTACTGCAAATAATAGTGGTGCAGATATTTTTGTATCTATTCATTGTAATAGTGCTGCAAATAGTTCTGCAAAAGGAACAGAAACATTAGTCTATGCATTAGATGGTGGGAAATCCAATATCTTAGCAAAATGTATTCAGGCTCAGATTGTTAATTCTCTTAATATGATAGATAGAGGAGTAAAAGCAAGACCTGATTTATGTGTATTAAGGGAAACAAGTATGCCTGCTGTACTTGTAGAAACAGCGTTTATCTCTAATGAAGAAGACGCTTATAAACTTATGTATAGAATAGAAGAATTTGCTAATGCCATTTCTCGTGGAATTACTGACGCAGAAAAATTATTTTGATAAAGGAGATTATTAATATGACTATTGATGAAATTAAAAATGAAGTTTTAGAAAATATTAAGGATTTTGTTACAACTGAAGTAAAAGATGTGGCTATTAAATGGATTAAAGATACAGCATTACCAGCAGTTAAAGAAGTAGCTACAGCTTTTGTTGCAGAGCTTAAAAATAGTGCGGTTGATGAAAAAGGCTGGGTAAAATTTAGAGATACTATTTTCTTACCAGTAGCCATAAATGGTAGTCTTTGGCTTGTAGAAAAAGTAGTTAATAAATTAGCACCAGCAGAGGAATAAAAATGAACATATTAAAAGAATTTGCGAAGATTTTTATTAAATCTAAATTAGATGATGAAAAACGAAAGCTTAAGGACAAATTACAAAAACAAATAATTACAACGACCAGTACTTCTGTAGTAGCTAGAAATGTGGCTTATCTTGGGATAATAGATAAGCTAGATGGTAAAGGTATCGCAGAAGTAAATAAAATTATAGATAAAATTTAATAAAAGAGTTATAATTAAATAACATTTTCTTTTATTGCTAAAAGCCCCTATTACCTAGATCTTTTCTAAGTAATAGGGGCTTTTTGTTGTTATAGGGAAATACAACATTTGTTAAAGTTAAATTTAATAAAATTAATTTTTATGGTTTTTATTATACTGATAAAGAAGTTGATATACAAGGAGTTTAGTTATTTATTAACAGTAATAATAGATTTTGAGGTACCATTTTGGTACCATTTTTATTATGAAGTACCATAAATAGTAACAAAAATAAAAAAATATAAATAATAAGTGATAGAATAAATATAATAAAATAGTAATAGCAAAGGCATATTATTAATATGATATAAATTGATAATTATTTTATAATGTAGAAAGTTGTTATTATTATACTCGAATTAGTCAAAATGTCAACAATTATTTTTGACTTTTTGACTATTTTTTATACTTATTTTATAAGGCTTTATAGAGCTTTTGTTATTAGAGATTTGACTTTTTGTTATTTTGAAAATATATGAGAGGTACCATTATTTTATAAATTTTGTAGAAATATGATATTTATTATAGATTATTTTTTATAGGAGTATCATTTTAGTGATGGAAGATTATAACATAGAAAATATCTATAAAAAATATTATAATTTAAATAAATATATTTTAGGAGAGTGGGATTATGGAAAATTTGAAGAAACTTGGTTTTGGCTGTATGCGATTACCTATGCTTGATGTGGAAAATAATAAGGTGGATATGGAACAATTTTGTAAAATGGTTGATACTTTTATGGCAAAGGGCTTTAAGTATTTTGATACTGCTTACATGTACCATAATTATCAAAGTGAGCTATTTGTAAAGGAAGCTTTAGTTAAAAGATATCCACGAGAAAGCTTTTTATTAGCTGATAAATTACCTACAATGCAGTTAAAATCCATAGAGGATAATAAACGTATTTTTGATGAACAATTAGAAAAATGCGGTGTGGATTATTTTGATTATTATTTATTGCATTGTTTAGACGTTGATAATTATGCAAAGGTCAAAGAATTTAAATCTATGGATTTTGTGCGTCAAATGAAAGCGGAAGGTAAGATTAAAAAATTAGGTTTTTCTTTTCATGATACAGCAGAATTTTTGGAAAAGATTTTACTTGAAATTGGTGAAGATATTGAATTTGTACAGTTACAGATAAATTATCTTGATTGGGAAAGCGATAGCGTGCAATCTCGCAAATGTTATGAAGTATGCCAAAAATATCATAAACCTGTAATTGTCATGGAACCTGTAAAAGGTGGTAAATTGGTAAATATTCCGCAGGCTGGTATAGATTTATTGAAAGCTCAAGATGAAAAAATGTCAGTGGCTTCATGGGCAATTCGTTTTGCTAGTAGCTTAGATGATGTATTTATGGTGCTTTCTGGTATGTCAACATGGGAACAATTAGAAGATAATTTGAGTTATATGGAAGATTTTAAACCGCTTACTAAAGAAGGAATTGAAACAACTTTTAAAGTGGCAAAAATCATCAATGATACAACAGCTATTGCTTGTACAGCTTGTAATTATTGTAAAGAAAATTGTCCAATGCAAATTCAAATACCAGAGGTTTTTGAGTTATATAATAATAAAAAACGTTTTGGCATGGTGTCTGGCAGTAAGAAGAAATATCAAGATATAATAAAAACTCATGCGAAAGCTTCTGATTGTATTGAATGTAGAAGTTGTGAAGGTCATTGTCCGCAACATTTGACAATTGTTGATTATCTAAAAACAGTTGCTAAAACTTTTGAAGATTAAAATTTAAAAGTTTTAAGGAGAGGGTTTTAATGAAAAAGATTTTAGTTTTATTTATGCTATTAATGGCAATTACTGCTAATTGTTTTGCTAGTAGTATTAATCAAGAATTTGAAAACACAAATATCGAGCAAGTGAAACATGGTATAGTCAAAGCTATAAGTATATTTTCAGCAAAAACTAATTTAGTAGAAAAAGATGATAATACAATAGTGTTATTTAATGTTGTGGATACTGTAGATAAAAATAATAAATTCATGTATCGCGATAAAAAAGATATTATTTGTGAATTGGTGCAAAAAGGCAATAATGTAGAAATGACACTTTCTAGTAAATATGAAAGAATTTATGCTGATGGCACTAATGAAGTTGAAGAATATGATAATGTCAAAGAATTAAAGGCAGTATTAAATTCTGTGAAACGTGTATTTTTTGATAGTTACGTTTATGGAATAGCTTCTAGTCGTGAAATTAAAGATAATGGAGTTATTATAAACGTAGCGGAAAATTCTCCAGCAGCAAAAGCTGGCATGAAAACAGGTGATTGTTTAATTAGCATCAACGGTAAAAGTACAGTCGATAATTTTGAAGATTTTAATATGGGACAATTAGTCGATATATTTTCATCTGAACCTGCAACTTTTGTAATTGTTCAAGATGGCATAGAAAAAACTATTGTAGTAGAGCCAGATAAAATAAATGCTATAGGTGTAAAATAAAAAAATTTTGATTTTGCATATATATTGGTATATAATACTTTTTATAAGACACTGTCTTGTAGTTGACACAAGATAGTGCCTTTTTTGTTGGAATTTGAATTTTGTGTTATAGATATTTGAATATTAATATAAGGAGGAGTTTATTTAATGGAAGAAAATATGCAATATGATGATTTAGGAACACTTGCTCAATTAAACTGGTTTCCTGGGCATATGGCAAAAGCTAAACGCATTATTGTAGAAAACTTAAAATTAGTTGATGTGGTCATTGAGCTTCGTGATGCTCGTATTCCTAACAGTAGTGCAAATCCAATTTTAAAAGATTTAATTGGCAAAAAACCGCATTTAATTGCTTTGAATAAAATTGATTTAGCAGATAATAATATCAATAATAAATGGGAAGAATATTTCACATCTATGGGTAAATCTGTGGTGAAAATCAATTCTTTAGATGGTAAAGGTATTCGTCAATTAGTAACTGTAGCAGATGAATTAGCTAAGGTAAAAACTGCTAAATTCGCTAATAAAGGCGTAAAACCTCGTAATGCTCGTGTAATGATTGTAGGTATTCCAAATGTAGGGAAATCTTCTTTAATAAATAGATTATCTGGCAGTGCTTCATTGAAAACTGCTGATAAACCTGGTGTTACACGTGCAAAACAGTGGATTAAAATAAAAAATAATCTTAATTTATTGGATACTCCAGGTATTTTATGGCCAAAATTTGAAGATCCTGAAGTGGGATTGAATTTAGCTTTTACTGGAGCTATCAGTGATGAAGTTTATGATATTGAACGTGCTGCTGAAATCTTATTATGGCGTTTAAAAGATGATTATGCTAAAAATATAAAAGAACGCTATAAAATAGATGAAATTCCACAAACTAGTGAAGAATTATTTACTTTGGTAGGCAAAAAACGTGGATTTTTACAAAAAGGCGGTATTGTAGATACTGAAAAAACTGCTATTGCTGTGCTTAAGGATTTTAGAGCAGGAAAATTAGGAAAAATCTCTTTGGAAAGACCTTGAGTCTAAAGAAAAATTTTTAGCTATTTTAGTATTTTAATTTGACATAAAGATATTGATATACTACACTAGTAAAGAGATATTTTATCTTTTATATGATGTAAACATAATATATTCATTAATACATTGGGAGGAATTTTTTTGTATACTAATAACAAATTGAGAAATGTCGCTATCATAGCTCACGTTGACCACGGTAAAACAACTCTTGTTGACGCAATGCTTAAACAAAGCCATATTTTCCGTGCTAACGAACAGGTAGCAGAAAGAGTAATGGACTCTAATGCTATTGAACGTGAACGCGGTATTACCATTTTGTCTAAAAATACAGCTGTAATGTATAAAGATATAAAAATCAACATCGTTGATACACCAGGCCATGCTGATTTCGGTGGCGAAGTTGAACGTGTACTCAACATGGTTGATGGCGTTTTATTATTAGTTGACGCTTCTGAAGGTCCTATGCCTCAGACTAAATATGTTTTACGTAAAGCTTTAGAACAAGGTTTAAAACCTATCGTTGTTATCAACAAAATTGACCGTCCTGACCAGCGTATTGATGACGTTTATGACGAAGTTTTGGAACTTTTCATGGAACTTGGTGCTGATGATGATCAGCTTGATTTCCCTGTTGTATACGCAATTGCTCGTGATGGTATTGCTAAACTTGACCTTGATGATGAAAGCGATAGCTTAGAACCATTAATGGATTTACTTATTAAAGAAATTCCAGCTCCACAGGGTGATGTAGAAGGTCCTCTTCAAATGATGGTAACTACACTTGATTCTGACGAATATGTTGGTCGTGTAGCTATTGGTCGTATCATGCGTGGTAAAATCAAAGAAGGTCAAAATGTAGTAGTTATCAGTGGTGATGGCGAAACTAAAGAACGTATCGGTAAAGTATATGTTTACCAAGGTTTAAAACGTATGGAAGTTAGCGAAGCTGAACTTGGTGAAATCGTAGCAATTACTGGTCTTCCTAGTGCAAGTATTGGTCATACTGTTGCTGATGCTGAAAATCCAGAAGCTTTACCTAGCATTAATATTGATGAACCTACATTGTCCATGACTTTTGGTGTTAATACTAGCCCATTTGCTGGTCGTGAAGGTCAGTTTGTAACATCTCGTCATTTACGCGACCGTTTATATAAAGAAACTGAAACAAATGTAAGCTTATGTGTTGAAGAAACAGATAGCCCAGATACATTTAAAGTTTCTGGTCGTGGCGAATTACATCTTTCTATTCTCATTGAAACAATGCGTCGTGAAGGATACGAACTTCAGATTGGTAAACCAGAAGTTATTTATAAAGAAATCAATGGTCAACTTTGTGAACCAATTGAAAACTTAACTATTGAAGTACCTCAAGAATTCATGGGTACAGTTATGGAATCCCTTGGTACTCGTAAAGCAGAACTTTCCAATATGACTGAATTAAAAGGTTACTTACGTCTTGAATTCACTATTCCTGCACGTGGACTTATCGGTTTCCGTTCTGAATTCTTAACTAATACAAAAGGTAATGGTATTATGAACCATGTATTCCGTGGATATGCTCCATATAAAGGTGATATTCCAGGTCGTAGCCGTGGCTCTTTAGTAGCATTTGAACAAGGTGAAACAACTCCATACGGTATTTATACTCTTCAAGACCGTGGTGTAATGTTTATTTCTCCAAACCAAATGGTTTATGAAGGTATGATTATTGGGGAAAATACTCGTGAACTTGATATGGACGTAAATCCATGCAAGAAGAAAAATGTTTCCAATATGCGTTCTTCTTCTTCTGATGAAGCTATTCGCTTAACTCCACCTCGTCTTTTAAGTCTTGAACAGGCTCTTGAATTCATCAACAAAGATGAAATGGTAGAAGTTACTCCAGAAAGCATTCGTTTAAGAAAAACTATTCTTGATAAATCTCAGCGTGGACGTTTACGTAAAAACGCAAAATAATTTTAAGTATAGTATATAATGTGTTAGAAGCGACATTTGTATGTGTCGCTTCTTAGCATATTTATGAATTTATTTGATTAGTTAAACAATCAAATAAATTTTATGAAAATAATATTTATTACAGTTTTTTGCAGGATTTTTTTATTTTATATAGAATTGTTTTAGTATGGGTTTATTTTAATTTTATATAAAATATATTTATGGGTTATAAAAGAGATATTTGAGGTGAGATTATGGCGGATTTTTTATCAAAAATCACTAAGTTTCTAATTCCAGAAGAAGTTGAAGAAATAGAAGCTAAAGTTGATGAAAAACAAGAAACTAGAAGACAAACAGTAAAAGTAGCTCCTAATGTTACTCGTGTAGCAAATGGACCTTCCATTTACACAAATACAGCTGAAGCTACGAGAGATGAAGCAACATCATCTGCTACTAATAACTACGAAGAAAATAATCGTCGTCCTAGTTTAAAAGTATATAAACAGCCAAATATGAATGTACTTGTATTTGAACCTACCAATTTCAATGATACAAGAATTGCTGCTGATGCTTTAAAAGCTTCTAAAGCTGTACTTATCAATTACGAAAAAATTGAACAAAGTGAACAAGTTCGTATTTGCGATTTTATGAATGGTGCTTGCTATGTATTAGATGGTTCTGTAAAAAGAATTTCTGCAAAAATGGTATTATATGTGCCAAATGGCGTATCTATCGAAGAAATTATTCCAACAAAATAAAAAAAGACATCTATGGAAATGGAAGTTTATGAAACTTATCATTTTTTATAGATGTCTTTTTATTTTAAACGGTTACTGTTGTAAGATAATCGAAAATATCTGCTCTAACAGGTGTATCTAATTTATAGAGAATTTTAAAACCGTTATATTTAGGTGCAAATTCTGGCTTGCCTTGGGCTGTGATTTCACCTAAAAAATAAAATTCTTTAGCTTCTTTATCTTCACTAGGTTTGCGTACAAATAGATATAATTTATTTTGTTCTTCATTCGCATTATATATATGTTTAGCATCACTAGAGTCTAATTTTCGATTGCTTTTTGAATAGGCTGTAATTAAAGTATTGCTTAAAAATTCATTAGTATAATCCACTCTTTTTTTATCCGGAGCTATATAATTGATAAATACTGGCAGGGTATGTGTTGTTTTTTCATAGAAATAACCAGCCATGGCATTAGGATTTATTTTTTGAGGCCAATTTAATAGATAACAAACTTCTTCATAAGTGTATTTTTGATAAAGGACAAGATTAGTGTCTTTATATTTATTTTGATAGTATTTTTGATATCTTTTTAGGGCAAAATCGAGAATTTCATTTATTTGAAAATAAAACTTTTCATCTTGTAAAACTGATTTAAAAATATCACTGATGATGTAATCATTATCGCTTTCTTTGATGAAAATGCAATTACTAAATTTAGCTTGTTCATTGCTAATAGTAAATAGATTAGTTAAATTGCGTATTAATGAAACTTTTATTTGCTCAGTAAATTCTTGATGGTATTTTGTAGTTAAGACTTGCTCTATATCCATTAATAAATGAGAGGTATTTTTTAATAATAATTTTAAAGCTAATAGTTCATGAATTCTTTTGCCTTTAGCAAAGCGATATGAGATAAAATAAAGAATTTCTTCTTGAATTGTATTAAATCTAATTGTGTAATCTTTATCGTATTTTTGCAAGAAATTATGATATGTTTTAAATTTATCAAGGAATTTTAAAATATCTATACTACCAAACTGGGAAAAATCAAAGATAGAAGGAATTTTTCCTAATTTTTGTTTTAATTGTAGATATTCATTTTTCAATAAGGCTGTATCGCTTAATTTGGCACTATCAATGGCTTGATAGATTTTTTGACGAGCTATTTTATCAAAATGAATGGTAGATGAACCAAAGATGAAACGATTGCCTTCTGCTACATAATGACGGATATTATCTTTATTATAAGAAGTATCACCAGATAGAGCTATTGGTATCATAAAGTTATTTTGATAGTTGCCGATAAAGTCAAGAATTACTACATAATCTTTTTGTGGATATTTGCGAAGCCCACGACCTAATTGTTGAACGAAGATAATGGCTGATTTTGTAGGTCTGAGCATGATTATTTGATTTATAGCAGGAATATCAATGCCTTCATTCATAATGTCTACAGTGAATATATAATCAAGACCTGTAGAGCGTTCTTTTTGTTCTAATTTATGAATGGCATTAGTTCGTGTTTCTTGACTATCTTTACCTGATAGAGCAATGGTATTAAATCCTCGCTCATTAAATTTTTGTGAAAGTATTTGGGCTTCTTCTATTTGACTACAGAATATTAAACCGCGTAGACGTTCTCCACTAAAACCATAATATTGAGATTGATTGATAATATGTGTTACGCGAGCATCTGTAGTTAAATCATTAAATGTTGAATTATCATTGATTTCTTGATTATTAACTGTGATATCAGTGATGCCAAAGTAGTGAAATGGGCAAAGTAAATTTTCTTGCATAGCTTGGTTTAAGCGAATTTCATAAGCTATATTATGGTCAAATAATTGGTAGATATCAAAACCGTCTGTGCGTTCTGGTGTCGCTGTCATACCTAATAAAAATTGTGGTTGAAAATAATTTAAGATTTTTAAATAACTACTAGCACCAGCTCGATGTGTTTCATCAATGATAATATAGTCAAAATGTGTTGGTGTGAATTGAATTAAATTTTCTTCTTTGCTTAGCATATTTATGGTAGCAAATAGATAAGGTTTACGAAAATCTTTATGGTTAGCCGATAAAATACCATATTGGATATCTGGTATTATTTTGGCAAAAGTTTTACAAGCTTGTTTGAGAATTTGTTCGCGATGGGCTAAAAATAATAGTCGTTTAGGATTGGCTTTTTTGACAGCAAAGGCACTTAAATATGTTTTTCCTGTGCCTGTAGCTGATATCAATAATGCTTTTTGTTTATTATCTTGTTGTAATTTTGCTAATGCTGTTAATGCTTCCTGTTGCATTTTATTAGGAGCAATATCATTAGTAGAGATATTTTCTTGAACTGTAGCAAATTGTCTTTTTAATTTTTGTAAAGAATGATATTTATCAGCATATTGTTTAAGCCAGATATCAGTCAAAGGCATGGCTTCTTGCCACATTTGTTGAAATTGAGATAATGTATTGTTGATTAAAGCACCATTTGCTAAAGAATTTATTTTTAGGCTCCATTCTTTATTTGCTTTTAAGGCTGTTTGCGTTAAATTATTACTGCCTACAATTAAAGTGTAATAATCATTTTGTTCAAAGATATAGCCTTTGATATGGAAATTTTCTTTAGTATAAATGCGAATATTTAAATTAGGATATTGTTGTAATTCTTGTAGAGCTTTTGGTTGATTAAAATATAGATAATCAGTGGTTAAAATATCGCCAGTGATGTTTTTTTCTTGAAGTAGTTTTAAACATTCTTTAAGACAAATTAAACCACTTTGAGTGATAAAAGCTATGGCAAAATAAAATCGTTTACAAGTTTGTAATTCTTGAAGTAGTTCTACTAATAGATTAGAGCCACTATTATAATCATTATAGATTATCTGTGGTTGTAAATCAGGCAAGGAATTAATTTTATCATCTATAAGAGCGCTAGCAAGACTTTGTTGTAGTTCTTGAGCTAAATAATCTTGTGTTTGCATAGAGTAACCTCATAATTTTATATTGAATTTATTGATAAAAAAGGCTGAGTTTAAATCTATAAAGGATTTTAAACCCAGCTTTTTATTTTAACGTAATACATATTCAGCTAAAATAGCTTGTAGTTGATAAATATCTAAACTTTTATCAAATTTTTTGCTAATAGGCATATCCATACCAGCAACATATATTTTTAATTCAGCATCTAAATCAAAATGACCAGCTGTTTCAATGCTGAAATGTCTTATACTTTTATATGGTATAGAATGATATTGTGTTTTTTTACCTGTAATACCTTGTTTATCTACAAGGATAAGGCGTTTATCGGTAAAAATAAATAAATCACGAAAAATTTCATAAGCCTGTTGAATGTTTTCGCCATTAGCTAATAATTTAGCGTAATCTTGGCGGATATCATCAAGATTTGCTTTAGAGGCATTGCCTAAAAGATTATCAAATAATCCCATAAAAATTCCTCCTATACTTATATACATATTTTTATATTATAAATATTTATATAATATAATTCTGTGTATCAAGGAAGAATACCTTTATTTATTGTAATACCAATCGCAATCATCATGATAAATCATTTGTTTGGTCATGCCACCATCAACGACGATATCTTGACCAGTAATAAATGAAGATTTCTCACTGCAAAGAAACATCACAGCATTTACAATATCTTTGGGTACGCCAACTTGAAGTTTATCTGCTGAGGAAAATTCACTATTTGTAGTATCTATCCAACCAGGAGAAATACTGTTTACACGAGCTTTTCCACGCAATGTAACTGCCATAGCATGAGTTAGTGAAGAGATTGCTCCTTTAGCAGCAGTGTAACTTTCAGTATCTGCTTGACTCATCAAATGACGGCTAGAAGAAATATTTACGATGCTAGCATTGTCTTGAAGATGGTTCATAAATAATTTAGTAAGCATAAAAGGAGCTACAGCACCAACTTTTAGTACGTAGAGAAAATCTTCATAAGAAGCAGTAGCTAAGCCACCTTTCATAAGACAAGCGTTATTGATTAAATAATCTATTTTTGTATGCTCATCAATTACTTTTTGGGCAAATTGCGTCAATATTTTTTCATCAGCAATATCGCCAACAAAATAATCATTAGATAAAATATCAATAGTACATACTGTAATATTTTGAGCTTTGAATTCATCACAAATGGCTTTGCCAATACCTCTAGCGCCACCAGTAACAACGGCAACTTTATTCATATAGTTCTCCTTTAATTGATAGCTGAATAAATAGTATATAAAGCACTGAATAATAACATAACGAAGACGAGTCGATTAAACATTTTTTGAGAAATATAAGGAAATAATTTATTACCTAACCATAAAGCAATAAAACAGAATGGAACGATATAAATACTTTGTTCAATAGCAAATGAAAAATCTTTTCCTGCTAAGTAAAAAGCAAGGATACCTAGGTAGTTAATAATAGTAAAATAAGCAATACAAGTGGCACGCAAAGAAGTTTTATCACGATTAGTAGATGTTAAATAAATAATAAGCGGTGGACCACTCATACTGGTAGAAGTATTTAAAATACCAGATAGACAACCAACAACACCAGTTTTACAGGAAGTTTCAGTCAGTTGTTTACGATAAATTTTGGTAAGAAATAAGAATGATAAAATAACACAAGCAATGAAAATTTTTAATCCTATAGTAGGCACAAATAGATAGATAAGAATACCAATAGGATGACCTATTACTGAACCAATCAGCAATGGTTTTAGAAAATGCCAATCAATATTATCTTTGACAAAAAAGACAAAAACAGTATCAAGAACGACAGATAAAAATTGCAAAAGTACAACGACTTCTTTGGCATCATAGACCATTAAAAGTAATGGCGTAGAAACAATAGCAAATCCAAAACCCGTCAAGGATTGGATTAATGTAGAAATAAAAGCTATACCAATAGCTAATAATAACGAAGTATCAGAAAATATCTCCAACATAAAAAATCGCCCACTCATAAGAGATTATTCATTTTTCTTTTATTTAAAAGAAAAACGAATCAAAAAGAAAATATGCCCGCAATATTAGATTTTACTTTGGCAAAGATGAAATCATGTCTACAACGCTCAAAACTCGCTTCGCTCAGACAGTTGGACTAAAACCGTATCCATGATTTCATCTTTGCCAATAGCTTTTAGCTACCGTAAAATCTACTAACGCGGGGAATTTTGGTATTATTAAAAAAACAATTATAAAATAATAATTTGTAATTTTTATTTTCCGCATTATAAAATTTTAATGGTAATCGCAAGATTATTGAAAATAATTATCACTGAATACGGTTTTAGTCTGAATGTTTGAGCGAAGCGAGTTTCTAAGCGTTGTATGAAGTGATAATTATTTTCAAAATTAAAATTTTATCTGCGGTGATTTCTTTCGTTCGTTTCTTTGGCACCAAAGAAATGAATAAATCCCTATTTTTTGTCAGTTAATTCTAGATAAGGGATAGCGTTTAGGTTGCTATCGGCAAAGTCTCCTGCTTGGGCTTGGTAGTAGCCACGGCAGGCTATCATGGCAGCGTTGTCTGTGCATAAAATTTTGCTTGGGTAGTAAAATTCTAGACCGTTTTCTTTGCAGGCTTTTTGGAGATGTCCTTCTAGGGAGCTATTTGCTGCTACACCACCGGCAAGTACTAGTTTTGTCATGTTGGTTTGACGAGCTGCTTCTACAGCTTTATGCACTAGGATATTAACTACTGATTTTTGGAAGGAAGCAGCAACATCAGCTTTGTTGATTTCGATGCGTTTTGCTTTCATATTGTTTAAATAATTGAGCACAGCCGATTTTAGACCACTGAAGCTAAATTCATAGTTACCTTTTTCATTTAATGCCATAGGGAAATCAATAGCATCAGAATTTCCTTCTTTAGCTAATTTATCAATTTGAGGGCCACCTGGATAAGGTAATCCCATTACACGAGCTACTTTATCAAAAGCTTCACCAGCTGCATCATCACGAGTTTGTCCCATTAGGGAAAAATGATTATAGTCTTTTACGTGAACTAGGGAAGTATGTCCACCAGAAACTACGAGAGCCATAAATGGTGGTTGAAGTTCAGGTGTGGATAAGAAATTGGCGAAGATATGACCTTCTAAGTGATTTACGCCAATTAGTGGTTTATCTAAAGCAAAAGCCAAAGTTTTGGCAGCAGATACGCCTACAAGTAAAGCACCTACTAATCCTGGGCCATACGCTACAGCAATGCGATCAATATCTTTTAAAGTAACATTTGCTTTATGAAGTGCTTCATCTAAAACAGGCATGATATTAACAATATGTTTACGAGAGGCGATTTCAGGAACGACACCTCCGAATTTTTGATGAATTGGAATTTGAGTAGAAATTACATTAGCTAGTATTTCTCTGCCACCGCGTAAGATAGCAACAGAAGTTTCATCACAGCTAGATTCTATACCTAAAGTCAATGAATTATCTGTAGTAGTCAAATTTTTATTCCTCCTCTAATTTTTATTAAGTAATTTATTATAAACCTAAAGCTTGTTTAGCTAATTTGTCAGCAAGTTCATTACCTAATACTCCTGTATGACCTGCTACTTTTTTGAAGGTTACTAAATGTAAATATGGTTTCATAAATTCAGCATATGCTTTGGTCAATTCTTTATTTGTTTTCCAATTGCCTAAAGCCCATTCAGATAAACCAATATAATCATGGCAGATTACAATTTTTTCATCATGAGCAATAGCCCATTTGGTAGCTTCCATAGCGCCTTGAATTTCTCCAGCTACGTTATGTAACTCACTAGCATCTATGGAAGTGCCTTTTCCGTTGAAAGTATCTATTAATTTACCTTTATAAAAAATAGCCATACCCCAGCTATATTCACCATTTATATATGAACCATCTACATAAATATAATAACGGTCATCATCTTGTTCAGAAATATTGACAGAAGGTTTATCTTCTAAATAGTTTTGAGCTTCTTCTTTTGTGGGAAAAGATTTAAATAATGCTCCTTTAAAACCTTGTGTCTGTTTTTGACATTCAGCCCAAGTAGTAAATATTCCTGTTTGATAACCTTTTTTTACTGCGTAAAATTTTTTCTTTGTAGCCATATGTCCTCCTTTACAATATGTTTTATTATAGCATTTTTGTTTTATTATAGCTATTTTAATTAAAAATAGTTAGATTTTATTTATTTGTTGTTGCTTTCTATAATTTGTAGGAGTAGTGCCAACTATACGTTTAAATTGTTTAGTAAAATATGCATTATCATCAAATCCTACAGATATAGCCACTTTATTAATAGAAAAATTTGTGTATGTTAATAATTCTTTAGCTTTTTGTATGCGTATGTGCAAGAGTAGTTGTAGTGGACTCAAGCCATATTTATTTTTCACGCAACGAATTATATGTGTAGGATGAAAAGCATATTCATCAGATAGTTTTTTTAAATCGAAGCTTTCTGTATAAAATAGAGAAAAATGTTCATAAATTTTTTCTGCTACATTTTTGGTATTTGGCTCATGAATATCACAAAGAATACTTAGAATGGAAAAAAATAATTGTTGGCTCTTTAATTGAGAAACAGTTGAAGAATAGAAATCTTTTTTGGGTTTAGTTTTATCAATTTTTACTTGAACGATAGTATTCATATATTCAGCCATTTGAGATTGTTGTTCGGCTGTTAGTGAACCATGTTGAGGTAGTGATATATGGAAAGGTTCTTTAGTAAATTGATAATTTGCTTTTTGTTTATGGTTTTTATCATAGATAGGTTTATCCATATATTTGAATTTACCAGTAGTATAAAAATGTAGCCAAAAGAAATCTGTAGCTTCATCACAACATTTATATCCTTTGTGTAATCTATTTGGTGGCAAAATCAAGAATTCTCCTTTTTTGAGAATATATTTTTGAGAATTTTCTTCTAAATACAGCTTGCCAGCAGTTACAAATATTAAGTCAAATGTAGACGGCATGATTCTTCTTAAATGTAAATCGCCTACTCGATATAATGATTTACCTCCTACTATTAAATGAGGTAAAGGTGGACAAGTAAAAATAATATACAAAAAATCACCTCAAATATTAATTTTATTATACTAATAAAACTTGAAATTAAGCATAATATTGATGTTTATTAATATTATACTATATATTTTTTTATTAGTTATGATAATTTTATTATATTATTTATGCTAATATTATACTATTAAATGTTAATTTTATTTATTTAAAGTTTTCAAATAATTATATAAAATATAAACAGTTAAAAGTTACGTGACTAAAAAAAATAAGGTGGTTTTAGATATGAGTAATAATCAAATTAATCATAAAGTACCATTATCTGGTCGTTTGAGTTATGGCTTGACTGATGGATGCGGAAATTTATTATATTGTATAATAGGTTCTTATTTATTGTATTTCTATACGGATGTTTTTGGTTTATCTGTTGCTACAGCTGGAGCTATTTTGTTATTTACTCGTTTATTAGATGCTATAGATGCTCCAATTTGGGGCTTTATTGTTGACCATACTAAATCTAAATATGGACAATCTAGACCATACTTTTTATGGTTATGTGTACCGTTTGCTGTATTTATGTGGCTTACATTTACTACACCAGCTTTATCAGGTACAACAAAAATAATTTATGCTGTAGTTACTTATATATTAGCAGGAATTTTTTATACGGGGATACAAACAGCAATTACTTCAATATTACCAAATTTAACTCGTCGTCCAGGTGAGCGTGTTATATTAAATACATTTCGTATGGTTGGCGGTAATATAGGAGCATTTATTTGTATGACTTTTACGTTACCGTTAGTTGCTTTTTTTGGTGAAGGAAATGAACAAAAAGGATTTTCATATACATTAGCATTTTTTGGTATTATTGCTATTGTTTTATTTATAGTAGCTTTTAAGAATTTACGTGAAGTTAACGTAGAGAAAATAAAAAGTATACCAATAAAAGATAGTGTAAAAGCTATAAAAGGTAATTGGCCATGGATATTGGTTGTTATAGCTAATTTGATTTTTTGGATAGCATTAACTATACGTTTATCCACTGTAGTATATTATTGTCAATATTATTTAGGAGATAAGAGTTTAACAGTATTTATAAATGGAATAATGTTGGTTCAAGTTATAGGTATGATTTCTATTCCATTATTAGTAAAAAGATTTAATAAATATGGAACAATGATTTTAGGTTTTATTTTAGTAGCAGGTGGACATATTGGTATTTTCTTTGTAGGCACTAATATAGAATTAATGATTGTTTTTTGGATTATTGCTTCTTTAGGGCAAGGTATAGCATGTTCAATGCCATTTGCTATGCTTTCAGATACAGTTGATTTTGGAGAATGGAAGACAGGTATTCGTGCTAGTGGATTTTTAACAGCTATAGGAAGTGCATTTTGTATCAAAGCTGGCTCTGGTATAGGAGGTTTTATTCCAGCAGCTGTTATGAATTTATTTGGTTATGTGCCGAATGCAGTCCAATCTTCAACAGCATTATTTGGTATACAATTTGTATTTACATGGCTTCCTGCAATAATTTTCTTATGTGGAATTATTCCAATGCTTTTTTATCGTAAATATGAACAAAATGAAAATAATATTCTTTTAGATTTAGCAAAAAGAAATAGTTAATAAAAAAATAATAGATGGAAATAAATTGTTGAGGAGATTTATTATGTTTGAAAATAAAATAAAAATAACAGCACCATTTTGGCAACAATATATAAATTTAATCCGTGAAGAAATGCTACCTTTTCAGTGGTCAGTATTAAATGATGAAGCTGATATTAAAATTGAAAAAGAAAGAGATGCAGATCATATACCAGCAGAGAAAAGCCATGCTATTGAAAATTTCAAAATTGCAGCTGGAATAAGCAAAGGAAAACATTATGGAATGGTTTTTCAAGATAGTGATGTTTATAAATGGCTAGAAGCGGTAGCATATGCACTACATCAACATCAAGATAATGCTTTACAAAAAATTGCTGATGAGGTAATAGATTTATTAGCAAAAGCTCAACAAAGTGATGGATATTTAAACACATATTTTACTATAGAGGCACCAGAACGTAGATATAAACGTTTATATCAAAGCCATGAACTTTATTGTGCAGGACATTTTATTGAAGCAGCAGTTGGATATTATAGTGTTACAAAAAATCAAAAAATATTAGATATTGCTTGTAAATTAGCAGATCATATTGATGATATTTTTGGCAGTGAAGATGGAAAAATTCATGGATATGATGGACATGAAGAAATAGAATTGGCATTACTTCGTTTATTTGAGCTTACAAAAAATGATAAATATAAAAACTTAGCAAATTTCTTTTTATATGAACGTGGGAAAAATCCAAATTTCTTTAAAGAACAACAAAAGACAGATCCTTCAACTAAACCTGTAATTGAAGGTATGGAAAGTTTTAAACCGGAATATTATCAAAATCATAAGTCTATTTTGGAACAAGAAACAGCTGAAGGACATGCTGTACGTGTTATGTATATGTGTACAGGTATGGCTATGTTAGCTCGTTTAAATAATGATGAAAAGATGTTTGAAGCTTGTAAACGTTTATGGAAGAATATTGTTACTAAACGTATGTATATAACAGGTGGTATAGGTTCTACTGTTATAGGAGAAGCATTTACTGCAGATTATGATTTGCCAAATGATACAATGTATTGTGAAACATGTGCCTCTATAGGATTGATCTTTTTTGCAAATAATATGTTGAAATTAGATGTAGATAGTCAATATGCAGATATAATGGAAAAAGCTCTATATAATACAGTTATAGATGGTATGGCTCTTGATGGAAAACATTTCTTTTATGTAAATCCATTGGAAGTTGTTCCGCAATTAAGTCATAAAGATCCAGGTAAATCACATGTAAAAACTGTTCGTCCAGCGTGGTTTGGTTGTGCATGCTGTCCACCTAATTTAGCTAGATTATTGAGTTCTTTAGACGAATATATGTATACAGTAAAAGATGATGTTATTTATAGCAATTTATATGTAAGTAATAAATCTGATTTTAAAATTAATAATCAAGTGATAAGTATTGAAGAAATTACAGATTATCCATGGGATGGAAAAATTACTTTTAAAGTAAATAGTGAGGCAACATTTAAATTAGGTTTACGTATTCCTAGTTGGGCAAATAGATATTTATTTAAGTTAAATGGTAAGGAATTTACACCAAAAATAGAAAAAGGATATGCTATTATAGATAGAACTTGGGAAAAAGGAGATATAGTTATTTTTGATATACAAATAGAAGCTAATTTTGTTTGTGCAAATCCTTTAGTTCGTGAAGATTATGGCAAAGTTGCTATACAACGAGGTCCTATTATTTATTGTGCAGAAGGTGTGGACAATGGAGATAATTTGCATTTAATAACTATAGATACAAATAAGAAAATAAATGAGTATAAAGATAGTGATAGTTTAGGGGACATTGTAAAATTAGAATTAGAAGCTGAAAAATTAATTTTAGATAAACAGTGGAATAATATTTTATATAGAAATATCATGGAAAAACAAGAAAATGTAGAGATTATTAAGTTGAAACTAATACCATATTTTTGTGCGTTTAATCGCGGTGAAAATGAAATGGCTATTTGGTTAAAAACTAAATAATAAATAAAGCTCCTTAAAAGTCAGTGGACAGCTTTTAAGGAGCTTTATTTTTATTTATATTATGCTAAAGTATCACCTTTAAAATTATTTTGGTAAGAAGATTTTATTTCTCCGCGAGAAATTTCACGTTCCCAGAGACCAACAACAACTGTAGCAATACAGTTACCAAATATATTGCAGAATGTACGAGCCATATCCATGATACGGTCTACACCTAAGATAATAGCGATACCTTCTGTTGGAATACCAAAAGAAGCAGCTGTACCAGCAATTACAATGATAGAAGCGCCAGGAACACCGGCTATACCTTTAGTGGAAATCATAAGTGTAAGTAACATCATGATTTGTTGAGTAAGACCAAAATCAATATTATACATTTGAGCTAAGAAAATAACAGCTAGAGAACTATATAAAGTGGAACCATCAAGGTTGAAGGAATAACCTGTTGGCATAACGAATGTGATGACATGTTTTGGTAAACCTAATTTTTCTAAACATTTCATGGCAAGTGGTAAAGCAGCTTCACTACTTGCAGTGGAATAACCTAATAATAATGGTTCACGTAAAACTTTGAAGATATGCCAGAAATTTAATTTAGTGATGATAGAAGCAATAATTGCAAGGATAATTAAGAAGACGATTATTGCAAAATAAAGTGAAAATACTAATTTTCCAAGAGGAATAAGCATTTCTAAACCGAAAGTACCAACAGTATAAGAAATCATAGCAAAAATACCAATTGGTGCAAAAAGCATAACATAATGTGTAACTTTGAACATTGCTTCTGCTACACCGCGACAACATTCAACAACAATTTTTCCTTTTTCGCCGATATGAGCAAGAGCTACACCGAAGAAACAGCTAAAGAAGATGATTTGTAACATATCGCTTTTAGCGCAAGCTTCAACAATGTTAGCAGGAATGATATTTAATAAGTGCATAGAAATACTGAAAGATTCTGCAGTAGCGGCAGCATTAGCTCCAGCAGAAGCTCCAATGGAAGGAAGAGAAACGCCAACACCAGGTTGAAGTACATTTACGACTACAAGACCAACAACTAAAGCTAAACTACTAGCAACTTCGAACCAGATGATGGCTTTACCACCTAAACGACCAAGTTTTTTGAAATCACCAGTACCAGCAATACCAATTATTAAAGTACTAAAAATAAGAGGTACAACGATCATTTTAATCATGCGAATGAACGCATCGCCTAATGGTTTTAATTGTGACCCGATATCAGGTAAAAAATAACCAAAGATAGCACCTAATACTAGCCCTAAAAATATTTGAGCTGTGAGATTAATGCGCAACTTTTTCATTAAAAAGACTCCTTTTTGAAATTTATTTTTTGCATAAAAACGGATTATATATTGTTATTTTATGCAGTTAACATATTAACAATATATTTAAAAACATATTTATCATTATAGTAGTAGTGTTATGTTAAGTCAATGTAAAATCTAGATAAAACATTGTATACATTGTTTTAAGAGTAAAATTAGTTTGAATATTTATGAATTAATAATTTGCATAAAAACTCTATGGATAAATTTTAAATATATGTTAAAATAAAAAATATATTTAAATGAATAGGAATGAGATTAATGTTAACTTTAAAAACAGGTATAAAAGGACAAGCACAAGTTAAAGTGGTTGAAGAAAATACAGCGAAAATAATGAAAAGTGGAGCCTTGCCAGTTTTTGCAACTCCAGCGATGGTGGCGCTAATGGAAGAGGCTTCTTGCATGGCTTTAAAAGATTATTTGGAAGAAGGAGAAGGTACTGTAGGTATAAAATTAGATATATCACATATCGCACCAACTGCTTTAGATGATGTCGTAATAGCTATAGCTACTTTAGATAAAATAGAAGGTAGAAAATTAACTTTTATAGTTGAAGCAAAAGATACGCATAAAGTTATTGGTAAAGGAATACATGAAAGATTTATTATAAATAATGAAAAATTCATGAATAAATTACAAAAAAATTAATAATTAATAAAAAAGCTTTCTATTTATAGTTTGTACTAAATAGAAAGCTTTTTTGTTAGATTTATTTGCTATTTTCGGCTAATTCTTCTAAATATGCCCAACGTTCCATTAAATAATCTAATTTTTCTTGAAGAGCAGTTTCTTCTTTTGTTAGTTCATTTAATTTGCCATAATCAGAAGCATTTTGACTCATTTGAAGTTGTACTACTTTTAGTTTTCCTTCTGTTTCAGCAATTATGGCTTCAATTTCAGCATATTCTTTTTGTTCTTTAAAAGAAAGTTTTTTTACGGGCTCAGTTTTAGTTGTGGTATTTTTAGATGTTTTTTCTGTATCAGAAATGGCATTTTTTGTTTCAGTATTTTTTCCTTTTTCTAATGTAGCTAATTCTTTTTCTTCAATGCCTTTGTAATAAGAATAGCCACCAGGATATTGACGAAGCGAGCCATCTTGTTGATAAACAAAGACTTTATCTGCTAAGCGGTCAATGAAAAAGCGGTCATGGGATACAAATATAATAGCACCATTAAAATTATCAATGAATTCTTCTAAAATAGACATGGTTTGTAAATCTAAATCATTTGTAGGTTCGTCTAGTAATAGAACATTAGGAGAACTCATTAAAACTCGCAATAGGAATAAACGACGTTTTTCACCACCAGATAATTTACTGATAGGAGTCCATTGTAATGTACCTGGGAATAAAAATCTTTCCATTAATTGAGATGCACTTAGTTGTGTACCATCAGCTAATGTTATGTGATGAGCAACTTCTTTGATATATTCAATAGGGCGAAGTCTTTCGTCCATATCAATATTTTTTTGAGCAAAATATCCAATTTTTACAGTTTGACCAATATTTACATTTCCTGTTGTTGGTGGCAAAATGCCAGCTATTATATTTAATAAGGTAGTTTTACCAGAACCATTAGGTCCTAAAATACCTATGCGGTCATTTCGTAAGACTGTATAAGTGAAATCTTTAATGATTGTTTTATTATCTACAGTATAATTTACGTTTTCTAATTCAATTACAGTGCGACCTAGACGAGAGCCTGCAAGTCCCATTTCAATTTTACTATTATCAATATTTACTTTTTGATTTTTTACTTCTTCAAATCGTTGTATTCTTGCTCTTTGTTTGGTAGAACGAGCTTGAGCACCACGACGTATCCATTTTAATTCATTACGTAAAAAGTTTTGACGTTTTTGTTCTGAAGCTTCTTCGCGTTCTTCTCGGGCAGTTTTTAATTCTAAAAATTGAGTGTAGTTACCTGTATAAACATAAGATTTGCCTTTATCCAACTCTAAAATTTTAGTAGCAACAGAATCAAGGAAATATCTATCATGTGTTACCATGATTAAAGCACATTTCAATTTTTGAAGGTATTCTTCAAGCCATGCGATAGTTTCACTGTCTAAATGGTTAGTAGGTTCGTCAAGTAATAATAAATCACATGGTTGAATTAATGCTGTAGCTAAAGCTAATCGTTTTTGTTGTCCTCCAGATAAGGTTTTTATTTGGGCAGAAAAATCCATAATACCTAATTTAGTTAGAATGGTTTTAGCATCACTTTCTAATTGCCAGCCATTTAATTCATCAATTTTACTAGTTAATTTAATAATTTTTTCTTGTAATTTATGATCATGAGGATTTTTTTGACTTTGAGCTAGAGTGATTTCGTAATCATAAAGCGCTTGCATAATAGGTTGATTACCTTGAAATACTTCCATTAGAATAGTATTTTCAGGATTGAAAATTTTATCTTGTGATAGATATTCAATTTTTATATTTTTGCCAGCAATGATATTACCACTATCTTGAGGAATAAGACCTGCAATAACTTTGATAAAAGTAGATTTACCCGTCCCATTGACACCAACAATACCTATTTTATCACCTGAAGATAGGCTGAAGTTTACATTTTCAAATAAGACTTTTTCTCCATAAGTTTTACATAAATTTTCTATTGTTAAAATCATAATAAAAACACACTCACTTTAAATGTTTTATTGTTTGTATATTATATCATAATTTATTTAGCTAAATAAAATTTTTAATTAAGTGAAAAAGAACAACATAGATACAATTTTTAGAAACATAAAACATTGATTTTATTTTTTATAAATATTATAATATTAAGCAAGAAAAGCGAAAACGTTTACAGATTTATTTGTATTGAATTTTGCAAAAAATCTTAGCATTTTTAATTTAGTTATTAATGCAAGAAGTTTTTTAATTCAAGGAGGATAAAAGATGATTTTATTTAACCAAGAAACAAAGACATTTCATTTAAAAACTTCTAAAACAAGTTATTTGATGAAAGTCTTAGAAACAGGGCATTTACTCCATCTTTATTGGGGGCGTCCTTTAAAATCTGAAAATCTTGATTATACTGTACGTAGAAAAGATTGGTTTAGCTTTGTTGCTAATACAGATAATATAGATGCTTTCCATTTAGAGTCTAAAGAACAAGAATATCCTGGATATGGTTCTACAGACTTACGTAGTCCTGCTATTGAACTTGAATTTGCTGATGGTACAAGTGCTACAGATTTTAGATATGTAGATTATAAAATTGTTGATGGCAAACCTGCATTAGAAGGTTTACCTGCAACATATGTGGAAGCAGATAAAGAAGCTCAAACTTTAATTATTACATTAACTGATAAAGTAAAAAATGTTGATGTAGAATTATCCTTTACTGTTTTTGAAGAATATAATGCTATCGCTCGTAGCGTTAAAGTAATAAATAAAAGTGCTGATGATGTAAAAATTCAACGTGTATTGAGTGCAAACGTTGATTTTAAAGATAGTAAATTTGAAATGATTCAGCTTTCTGGTTCTTGGGCTAGAGAACGTCATATCATTCGTACACCACTTCGCATCGGTGGACAATGTGTAGAAAGTCGTCGTGGTGCAAGTAGCCATGCGCAAAATCCATTTATGGCTCTTGTTCGTAAAGATGCTACTGAAACAAATGGCGATGTTTATGCTATGAGTTTAGTATATAGTGGTAACTTCTTAGCTAATACAGAAGTTGATATGTATAGCAAAGCTAGAATGCAAATTGGTATCAATCCATTTGATTTCACATGGTTATTAAAAGCTGGAGAAGAATTCCAAGCACCTGAAGCTGTACTTGTTTACTCTAACGAAGGTTTAACAGGTATGAGTCATACTTATCAGAATTTATATGGTAAACGCTTAATGCGTGGTGTATGGCGTGATAAAGCTCGTCCTGTTCTTATTAATAACTGGGAAGCAACATATTTTGATTTCAATGAAACTAAAATCAAAGAAATCGCTAAACAAGCTAGTGAATTCGGCATTGAATTATTCGTTTTAGATGACGGTTGGTTCGGTGAAAGAAATAATGATGACCGCTCTTTAGGTGATTGGTTCGTAAATGAAAATAAAATCCGTGGCGGTTTGAAAAAACTTGTTGATGAAATCAATGGTATGGGCATGAAATTTGGTTTATGGTTTGAACCAGAAATGGTATGTCCTATCAGTAAATTATATGAAGCACATCCTGATTGGTGTTTGCATATAGAAGGTCGTACACGTTCTACAGCACGTCGTCAGTTGATTTTAGACCTTTCTCGTAAAGAAGTTTGCGATTATATTATTAAATCTGTATCTGATGTACTTGCTAGTGCAAATATCGAATATGTAAAATGGGATATGAATCGTAATATGACAGAAATTGGTTCTGCTGTATTACCAGCAGAACGTCAACGCGAAGTAGCTCATCGTTATATGCTTGGTTTATATCATGTAATGGATGAAATTACTAGTCGTTTCCCTAATGTTTTATTTGAATCTTGCTCTGGTGGTGGCGGTCGTTTTGACCCAGGTATTTTATACTACATGCCACAAACTTGGACAAGTGATGATACTGATGCTATTGAACGTTTGAAAATTCAATATGGTACATCTATGGTTTATCCTAATGTTGCTATGGGTTGCCATGTTTCAGCAGTACCAAATCATCAGGTAGCTAGAATTACACCATTTGCTACTCGTGGTATTTCTGCAATGTGTGGTAATTTTGGTTATGAACTTGATTTAACAAAATTAACTGATGAAGAAAAAGCTCAAACTAAAGCTCAAGTAGCATTTTATAAAGAAGTTAGAGAACTTATCCAATTTGGTGATTTCTATAGAATTCAAAGTCCATTTGAAAATAATGAAACAGCATGGAGCTTTGTAGCTAAAGATAAATCAGAAGCAGTTGTAAGCTTCTTTAGAACTTTAGCAGTGCCAAATGATAATTTAGCAACTATTTGTGCTGTAGGTTTAGATGCTGATGCTATTTATGAAGATATGCGTACTGGTAAACTTTATGGCGGAGATGAATTAATGTATGTAGGCATTAATGTTCCAGATAAAGTTGTTGGTGGTATAGCTGAAGAAGGTAAAGAATTATTTGCAGGCATGCCAAGTCCTGTTATTGAAGGCGATTATGCTGCATTTATATGGCACTTCAAAAAAGTTAATAAATAATAAAATAAATTATATAAATGAATTTACTAGAGATTGAGATTTTATCAATCTCTAGTAAATAAAAGAGAAATGATTGAATATTTTTAATATTATTTTTATAGGCAAAAACTTTATTTTAAATAAAAATTTTATATTTTAGGAGAGAATTTATTATGTTTAACAAATCTACATTAACTATTACAACATCT
>ERZ781275.82-NODE-82-length-110069-cov-9.142782_pt1 | contig 110069 bp, 131 predicted proteins | sample MGYA00375853_ERZ781275 | MGnify/ENA primary metagenome ERZ781275 (study PRJEB29790, sample SAMN03653691) | human gut metagenome | host: Homo sapiens | place: USA: Dallas, Texas | collected 2012-07-23 | study: EMG produced TPA metagenomics assembly of the Gut...
TGAGATTCGCCCTGAAATTGCTGTAGGCCACGGCCTGTGTCATCACGCACCTCCTATTTGTACAAGAAATTGTACCACCATGTTGCCGGAACGCGGCGCGCCCCGCGTCGGCCGTGGCGTTCCCGTCGGCCGGCGCGGGGCGTCCGCCCCCACCGTAATAGAACATCTGTTCGAATATTGGTTCGGTTTTGTCCCGGGAAGCCGACCTGCCATGCCCGCGTCCCTTGGACGGTCGTTCTTCCAGATCATCCACAGGATGAGCCCGACCAGAGGAATGAAAAAGGGCATTGCTAAAGCTCAAACGGAAGATTGAATATCTTAGGACTTTAGGGGCTTCTCTTTGCCTTTGACTGGTTCAATGGGGTCATGGGTTTTTTTGGAAAATCAGTAAATGGTATAACCGATACCAGTTCCTCATGTGGGCTGCAGGAATACTGACCGCAGTGGCCGCTCCCCTAGTCGGCTACGCATCCTATTTTCTCGGCATCAACAACCAACGTGCAGAACTATTATTGGACAGTCCCGAATACGCGAACGACATGACAGCGGCGAATGTCATCCAATGGCTGACCGGCCAAGCACACAGCTACGGTCGAATCCTCGGCATCATCGCCATCATCGGCACACTGCTCATCATCTTCTGCATCACATTCACCATCATCGGCTGGATCGGCCGACGCACCGAAATCAGCGGCACCGACCAATCCAGCGAAATACAGGAAAAAGGCCGGCGCAAAGCCGAAACCGAAGAACAATACGACGACTACGGGCAAACCATGGAGCATAGTCTAGGTATCTAATATCTAGACTATGCTCCTTCACTCGTCCGTATGGTCGAGGATCCACCGGGCGATGCTTCGGGCGGTCTCCTCGGGCACGTCCACCTGCATGGAACCGTTGCCGGCCTCCATATAGAAGCGGATGAGCCCGTTGCCCGTGAGCCGGTCGACTTCCAGCAGATTGTCGGCATCCTCGGCACGGCAGTATTCGCTTGTATCGTTCTTCGCCCGTTCGCGCAGATGTTCGGGCAGATATTGGTTGGCGAGAATCTGCCGGCGCAGTTCGCCGCTGTCGGTGAATTCCATCGGCTACCCTTTCGAATGTTTCGCGCCCGGCTTCCATACCGGTGTCCCTGGATTCACCGGGGAAACAATCATCCCTTGGTTATCGCGCAGTTCGACGTTTACCCCGTCGATGTCCAGCGTGCCTTCGACGCGCCGCCCGTTCCGCTTCCATGAAACCCGGTAGGATCCTTTGATTCGGGGGAAACCGGACAACGGGTCCATATATCCGGGTTCGGCGATCGCGAGACCATCGAGATTCCACACGTCGCCCACATACTCGTCCATGGTCTTCGGCTTCGGGCCTCGGGGGCTCCAGTTCTCGGCCGGGGACATGAGCGCGAGGGCGACGAACAGCAGCAGCACCGATGCGCCGACGAGCCTGACCTCGTCCATCGTGAGATTAGGAAAGCCGTTCCGTGCCATCACCAGGCAATAGGCATACGCCATGAGCGGAATGTCCGCGAGGAAGGCATACCAACCGAGAGCATTCAGGACCCTCAACAGCAATGGCATCCGCGAATGGTCCACCGCCTGAGCGTATTCGACAAGCTCCATCAGCTGAACCTCCAATGCAGTTCGTGCTGGTTTCGCTGGCCGATGAGCCGTACCTTGACTTCGATTATCCTAGTTTCCATGTCTTGGGTTTTCTTCTCTACGAGATTGCTAATGCCGGATTTTCTTGTCACCAGCTGCCGGTTGCTCCGCTGCCAGTGGATGTGCCTCCGCCGAATGATGAAGAGCTGTCGAAGGATGGTGATGGGCCCGTATAAGGCCAGGAGTCATCGTTGATGGAATCATTTTCGGAGGAACGATCGTGCTCCTGTCTGTCCGTTCTCGCACGCCAGCCTGACCGCATGGAATCCTATCAACGGCGTACGCCGGATGGATAGGGTCAGTCGGCTCTGGCAGTTCGGGCAGGGGATCGCAAGTTCGATATGTTTGCTCACTCGTCCGTCTCCTTGGTGGCGTTCGCCCAGTCGCAGGATATGCCGCTCCTTCTATCGCCGGGCAATACCACGCATTCGACGCGCTTGTCTATCTGCGTGTTACCCGTATCGGTTTCGCTCATGATATGCTTCCTTTTCTGTTTGCGCATCATTGTTCCTTGACGTCGAAGATGTCGCGGAAGGCTGCTTCGGCTCGGTCGAAGCCGTCCGTGAGTCCTTCTTGGTACTCGGACGGTACATCGGAATCCGCCGCGTCCAGTGCGTTTTCGAACTGGTTGTTCAGCCATGCCAGATATTCAGTGACGCGCTTGTCCATCCGCATGTTGTCCATATCGGCCAATGTTCTAGTCCTTTCCCACCGGTTTCAACGCTTTGCCGTCCGTGTCGTACAGGCCGAGCCTGTTGCTGTCGTCCGCGTGGATGGTGACGTGGACGCGCCTATCGTTCCGGTAGACGGTGCATTCGATGTCGGATGAGGGGAGGCGCCGTTGGGGCAGGTTCCCGTCGCAGTCGATGGACTCTAATCCCCAGATTCTTACGATTCGTGTGCCTAATTCGTCCGGTTCGGGTGCCGTCCCGTAATGGTCTGGCATATGGAACGATGCGGCAAGGGAGGCGACGCCCAGTATGAACGACACAATGGAGATGACCGTGTGGGTGCCGAACTTGGGGTAGGCAAAATGGGACAATGCCAAGGGAATGCTTACGGCTATGCCAATGATGCCGAGGAGACAGAGGCAGTTCGCGATGCTCCCTTGGACGGGTAGTCCCGCGTTCCTATACGCGTCCCATGCTTCGACCCATTTCGTGAAGTCGGACATCTATTCGTCCTTTCCGTTCGCCAACAACGCCTTGCCGTTCGTGTCGTACAGGCCGACCTTGTCTCCTTTGATATGAACGGTCAGTTCCGTGCGTTGAATGTCGGTGTAGGCGACGCACTTCCAGTCGCCGTCCTTAAGACGGGATTCGGGCATTTTCTGACCTCCGCTCCTGCATTCGCCCAAGTCTTCCAGATTCCATGTCTTGATGATTTGCTTGGACAGTGACGGTAACTGGCACTCCCGTTATTGGACAGTTGACACGGTCGGTCAAGGTCGTTTCTCTCCCGCAATCCACTCGAAACCCAGTCTGGACGCAAGCCGCTTCTTTTCCGCGTTCGACAAGGATTCAACAGCCGACCGCCGGTGGTTGGCGAGCCAACTCAGGCAATGCCAGCAGTCGATACGTTCCGAATCCGCGTCGCGCAGCCATTCGGCCAACCCGTCGTATGGTTCGAATGTTTCCGGCACGTCGGACAACCATTGGCGGATGATGGTCTTCCAATTCCACCCGTCCGTCCAATGGTGATGCCAAGGGCGAGTAATGGTAATGGTCGTATCGTCCGCTTTCAGGACGGTCATACGGCATTCGTAGTCGTCACCGCCAATGGCCGTGACGCGCAGCCAATCGTTCATCACAACGGCCTCCCCGTTTCCACCTGTTCCAGCATGTCGAAGCATTCGTCACGCTCCGTCCGGGTGGCGGAACGCAATAGGTCCGCCAGTCCGGTCGGCCACCGTGTACGCGAGCAGGCCGTCCGGCAAGGCGAGACGTTCGCGTACGCACACCACGTACCGTCCGTCGCATTCGAGTATCGTCCACCAGCACCGGTTCTCATGCGCGGGGGAGGAGAACCTGACTCTCACTCCGCGAGTTTCCAAGTCCGGCTCCTTTTCACGACGAGATGCCTTTGGGTCAGCTCGGAAAGCCGGTATGCGAACTGGTAGACCGCGTTCAACGAATCGTACAGGGCGAACTTCTCCGATTCGCTTACGGCGTCGTTCAGGTCGTCGGCGAGGTCGGCGTACGCCTGACCGATGGCGTCGGGACGGTTTTCCACGTACACGATTCCGTTCTTTTCGACGTCCACTTCGACGCAGTCCATCTCCATGTCCACTACCAGCATGTAGACGAACGCCTCGTCGGGCAGATAGGCCAGCGGGCGCACGTCCGAGATGACGGTCTTTTCCGTGACCGTGGTCGTGCAGATGACCGGCATGTCGCAGGCGGGGGCGAACGGTTCGCGCGGGTCGTCTAGAATCCCCGCGTAATCGACCATGCAGCGGGCGGCGTGATGCCAGTCGCATGGCGTGAAAACGTCGATGAACACGCCCGTCCTGACGTCGGGTGGAATGCTCAGGAACACCTCTTTGGCGACCGTTTCAAGTTTTCTGTCCCCCATCGGGGAAGTCCTTTCTTAGTGGATGAATTGCAGTTGCTTCGCCTGTTCTGCGGTGAACGTACGACTGAACGGCTTGCCGTTATGGGAGAACATCGTAGCCGTGTTCCGGACCGTCTGGTTCTCCGGCGATGCGATTCGTGCGGCGGTTCGCCGCCTTGTGCGTCTTCCGGCACAGATCGAGCATGGGGCGCAGGTCCGGGCTACCGCCCTCGCGTTCGATCCGCACCGTATGCGCGGCCAATGGCAGCAGCCGTTCCAGGTTCGAATCCATGGTTCTACGATTCAAGACACTGTCCCAATCGGTGGTGATGCGGCGGAACGCATTGTGGAATTGCTCCACCACGACGAACCTGTCGGCATCGGAACCATACGCGGTGTCCGGTGTTTCCGGCATGCGCCCCGAAGCGAGCTCATAGTCCCCCGACTGTCCGTCAAGTAGTCGGGCGAGGACGATGGCGTTGTCTTCGAACCTGTCCGCCGGCAGGCCTAGCGCCCGCATCCCGTTCGTCGCCCACTCATGGTCGACGGAGGGGAGGCGCCATGGGCAGCCGCCGCCGGTCAGGTGGAACTCGTACCCGTATACGTCCTTCAGGACCTTCGCGGCGGTCTCCCGAGGATGGTCCTTTTGCATCCGATGCCATGCGCGTAAGGCTTCGCATAGCATCGCGTAACAGCCGTTCAGCTCCTCGTCAAGGACGCCCATCGACGGTCCCCCTCCCATCGGATCCGGCATTCCCTCCGGCAATCAACCTGATTATCGTATCGGCCGTTTCCGCCGACTCCAGCAGCGTGTCCTCGCAGCCGGCGAACTCCTCCAGCAGCTCCCAGAACAGGGCGAGCTTCGGATCCGGGTCGGGTTCCGGATCGTATTCGAGATCGATGCCCTGTTCGTCGGCCGCCTGCCTCTTGCATCCTTCGAACCATTCGGTTTCAGAGGCCCACAATTCGTAGGTGAGCCGTCGAGCCTCCCGAGCGGCCTTCGCGTAGGCGGCCAGGGCCTTCGCCAGTTCGGCGCGCTTGCGCCTGCTTGGTTTGAACAGCCGGTCAGCCCTGTCCGCGAACCGGCGCCACTTCAGCTGCTCCTCGAGGGAATCACCGTCGGGGATGTCCGTCATATCCAGGGCGCTCACTTTTTCTCCGATCGTCCGGCCGCGTCGATGCTCCGTCCTAGGCGGCGGATGTCATCCCGGATGTCGGCCGCCGCCAGCGAGAAAGCGGCGACCAGACCGCCTGATGCGGAGACCACGTGCAACCCGGACGGGAGCCACGGGACGCCGAACCCCAGCCGGGCGCAGACGAACGCCATTAATGCCGCGGCCCGGGTTCCGAACGGTTCCGGCCATGCGACCCATCGGCCGGGGTGGCATGGCAGCCAGCGTGCCAGCTCTTCGTATTCCTCCTCGTTCAATTTTCTGTCTCCTTATCCGCCGGATGCCGGATACCGGCCTCTCGATCCAACCTGTTGACAATGTCCTGCATGCCCGGGTGGTACCGTTCGATCAGGAGCAGTCCCCGATGATGGTCGTTGCGAATCGAAACCCATGTTGGGCAATAGTCCAAGAACTCGTCGGCCTGCTCGTTCAGCTTCAGCATCCCATTCCGACGTATGATCGTGTAGCCTTTCGAAGACACGGTGAATATGACCGGCTTGGACCATGGAAGACCGACCCCGAAAATCGAATCCATACAAACCTGCGCATTCCAGAATTCCGGGACCCCCGGAAGGTCTTCAGGCATCCAAAGCGCAACTATGACAAGAAGAAAAGCGCCTGAGGCTAAACCAATGCAGAGCGCGAGTGCGGAATTATCCGGATCCGCTTGGAAAGGCAATACCGCCAAACGCTTTTCCCAGAACGATGGGGGAATCCGTATGGACAGGATGATGACCCATATCTGGCCCAGTACAAACAGCAGGCGCGATACCGAACCGACGATTTCCGAACCGGACAGAGCTTGTATCAGCAATGCCATGACATCATATCTGACGATAACAAAATCGAGGACGAGCAGCGATAGCACTACTGCTGTAATCAGCGTATAAACGGCGATTCCGACAGCCCATTCCCCGATCGTCCGACCCCACAGCATGAACGCGGGGGCGATGGCAGCGCAGACGACTATCGTCAACGCGACGATATGGGGCGGATCAATTCCTTTTCTCATCATGTTTCTCATTCTTGTGGTCGCGGACGATGAGGATCATCCAGCCGAAGCACGGGAGTATCCGGTATTCGCCGTACCGGGTCAACGCGGCCGCCAGGCGTTCCGCGCCGGGGCGGGTGGTCCATTCCCTTGAGTCCTCGTCGTAGTCCTCGGCGATCCACCCCTTCTTCAGCAGCCCGTAATGCGCCCGTTTCCACGCCCAGCTGACGATTGCGCCGAACAGATTGCCCGTCAGATACAGGAGCAGGATTCCCAGTATGATCGCGAACGGGGTGAGCACGCCCCACCAGTACCCGTCCATCAGAACCGCCCCAACCGGTGCAGGGCCTCGGCCGAATGGATGCGGGCCTGTTCGCCGCCCGCGCCCTCCGCGGCGTTGACGGCCGTCCCGTTCTCGTCCGGCGAGGCGAACATGGGTCGGCGCAGCTCCCCGTACTCCAGCTCGTAATCGGTCGGATCGTGTTGGGCGGCGAGCCGGGCCAATTCCCTGACCTCCTCGCCGGACAGGATGATCTGCGCGGTGTCCAGGCCGTCGAGCAATTGGCTTATCGTCCAATCCCCCGTCGCGGGATCCCGCCACGCTTTGCACCATTCGCCCAGATATTCGAAATCCTCCGGCGGATGCATGTAGTCGAATGCCATGATCAGTTCCTTTCCGTGGGATCCGGGTCCGGATCCCATCCGCGTATGCGTGCGATGAGCCGGCAGACGCCGGCCGGCATGAGCAGTATGAAAAACGTGGCGGCGGCGGCCTGCGAGATGGCGGTCATGATGCGGATGCCGGACAGGAGCCGCAGCAGGAGCGCGCCGCCCAGGGTGGCGAGGGCGCCGAACGCCATGAGCAGGAGCGCCATGGCGAGGCTGGCTGCCAGCAGTCCCGGCTCCACGCCCGCCGCCGGCCGGGGCTCCCCCATGTGTCGGGATGATGCGCCGTGCCTCATCGTCGTCCGCCTTTCACATGCCGCCGGCGTCCGGGCTGTCCGATATAGGAGAGCGTCCATTCCCCGGCGTCCCGCGTACGGTCGAGTGAATTTTCAACGTTTGCGCTTTCGTTGTTCGTTGTCGTGTTTGGTGTCCGTCTTGTCGCCTGTTTCTTTTCCGGCGAAGGCGAGCACTATCGTGCAGATGAGGCACGTGATGAGGATGAGCGTGGTTCCTGGGTCGATTGCCATCAGGCTCGCTGCCCTGTTGTTTGATGTTTTCCGAGCATGATTGGTGCCTTCTACGAAAATTTTATGTGGACTAATTCAGTATAACATGTCAATCCATGTGATTCTCATAGTAAGGCTGCTCGAAATCCTTCTCTTCCATCTTGTACGCGCTGCTATACGAGGAAATCCGCACATACGCGCGCGACTTGGCATAGGCTCCGATCTGGATGCGCTTGCCCTTGATAGGTTCACCACAGAAGCGGTCCTCGCCCTCGGTCTGGGGCACTACTTCGGAGCCATACGGGGAATAGGCGTCGCCTTTGATGGTGATCTTGTGGATGGGTTGGATGGTGCAGGTCTTGCCGGAGGGGCTGAGCGCGATGACCTCATAGAACTTGTTGATGGTCATGTCGTAGCCGTAGGATTCGTGCAGGATATCGCCCACGCGCAGCAGCCCCTTGCCTGATTTGGTGTGGGATTGGCGAGGTTCGGCGTTGCCGGTGACGCGCAGCTCCCCTGCGTCGAACAGGTACTGGTGCCGCTTCTGGAAGTTTTCGATGCCGTTTGTGGTGCGGTATTGCTTGTAGGGCATCCAGATGGTCTTGTTGCTGCGGGTTTTGATTCGGGTTTCGATGACGTACATGGGTTTCCTCTTTCATTTCTTATGTGGATATATTCAGTATAACAGGTATTGTCGATTCCGCGACATCACGGCTTCTCGCCAAAACGGGAGGCCGGACCCCTAGAATTGTCTCCGAACGACAATATGCCTGTTATACTGAATGTGTCCACATAGAAGGAGAGTTCCAATGACCAACCAAAACAAGTCAGCCCAAGCCCGCCAACGACGTCGCAGCTCGGACGGACGATTCGCGGACGAAGACAAGCAGGCCAGCCTCCCCTCCGACACAAAAATCCAACAGGCGGCCAGCCTCCTCACCGACGACACGGAGCCTGACTTCAACCAGCTGCTCACGGCCACCGACGCATTCGACGACCCCTACGAGGCGCGCCATATCGAATTCGACATGCCCGACGGATCCACCATCAGAGGCTACGCACTGGACGACGACCGTATCGACCGCAACAAGGTGCCCGCAGGCTGGCACGCCTACTCCGTGATGGAAAGCGACAGCGACGAAGACGGGGAAACCACCCTGTCCATCGACCGTGACGGCTATGTGAACCATCGCATGGACTTCATCACCACCGAAGACCTCAGCCAACGCATCGACAGCGGACAGCTCACCGAAATCCACGGAGACGAATGGGGTTTCACCGGCAACGACCTCGTGGACGATCTGGCCGAACAGTCCGATGACGAGGACTTCGACCTTGACATCGAATTGGAGGAGAAACGCCATGCGATGATGGATGCCGCCATCCGCGACCTGATCTTCTTCAAACAGGATGAGGAGAACATGACCGCGTTGAAAGCCGCCGCATGGCAGACCATCAACCATGACGAGCAGAACAAGGGCGAATCCGCGATCGGTTACCTGCGTATCGTTCCCTCTTCCAATCCGGCCGCCCTGCACCTCGAAGACATGAGCGAGGAACGCTTGGAGGAAGCCCGGCTCAACGGTGGCTGGAACCCCGACAAGGACAAGTACGTTCACTTCACCAAGGACGGCGACCTCGAAGGGCTCTCCTACACGGAAGCAGACGAGCTGATCTGGGATAACCGGCAGCGCATCCTGCAGGCCGTCCGCGATGACGAGTCCGCAAACTTCGGCACCGTCAGCCTGCTGCATAACTGTTTCAATCGTGAACGGCAGGTACGGGAACACGATTACAGGACGCCGGACGACAAGCGATAAAGGAGAGATAGCGCATGGCAGGGGCCATCAACGAAATGGAACGTAGGCTCGCGGAATCAAACCCGCATGCCGGTCCGAACGTGAAGACCGAAGACTTCAAACAGCAACCGCCCTCGGTGAAACCAGCGGGGAAACGCCGTCGCACATCACCGGCACCGAGGAAAACGGTTGAGGACACGAAAACCGCTGCAGAAACCCCTTCGCAGCAGGCCGGAGAAACCCGACGGCCTCATGTCGGGAGGCCGTTCTGCATCATTCCGAAACCCACATGGCAGGAGATGGCCCATGCGGCACTCCCCCAGCTGCTACAGGCCGTCGGACTGCTCATCCTGATCATCGTATCCCTGCTGGCAAGGCAGACCGCGTTGGCGGTCATCTGTCTTCTTGGCCTGCTCGCATTCGTCGGCTGGCGGCTTGCGACCTACGACTGGACTCCCATGGAAACCGTTCGTCGAACCATCGAACATGGTTACGGTGTAGCGGTCGTCCGTCTCCTGAATGCGGACGACATGAACCAGCCAGTCCGGGTCATTACTGAAGGCGGACAGTATGTCGCCTGGTATACGGACGGCAGGGAGAGTCGCGTCCACACCGCCATTCTCATAGTCAACAAGGGTCGAATCGCATTGACCACACCGGACATGGGCATCCTGCCCACCCTAGGGGAGACAATTTGATGCGTACATTGTTCGTCGGCGACCTGCATGCGAAAGCAGATCTGCTGCCGCTGATTAGTCGGGCGGCGCAACGCGAGAACACTGACCGTATGGTCCTGTTGGGCGATGTCTGCGACGACTGGAACGTGTCCAACAATGGACTGATCCGGTTCTTCGAGACGTTCACCTCATGGTATCGGCGCGAAGCCGGGGAACGTGAGGTGATTCCACTGCTCGGCAACCACGATGTGCCGTACTTCCTGAAGCAAGGCTCCTCCTCCTATGCGCGAGTGCGCGCACTGGCTCCCGGATTCAAACCCGGCGCCCATCGCAAGGTGCATGAGCTGATGCAAAATATCCCATTCCAACTGGCTTGGTCGGATGGGAACATTCTGGCCACGCACGCCGGGCTCACCCGCGCATGGGGGCGACGGCGGCTGGGCACCGATTACATGGACATGCCGGTCGAGGAAGTCACGGATCGCTTGAACCGAATGCTCCTCCATCCGGCCTCACTGGTCGTGCCCATGACGGACATCGGGCCGGCGCGCGGCGGCGCAGGAACGCCTTCTCCCCTATGGTGCGATCGCGGCGAGTTCGCCGAAGACGGGGACATGCACCTGACTCAGGTGGTCGGGCATACGCCCGTACCGACCGTATTGCATGAGCATGATGCCTGGTTCTGCGACACTTTCTCCACGATAAGCGACGGTACTCCCATTGGCGACGGGTCTCTGCTCATGTATTCGGAGAGCGGATTCTATCCACTGCCTCTTCTTGGCTGATTTGCTTTCGTCCGGCCTGCTTCCTTTTTCAAGGCGCGATTAGAATCAAAGACAAACAACACTCGTCGAAAGAACACCAAAACAATGACGACATCCAGCCGAACAGCACAAGCGAAACGCCGGAGACGCACCCCAGACGGACGATTCGCAGACGAACTCAACAGCTTCGGCTTCCCCGACGCGGCAACACTAAGCGCATACGAGCAACAGACCTCGCAGATCCCAGTACTCCAGCGCCTGCAAAAGCACGGCAAAATCACCCCACCACCAATCACGCTGCCGGACGGATGGACGGAAGCCGGAACAAAACATGACGGCAACGCCGACGGATATGGCAGCTACCATGAGGACACACGCCGTTTCACAGGCCCCGACAACAGCACCCTGACGGTCACGCACAGTTCGGGATTCGAAAAAGATTTCGGCCTATACGACTACCAGACCGTCGAATACCAGTCCGGCAACGTCACCATCAAACGAATCATCCCACCCACCTCAAACCCTGACATCAACGAGCTGGAGGAAACAGGCCAACGGCTCGAACGGCAGCGCGCGGAACTCAACGCACACGCTTCCGGACGGTGGAGCGCTCCCATAACGCGGCTTACAGCATCCACCAGCGAGACAGGCTACACGTTCATCCTACCGGAATACGGGGAGCCGCCGAAGAAGCCGGTACTCCCATGGAACCGAGCCGCATGGGACAAGGCACGAAAGCAGGAAAAAGAAAACAGAAAGTCTGGTGTGGCTGAGATTCCGCCCCGTTGATCCGCTTCTCCTGCAATGCCGCGAACAGGCGCCCTGTCGCGCCGTTCCTGGACCGGCGGTTGAACAGTTGGCAGACGGTGACCCACTTGCCGTGGCACTCCGGCAGGTCCCTCCACGGGCTCCCGTGCGGTACATCCACGGCAGGGCGTTGACGAACGTGTGGTTGTCGACCGCCACGTTGCAGCGCTGGCGCGGCAACGGATGTGTGATCCTCATGAACCGGTCAGGCGTGATGTCATACCTCGGCGTACGCATACGACAATCATCACGCAAAACTTAAATAGGGTAAACACACCCCTAGTTTTTTTGATATTCGCCGACCCGTTTCCTTTTTTTGGGGAGGCGGGTTTTGTCTTATCCTATTTGTCTGTTATACTGAATATGTCCACATAAAAACGAAAGAGGAAACCATGAAGCGCTACGCCATCAACTATGAGGAAACCTACTCAGGCACCTTCACCGTCGAACTCGACGACGACTCCACCGAACAGGATGCCATCAACGAACTCCTCAACAACGCCGACGAATACCGTCTAGGCGAACAGGTCGAACTCAGCGACAGTGACGCACAGGTCATCAAGACCGAAAATGTGGAGGACTGACTCATGACGGACACTATGGAACAGGTCACGGAAGATGTACTCGACGCTTTCAAGCGGAACGGCTGGATTGTCGTCGTGCCGAAGAACTGGAACTGACGAAATGAAAACACGCGACATCCTCATCACCATCACCCGCACACTGACGGGCTGGCATGTGTACAACGACCACCAGTTCGGACGCATCACCGCGTGCGACCCCCAAGCGGGATACGAGATTACCGTCAACCTTCCCGACAGCGACACCATCAGCATCGTCCGCACGCAGTACGAGCTTGTCGAGGATAACACCGTCCTCGATACAGCCGACATGGGCGAGGAGCAGGCATTGGACGAACTGGCCCGCCTGCTGGCTTCGCCCATGTCGCGCACCGACCGGCTCATGCGGTTGAAAGACAAGTTCGACAGGACCGCCGAATGGTGCCGGAACACGCTTGGCGACGAACAGGAGGCGAAGGATGTGGAAGACATGGCCGAACACTACATGCATGTGTGCGAATCCTGCAACAAATACTCCGGACACGACCCGGTGTCCGTGTTCGAGGGGTGGCTGCTGGGCGAGGAACTCGGCACCCCGTATGAGACGCGCCGTCAGGCCGCATCGCACATGCTGTCCAACGTGCACCGACTGGACAAGGACTGAACAATGCTGAAAATCGAGAAGACGCTGCAATCCATCCGCGACCTATTGGACAGGCTGGGCAAGGAAGGCGTGGAGTTCGCTCTGGTCGAATCGGAATACTCCGACTACGTAGCGGACATCCGCAACCCTAACAAGGTGTACGTGTTCCTTGAATGCTCGATTCGTCCGAACGGCACCTTCGTCTGGCGGGATTACGACCATCATAAAGGAGTCTGCGACTTCGACGAATTCCGCGTGCGGATAATCACCCTCACAGCGAACAAATACCTCGACAAGGCGAAAGACAAGCGCAAAAAGTGGGCGAGCCTGTGCGACGGTACGGATACGCCAATGCCTGATTCGCTGTCCGTCGCCGTATCCGACATGGAAGACAAGGCCAACCGTCTGAAAGCGTTGCTGGAACCCGACGACCCGCCGCTGCTGGACGGGCGGGACATCGCAATCCTGAAAGACCTTAAACCGTATGGCGTGGTCAAACCGGCGGAGGAATCGCAACGACTACGGGAGCTGGGCGTGCTGGAACGCAGATACTACATCGACCAAGTGTTCGACGCGCTGACCGACAAGGGCGAGAAGGCATTGGAATTCGCGTCGCACGTAGAACGGACGAAAAGGAGACGATCATCATGAAAACAGCATCTTTCCACACGACCGCCCGCAAGGCGATACTCGCTACACTGCAAACCAACCGAGACGACCTGCGCGTGCGCGATACGCGCGAATGGCGCTTTCTTACCGACGAGGAATTCCGACGGCTCGGCCATGCGAAGCCGTCGGACGTGTCGTATGCGGGCGATCTGGACGACTACGGCATGTTCGACGGCACCTGGCGTGCGGCCGTGGATTGCGGCGACGCGTTGCCTCATGCGAGCGAATACAGCATATCCGGCATGCTCATCGCATTCGACGACAAGACCGTATGGGAGACGGTATGCGCCGGACTTGACCTGTTAGGCAAGGAATGAAAAGGAACCATCATGAACGCGAACGAAACCTGCGAAGATTCAATCCACGGCCCGTACGAGCCGGATGACGTGGCTGACCACTGCGGCGGTTGCGGCATACCGTTGTGTGAGGAGCATGCGAGGAAATGCCCCTGTTGCGGGCGCGTCAACTGCACGGACTGCGGCGAGATATGTGAGGCCTGCTGGCGTCTGGTATGCCGTGAGCACGCCAAGTGGAATCCCGAATACGCGCAATACGAATGCCCCACATGCTACGACCGTTGGGATTGCGGGGAAAGGTAGAGAGGACGATGAATCCGGTTGACGAACGCTTCGAGCATCGGCTGCTCGACCGGTTCCATTACGACGATCGGCAGGACGGCGACGGCTATGGTCCGGATTCGCCGCGCGTCGGCGACAAGGGTTGGATCATCTGGCAGACCGCGTTCAACGAGTTGGACCGTCCGTTCGAGATTGTGCGCGACGAGGGGCGCGGCCGCACCGGCCTGCCCCTGCTGCTGGTCGGCATGGAGGACAACTACGGCGACGACTGGCATATCCGCGAAAACGATGACAGCCAATACATGAGCCTGCTGGAAGCCGGACTGGACGGCGCGAGCCTAACGCTCATGGAACGCAAGCACGGCATCGCACGATGGCGGTCGGAGCGGGGCGAGTCGAAACCGATCGAACTGACGGCGCCGGACGGGAAGCCGACGGACACCGTATACGCCTACCAGTCCGAGCCCGACGAATGGCGGATATACGACAAGTATGGCGGGCGGTCGCTTGGCGGCGAACCGGGCGAAACCATCACGGACGCGCTGCGCCACATCGGATACCAGTTGGAGGAATCATGAGTATCGAAACAAGCATCATATACACCACTTCGGATGGCAAGCAGTTCGATGACAGGCAGGAAGCGGAAACGCATGAGCAATGGCTGGCGGACGAACCGGAGGCGCGCGAGGCCGACAGGCAGCGCGGCTGGACCGACTACACACCGCCACAACCAGAATGGAAGCCGGAACCCAAACCGGCCACACTGGATATCACCGACCATGACGGACCGCGTTCGGTATCCGAAGCGGACTGGCTGGAATTCAATACGGAGGCCAACGATTACGGGGTGCCCGACCGTGCGGGCCTGCAATCCGTCATCGATGTGATAGGCGAACACTACCTGCATCTCGCCCGCGAATGGGGTTGGAACGACACCGAGGTGCGCGACGCCATGTATGTGGAGACGAAACAGAGAGGATGGTGCAGGGAATGAGCGTCGTCACGCCCGAGATTCGTTTCTTCGCAGACTGTCACTGGTTGATGGCCGACAACATCATTCTGCTCAGAATCACGCCGATGTTACCGTACGAATGGTCGAACCTGAGAAGACTGTTCGACTGCAAATCCACATTCGAAACACGAAGCGGACCGTTCGACTACTGGCGCATTCGCCTTGAATTCGACGGGAACCTGATCCACTGGACGGTTTCCGACGGCTGGTGGCATCCGAAAACAACGACCTTCGACACCGACTATGAGACGACCATGACGGTCCTGTTCGACGTCGGATACGACCAGTGGCGCAAGGACCGCGGCATCATGGACGAGGCCGACAAGGCCGTGAAACGGTTGAACGATTCAGGTATCCCCGCCACGCGCTCTTCGGATCCGGACTATCTGGTGTTCGAGGTCGGCGAAAGCGTGTTCCGTGCGCTATTGCCCGCCGATCCGACGCATGCGGCAAGTCGGCTGATCGAAGCGGTCAGAAATCGCGGGAAGATTCTCGATGGCTACCGGAAGACCGTCGCCGGTCTTGGCAGGGTCGAGGCATTGGAGGCGGATGACGTGTACTGGGATGACCTGTTCTCGAACGGCGACCCGGTCGAAACCGGCGCCGTCATATTCCAAAGCCAAGGTGCGGAAGACCATCCCATCAGTCTGGACCTGCTGATCATGTCGGACGGCACCTGGCAGCCGGACGGCTTCGACTCCGACAGGGAGGGCACGGCGGCCGACGTGCGCGGATACCTGAGCCAATGGACGGGGGACAATCGATGAAGAGCATCACGAAAGCCCAGTACGCCATGCTGTTTTTCGCCGTCGACAGGCTCAAGGAAGACTCGTGGTATACCGGCCCCTATGGTTTCGACGCGTTGAAGGAACGCGGCTTGGTCGATTTCGGGCAGCATGACCGGATCATCACCGACGAGGGCATTGCGTTCGTGAAACGTATGCTTGCCGACCCGGAGAGCATGCCGATGACCGCGAAACGGGCGATAGCCGAATATGATGTGCTGCGCGACGAATATGCGCACCTGTTCGAGCATGATCCGGACATGAGGGTCAGGGTGGCGATGTTCGGCGTCCATGGTCTCGAACCGGTCGAACCGCCGACCGGCATCGACGGGTTCCGAACGGACACCATCTACGATTTCAAGGATCTGGACGTACTATCGGCGACCTTCGCGATCACGCACCTGTACTCCGGGTTCAACCCGAATCATCATGTGATCGTCCGGGCGCATGAATCGTATACGGATCCCCCAGCCCCGGTCATCGACAGCATCAACAACCGCCAGCTACGCCAGTCGGGCGGCACACGATATCTGAAAGTATCCAGAACCGTATTGGACAAGGAGAAGCAATGAGCGTCGAACGCATCATCGTGGAGACCAATGACGAGACCGGCAACAATCCGGTCGAATATGATTGGGAGTCCGACCCGGACGGTGTGTTCCGCATGACCGGCGAAGGGGACATTCCCTCCGGCGCCGACGATTCCACGGCTATCGTGGAGGCGTTCGGACATATCGCCGAATCCATCGTGGATGGGGAGCGTATCGCGTCCGGCGGTGATGCGAAGTGGTTGAGACCGTTGGCCGCCATGCTGGCGGCTCGCATCCCGTTCGTGTCCGGTTCGGTCGAATCGGGGTTGAGCGTGGATATCACGTCATCCGAGTTCCTGGACTGCTGCCGTTCCGTGTGGATCGGCGCGGACACGCATCGTGGATTCGGCCGGTATCTGAACCTGCGGTGGGACGTGGGCCGCCGGGAGTGGGTGGAAGCCAGTTCCGGGCTCGCGTTCCTCGGCGCGGACAGTCAGGTGGCTTTCATGTTGGAGACCGCCATGGCGGAGAATGACGGCATCCGGTTCGACCCCATGGAAGGCAAGGAAGATGCCATCCGACTGTTCCGTCTCCTGTTGGAGACGGCGAAATGCGCGGACATCCCGGTCCGATTCGCAGGCGGATCAGGCGGCCTCCGACAAGGTGATTAACGACGATAGCATTCGTTCCAAGCAGTGAGACGGTAAAACGGAAGTTAGTCAACTAAACCGTATCCGGGAAGAAAAGGAAAAAGACTAATGGGAAGACATGCCGCCTCAAGACCCGGCCGACTCCGTCCTCAGCACAATACTGAAGACATTTCGCTCCGGAATATTGAAGAGAACACCGTTCCTAAGAGAGAAGACAAACAATCACAAGGAGTGGGTTACCGGCTGTTGCAATTGTTCGCAGGCATGTCGATTTTTCTCGCCATCATCCTAGTGATGCACGTCGGATGGGTGTACATCGGCAACGGAATGGATCAGATCCACACGCAACAGACCATCGTCACCAACCAAGGATTCAAAACAGCCCAACCCACTAAAACTGACGGTTCAACCCGCATCGCCAAACCCCAAACCGGAGAACCACCCACCGAACCGGAACCCGAATACTCGACAGTGATCGGCTGGATGCGAATCCCCCGGTTCGGCACCGAATGGCAACGAGCCATCCAAGAAGGCACCGATCTGAAAGTCCTTGACAACTACGGTATCGGACACTACCAAGGAACCGTCATGCCCGGAAGCATCGGCAACAGCTCCTACGCCGGACACCGCACCCCCGGCGACCTAGGGCCGGCGGACACGTTGAAACCCGGGGATCCGATCATCATTCAGACAGCCGACCACTGGTACGTGTATGAAATGCAATCATCTTGGATGACGACCCCCGATGATGCCGCCGTCATCGCCGACCAGACAGACCAAAAAGACGCGCGCCTCATCACACTCACCACCTGTAAATACTCGCTAGATGAACAGGACAGTCTGAGTGCTAGACTCATCGTCCGCGGACGGTTCAAATATTGGGCCAACACTGCTGACGGAATCCCAAAAGAGCTCGCCTCCAAACAATCAACTCCCATACAGCAAGCAAAAGCCACTATCACACGCAGCATCCAAAAAGCCAGCAAATACGCTCCAGTCAGCCAACTCCTGTTCACCGCAACACTAACAATCTGGTGCATCCTCACAGGCCTGTCATGGCTCATCTGGCACAAAGACCGCCAGAAGAAAACAACATCATGGAACCTCATGACACTAATCTGGCGCATCCAATCAGGCCCAATCATCCTACGTGCAACCACCTGCCTATTCTTCTGGATAACGCTACTATTCGCCGAATGGGCATGGATCAGCCCACTACTTTCCCAACTAATCCCGCTATCCACCGGCACCGCCACCCTAAACTAAAAAAACATCAGGCAATACGCAAAACCCGTACGCCAACAACAACCGGTGATAAAGAAGGGTCGGCGCGCGTCATTTCGGACAGAGAACCCGGAAAACGCGTGCCGACCCCTTTCAACAAAGTATAGGCGTGCCCTAGCCGAGCAGGCGATAATATCCCATGCCGGGCATGACGGCCGTGACCTTCGTGCCGTCGATCGGGTTCATCGCATGGATCATCAGACCGTTGCCGATGTAAATGCCCGCATGCCCCGCGTTTGCCATCAGATCGCCCGGCTGCGGGTCAGTAACGGGCGTGCCGACCGTGGCCTGCATGCCGGACGGGTGCGGCAAGTGGATACCGAACCGCGCGTACACGTATTGGGTGAAACCACTGCAATCCCAGCCGGCAGGCGTATTGCCCCCGTACATGTATGGCGCGCCCTGGTATTGGAGCGCGTAGGAGACCAGGGCGGAGGCCGTATCTGAGTCTGGTCTCTCCTTGTCGCCTGTCGTCGGTGCCGATATGACAGGGGTTGCGGCCGGTGGGCGTGGTTCGGCGCGTGACGCGGCCTCCGACTGTCGCGCCTGTTCGGCTTGGATGCGCATGGTCTGTTCCTCGGGGCTTTCCGTATGCGGCACGTCTAGGGTTTCGATGCCTCCCCATGAGCCGTCCACGTCGGTCGATACGGCCTCACTGAACGAACGATGCGGGTCCGGGTGTTTCGGGAACGATCTGGCACTGCTCGCCATGTGGGTCGGAGCCGGATCGGCGTCGGCCGCCCATGCCGGGATCGTCGGCGTGGCGAGCATGGCGATTGGCAGGAGAACCGTCAGGATAATGGGAGCGCGTTTAATAGTGGATGTACTGGTATTCATGCGTCTGTTTCGCCTCGATGGTGCGTCGGAACGGGCCGACCTGCCCGTTCACGTTCGCTTCGCTGATCTCGATGGAATCGTCGCCGTTGACCTTCTCCACGATGGCGACGTGCCCCCATGCGTTGCTAACCTGCGCGGGACTGAACACGATCACATCCCCTTGTCGGGGGGTATCGTCCACCCAATAGCCGAGCGCCTTGGCGGAATCGGCCCACATGCCGCCATCCCCCAGATGGCTGCCGACCGGCAATCCCAGTTGCGTGCGCCGCACGTACGCCCACCATGTGCATTGCCCGTATGCGTATGCGTTGCCCGTGTCGCCGGTCGCATGATCCGGATTGAATCCGGCCGGAGTCTGATCCTCGTCGCGCCCGTTGATCAGGTCACGGACCACTGGATTGTCCGCGTGGATGATGGTGAGCTTGCGGTCCGGCTGGTCGCCCATATCCCATGTGCCGTCCACCGTGAGGTCTCCCCTTTGACTGCTCCTGCTAGCCGCATCATCGATGCTTGATGCTGTCAACTGTTCCGTGGTTAATGCGGTGGACTGGTTGAAACGTTCACCTGCGTATGCGGTTTCATTATGCGGCAGAAAAAGACATGCCATTCCGCCTGACAAAATCATTGCCGACATCAGACATAGGGCGACACGTCGTTGGAATCGGTTCTTCCTTCTTACGGCTGATCGGCTTACTGGTTGAACGGTCTTATGTGCTGCCCCGCTCAATCTGCACGCTCCTGAATAAATTCTGGAGAGGCGATGTTGTCATCGAACCGGTAGGTGTCGGGTTGTCCGAGCATGCGTCGGAGAAGAGGCGAATGCCGGGTGACGAGCCGGTTGAACCAGCCTTTAGCCTGCCAGGTCACGTTGATTACGCGCCCGTTCTCATTATCCACTGAGGCTTGATGCACGACTTGTTCACGACCTTGAGCTGTTTGACGGCCTGCTGGCAGGAAGATGAAAGCGATTTTCTGCCCGGCGTATATGTCTGCGGGAATAATGGTGTTATCGATGAATATCTTAATTCTTCGCATCGGCGCAGCATCCTTTTTTAAGACAACGTTCTGGAAGATTGACCGGCTTTTCCTGTTCCGAAGTTGGGTGGAGGAAAAACCGGACGGATACTACGATTATCATTCGTTCAAAGAACGATTCTTGAAGAAAATCTGAAAACCGTGGCATTAACCCGCTTTAGGGTGCAACATGTCCAATAGTTTCTGTGGTATTCCGTCCTCGATATCCCATTCGACGGTTTCGAACCGGCTGTTCGAGGCGGCGGCCCGATCGTCGCCAACCTCGATGCTCACATCGGAGCCGTCCGGGAAATACTTGGTCAACGTCATAGTGCCGCGGCCGGGCGGAAAGCTCACGTGGAACCCGCCGCCCAATGCGGTGGCGATATCGACCGCATTGCATGCTGCCTCGCCGCTCACATAGGTCAGCCGTTCGCATTCATCCATCATTCGCCGTCCCCTGTTGTTCTTCCGATACTCTTCGCTGGCGATGTACGTGACCGCGAAGTCGGCTATCTGGTCGCGCATCCTCGGAAACGCCTCCCTGCCCGCCTTCTGGCGCCGGTCCATGATCCATGCGAACAAGCCGAAAAGGATGCAGCCGCCCAGCAGCCCGTAGCAGTTCGCGTCGGCCGGCTGATGCGATGAAAGGGCCGCCAGGCCTGCCCACCAGCCGATGCCGAGCATGATGCCAAGCGCGTGCATGCCGATCGCGAACGGGGTTTCGTCATCATCCACGATGGACAGCCAGCATTGCAATCCAAGGACGATGAGCAGGAACGCGACAAGCCACAACGGCGCCTGAAGGATTCCGACGAGCAGCGGCGTATGGTTCGCGGCCAGCCACGCGAGTATCGGCCCGTGGTTGAACGCGAACACGATCGCCACGATGAACAGGATGATCGCCGTCCACGCGAGACGACGCACGGCTTCCAGACTCATGATTTCCTTTCCTTCCAGTTCCGTTCCTCCTCGACGCGGTGCGCGAGCCCGATGAGCTCGTCCGGGGTCAGGAAGCCGTGCCAGTCGACGCGCTGCCCATCCCATTTGGCGGGGAGTCGGAAGTCGGTCAGGTCGGCGGGCCATTCCAATGCGTTCACCGGTCAAGCCCCTTCATGCTTTCGTCGAGAATCCGTTGGATTTCCTCGCCCGTGTAGAAGCCGTACCGGTCGAGCCTGCCGGCGACCGTTTGGATCAGCGCCTTGTTGTTCCTCGCCACGAGCCGCGCCCTGACCCATAGCGTGTCCATGATCTCGTCGGCGGAGCCCATCGCCGGGTCGATTCGGTGGATGATCGCCGCGTTCACCAGCTCCATTTGCACGTCGCCGCCGATGCGGAGCGCGTCGGTTTTGTATTCCGGATATTCCAGGGTCACGGCGAATCCGGTCATGGAGATGATTATCTCCGTCTGCAATCGGACGGACATGTCATCGTCCATACCGGTGGCATGCTGCTGGCTGGTCTCTCCGGTATCGTCCTCGCGCAGCATGATGCCCTGCTGCACGTATCCGAACCGGTGGCCGGCGACCGCATGCCCGGCCTCGTGCAGGCGGACGCGCATTGGCGGTTCGGGCGGCTTGGAATGGCGGATTGCCCGGAGTTTCGCGACCCACCAATCGTATGTGTTCATCATCGCCTGCCTTCCATCATCAAATCCAATATGACGGCCAACGGCACCACGTCATGACTGGCGTGGGCCTTACACACGGGACCGTACCAGCCGGTTTCGGGCATATCCTCACAGTCGGGGCCGTCCGTCCGCATCCAACGGCGGATCGCGACCACGGGTTTGCCGCAGGATTCGTAGTCGCCGTCGCGGGATACGCCGGCCGTGCATCCTAGACGCAGCCAAGACGGGTCGCATGCGGCGAAGACGCGCATCGGGTCGTATGGCCATACGCCCGATAGCGGTGGCATGAGCGACGGATCATGCTTCCAGCAGCCGGCATCGGCCACGGCCTTCAACACCTCCGATAGCGGGACGACATCATGGTTGGCATGCAGCTTGCACGCGGGTCCGTATACGCCCTCCTCGGGCAGAAGCCCGCTGTCGTCGTACCCGTCGTCGCGAGCCCAACGGCGAATCGCCACAGGCGGTTTGCCACACATGTCGAAGTTCTCGCCTTTCCAGCATCCGGCCGCACAGCCGAGCCGCAGGGCCGACGGGTCGCATTGGGCGGCGATGGGCTTCGGATCATACGGCAATGGCTGTTTGGTTTCACTCAAAGTCTCGGCTCCCCTTTCCGCTGTGATATGCGTTCGCGGGTCAAAGGTTTTCATTCAGCCGGCTTGCTGCCATCGCGAAGTGGGTAATCATCAGTGTTCCTGAGGTTGCGAATCCGATTGATGCGATGACCATTGCGAGCCCTGTGACTCTCCACATGAAGCATGCGCAGAGGACGCATGTTATGGCGAGTATGATGTTGGCGTTTTTTTCGAAGTTCTTGTACGTGTTCATTGTGGTTTCTTTCATTCTATGTGGACATATTCAGTATAACATGTAAATGAAAAAATCATGCAAGGTATAAAAATCCCCCGATGCCATACGGCACCGGAGGATTATTTGTCCACATAGAATGACGTTTCAAAGAAACCAATGATCCTACGACAGCAAAAGCTGCAAGACCCAAAGTAGGTGAACTACTGGACATGCTCACACAAGATGCTATGGCGCGGAAAAATCACTCGCCGTCCATAATTTTTTAGGCAGGGTACCACGACCCTTGTGGTCGTGGGTGAATGCCTTTCCTTTCCACTAACATTATGAACAATGTTTTTTTATTGGAGGTGAAGCATATGGTGGAACTCGCGTTGACCATGAAAGTCAAGCTCACGACCAACAAACACGAGTCCGAAGCCCTCAACCGCCTATGCGACAATTACACCTCCTGTTGCAACGAAGTATCCGATTGGATTGGAGAACACCACACCCTCAGCCAGAGGAAAATCAACGAGGCTGTCTATCACCCGCTACGCGACAAATACGGACTGTTGGCCCAGATGACCCAATCTTCGATACGGCGGGTCATCGCGTCCTACAAGGCAATTCACTCGCGCATGGAACGCCGGAACGGAGAAAACCCCAAGAGGAAGAGGGCGGCATACTATTCCACCAGACCAAAGTACTCGTCCGCCGGTGTTGACCTGTTGTGGAACCGCGACTACTCCTATTCGTCCAAGACCGGAATGTTCAGCCTTCCCGTCATGGGCGGGAGAATCAAGGCCAAAGCCCAATGGAAGGGAATACCGGACGAATACCGTACGGCACGTTTCGGTACCGCCCGTCTCGTATCCAAGCGTGGCAAATGGTACCTGCATATCCCCATCGCCTTGCAGGTGCCGGACCCTACTTCAAGCCCGAAGACCATCGTAGGCGTGGATTTGGGCATCCGAATGCTCGCCACCAGTTATGACGGCGAAACCACCGTCTTCCAACATGGAGGGGAGGTGAAAAGCAAGCGCGGCAAATACAAGCGGCTCCGTCAACAGTTGCAGAAACGCGGCACCCGAAGCGCCCGCAGACGACTCAAGACCATAGGCGACAGAGAAAACCGTTGGATGACTGATGTGAACCATCAGGCGTCTAAGGCACTCGTCAACCATTACGACAGGGATACGATGTTCGTTCTCGAAGACCTTACGGGAATCCGCAATGCGACCGAACAGGTCAGGGTCAAGGACAGGTATGTTCAGGTCAGTTGGAGTTTCCACCAATTCCGGCAGATGGTCGAATACAAGGCGAAACGCAACGGTCAGAAAGTCGTGTTCGTTGACCCGGCCTACACAAGCCAGACCTGCCCGAAATGCGGGAAAATCCGCAAAGCCAACCGTGACAAGAAACGCCACCTGTATGTCTGCCGCAACTGCGGATACCGGTCCAACGACGACCGGATAGCCGCGATGAACCTGCGACACAAAGGCTACGACCTTTTGAACTCGCAGTACGCCGCCAGCATGACTGACGGCGTAAGGGTGCAGTCAACCACCCTATGATGTTCCGTCAATTAAAGGTAGGAGAACGGTTACAGCCGTTCACTGGCACTACCGGACAGGGACAAGCCGCAATGCTCGTCATTGCGGTCGTTGACCCAGCTTTTCTGGCAGGCGCTGATGTCCTCGTAGACGCGCTTGTGCCCGCAGATCAAGGTGACTTCGCGGGTGGCGAGGATGTCGTGGTCGAGGTCGTTGGTTTCGTGTTGTTCTTCGATGGTGAGTGCCATTGGTTTCCTCTTTCATTATCTTTATGTGGACATACTCAGTATAACAGATATCTTGGTGGTGAGATAACGAAGAAACAGGAGAAAACCAGAAAACAATAGATAACGTGGAACCAGAAAAAACACGACAGCCCCTTCCAACGAAAAAAAACAACATGCCAGCCAACAAATCAATCCAAGCCCGCCAACAGCTGCGAGACCCCAACACCGGACGATTCCGAGACGAGCACCGTCAATCCGGTATGCCAACCGACGAATCCATACGAAAATACGAACAGCAACCCCGGCCGCCATTGCCCCCCACCACCGAAGTACCCCTACCCCCCCAGCGAAAGCAAGACAAGCGAGCTCCAGAACCATTCCGGTGGACGGAAGACCAGGCTCCACGCTCACCGTGCAAGACGTGCCGGACCAGACACACGGCATGAAACGTCACACGCAATTCCAATCCCCCACCACCTCCATCAGATTGGAAACGCCGATATCGAAAAATATCAACCTCCCGAAGATGGAAAAGGTCGCCGACGATCTGGAGACATGGCGAACCCGTTCCAATGAGAAACGTGGCGAATACGATGCGCCGATCGCGCGGATGGAGGCATCCGGAACCGGATTGAACCGGCTGACGGTACTTCCGGTATTCGGGACGCCTCCCCGTAGACCTTGGCAGCCATGGAAATGGAAAGCATGGCAAAAAGCGAGGGAGCGAGAGTCCCTGGCCTCGAATGGATTCGACTACATACACAATTAGCAGAAAAGAGCAGAAATGGTAGATACGGTCAGATCAGCGCAGGCGAGACGCCAACTGAGGGAACCCGAGAGCGGCCGGTTCAAGGACGAACACAAAAAAGCCGGGTTCCCGAATGCTGACGCCTTGGAAAAATATGAGCGGCAAACATCCGTCGTGTCTCCGCCCGCATCCTATTACGACGGGACCATGAGCGAAGAGAATCGTGAACTGTGGGCCGAAGGGATGGACGCACTCCAAGACAACTCCCCCTATGTAGGTTTCTCCGGAGGATTCGACGAACAGGATGACGCATCAATCGACGGATGGCGCATACACCGAAGGAACACTCCGACAGGAAACACAGTGTACGAGTTTCGCGACGCGAAAAGCTCAACCCCAAACCGAGTGGCGTACCTGATCAAGCAATCGGATATTGACGCCGGCCATTCCCCCACATGGTTGGATGAACGGCAGCGGTCATTCTTCAACGTTCTGACAAACAACAAAAGGTAAGAGTTACGGCAGACAGCTCGAAAACGTAAATAGACAACCTCCCTACGACATCAAACATTCAACCCAAAATAGCAAGGAGAAACAATGGTCGACTCCAGAAAATCAGCACAGGCAAAACAGCAACGTCGAAACCGTGACGGCACTTATGCGGATGAAGGCAAAACCAGCAGCATGCCGACCGGTGACGTACTCGAACGATTCGAACAGAATCAGCAATCGAATACCGGCGGCGCGCCGGTTGAAACCTATGAGACCGGTGTGAAGCGAATGCAGGAACTGGATCAGAAGCTTATCGACATCGCCAACAGGGAGTACTCGGAACGTAAGTTCGGCCCCGATGATGAAGGCTATCGCGTGGAATCCGGCCTGTACGTCAGCCGTGAGGAGTTCGAGAAGCTGCCGGAATTGGATCGCGACCGGTATATCGCATGGGGCAACGATTACATGGATGGCAACGAGGATGCTTGGAACGACCCGCAGCAAATGTCCGAACTTGCCAGTGAAGCCGCCGAAGATGGTGATGCCGAAGTGTATCTCACCAATCCGGAACTCACCTACACGGATGACATGGATTATTCCTTCGGCGAGTATTTGGAGTCCAAGGGTTGTGACCCGCAGTCGGCTGAGGAAGGCGCGAACATGGCTCTCCAAGGCCACCCCGATTTGGAATTGACCGGCAACACGTACCCGCAGGTGTGGCCAACCGACGCCGATAACAACCATCGTCGCGCGAAACTCTTCTACCTAGGTGGCAGCAAAGGATGGCGAGTCACCTTCTCAGACGGTCGCGGAGACGTGAACAACACCGTCATCGACTATAAGAAAAGCGACATGGGCAGCGACTACTACGATCAGACCAACACCGCACGAGAAGCATTCAAGACCGCTTTCGACTGGGTCGACGGCGGAAACAAAAAGAAGAAGCACTGACATTCATGGGTTCTTGGCCCGTATTTCTTCCGAAAGAAGTCCACGCCAAGAACCCGGTCTGCCTTTGCCAATATCTTGGGGAATATGCCTGATATTTCCTTGAACTGCACGAGACTCGATTCGAACGTAATCGAAATCGAGTTTGATGATGGTCTGCTGCATTACCGTTTGAATCTGTCTCCGAATGCTGCACATACGCTGCTTACGCTTATCGACAGCGTGCTTAAGGAACCATCCGCGAACAAACTAGAGAGAATAGAAGACCTGCGATTCGATGTTTGGGACGATGGAGGAAATCGTTATGGCATCAGGGTATCAAACCACGGTGCAAGCATAACCGGCCGTGTATCGGCAATCGAATTGGATACATTCGCGGACAAGCTGGAACAATTCGAATTCGGCGTACAGACGGGAGTCGGCCTCAGCAAGCCAGAAGAATAGAACAATGTGGCCAGTCTTCCTTGATCCCGTACAAGACAGATAGGCCACATTGCAATGCAATCAGTCCTGATTCTTTTGGAGCCAATCGACTAGACCAGCAGCGGTCAGATCAGACAGCCTTCTATTGGTTCTCAATTGTCGCGCAACTTCATAGTCGTGAAGAAAATCGCTGATTTCAGACATGGTCCAATCCTCGTTTCTCAAATGGCGTTTCAATCGTTCCAAAGGCCAGTAAATGCGATGAGCCTCCAACATCAGCTCTTCAGCGTCTCTTCTATCTGTATCCCATTCAAAGACGAGAAGATTGATTGCCTTCTGCCTGTCAATACCTAATTCAGCGAATACACGAGCAACATGCTTCCTTTCCTGTTTCCGTTCGAAAGCTAACGCCTGATTGACTTCCTCATTGACATTGTCTATGCATTATCTCGGGCCGCATCTAATGCGACTGAACCTATTTGACTAATGGTGTCTACGATTAGATTTTTGTCTACCACTGTCACACCTCACTGCTACCTGTCATACGCGTGTATGACTTAAACAACACTTGCAGACGCGCATCATCATCGTCCTTCAACCATTTCCTCGCGCCAAACGCCACGTCCGCAACCTTGTCCAATTCCCGGTGGGCGGCGCGTAGGTCGGTCGGCATGTAGTCGGGGTCGTACAGGTCTGCCAGGGACTGGCCGGGATGGTTCGCGCGCGCCGCCAGCACGTTCTTGCCGGCCTCGATCAATGCGGCGCGGGTGTCGTCGTCGAGGGCGGGCAGAGGCAGGTTGTTCCACACGACCGTGTTGCTGAAACGGTAGTCTGATTTCAGTCGTCCGCCGACCGCCGCCTGCCAGACAATGAACATACGCGATTCGATGACCGCGAACGCCAGTCCGTCCGGATCGGGGCTGGTATAGCAAAGGTCGCTCACGATTACATTGGGTTCCAACGACAGGCAGGTGGCGTACTCACGACGGCCGCTGAATACTTTGGGAAGGCAGAGAAAGCGACCGGTAGGCTGGTGGTTCTCGTCGAACAGCCATGAGGTCGTGGCCTTCGCACGGGTAGGGGCCTTCTTCGAGGCGAGTCTCATCTCCCTGACGGCATCCACGCGTCGACGAAGGAATGCGGAGTTCCTGATTTCGGCGGGCTCCACATCGACAAGCCACAGGCACCAGCGTTCGATCCCGTTGATGAGTTCGCGCGACCCTCGGAACGGCCTCACGTATTTTGCCGCGATTGGGTCGGATATCGCTTGGTCGTACTCCTCCCGATTGTCGAGGATGAGGTTGCCGCCGTCCGTGGGCTGGGATCCGCGTCCGGCCGGAGACAGTTCCGAACTGAGCGGTTTCATTCTTTTCTCCACGAACACGTTCGGATCGTCGAGCAGGTATCCGTTGATGTTGTCCACGGTGCGGGCGGCTGGTTCCCCGTCAATGTCCGTGTATTCGAACAGGATCGGCGCCGGTTCCGACGTTTTGTCCATGCCGACGATGACGACATGCACGTGCGCGTTGTCGGTGGACTGGGCGTCCCAGGCGAACGTGCGGTGCGCGAACCGGATGCGCCATCCCTCGTCGAACAGGGGTCGGAACAGGCTGGGCACGGGCTGGCCCTGGCTGATGCTGTTCGTGGACACGAACGCGAACGCCGCCCCCGGTTTGGCCAGGTATTCACTGGCCTTGCGATGCCAGCCTGTCGCGTAGTCGAGATACCCGTCATAGCCTTTGTCCCATATAAGCCTCATGTCCTCTTTTTGACTGTCGCTCATGAGGTATTGTCCGATGAACGGCGGGTTGCCCATCACATAGTCGCAGTGGTCGCCGGGTAATAGTTCGTTCCAGTCGAGGCGCAGCGCGTTGCCTTGCCGGATGTGTGCCGTATCGGTGAACGGGAGTCGGGGCAGGCCACTGATGGTCGATTCGGTATCATCCAACGCCTGCTGTTCCGCGATCCAGAGCGCGGTGCGGGCGACCGCGCACGCGAACCCGTTGATTTCGATGCCATGGAAGTGGCTGATGCTGACCCTGACCGGGTTCAGGTCGTCGCCCAGATCGAGGGCGAGCTGCCCGTCCTTGTCCAAATCGGCGAGGATCCGGTTCTCGATGCGACGCAATTCCAGATAGGTTTCGGTCAGGAAGTTGCCGGAACCGCAGGCTGGGTCGAGGAACCGGAGGCCGGCGATTTTGTCATGCAACTTGTTGAGCGCGTTGGTGCGGGAACCGCCTGCGACCGGCCTGGCCTCCGCCCCCTCGAGTTCGGCTTTCAAACCGTCGAGGAACAACGGGTCGATGAGCCTGTGGATGTTCTTGACGGACGTGTAGTGCATGCCTCCCTTGCGCCGTTCGTCATGGCTGAGGGTTTCCTCCATGAGGGAACCGAAGATGACGGGGCTGATGCCGCTCCAGTCGAAGCCTTCGCTGATTTCCAGCAGGGCATCACGCAGCTCCCCGGTCAACGGGGGCACGTCGATCCGGTCGGCGAACAGGCCGCCGTCCACGTAGGGGAACGCCTTCAACGATTCCGGCAGGTAACGACGCCGCTTCTCGATCGGAGTGTCCAGTACTTCGAACAAATCGAACAGGTCTTCGCCCAGACGTTCGGGCGTGGATGCCGCCACATAGTCGCGGAGCGCGTCCGGCCGAAACAGGTTCGCGTCCTCCGCATACAGGCAGAACACGAGGCGCACGGTCAGCATCGCCAGCGCATCATGCTCCGCCGGATCATCCGGGTTCTTGAAGCATTCCGCCAGGGAGTCATGGAGTCTGGCGACCCGTCGGCCGGCTTTGACGGACAGTTTCTCCTGTTGGACGACACGGGAGTGCTCGTGGGCGAACAGGCGGCCGATTTCGTTGATGTGCTCCGGCAGGTCGGCAAGCGTGAACTCCGATTGCGGGGTGCGGGCCAACGGGTCGGCTTCCAGATCGTAGAGGCGGAATGTTCCGAAATTGCAGGTGATGAGCACGGACGGGCGTTCCGATGGCGGCAGGCTGTCGGAATACCGTTTCGCCTGTTCCACCGGGGTGACCATGGTTCCCTGGCGTGGCTCCGGCCTGTCCAAATCCACGCCGAGGCTCTTCTGCTCGACGAGCACACGGGCCTGGATCATCAGCGCGTCGATGAACCCGTCCAATGCGGTGCGCCGTTCGAACCAGAGCACCTGCCTGTCGCTCGTGTCCGGGATGAGCAGCACCTTGTCCAACAGGTCACGCCAGTACTGTTGGGTGTCGGATTTCTCGTCGCCGCGTCCCGCCCATGATTCGGCGAACCGTGCCGCCCTGCTCTTCAGATCATCCATGATTCCCAATGGTATCCGGTTTCCCGCATGCCGGTCGGATATCGGCCACATCATGCGGCGTGATCGTCCACAGGCAGGCCTGTATCCACCGGTCAGGCAGCCGTTTCGGATCCACGATCGCGTTCGCCCTGTACTGTATCGCTTTCACTTCGGCGGGATCGTCCCAATGCTCGTCCAGCCACCGGTCGTATTCGGCGGGTGGCCATGTGCCGGCATCCAGCGGGGCGTACGGCCAGTTGTTGATCACGCAATGGTACTGGTCGAAATCCGTGCACAATACACGGTTCTCATCGACCCGCAGATGCAGGAGCTCCAACCCGTCGTACTGGTTGCGGAAACCCGAATACCGTCGGTCGGGGCGGGTATGCGCCCTGCCTTTCGAATCGACCCAGCGTGCCCACGCCCATAACGGGGCCGCGTCCGGGTTCGGACGCGGCATGCCCTTGTGCTCCATTTCGCCCATCATCCACTCATAGGCGGGGCTGATGTCGTCCCACCAGTCCGAATCCCCGTCCTCGGCAATGGATTTCGCGCGCGCGGCGCTCCATGATGGAGTGTACGAACCGGAACGGTCGAACGCGGCCCTGACATCCGGCCACCGCTGGAACGAATACAGATCGAGCAGAAAAGACTCCTTTTCTCAGCATTCCCACTTGACGCGGCGACGGTACAGGCGGGGATCATCCCAGTCATCGTCCATCACGCCGTCGTTCGCCTCGCGCACGGCGATACGGCAACGGTCGCGTACGGTTCGGCGGTTCACGTAATCCGGATACCAGTCGTCCTCGCAGTCATGCCAGTTGTGCCAGCGCCGGCCGGACGGGATGTGCGCCTTCCGGCCTTGCGAATACGCGTATGCAGCCACATCTCCTTCGACGGTTGGCGGTTCGGTCGGGTGCATCCAGTTGTATCGCAGGTACGTGTACCCGTGTTCCATTGCCTCGCGTTTGAGCACGCGGTATGGTTTGTCTTTGAATGTGCGGGACATTCGTTTTTCCCTTCCACTAGGTTTTAGTCCGCCTAATAGAAGTCATGGGGGTGCAACATCGCTTTTCCTTTCCGATAGCCAACTATACAAAGAACAAACGAATAGTCTTTGATGTTATTGCGTATCCAATGTATTGATATGTACGTCAAGTTGACGTACAATATACGGTATGACAAGCACTATTACGGAACCAGCACGTAGCTCACGTCTCAACATGCGCCTCACGCCAGAACAGCGCCAAACCATAGATATGGCGGCCTCTCTCAAAGGCTCCTCCATAACACAATGGGCCATCGACCATCTCGTCACCGACGCACGCCGGGATATCGAAGAGGAGACCGTCACCCGTCTACCCTCCAAGGCGTTCGACGAATTTCTCAAGGCGCTTGACAGGCCCATGCCGAAGGCCGCGAAGGATCTCATCGAAATGGAACCCGACTGGATATGAGATTCACTGCACCACGACGCATATGCCCTTCCGACATGCTCGATGGCTTTGACTGCGGCATTACGCTCATTGACGAATGGCTGTCCACAAGAGCCCGTTCCGCGGAAAAACAAGGAACAGCCGTCGCATACGTCACCTATGCCGAATCCGGGGAACTCGCCGGATTCTACTCCCTCAGCGCACACGCAATGGAACGTTCAAGCATCGCCGGCGGATGGCTGCAAAGAAACGTTCCCGAACGAGTCCCCATGATATTGCTCGGCATGCTCGGAGTAGACAGACGTTTCCAAGGCGAAGGACTCGGCAGGAAACTGTTGCATGATGCGGTCATACGTTCCTTGAACATCAGCTCCGAACTCGGGGCGAGGGCCCTCATAGTGGATCCCGTGGATTCAGCCGCAGCTAGATTCTACGAGAACAACGGTTTCCAGCACATTCCGGAATCAGAACGAATGTTCCTCAAACTCGCGGGCAAGCATCTCGTCTAGCATTCTTGGCTTCCTCCATCCAGCAGATCGCGCAGCACCCACAGGGCGAACCGGGCGCCGTTCAACGCGCCTTCGGGCAGATCCTTCGGCCATCCGGTCTCGACGGCCGCATGCACCTCCCCCGACTCGTTTACCCCGTCCAACGCGGTGACCGCCAACGTCAGGCACGGCATGCCTGGTCGTGGCGCCTCGTCACCGCGCACCAACAGCCAGACCGGCGGCGTCCCGACAGGTTTGGCTGGGTCAAAACAGCCGGCCTCATCCTCGACGACCCGCAGGTCGAACGGTTCCAGCACATCGACACGATAGGCGATGTCATCATCGCATTCCTCGAAACTGATGCGCGCGAGAAGGCCAGACGGGACGATGGCATCATCCACGGCCGCATACATGCGGTAACGAACCGAATCAAACATAATCTCATCGCCTCCAATGCCCGCCGGGGGCGTAGGAGCCGTCCCGATTCCGGTTCTGCACCCATCTGCCATGCGCCCGTCCAGATTCCATGTATTCCCGGACGGTCAGGTCGAACATTTCGGCATCCAGCTTGTTTACGATTTCCATGACCCGTTCGTAATCCTCCGGCGTCATCAGTGTCTGGCATCGGCGGGCCAGGTCGATGGCGTGACCGACGTCACGCTGTTCATCTGATGTCAGCGGCGCGTCGAAACGGCTCATCCATGCCTTGGCGGTAACTTCGGACGGCGTGCCGTCAGCGATGATCCCACCGCTGCGGTCGGTGACGGTGAACCTGTCAATGAGGCCGCTGCCGGCTATCAGAGGCACGTTGGAACGCAGAGCCCTAACCGTCCGGTCGTGCGCTTCGAGTGGGGTCCAGCGGGCCGTGTTCCCGGCAAGTAGGCCCGAGCAGAACCTGTCTATGATGCCGGCGCGGCTCACCAAAGGGGGTGTTGCCACGACGATCGCATGCGTTGCACGCCTCAACGCCTTGCATCGCCGTGCCTCGTCCAGCACTGTCGCGACATTACGCCAGGTGCCTTCGATTATGATCGGATAACCCCATTCGTCGGCGTTGTCCACGCACATGCCCGTCCAGCGCCCTGCGAGTCCGGCGGTCTCGTCGGGCATACGGAGCGGATCCTCCTTGAGCAGACGCCTGTAGTCGGGATGATATTGGCGGTAATCGTCGCCGACTATCGGGATGATGCCCGGATGTAATCGTTTGGCCAGATCCTGGCCACTGGTCTTTCCGGCCGCTGGTTGTCCACCGAGGAAAACGGTGACCGGCTTTTCCTGCGTTTTCGCATGCCGGAACACGAACGGCATGATGTCGTTCAGCCAGATGAGCCGCGCCTCTTGCTCATCGATGTTCAAGCTCATGTTCCAGCCTCTCGCGACGGCCCTCCCATTGCTCGATGAGTCTGATCTGTCGGATGCGGTCGGCCTTCTCCGTCCGGTCCCGGTCGTCTCCCATGGCGAATCGTTCCTTGCGGTAGCGGTGGAACTTTCCCGTGTCCTTTCGGGAGAGAGCGTCTCGTTCCAATGCGACGAGGGTCCCGCCGAGCATGGTGCCCTGTTCATAGAATGTTTCGTAGAGAGTGAAGTCGCTCAATGATTCGAGGAATGCGTGCCGTTCCTGTTTGCTCATCTCGAATCGTCTCCTGCCAGCCGGTCGATGGTCGTGCCCAACGCCTTGGCGAGTCTGCCTGCCGTTCGTACGGTCGCGTTTGCGAGGTCAATACGCCCCTTCTCGTAGTCGATGATCCGGGTGCGCGCCACGCCGCTTCTGCGTGCGAGCTCCGCTTGGCTCAGTCCGGCCTCGATCCGGGCCAGTCTCAGGCCGTTTGCCGGCCTGCTATCGTTTCGCAATGCGTTCATGTCACAATATTGTAACACATGTACACCGAGGGTGGACGCCGACCAGCAGGAGCCAGACCTTCCGCGGCGTTCATTCGCGTGGAGGCCGTACCGTGCCGTCCTTGTTGAACTGGGCGAGCTGGCCGATCGCGTTGCCCGTATTGGCTAACGCGCCGTTGAGCAGGCGTATCCGCTCCCCCGTATCACCGGTTTCGAGGGCGAGGCGCAGCTGGTCGATGGCCACGTTCACCTGGCTGCGATAGACGTAATCATCCTGTTGCATCTCGGATGCCATCAGATCGTTTCCTCCCTGACGCCCAGACAACCGGGTGTTCCACTCCTGGACGGATCCGGCATGAATTGCTGCGGGTTATCCCTGATTGCCGTCGTCAGCGCGTCCATGTCGAGCGCGTACAGCCCGCTGTTCGACTGCGGGTTGAGTTCGATCACATGTGGCCGCCCGGCATCATCCAGATACAGGTCCATCACGTACGGTCCCGTTGCCTCGTCGCGCAGCGCATGCGCCGCCTCGTGCGCGAACGCCTCGTACAACCGTGCGATGTCGGGATGCGATTCGATGCGCCCGTCGTTGCGCGTCTCCTCCATGCGCGGATCATACCGGTCGCCCCGGTTGTCGGCGGGCGTGAACCGTTCCACGCAGCCGGCCCCGCATACCGGTTCCCCGCCGATCACCTGCACCCGGTACTCGTAGCGCATGCGCACCCGCTGCTGGACGAGCGCCGCGTCCGGCTCGCCCTCGAACAGGGCGAGGTCATAGCCGGCCCACCGCCATGCGGCGAACGGGACCCGCTCCGGCTTCCCGCCATACTCGTCCGACTGTTCGAACGTGCCGTCCGGGTCGATGAACGCGAGCGGCAGACGCTTCTCACGCAGCATGAACTTGACGACCACACCCGCACCGGGATGCCGGTCAAGCATGCCCCGCACCGCCGCATCGATCATGTCACCGTCGCAGGGGACGGATCGCACGTCGCGTCCCAGAAACGGGCGCAACGCGGGGATGAGATCCCACCGGTCGACGTTCGAGGCGGGCAACGTCAGCTGATCCATATACGGCCTGATTCCCACCACGCCGTAATGGGCGAGCGTCATCGGGTCAGGCCCCTCGTACGGCCGGCCCGCCACCCTTACATGCGGGTCCGGGAGGATACGTGTCGCGGCCTCCAGGCGCGCCGCCTGTTCGCGCCAATCCTCCGGATCACCGTCGCCCGGCACGGCCTCGCCGACGTATCGTCCCCATGCGGCGCGATACGCTTCCGGCGCGTCCATCACGTCGGGCGGGCACGCCTGGGGGATGATGTCGATGAGCCAGTCGGTCATTCGAAATCCTTATCGGTCAGCAGATGCCCGTTCTGGTTGAGCATCAGCATGTCGCCGTGCGGATGCCGTTCGCGTAGGCCGCGCGCGGCTTCCGCGCCGCATCCCGCATATTCGAGCGAATACATGCTGTCGGGAGAACCCAGATCGAGGTGCAACGGGTCGGAATCACCCAGTATGTACCGGTCCAACGCCTTCATGACCAGTCGGAACGCCTCATATCGGGAGGGCAGGCCGGGCAGTCTTTCCCCATCCGGCATCGCCCCTGTGAAGATGGTGATGCCGAGCATTTCCGTTGGTTGTTCAACCCAGCCCACATACTGGTCGACCAGCCGCCAACAGGTGCAACCGGATTCGTATGCTGCGAATGTTTCAGAGTCCATTATTTCCTTCCAGTTCGGGTATCCAGTCCTCTCCTGTTCCATTTCTCGACCGCCGAATGCAGGCAGGTGACGCGGGTCTGGAACGACGGGTCGATCGGAACGTGCCGGCCGGGCATGTTCCCGCCGCAGTCGCATCGCACCGTGTACCGTTCCGTCGTATCGTCCACATCATCGTCGATTCGTGGAGTGCCGCCGCAGAACGGGCATGGTCTCAACGTCTCGTGTTCGACCGTCGCCCGCCTGTTGTTGCGGGAATCCCATATTCTCGTGGTTCCCATCAGAGCCTGCCTTTCCGCCTGTTTCGTTCCAGACAGTCGTCCATCGCCCGTTCGACCTCCTCATCCGTGATGCCGAACGCGGTGATCAGGTTGCCGACCGTCTGCAACACGTCGGCCAGCTCGCCGAGCATGGCCTGACGACGCTGGTCGCGCACGTGGTCACGCCAGTCGGCCTGCGCCTTGTCCAGGTCGATATCGGGTTCGTCGCCCACGGCCGCGCCATGAATGTTCAGACAGTTCACGACGCCGATGAACTGGCCGTCGATGCCGCTCGGATCGGCCGGATCACAGGCCTTCAGCCACTGCTTGCAGGCCTCCACCAGTTCGGCGCTCTCCTCAAGGTTCTTCACGGCAAGCCACTTGTCCTGTTCCAGACGACCGAACGATCGGACATCCGGGAGATGCACGGTGCGGCTCCCCTCATGAATCGGAGTGGAATCGTCGGAGGCCGGCTTCCACGGGACCTCTTCGACGGCTTGGAGCGAATACCGGGCGTACGGGCCGTGCGCGGCCGGTTCCCCGGAATCGTCGTCAAGCTCTTCGGCCGTCCATCCGCGATCGGCGTTCTCCCAGTCGAGGTCGGCTGGCCGGTCCTCAAGCGAGTCCAAGGCGGCTTTGGCGAGTCGGCGGAACGAGTCGCGCACTGCGTCCATCTGCCCATCCCACAGGGCCTTCACCGTTTTCTGGGTGGAATTGGGTTCCGCCCAGTTGGTCTGCGCGGCGAAAACCGCAATCGCGGCTTTCTCGATGCGTTCATCCGGCACGGAATCCTCCTCAGAACACGATGATTTTGTAGTCGGGATGCCTCGCGCAATAGTCGCGCAAGTCGCGTAGCCATCGTTTTCTTCCAAGTCTTCCCCGAGCAGCCTGAGTACTTCCGCGTATGCGATAAGCTTCCCGTCAAAAAACGCTTGGTTTAACCGATTCCTCTCTGCAAACGCCTCTTCCCGCTCTGCGTGCGCATCAGCTTCTTTCTCGCGGATTGCATCAATCACGTTCGTAGTCATGGTTTTACTCCTAGTTTTCGTTTTGCAGAATGGCGAGTATGGTGTCATCGCATTGCAGTTTTGGCAGTGGTTGCGGTGTGCTCATATCCTCGTAGAATCTGTTCAAGGCGTGCGAGGTCGTTTGCGTGTATGGACTGTTGGAATCGTAAAATACGTTCGACCAGACATTCCGCGAGTTTTGCACGTATCGCAAGTGCGCGGGACAGAAGAATCTCGGCTTATTGTCACCGGCGAACAGGCATAGCCATTCTCCATTGTCTATAACTTCAAGGATTGCGTCTTCCTCGGTTAACTCCCAGAAGTCGTAAGTCATGTGACAGTCCGGGTAGTCGCATGTCGCCAAGTAGGTTGTTTCCACTCTTACGCTCATTTGATGCTCATTTCGGCTTTGCGCATGATGTACCGCATATCGGAGTATTCGCGCGCCTCATGCTCGATCAGCGTCATGCGTCCTCCTCTTCCTTCGGATGGCCCGCACCGTCACGGTCCAGGTATTTCACATGCAACCGGGTCGATTCGCGTTCGGGCAGGGAATCCACCCACTTCTCGATCGCGTTCCGCCTCACCCGGTTCAGCCAGGATTCGTACCGGTCGGCGGCCTCGTTCAACGGCAGTCCGACCGCGTCGCGCAGCATGGCGGTGACCGCCATGTACGCCATGTCGTCGGTCAGCGGCAGCCCGCCCTTCGGGTGTTTCGGACGGATGCTCACCGATTCGACGCCTTCGGGCATCGAACCATCCGACAGCATTTCCACCGAAACCACGTGCAACGGCAGGCTTCCGTCCGCACGCCGCACGAGCATTGAAGCCGCTCCCCCGAGTGACACCAGCATGTTTTCCTCATCGGTGATGACAGCCGGACCCGCGAGTTCGGCTCCGCTGTCATACCGGACTCGCAGCATCAGGTCTCCGTTTTTCTTCGGATTGGTCAACGCTCCTCCTCTTTTTATGTGGACTTCTTCAGTATAACAACCATATTGTATTTTACATGTTATACTGAATATGTCCACATAAAAAGATTGAAAGAGAAAACCAAAGGAAAATGCAACCCATACAAGACGTCACAGACGCACGAAAGACCTACACCCTATACGAGTGTGAAAAATGCGGAAGCCTGCGACTCGAAAGATCCGGCAAGCCCATCACCAAGTGCGCCTACTGCGACAACCTCTCCCTAAAACAGAGGTTCCTCTCCGCACTGATCTCCATCGTCCACGAAGCCACATATAAAATCCCAAACCCAAACAACACCGGAATCGTCCAAAACAAGGCAGACACAAAACTGCCCGGGAGTGTCGTCCAAGTCTTCGTGGATAACCCGGAAACCTACTGCACAACGAAAATTCAGCTCGGAACCACATCCATCGACTACTCCTATGATTGCACATCAGGGGACATTCGTATCGTTGCGAAAAATTGGGATCCATTCGACTTGGAAAATGCCGACCTCGGTACGGGATGGCATATCCGACTGCTGGTGCAGACATGGCGCAACGAAATTGCCAAACGAATGGAACTGACGGCGTGAACAACATCGACAGCATCGAAAAAGCACTGGAGCAATTCCCCCAGCAACGCATCATTTCCGCATGGATAGAAGGAGACTACGCGCATGGTTTAGCGGCGAAAGACAACAAGCCCTCGCTTTGCGTCATCACGATGCCGCAGCCTTGGGAGATACTGCTCGGCGAAGCTCGAACGACTCAGAACATGCGTGATCTCGATATCAGAATCCTCACACCTCTTTCTTATATCGACGGACTGCTCGACGGCCATCGTAGCCTGTTGGAATCGTTGACATTGCCAACCGAATGCTTTCTGCTGGACGCCGGCTTCATTCGCGCCATCGAGCCTTTCGCCCATCGGTTGACCACCAGCAATGTCGTCAAGACGGCTTTGGATGACGCTCGCGGGAACCTGTCCGTTTTGCGGCACTGGCCGGGCATGAGGAGCGCGAAACGCAATAAATCCATGGCCGAGACCGCACGATTGCTGAACGGAGTACGTCATATCCAGTCAGGAACGGAAGCGTGGCCGTGTCTGCTGGATGCGGATGAGATCACGTTGCTCCGTCGCATCCGATTGCATGGAATGAATCTTGCCGATCTGGAAAGAGACTATGGCCTTCTTGCAGATACCCGCAAAACGCCCCCTCTCCCCCCGTTGGAGCCTTATGTCCGCAGACAGGTCGAAGACGTAGTTCTCGGATTGAATCGTCGAATCGTCAACCGCGAGGCGGAATCATTTTCCGTCAAGAATCTGATACATGCCCTGCATGGTTTCGGAGACGGGATTACGGCTGATGCCTAACCGAAAAGACTGGCAGCCCGAGGACACGCAAGTGGAGACCGCGGCTATGGCGCTACGTGCCCAGCAAATGCGCCTGTGGAATCTCGTCGAGGACAGTGCGACTGTCGGCCGCTGCTGGCAGCAGACTCCCGTCTGGCTGAGATGCGAATACCGGCAGATGGCCTCCGCGATGTTGCGCGCCGTCCACTCTCATTCCCCTGATTCCATCCGGGACAAACGCCCTCCGTCCGTACGACAGTTGAGCGAGAAGGCTGCGGACGAAGAGGAAAAACGGATTAAGGAATCGTTGAAAGGTCAGGACAATTGATTGTCGAGCTGAATGATGATGTGTTGACCAAGCCCGCTGGATGCTTTCTTTGCGGAAGCACGATGGGTTTGGTGCCGAGCATGTATGGTCCGGTTTGCATGGAATGCGTGTTGTCCGACAAGCAGGTTGGTCCGAATCGTGCGAGTCTGCTTTTCACGTTGTTTGGCGACGGTCGCGGTCGGAAGGTTCCTGCCTGACATCGATTTGTCTGCTATACTGAATATGTCCACATAATCTTAGAGAACACAGGAACACCCAATGAGCTACTGGGACAAATACCGAAGCGACGATCCACGACGCATCCCGCCGCTGGAGGCGCCATTGCTTGACTACGTCGTGGTAGACACCGAAACCACCGGCCTCAACCCGGAAGATGGCGCGAAACTCATCGAAATCGGCGCCGTGAAAGTCAAGAACGGACGAATCGTCGACACCTACAGCCAACTCATCAACCCGCAAATGATTGTCCCGCCACACATCACGCAATTGACGGGAATCACCACTTACGACGTGAGCGGCAAACCGACTGTCAAGCATGCGATGAAAGAGTTCGAACGGTGGCTGGGATTCGAAACGCCCTTCCTCGCACACAACGCGACGTTCGATTTGAAATTCCTCGACTGGGCCACGGCGGAAACCTGGCCGAATCGCCCCCTGTTCGACCACCCATTCCTAGATACCTTGGAAATGAGCCGTGACATCCATCCGGAAATTCGCCACCACAAGGTCGCGGATCTGATCAAACGCTATCACGTGGCAGACGTGGAACAGCATCGAGCTCTTTCCGACGCAATGCAAGAGCAAGCCTTGTACCAGATTATGTGCAAGGAGTATTTCCTCGGAGCCTAATCCCGGGCATACTGGATTCTATTCTTTCCTGATATTTTGCTTGTTAACCTGAATATATCCACATAACACCAGAGCAGAAAGGCATGACCTTGAAGTATGCGAAAAACTAACAGTACACGTGCGACTCATTCCCTACGGTAACCTGCGAGATGCGGCAAAGCTCCACCATTACCGGTTTGCGCCGTAAAGCCCCTGGCTTTAGCCATACGCCCGTGGAGGCGACGTAAGACGGGGGTTGGCGCAAGCCGACCGCAACGCGGACGCCTGTGAAACGGGAACCCGCCGAACCGTAAGCCTTCATTAAGGCGAACGGTGTAGGAATCCCCGCCCTTCAGGACGGGGAGGAAGTCAATGAGACATGAATGCGAACGTCAGAAAAGAATCCAGAATCCAGAAAAGGAGCCCGAGTGAGTAAGGAAAACAGCGCCGGCGAAACCATCGGGGCGACTACGACGATCATTCTGGAACCGGCTCGAATCAGTGGCAGTACCGTCGAACCGTCGCGGCGCGAAATAGCGAGAAAGCGTCGGAAGGAACGACGTTTGAGCTGGGCGCTCGTGCTGGGAATGCTGGTTTTCGCGGTGTTCTGGTTGTTGGGGATGCAGTTGGTTTCCTGGCTTGCGGTTGGGGTGCCTTTGATGTGGAGGCTCATCTTGGCGGTGTCTTCGCTTGTTTTTGCGGCCGCGTCCATGGTCCCCTCTTTGGTATATGCGTTTCGTCGAGAAAGGAAGAATTAGTTGGGTGTCGGGTTGGCTGATGTGGCCGCTGAATATGTACGATTGCATCGGGTCGAGCGGCAGTCTTTGCAGATTCTCAGTGTTAATCGTGTCGAGTTGACGGTGATACAGAATTTGTGGGCGGATAGGGTCGGGAAAGATCGATTGGATATCCGTTCCGCTCCGGAGGTGGTGATGCGTGCGATCGAGCGGTCGAAGCGTGGTCATGAGCTTTTCGGTCGGGTTCGTGAGACTCCCGTATTGGTTGTGTACGAACTGAAGACACTTACCTGACATACTGAATATATTCACATGTGGTAAGATTATTCCATGACATCGCAAACTGAACCCTTCAAGATAGACGGACTTACCTTGATGCTACGAATAGGCCACGCCCCACGAGGGCGAATCTCCTATTTTAGCCCGCAAACCACCATCGAAGAATTCCTCCGTCATGCCGCCGAGCACGAGGGAAGACTGCTGTTCGTCGGCAACTACAAATCATTGCGAAACAAAATAGGCTTTAATTATTTGCTGCTCTGGTCACCCCAAAGCACAATCAAACTCATTGGAACAGTGACCAATTTCGGAGAGGCATACAATCCAAAAACATGGAATCCGAAATCCCACTATCAGGCACCATTCCCATGGGGAAGAACGCCCGCCAACTACTGGTTGGCGTTGGACAATGTGCAGCAATTGGGAGATTTCGATCCGGACAAGTTCGAGAGATTGGGCTACAACGCCAAAAAGATATCGCTGGCGGATGCGATGGAAACAAATGCAGCCACGTTCATAATCCGCCCTATTTAACCTTCCTCGCCAAGGATTCCCCCGCCTCTAAGCGAAGCGTAGGCGGGGGATGAATTGGCGTATCTATATATGTTATACTGTAATCAGTCGTATATGTTATAAACGAGGTGATTGCAGTGGAATTGGAGTCGAATCATCATTCGGTGTTCCTGTTGTATTATCATCTCGTGCTCGTCGTGAAATACCGTCGCAAGGTGTTCGACGACATCGTTTCGGCGCGTGCGCGTGAGATATTCGAGTACATCGCACCCAAGTATGGGATAACCGTTGAGGAATGGAACCACGACATGGACCACGTGCACGTATTGTTCCGTGCCCAGCCGAAGAGCGAGTTGAGCAAGTTCATCAACGCTTACAAGAGCGCGTCGAGTCGTCTGCTCAAGCAGGAGTTTCCGCAGATTCGGCAGAAACTGTGGAAGGAGTATTTCTGGAGCCGCAGCTTCTGCCTACTGACCACAGGAGGCGCGCCAATCGAAGTCATCCGCAAATACATCGAGAACCAAGGCAGGAAGTAAGGAGGTGAACCATCATGCAGGTGAAACGTCATTGCGCGGTCAAGTACCGCATGTACCCGAACAGGGCTCAGGCGGCATTGATTGACCGCACCATCGGTTGTGCGAGGTTCATCTACAATCAGATGCTTGAAACCCGCATCGGCACCTATAAGGCTACGGGTAAGTCGTGCAATCCGACTCCCGCCCAGTACAAGGACAGGTATCCGTTCCTGCGTGAGGTGGACAGCCTCGCACTGTGCAACGCCCAATTGAACGTGGCGAAGGCGTACAGGAACTTCTTCCGCGACCCCAAGCACATCGGCTTCCCGAAGTACAAGGCGAAGCATCGCAATCGTCAGACCTACACGACGAACAACAGCAATAACAACGTCACCCTCGATGAAGGAGGCAGGCATCTCAAACTACCGAAAGTAGGGATTGTGCGCGTCCGCCAGCATAAACGCATACCCGAAGACTGGAAACTGAAGAGCGTGACCATCGAGCATTGCAAAAACGGCGAATACACGGCGACGATACTGTTCGAGTACGAGACCCAAGCACTCGAACCCGTCCGACCCGTGCATATCGTCGGATTGGATTACTCCTCCCACGGCCTGTACGTGTCCAGCGACGGCGAACGAGCCGACTATTCGCGTTTCTACCGGCGGATGGAGCCACGGCTGATGCGCGAGCAACGTAGACTCAGCCACATGGTAAAAGGGTCCGGTAATTGGGTGAAACAGAAGCGGCGCATCGCCAAGCTCGCCGCCAAGGTCGGGAACCAGCGAGCCGACTTCCTGCATAAGACGGCCAACCGGCTCGCCGCCCGATATGATTGCGTCGGCGTGGAGGACTTGGACATGAAGAACATGAGCCAATCCCTCACACTCGGCAAAAGCACGATGGACAACGGGTACGGCATGTTCCGCACCATGCTCGCATACAAGCTCGAACGGCAAGGCAAGCAGCTGGTCACGGTAGACAGGTTCTACCCGTCCAGTCAACTATGCTCCGATTGCGGATACCGCAATAAGGATACGAAGGACCTGCATATCCGCGAATGGACATGCCCTGACTGTGGCGTTTGGCATGACAGGGACGTGAACGCCGCGACCAACATCATGCACGAAACACGACGACTCATGCAGGAACGATAACAAAAAACTTACGAGAACCGTGGGGCGCACGGGAATAGCCTGTAGACACTGACTCGGATACGAGCCTTGAGCAGGAAGCCCCCACCTCAGATCGCGAAGCGGTCAGGTGGCGGGAGCACGTCACCCTCTGTCGTGGCTGTTATACTGAAAACATCTGCATAAAAGGAAGACTTATGGCAACACTATACGATCGACGAGCGCTCTTCGTGCGCTACAAGAAACAGTCATCCTATCCAGGACGGCAATCGGTCAAACTCGCCGACGGAATCACCTGCCGGTATAACTGGGATCTGGATAAAACCATTCTGGATTACATAGAGGAGCATGCCGAGAAATCCGACGGGAAAGTGCTGTTCCCTCTCAAGTTCAACGTGTCCGATTTGACCGTCAACACATGTAAAAAAGCGTTCTTATGGATGACGGATGACACTTACATTGAGGCCGACATTCATGATTCAGGCGCATATTACGCTTACGGCATGAATGACTATGACGGGTTCACAGCGCCGCCAAGCCTCACCATCCCCGAAGCGCGATGCTGGGTGAAACTCGAGCACGTGTCGAAAATAAAAACCAAGTTCCCCATCGACGACTACAGCATCCAGGCGTATAAGGGCGGAGGCGTCGTCAAAGAAACCCCCCTGCGCGAAATCCTGAAAACCACTCACATGAATTGCATGTACATCACCCGGAACGAGGGTTAATCATGTCGAAAATCATATCCAGCATCCCAAGCATCCGATACACGGCGGACGTGGCATATCAGTTGGAACCAAACATCACCGTCCAAGGGACACTGAAATATGTGGGGGGACGTCGCGAGCTGACAGCAAGGACGTTGTTCGTCCACTTGGACCGTGATGACAAGGGTGAGATGACGGTGACCAACGTCGCAGTCAGCGCCAGTCGTAAATCTAACGGCAACTCGGCCTTCTACCGTACCGATGACTTCGACATGACACCGGAACTGCAGCGGGCCGTCGATCACGTGCGTGAACTAGTCAACCAGGACTGCGTCGGCGTGGACGACTAACCGGCAACCTTTCCTAATATCCCGACCATTGCGGTCGGGATATTTTTTTTGGATATCGCCACCAACCGAAAAAACGGTTATTTTCAATAGAATATCGGTTAATAACAACATCAAAATCTATCGTGGAATATATGCCACGAGGAAACTTCTACCGTCCAGAAAGCTTTATAAGCCCGGCCAGTGAATACGGGCTGCTCCGTTCTGCCACGCCGGATCGCACCGTATGGCTGTACGCGCGCATCCCCTGGAGCACTGCATTGCTGGATGGAGCCAACGACCGGAAACGCAACGATGCCGCGCAACAGCTGATGGCGTTCTTCGACGGCCTCGCCAATCAGGTCACGGTTGCCGGTATGCGCTACCGTTACATGCTTCAAAGCGAATATCGCGAATTCCATCTGCTTACCGGATCCATGCCCGTCCGATACAGTCCGCCGGCCAGCATGAGGGACACCGACCTCGGCCGATACCAGGCGCAGTACTACCGTAGCCAGAAGGTATGCAAGCAGTTCGCGGTCATCGGCGTTCCTTTGAAACTGGTCGGGGATCATAGCAACAATCGCAAGCCCGGCATGCTGCAACGCGCCCTGACCTGGTACGACCGCATGTGCTATTCGGTGGCAAACGGATGCCCAATGTTCGAAGAGTATCTGCCAGACGCGCATAATATCGAACGAATCATGCTCAACGCCGGGCTGGAACCATTCACCATCATGGATGAGCAGGAACGCGAACAGCTGGTCGCCATGATGGAATCATGGTGGGTGGGGCGCGCCAACTCGTCGGCCCTGCCTATCCTGGCGGAGAACGCACACGTGCATTTCTTCCCGGATAACGCGACCTGCGCCCACGCCAAAAACCTGTACGACAATGGCGTGGACTGCACCGAGTGGAATATCGACGAAGAATATCCTGCCAGCATCTGCTTCGCACGCACGGCGGATTTCAACCAAAGCAGCATCACGGATCCAAACAACCTGTGGATCGCCCAACTCATGGAAGTCGGACGAGCCGGCGGAGCCAATGCCGTCGCCACAAGCATCCGAGGCAAAGTCGAGCCGGCGAAAGTCACCGCCGACCAGATTCGCCGCAACAGCCGAACCATCGACGAAAGCATCAAGGAACGGTACGAGAAAGGCCGTGAAGCCCCCGGCGATATGACCGAAATCAAGGAGCGTTTGGATTACAAGAAGGCAATCTACAATACTCCGGACATGCCGCCCAGCATCATTGATCTGAGCGTCGCCACCTGCGTGGCGGGCAACGAGCAGATGGCCATCGACGCTTTGGGTCGTATCCCCAACATCGAGTTCGTCAATCTGACGACGGCTAGCGAACAGCTGATGGCGTTCAAAAGCATGCAGGCCTGTTCGAACGTGCGCATGACCCCCTATGAGATCCACTGGGCCGCAACATGCGTCGCGGGAGGAGGCGTGAGCAGTTTCGCCAAAGCAGGCGACAGGGACGGAGCTCTTGTCGGATTGTCCGAAGCCAACAGGCAGCCGGTGTATATCGGGACAACAACCGTGCAGGACAAGGACAGGCGTCCAATTTTGGCTATTATCGGAGATACGGGAAGCGGGAAAGCCATTCACATTTCCTCCACAATTCCGGTTCCCCCTCAGGCTAGCTTCCCCCATGGAAAAATGGCTAAAATCAGCGATTTGCATGAGGGAGACCTCGTCTACGGGCGGGACGGAAAACCCTATCCACTCCTCAAGCTTCATCCGATTCACACGGAAGATCTTTACGAAGTCACCCTCAGTGACGGTCAAACGATAAAAGCCAGCGGGAACCACCAGTGGATCGTCTCCGATTTCAAAGATCGAAACAAATTCAGAAAACCAAAACACTTGAAATCCCAACAGCGTAAGAACATGCTGTCGGAGACATACGATGAGCTATGTCGGATGTCTGATGCGCTACCGGCCCAATCAACCATGAGCGTGAACGAGCTTGCAGAGTTTGTCCATCCAGTAACGAGTCGTTGGTGGAGCGGAGAGAGCAATGCCAGGACCATTGCCGCAGCGCTGCGATTTATGGGAGTTGAATCTCATCAAGAACAGCGAGACCGCGCGATAGCGGATACAAAAAAACCTTTTAAGACTCGGCAGAACTGTAGGCGCTATAACATGCAGGAAGCTCTTCGGGCTTTGATTGCACATTATGATGACGTGGCGCAGCATGCGAAAAGATGGAACGATCTCGCCAGGGAGCGTGCGGATGTCCTAAGAAAGCATTTGGAAGATAACTATCCGAAGGGCATCAGCATCACTGACATACAGAAGATGCTCGAGAATCGTTCACCAAGCCGTTCCTCTATCGAATCTGTCATAAAAACGCTCAATCCAATCAGTGAGTGGGATACGGAAGAACGAATTCACTCCGACAGAATGCGTCATGATTCGGTATCTGTATACAACGTTCGAGAAGCATGCAGAGCCATAGGGCAACGCATGATGCTTCGTTATGAGGGGGCCTTCAACGAGACCAATTCCCTTGGATATTGTGAACAGGTTGTGACTACGCGAGACATGCTTGCGTCTGGTCTAAAGGATTCAGGCAATCGTGCGCAATGGGCAATCCGAGCCGCGATGCCTGTTACCAACCCGCAAGCCGACCTGCCACTTGACCCATGGGTTTTAGGGGCTTGGTTAGCCGACGGTAGTATCGGCACTGGAATCATCGCTTCAGATAACAGGAATGGTGATTTGCAGCATGTGAAGTCCTGTCTCACCTCTGCGGGATTTTCTCTAGGAAGCATCAATACGCCGATGGTCGTGAATGTGAAGGGGCTTGTCTCCATTCTTCGCGATATGGGGATACTCCGCGAAAAACGCATTCCTGAGATCTACTTCTCGGCGAGCATCGAGCAAAGACTCTCCCTCGTGCAGGGGTTGCTGGATCAGGATGGGACCATCTCCTCAAATGGGAATATAGAGTTCACCCAGTCCGCCGATCATCTGCCGATTGTCCGAGGAATGGTGCGCCTGCTGAGATCTCTGGGAATCGTCGTTCACGAACCCCATCTCAACAAAGCAGGATACACGGCTGATGGTGTGCGTCATGAGGCTCAGGATCGTTATCGCATCACCTTCACGACGGATCTGCCGGTATTCTCTTTGCAACGCAAAGCGGCTTTAATTCCTACGACGTTGAGACAAACCCAGCAATGGCTATACGTCAAAGACATCAGGAAGATATCCAACGCGCCTCATCGTTGTCTGACCGTTGGAAGCCCTGACCATTCGTTCCTCATCGCTGATTACGTGCCGACCCATAATACAATGGCAGCTTTCAGCCTGTTTCTGCAATGGTCGAAGATTGACGCGCGTGACGGTAAAGGCAAGACCCCGTGCATTTACATCAATCCGAAGGCCGGTAATGATTTGGAGGATGCGACCCGTTCGCAGGGTGGTACGGTCATCCGGTTGGATTCCGATGTGGCTAACGGCACGTTCGACCCGTTCAACGTGATTCCGAATGTGGAGGAGGCCAAGGAAATCGCCGTCCTGATGATGACGAACATTCTTGGCGGTGACACAAAGATGGAATCCGCCATGACAGCCATGCTGGATTACGGCGTCAAACACGGGGCGCGTCGCGTAGGCCGGGGTCTGCTTGTCGCCGCCCAAGCTGTTGCGAAGACCATCAAAGCGGGGAACACGGCGGAGTCCATTGGATTGCCTTCCAACACCCTCGAGGTGTTTTCGACAATCAGCATGAACCTGAAGGCGAACCAGGGACTACGTCTTATCTTCGGCACCGATAATGACACCAAGCCGTTGACGATCAGCCAAAACCTGACCCTCATCAACGCCGGAGACCGTTCACTCATCCCCGAAGGCCAAGATGATTCCATGACCGCTCGCATCCGCCAGTGGACGTTGCGAATGGTCGTCATGGGAGCCGGTACCGCCGTTCGAGGCCGCGATGGCATGGTAGGTGTCGATGAGGCATGGGTGTTCATGGGCAAGGACAAGGGAGCTTCCCGAACCTTCGAACAATGGGTGCGCATGGCCCGTTCGCAACGATTCACGCCTGTCATCATCAGCCAGAAAGTGCAGGAGTTCATCGATGCCGACTTGACCGGAGGTATCAGCCGCGCCCTCCTTCTGGCGTTGGACAACCCGGAAGAAGCCAATGGCACGGTCAGTCCGGCCAAATCAGCGGAACGACTCCTAGGCATCGAAGACCCCAATGGTCGGATCTTGCAGCGCATGGGAGCCGATGATACTTTGGACAACGGTCAGCCGAACCCGAACAGTCTGAAGCGCCTGGTAAGCGCATCGACGAGGAAGACCGTTCGCGGAGCCGTCGCCTATTTCAAAGACGGGTCCAAGCAGCCTATTCCAGTGGAAATCGTGATTCCTCCGGCATTGTTGAAGGAAATCAGCACCACTGCCACGGACAAGATCGCACGAGAACAACGAAAGAACAAGGAGCAGTGACCCCTTATGGGATACAAAGACATATTCGATGACTCATTTTCCACACCGGCTTCCGACAAGTCGGAGGAATCATCTGCCGTTACCCCTTTGACCCCGGAGCCGGAGGAACAGCAGCAGTCGAAACCATTGCTGTTCCCTGGTTTCGGTAGCGGACGTCCTCTCCTATTGGAACGCCCCAGCAGATATATCCAACGTCTCAGCGATACCGCATCCAAAGTGTATGCGGTACCTGACGGAGACCCATACGGAGGAGTGGAAAACCGTATCCTGTATTCCCCCGTGATCAGCCTCCCCGTATTTCTGCTTCAGGGGAATGAGCTGTTCGCGAATCATGACGTGCTCAAGTATCCTTTGCTGAATCCTCCACTGAATCACGCTTGGGATGGAAGCGACATCAGCGTGTACATGCTCACCATCATCGCCGCATATACTTCAGCGGGCATCCTGCATGAGGATGTAGACGGTGATGTGCTTGCATACGATGTCGAATATCCCCTCTCCGTTGCAGACGAGCTTTGGAATGCGGCATCCGATTGGGCTTCCGAAGCGGCTCCGCTGTTGAAGGATCTGAACACCGCACGGCTTTTGGGATTCGCGTTGAAGAGTCCCAACGAGGAAACCGATGCTTTGAGGGCTTTGTTTGAATCATGGGATGAGAATCGTTCTTCAGGTGAGATCATCGAAGCGGGGAAACATGCCGCGAATCTTCTTCGAGACGATTACAACGTGTTCGTCGACGTGGAATTCCGACCATTCCAAGAACGGTAATTCACTGAATCATTCAAAGTCGGTAAATTTTTACCGACTTTTGCCTTCCGTAAGGGGGTCATCCTTTGAAAACCAGTACAAAACTCATGGCTGCGGGAGCCGCATTGCTGGTGGGGTTGAACGGTCTTATCGTCATGAACGTGGTGAGTGCCGTTTCCGGCAGTGTCGCGGCCCTTACCAGCAACGTCGGAAAGTCATTATCAGCCGCAGAATATGATTGCGGCACCTCATCAGATGATGATTCGACAACCGGGACCACATCGATAGCCCCCAACAAGGTCGCGGTGGCCATAGCCGAGGCATTCGCCAAAGCCGGGTATTCGAAAGCCAGTACGGCAGGCGCTCTTGGTGTGATCCAATTCGAATCTGGGATGAATCCGGAACAGGAGCAGATAGGAGAGACCAATCCCGCATTGCGTGGCTTCGGTCTGAATCAGTGGACACCGCGCAGCAAAATCCAAGCATGGATGGATCAGCATAACGTGTCTGGCAAAGACTCTGATGCCGACGTGCAGATAAAAATGCTGGTTGACACGTCCAAATCCGATTGGAACAACTTCTATCTGGATAACATCGAGGCCGAAGGGTACAACGTCACCGACCATGACCTGCACAAATGGTGGCTGCATGCGGATAATCCGGAGGATGCCTCAATCGCATGGCTTGCCGGGTATGGGCGCGGAGCGTGGAACGATCGGCATGAAGAGGAACGTAAGAAATACGCGCGCTCCTACTATGATTCACCGGAGATTAGTGCGATCGAGTTCACTGGGAAGGCAAGCGACGATTCCAGTGGTTCCGACAATGTCGTTCAAGCTTCCTGCTCATCCGACGACGATGGTGATGGAGGCAGTGCCGTCGTAGGTTCTGTGGGCGGGGCTCCTATAGGCAAAACCCGTAATTTTGGCTGGCTGTGCGATACGGATGCAAAAGTGTGTCACGACGGGGACTACGGGCCATTCACTTCCTTCGCCAGCGGCGGACATTACCAGTGCTACTGGTATGCACTTGTCAGACTATGGGTGATTCACCATCATGACGTGGCAAACTGGAACACCCCCGTGGGTGGTGACGTCCATGTGCATCTCGCCTCCGACCCTGCATACACAGTCGATTCCAGTCCACACCCGGGGGATGGCGTCAGTCAGTTCGGCGGTGCTTTGGGAGGTGATATGAGCTCCGGGCATATCGCCGTGGTCGAAGAAGTCAAGCAGGACGCAAACGGATGGAGAATCCGAATCAGCGAGGGAAACTACGGCACGAACGGAAGCGGCCCATGGGAGGGGTACAACAGTCGCTGGCTCACGCAAAAGCAGTTCGATGGCGCCGGCAACGTGTTCTTCCGGAAGAAAAGCTGGAAGAACTAGCCGCAGTATCCCGGATTCTGGCAGCCTCCCCCAACCGATGCCATGGGAATGCTATCCCAAAGATGCCAGTCAACCTTGCCATCCAAGTCCGACTGCGTGACAGGGCCCTTAAGGATGGGCGTCATGCTGGAATGGGCGAGGCCTATCTCGGGATCGCCTTTCACTGGGATGGCTATTCTGGTTCCCTCGCTCAAATCGTCGGCCATGTTATTGTCCCAGCGTGTCAGCCAAGGATTAATCCACCAAGGGTTGTCGCCGTTGATGTTCATGCCGCTGATTTTCCCGTTTGCGATGGTGAGTTCATCGTTGATGTCGTAGTCTCTCCAAGCTGGAGTCAATGCCCAGATGCTCCCATTATTGAAGGAATCACCGTCCTGCAAAAGCATGGATTCGACCTTTCCTGTGACCGTGACCGTTCGGTCTTCGTTGACCGTCACATGAGGTCCGTCCGTCCACCGGCTGCCGGTCGCCAACGCCTCACTGTTCCACCATGCTTTCATTGTCGGATACGCTTTACAAGCGTTTTCATATTCCTCTTCGCATGGATAGCTGACGGCATCAGGCCCATCGTTCTTATCCGCTGGGATAGCGCTCAGAGCGGGTAGAGGATTGCTTCCGATGTCCGGTGTCCGCAACTGGTCGATTACCTGTTGAGCATCATGTTGGCTGAGTGAGTCCAAATTGATCGTGGGGTCACTCCCCCAGTTGCGGGCTGCCTGTTCGAATTGGATGGCCAGATCCGTGTACTGTTGTTTCTCCTCATCGGTCAGCTGATTTGCGGCAGCCTCAGCGGCTTTCTTGCGTTCCTCCGACTTATGTTTTTTCAACTGTTGGGCCTGCGCCTGCTGGCGTTCCTCAGCAGTGACTTTTTTACGCCACGTACTCCAAGCCAGGATGCCAGCGACGAGAACCACCACTGTAATAACACTGGCGAGTATTTTCATAGGCCTGCTGAATGTTCCGTGCATCCTCAACTCCTAATCCAAAAAAACGTGTGGTTCCAGCGTATCCTTCCCAGAAAAGCGAATGCCTCCGATTATCCGAATCGGAGGCATTCTGTCCACTGAGAGAGGTTTTCGGAGCGAAGGATCAAACATCCTTCACGTTCTTGATTTCCTCAAGCTTGACGTACACGTTCAAACCCAGGTTGTACAAGGCCGGCAATGCGAAGATAAGAACACATAGGACACCAGCCCACCGATACTCCAAGCCCCAGGCCGTGAAGAAGAACGCAGGAATCGGGATGAGAACAATCAGTTCGATGATCATTTGGACGATCAACGGGAGCGCAGATTCCAACATCCTCTCGCTGACGAAGAACCAGATAACGGCTTGTACTGCGAAAGCCGCAAACAGGATGATGAGCATGACCCCAACGGTCACCAGATCAGCGATCCCAGTGGAAGTCGCATAGTTGAACACGTTGACGAACATGCCGCCCATGTCGCTGCTGAAGAACATTCCCATCAACAGGACTATCACCAATCCCAGAACGAGAAGAAAAAGTCCAATCATTGCCAGCAAGGTAAGCATTGCGACCACCTCCAATCCATGCTCAGCGTTCTGTTATATGCAGTTGCATTGCTTCGTTTGCCTGACCTTATTCTGTGACAGAATTCATCGACAAACAAATCAACACCAGCAGTGGCCGCATTGTCCTATCTGGATGGTTTACGCCGCCAATAGTCATGCACCGGATGCCCATCACGATCGTGGGAGACGACATGCACCATGCCATTGTCCGGCAGGACGAAGCGTTGAGGACTTGGCATGCCACTGTTCGCGACACGAATCTTGTCCAACAGCTTGGCCTGCAGTTCCGGGGCCAGATCCATATACGCAGTATGCGCATTCAACCGGACCAAGTCGCTGATGCGGATAGCCTCGTCTCGTGCAGTGTCGGGATCGAATCCACAATAATCAGCCAACCTCGCATAATGGTCCGGCGTCACTTCACTGGCATGCTCCGCTCCTGAGAATGGCATCGCGAGCTTGTCCGTCAACCCCGGCCACACAGTCGTGGTCATCACATCGTATGCTGGGCTTAGTTTCCAGGACTCACCATCCGGCGAAGTAGGCATGACAGAATAGTTACGGGCATGCGCATCGCAATTATCGACAGCCACGTTGAAGGCCAATCGTCGCAGCCACTCCTCCCCCAGTCTGCCGGACGAATCCATCTTCCGTAGGGTGGTCAGCGTATCGACGGCACTCACCTTGTACTTCTCGGATGATGGTAGGCCCAATGCCTGCACCATATCCTCCATCGGCAGACGAACCGGCATACCATTCTCGATACGACGATCGAACCGTTCCACAATATAAGTCTGCTGGCCGTTGAATTCCTGGATATCCGACTCCGGGGTTTCAATCCCAACCATTTTAGAGAGCAGCATAGTCGCATGCTCAACATCATCGGAATCGTGGAAACTCGACGGCTTCAGAATGTGCGTGGAAGGTATGACACCGTTAGGCCATACCCAGCCATCATCGAAGCGCGAGAGCGTGAACTTGCCTTGAGCTCCAGCAAGAGAGAATCGCGCATCCTTGTCTTTGAAGAACCATGAATCCGGAGAATGTCTGACTGCCGTTATTCTTGCCGCTATGTCCGAATCCGTTGCCTCCACTACAGAAGTGGAGGATAGCGACGGTTGTTCGTCGCTACGGGAGAACACTAGGGCGCCAGCGGAGTCCACATTGTCGAGCAAATCAAATGGTTCCTGGGATTTCGCTCCAATGGACTGCATCATGGCATATTTTGCCGCACCGGATTCAGGAAGCAGGTTGAGCAGGAAATTTTCCGGAGCGTCCTTTCTCCAGCTGCCGTCTTTCGGCAGGCTGAAGCTGATTCGCGGCGCATCCGGATCATATTCGAAACCGACGCCATTCTTGAGCGCCGCGAATACGCCAACATGCCGGCCGTTCATCCAGACATTAAGTCTGTCGCCCCTCTTCAAGCTGTCACGCATTCCGCCGGCAAAGCTGTCGCATGAATATTTAAGGCTTTCATTACTCGCCTAGTGTCTGGATATGGGGCCATGCCATCATCGATAAGCTTCTGCACGACGGTTTCGTTCACGCCGGCATCATGGGCGACTTCAGAGATGGAACGGTTTGCCATGAACTCGTGCATAACTTCTCGCATACGCATAGGAGACTCGATGAATCGATCATATCGATGATGATTTACCAGAGCTCCCTTGACGAGTTTTCTATACTCGTCACCGATATGCCATTTTTCGTATATGGGTTTCTCATCCATGGTGCTCCCCTAATGCTCTTATTACTCTCCGGCGTGCATCGCCGAATATCCAAGTGATGTGACTTCCCTTAGATAATCGGACAGGTTTTGATTTCGACTTTTAGCTTCTTGGGCCATCGCGGTCTTCCAAGATGCGGGGACTTTGAAGTTGATGATGGCGGTGGCTTCGTCGTATCCTCCGAGTCGAGGTCTTCCAGGTCGAATGTCTGTGGCTTCTAGTTTTTCTGCTGTTCCCATGACTATATCGTAACATATTTTCGTAATACGATTATCCGATACGCACGGCGACAACTCCCGGAGCGTAATTATCTGCTTCGATACCCATCCGACGAAACTCATGCTCGACGGACATCGCGTTAACCCCATCAGGCAACTCAAGCACCGCTTCACGAACCGTGTACTCGTATTCGGGCCCATAGAACCTGCCGAGCACGTTCGTACGCTCGCTTTTCTTGACCGCATCGAACTTCGCCGCGACAGCGGCAAGCTCGTCCGGGGTCGCCGCACGCTTAAGCTCCTTGCGCACGAAATCCGTGTCACGCGGCAAACATCCGAAATTCTGGGCTGCCTCGAACCAGCCGGCATTCATCTTGCGTTCCGAGTCCTCCCCCGCGAACGGATCATACGGCACCGGCGTCGGTTCCGGATTGGTCTTGTCCAACTGGCGCCTGAACACGTCCTTCTTGCACCATTGGTCGCCTATCCGCACATAGGTGGATGGCAGTCCCTCAACGTAGGCGATTTCATCCACGAGGTACATGCCACGAACCATTTCGAACGATTTGACGCTTCCGCTGCGCCGATGGTCGGGATACTGCTCCTCCTTGTCAATCAGCCAGACGCCGCCGATTTTCTTGGCGCTTTTCAGGGAACCTCGTTGAGCGAGTTTTCTCACGCTGACGGGCTGCTTGTGGTGGAGGGCGGCGTATTCGTTGACCGTGATGTACTGGCTCATCTTTCCTCTGCCTTTCAATCCTTGATGGCCGGAATATCGGCCACATCATGCTCCTGCAGCCAAGCCACGCATTCCTCGGCCCGTTCGCGGCTCACATAGTCGTATACGTATCCGGAGCCACCCTCGTTGTACATATCGTTGTCGCGCTTCCAAAGCTTGCGAGCCTCGGCTTCGGTCAGCGGTTTCTCGTTTTGGTGGTTGTATCGGCTGATGACATCGATATGGCGTTTGATGTTGTTGTCGAGAATGCTTTGGGCTTTCACTGCGACGGCCTCACGTACCTTGCCTGCCAGTGCAATCGCCTCGTCGCGTTCGATGTGATAGTAGGTGGTGGTGGGGTGGCTTGCGGAAATTCGACGTTCCTTGTGCGCTTCGATCCAGTCGCGAATGACCTTGTGCATTTGCAACTCGTAATCATCATGTCCCAGCCCCAGTGGTTCGCCAGCCTGGAATGCGTCAAGCTGCCAGCATTCCACGCTTAGTTCTTCGGCCAGCGATTCCCCGTGGTCCAAGCTCAGGATAATCACGTATTCCGGATCCCAGTCGAATGCCTCGCCTGTGCAGATGGAGTCGGCGCGCCTGATCCCATAGCTGAACGGCATTCGCTGGTCATACCACGCGACCAGGTCACCCACGTTGAGGTCGGGCAGGTTGACCGGGTATTCCTTCTGCAGATTGAGGATATGTTCGCGGTGTTTGCGTTCCTCGTTTGTTTTCCGCTTCCGTTCTCGACGTACGAGTTCGGCTACCAAGGCGTCCTTGTTGGCGCGAATCTCTTCTTCGGCACCTGGCTTGCCTTTGTATTTCCATGCTTGGAGTCCTATACGGCCGTCGCAGGCTTTGTACAGTTCGATCCGGTATTCCCTGATCATCTCGTCGAGGGTTTTCATGATGGCTTCCTTTCGCTAATATACCTATATTATATCTTTTGCGATACATTAGCGAATCAGTGTGTCAACCCAACAAAACCCGAGACACAGCATCCTCACCAGACAACCCGGAATCCAACAACCCAGCCAAACGAGAAGCGACACGATCAGCCTCAACACCAATAAACATGCCGCCCATCCAATCGGACATCAGCCTCCGAACATGCTCGCAGTCGGCGGAATGCACGTGACACGCAGCCCCCTTGCCCTCGTCCACCACCTCGGCCTCAAGCGGCATATCCCCGGCCTCGTTCTGCTTGACCGGTCGAATCGGAGCATCGGTGCGAGGATAATACTTGATCCCATGCCTGAACGGTTCGGCCTTCAAATTCGGAGCCGCCTCCAAGACATTCGACAACGCCTGCTTGAACCTGCGCCGGAAGTCCTTCAACGGCAGGCCGGTACCCTCGAACTGGTCATACAGCTGACGCCATGAAACGTAGGCGACGTGGTCGAGCCGGTATGTGCGGTATGTCAACCATATATAGACGTCCAGCGCCCTTGCTGATTTTCCCAGACGCGAGATGATATCCATGCTGAGCGGGACGCTCGGCTTCGCCAGTTCGGCCCACATCTCGTCGGTGAACTGGATTGACGCGATGATGTCCTGTTCCAGCCTGAACTGTGTACGGCCTTTTCTGGCGACGGTGAACGGCGTGCATTCGCCCTTGTTCTCGCGATTCTCGTCGGTGTTCATGATGGAGATCGATGTTCGCGCCAAGTTCATCAGCATGTCCTCCGTCTCCTTCTGACAGCCGGAATGGTTCGAGATTCCGGTGTTGTCGCAGAATTCCTGGAAGCTGCCACGAAAGACAACAGTGTGGGTGTCCTGATCCACGTCGGGATTGTTCTTCATGCGAATCATGGACTGCACGTAGAGGAAGATTAGTCGCGGGGTTTTCCCGTAGACCCATTCTTCGGGTCGGCTGGGGGTTATGCGCACGGTTTCTCGCCCGTTTGTTCTCTCTATGTAGGATGCGCTTGGTTTTGACACGGGGAAGAGGGAGAGTTTCGCCATGAGAGGTGGTGCGCCCGTGTTCATTTTCGTTGTGGCGATGGCGTTATTATTGGTCATGTGGTCGCTCCGTTTCAGCGATTGCCAGATACCCGGCCGGTACGAACGGTGCGGGTATCTTTTTTCTTTTCGTCGTTATTTTATCGCGTTTTTCTTAGAATTCTGACACCTTTCTTAGAATTCTGACACCTTTCTTAGAATTCTGACACCAAATTTAGAATTTGGACACCATTTTTAGAATTCTGACACCTTTCTTAGAATTCTGACACCATCTCTGCGAATGCCATCGGACCATACCCCGATTGCCTGCGATCAGAGCGGTCACAGCCTTAGAATTTTGACACCCTCGCTTAGAATTTTGACACCGACTCTTAGAATTTTGACACCCTCGCTTAGAATTTTGACACCGACAGGGCCTCTCAGCCCTTATGGCAGTAGGGCTAAGCGGCACCCTCAAGTGATATTACAAGTGATATTACAAGTGATATTACAAACTCTCTCTTATCTCTCTCCACTTCGACCCGCAATCTACCGGGATGCCGCTGACGCGGCAGATGCCACACGCTCTCCTGCACCTGTTTCGACCTCGGAACAGAAGAATCCAGTCGGTTCGCTTGCCAGCGAACCTCAGAGCAAACAAAAAGACTGAACCTCGGACGAACAAGATTGCCGTACTTGTTTTTTCCAGTATCGGTTAATTTCAATAAATCTTCGGTTAATAACAAAACTCGAAGATAGATTGAAAATCATGGCAAGCAGAAACAGCAGGAGCAGAACACAGACCCGTCCTATATCGAGTGGCGTCTGGTTTTCGCTGTTTCTTGTCTTTGGAATTATCCTCTGGTTCTTTTGGCGCCTGCCCTTGGTCCCGTTCCTTTGGCTTGGCACGCTCGCCGGAGGAATCACACAACAGTATCCGGTCAACGCTTCCGGAAGCCGCAAGGATCCCCCATCCGACAAACAGATGATGGTCTACCACCGTTGGAAGGACATGCTTGCCGGTCTCATGCCGAATGCGGATTGGCTGGAGATTCGACGTGTTTCCTGGTGGATGGGCTGGATGGCCGGCATGCTATTGGGATTGAACGGTGCCGTCTGGATTGCCCTGGTGGATGGCCTGTTCGGTTTCATGCTCGCCCAAGGCTGGTCGCATTACAGGAATCGGCGCGTTGACCGTAGGCATGTCTACAAGGGCGTCAGTATTCCGGCGTTCCTGACCAAATCGCCCGTCTGGGCGCGGCTTTTGTCCGTCTCCATGCCATTGCTGGTTTTCGCCGGGGTCCTGGTTTTCGTGTTGACGGGATACATGAGCTGGCTGAGCGCTGTGACGCTTCCGGGGTTCGTGTTCCTGCTACTCGTCTGGCTGTTGGGGCGCAAACCGCAGTCCCGATACTGGCGTGAGCTGGTCGAAGGGCAACAGCTGCTTGACGGCTGGCTTGCCGGGGACGATTTGCAGAAGGCATGGTCGGGAGCCTACCTGACGCAGGTCAACAAAATCGGTTCTTCGGATAATCCTCTGATCGTCTACCGGATTCGTCTGCAGGGATCGGACGGGAAGCCTCGCTCGAACGAAGGAGTTTTCAAGCTCGGCATGGAAGCGTTGCGGGCGCCGGCATTGGCGGACGGATACCGTTTCGTGTGTCTACTGTCCGCCAAGCAGAAGAAGAAAGGGGCGGAACAGTTCGACCCGTCCAGTGTCCGTCTGGCGCTTGGCATGGACGAATCCTGCATCCCCTCCATCGCGGAGAGAAAGGCCGGCGAAGGTCTTGCCTCTCTCGTCGCCGACATCGCCTATGCGCAAACCGCTTTCATCTGGCATAAACGCGCCCCGTTGACGTTGGCTCATGATGTGAGCGCCGACGACAGTAAAGCCGCCTGGCTGTTGGAGATCATCACCCCACCGCAGGGCGGGGATTCCATCGACCGCATCAGCTTCGACTGGCTGGAGGGAGAAGGATCTCCTGCCGAGACTCTGCGAATGCCGGTGTTCGCCGACCTGCAGGACAAGTTCCACCTGGTCGCATTCGACGATGCGAAACTATCCGACAAGGGCAACAAGTGGCGGCCGGACGGCATGACCCACAAGAAAGCCTTTGACGATTACATCACCATTTCCAAACGGTTCAAAAGCGACCAGTCCGCTTGGGTCAAATGCCTCCCGTCGAAACTCAATCCACCGGCACCCATCTACGACTATGAGAAAACCCAGGACTGCGACGGCTGGCAACTGCATTACCTGCCATTGGTACTCACCGCACCAGCCACGCCGGCCGACTACGAGCGTTGCGACCTTGGCCCATTGCAGCCGGAGGCACGGTTCATCGGACTCGTGGACGAAGGCTCCGACATGGCCGGACTGATCTGGTCCACCGGAAGCGCGCCCGTACGCATCGACCAGCTGACCGGCAACACCCCCCTGCACCGCAAATATGCGGAAGCGCTGATATTCAAAACCCTCATCGACGTGCTTCCCGCAAAAGCGTCCGTGAACATCACGGCCTGCACTCCGCAAAGCAAAGACAAGCCGATTTGGAGCATCCAATTCCAATTAGGCAACGGCGCGACCGTGGAAGACGCCCGCAAACAGTCCGCCAGAATCCAATCGTCGGTCGGGGCGAAACATATTTACTGGGAATGGCGGTCAGCCGACAGCGCGACCGTATGGCTGTGCGACGACCCGTGCCTGGATGTCAGGGACATCAGCCACTGGAATCGCAGATCAAAGCAAAAGCATCTCATCGAACTCGCCTTAAGCGACTCGTGGGGCGTGGCCGGAGTCAGCGATCCCAGCGGGCGCACCCCCGATGTGGTCAGCCTCGGCGCGTTGCCCAGCAACCATGACGTGTTGTTGGCACGATTCCAGATTCCGGCCGGGTTGGACGTGGACAAGCCCTCACGGAACATCGGCAAATTCCTGACCAGCGCAGACTACGCCTACGGGCGTATCCTCCCGCGCGGTGAGGAACACGGTTCGAACCTGTACGACATGGTGCTGGCGAAACGCAGCCCGTTCCCCACCATGGTCAACGCGGACTGGGATTTCGCCCGCCAGTCGAAACCACGCATGTTCCCGTTGGGCGTGGACGATATGGGCAAACCGGTCTACTGGAGCATGAAGGACACGTTCCATCTGCTCATCAGCGGAAAATCCGGAACCGGTAAATCCTCCATCGCGCAGATCGTGGTCGCCGAAGCGCTGCTCAAAGGTCATGACATCATCCTCATCGACCCATCCAAGGGTTGCATCGACTTCACTCAATGGGCGAAACCGTTGGCGTTGGCGTTCGTCGGCTTGGGGCAGATGCGTGAGACCGAAGCCGTCATCGCCTGGCTGCGCGACGAGATGGCACAACGGGTGAAACTGTTCAGCCGGTATGGTGTCGGCAGCATCTACGATCTCGACAAAAGCCAGCTCAATGAGGAAGAGCTTGCCCACACGAAACCCATCGACATCGTGTTCGACGAATTCAACAGCTACCTGCAAGAGGCCGGCAAGACCACGCAGAACCCGAACAGGGACATCCAGCTGGCCAACGACAATGCGGCCGTCAGCGCGACGAACAATTCGATACGACGCACCATGAGCGCTCTCGGCAAAATCGTCGTGCAGGGGCGTACCGCAGGCATCAGCGTCATCCTCGGCGCCCAGCGTCTGACCATGGACGACATGAAGCCGTACAACGCGAACGCGTTCTTCCGTTCGCTCGGCCGAATCCTCCTGGGCATGGACTCCACGGCGGGCATCATCAGCGCGCAGAACCTCAGAGAGGCGAACCGGCTCCAACAGTCGTTGAAGGGCGAAGGCGGGAAAATCCCGCAGGGCCGTGGAATCTTCGAAACCGCGCAAGGCGAACTGCTGGCCGTCCAAACATGGTGGTCGGGAGGCCAAGAAAAGTTGGCGGAACTGTTCGCCGACCGCACTCCCCCGCAACCCATCGACTATTCGCGGTTCATGCCATCCGAAGCGGAAACCTACGGCGAAGTGTCCGAAGACGAACTTTCCAAGCTGCTCAGCCAAGGAACGGATCCACAGACAGCCGGCGAGGAAATCAACGACATGGACGAACTCCACGACATGCTCCACCACCCAGACAACAACGATGCCGATTCCGAAGACGGGGACGACATCGAAGAAGTCGACTGGTAGCCAAACACAAAAGGGGAAACAACATGCTCATCAACCTGGGAACAGACGTTCACGGGAAAAACCTTGGATGGGACACGTCCACGGGAACGCCACTCACCATCACCGGGCCCGACGGAAGCGGGAAAACCATGCTGCTTGACAGCATCATCCGACAGGCAGATTCGGACGGCACGCTCGTAACCTTCACCGACCAGTGGGATAGCATCCCACCCTCCCCCACCATCATGTGCGGACGCTACCGGCAACCCTATGAGCTACTGGAAATAGTGCAACGGGTCAGCATGGAACAGCGACGGCGCATCAAGGGCGAACCCGAGCCGGTCAAGCCGATACTGCTCGCCTTCGATGACTATGACGTACACAACGGCTACCTGGACATGAATCTGCTGAACGTCAACAGTCAAATCTCCGACGAGCTCAGCCGAATCATCGAAATGGCACCCGGAACGAACGTCAACGTGGTCATGGTCCGCAGCAGCATTCACCCATCCACAGTGGGTCAAAAGCTCTACGACCGGCTTATCGCCGGCAACCATGTGCTATTTCATCCGGCCGGACAGCTCGACCCGCACACGCAACCTCTTTTCCACGTCGAAAACACCCGTGAAGCCGAAACCCTCACCTATCTCAACCGGCATTTGGACTTCAAACAGGCCCGCAATTGCCTGTACGAAACATCAGACAGGCCACTCCGGGCTTTCCATACCCCCATCTACAAGAGAAAGGAAAACTGATGGCCGACCGTCGAAAGAAAATCCCTCTCGAAAAATTCTTCCCCAATGGTTTTGATAAAACCAATCCGGACGACATGATCAAACTCACCGTCCTCATCCAAGAGAAAGCCGCAAAGAACCCTGAGTTTGAAGGCTACAGCGTATTCAGCGTCGATTCCGACAACCGGTACGCGATCATCGCGCCGATGGATATGGATTCCGATGATATCAACAACGGAATCAAAGCCGTCAGACTCAGCAACAGCGAATGCGCGGACACGGCTTCCCAGAAGAAGACGGTGCAGAACCTGGAAAGCCAACCCCAGTACGAAGGCTATTCCGTCGTCGATTTCGTTCGAATCAGTTCCAGCGAATTCCTTGTGTTGCTCCAGCAGTTGGACGAGAAGGCCGCAGCCACCCGGCGTATATTCGCGAACGTTCTCAAGGTCAAGCCTTGGGAAATTCGTATCTCACGTACTCCTGAGAACGGTTGGAAAATCCGCATCAAGGAGAACACCGTCACCTATCAGGCCTCCGTATACGACAAGCGAATGCAGGAAGCCGTCGAAGTGGTCGGCAAAAAAGGCTGGTTCTTCAAGGCCGACCCCGAAAAAGGCGTCATCATGGTGTACCCCGGCACTCCCCCGACTTTTCCTGCGATGATAACCTGCCCGAAACAGCTGATCGGTAAAAACGACCTACGTCACGCCTATCTGGGCATGAAGCTGCCCGAACGAGGCCGCGAGACCGGCGACTGGCTGTCACTCGACTGGAAATCCGGCCCGGGAATCATGGTCGCCGCCGCAGCCAACAGCGGGAAAAGCGTTGTCATCAACACGCTCATCGCCGCCGCGCTGGAAGCCGGATTCCAGCTTGCCATCTGCGATGACGAGGACAAGAGCGTCGATTTTCGATGGTGCCGCCCATGGGTCATCACCCACGGCTGGGGTTGTGACAGTCCCGAATCGGCTGCCGCGACGTTGATTCATGTGCTTGAGATCTGCTCCTACCGGTCGAAACTCATCAAACAGTATGGGGTCGAGAACTGGTGGGGGCTTCCCAAGGAAGAACAGGAAAAGAACCCCCTGCTTTTGCTTGTGTGCGATGAGGTCGCCCAATGGGCTGGGAGCGTCACCATTCCAAAGGTCAGCAAGGACAATCCGATGCGCATCCGAGCCGAGTATGAGGCAAGCATCCATGCGGCGAACATCACGTACGCGATGAAGATCACGCAAAAAGCCCGGTTCTCCGGTGTCTGCTTCCTGTTCTGCGGACAATCGACCCGCCTGCAGGACGGTTTCGACCCCGGTATGCGAGTCAATCTGACCACGGTCATCTCCCCCACCCTGCAACCCTCCACCGCTGTCGAAGAGCTGCTGGGAGGAGCGAAGGACTTCCCCGAGATACCGGAAAACATCATGCAACCGGGAATCTCCAGAGGAGCCGGCCTTATCAGGCTTCCCGGCATGAAACCCGTCATCTACAAGGGCTTCTACGAGGAGAACCAGAAGCAAAGAAAATCATACAGCGACCTGCTGCGCGAACGTCTGACCGCAATCCGACCGCCGGAAGGCGACATGAACTCGGGCCACTGGTCATGGGATGAAATCGTAAACGCCCTGCCGACCGCCGCAGAAAAACCCGATGACGGCATGATTGACCCCGGCGGGGACGAGGACGACGGGTTCCCCACAGACGGTTTCGGCGAGGACGGGCGTGATGTCGCAGACCGTGACAAGCCGTTGAAGGGTGCCGCCGCTGCGGCGCATGCGAGCAAACTGTATGCGGCTGGCGTTGATGTGCCGCACATGAGCGCCATCGATGCCGCCATGAATATCGGGCGCCTATCTGCCGAAAAAGGTCTATGACATAGGATGTGTTGATGTTGGCGAAGGATGATGATTGGCTGACGGCGGGGAATCAGTTGGATGATTCCCTGTTGATGGATGATTTGTGGGATGATGACGCAGATCCACAGAATGACAAAAGCGCAGCGTCACATTCCACTGGTTCCGCATTCCCACAGGACAATGCAGAAACGCTTCCACAGAAAGCCGGGGGTACAGGAAGTAGTTCCAATGTACCCACAGTTCCGCAATCCAACAGGGGGTCCATTCCCGGTGAAAATGCAAACACGTTTCCACAGTATTTTGATGACTCATTTCCACAGTCTGACGAAAGCACAACCCATCAATCCGACAGCAACCCATTTCAACAGGAAGACGTAGACCCGTTCCAACAGGATGACGTAGACCCGTTCCAACAGGATGACAGGCAATTGCCTACACAGGAGAAAGAGGAATCGTTTTCACGTTCCAATGATTCCACTGTTTCACGTTCCAACAGCGCAACACTTTCACAGGAAGACGCGGAAACAATTCCTCATTCCACTGACCACACAGTTCCACAGTCCAACAAAACGACAGATTCGCAGGACAGCAAAGGCACAGCTTCACGTCCCATCAGGACGACAGTCCCCCAGAACACTGTCGAGCCAGTTCAACAGGACACTGCGGATACGACTCCACAGGAGAATGCGGAAAACCCCGATCAGATAGACCTACTCGCCAACGGCTACGACCCGTTCAAGGAATTCGCCGACTCAGCAGAAGACTGTAACGACAAGAAATCAGAAGAACAGTCTACTGTTTCCGCATTTCCGCAGAACAATGAGGAAACACGGGAACAAGGAAAAGGCCCGGAGGAATACGACCCGTTCGAGCAATTCGACCTGCAATCGGACGATTCCAGCGAACCGCCAACGGAACAGAACGAACGTCGAGACGACAACATCATTCAAGACAGTTCCACAGATTCAAAGAAAAACGTTGATATGCAGGAACAGGGAGACATTGAAACTGTTTTCCCCTCCAATGTTCCTATGCAAAATCAATGGAACAGCGAAACAGAAGAACAGTATGACAGGTCGTCCTTCCAACAGGAAGACAGTTCCCCAGTAAGACAGGACACTGGCGAAACATACCCGAAGGACACGGACTCTGCGGATCCATTCGACCTTTGGGATGACCCATCCGAACCTCCGGAGGGGGAACCACAAACATCGTCCCCATCCGCCGGAAGCCTTGGCGCGGATGATTACCCAACGCAAACATTCCAGACGGGAGATGACTTCTGGAGCCAGACGGACGACGAATCGAACGGTCAGTGGAATACAGGCCAGCAAACGAATGGCATGCCCCCGCAACAATTCGACAATCCGCCATTCCCACAGGAAAATGTCTTCCCAGTTGAACAACAGTATGATTCCCCATTCCCACAGGAAAACACTGATACAGAAAATAGGGGAAATGGTGGAACGCTGATAAAGATTATCGCAGTCGCGGCCGCCATACTCATAGGCCTCGGAGCACTGATAGGCGGGGGAGCGTACACCTATCACGCATACACCACTCACGTCGCGGAACAGCAGGCCGAAGCCGACCGCAAACAGCGCCAACAATCCCTGGTGAAGGCACAGAACAAATGGGACAGGCGGAAACGGAAGGCCGATGACCTGGTCTCCACGATCAAAGCCAGTCCCGTCGCGGAAAACAGCGACGTGCAAAAAGCCATGGAAGCCCTCCAGAAAACAACCACAGGGAATCCGATGACTGAAAAAGACATCACATCGGCCCTGGAAAAACTGGACGGCGAATATGAGAAAACCAACAGAACCTACATGGATGCAATGCAGGCAAAAGCCAAGGAGACCAGAACGACACTCGACGGTCTGGTACAGCAGGCAAATGGTCTTGCTGACGCTCCTGACGGCAACGACAAGAAGCAGATGCAAAGCCTCGCATCCCAGTGGAAAAGCACGGAAATAACGTCTGGCAACCTGTCCGACGCTATTTCGGCTTCGACCGAGCTGAAGAACCTCATCTCCAAAGTGGATAAAGCCAAGAAGGATGCGGACGCGAAGAAGAAGGCCGAGGAAGAGGCCAAGGCAAAAGCGGAAGCGGAACGACAGGCTCAAGCCCAACAGGAGCAGCAGCAGGCGCAGCAGCCTCAGCAGAATCCATACGGGAACATGTACTACTGGGGCGGGGGATATGGTTCGACCGGTGGATCAACCGGCGGATCAACCGGCAACAGTGGGGGAGGGGTATCCCCGCCACCGCAGCAGGAGACGCCACCCAAGGGCAACAGTGGCGGCAACGTCGGCTGAAAAAACGGGAAAGCCGAGGCAATTGACCTCGGCTTTCCCGTTAATCCCATCGTTTTGCTGTGAGGGTGCCCCCCGCCTTTAGGCGTGGGGAGGAATCACGGCTTACCCTCACCATATTACGCGTAATGTGGTATTATGTGAGTCATGAGTCAGAAAGTCGTGTTGGAGCGTGTGACGTTGGACGGTGCCAAGCCGTTCATCGGTTATACCGAACGGCACGACCCCGAATCCGAAAGACTGTACGCGCGTTCAGGCAGTCAGGCGATGGACTGGCTGTGCAACGCTTGGCGATACCGGTTCAACCAATTGCGTTCCAACCGTTGCAAATACGGCAAGGACAAAACCCTCGTCCCCATCGGCGGCGAACCCGACACTCGCAGCGTCAGCCAGTCACGAAGCGAATGTTCTTGGCTGGCGGCGGTGCCATCCCTCATATTGGAATCCCCAACACGAATCGAACGGGTCGAATGGTTCACCGCCGTGCAACGACGCAAGACCCTGCTAAGCAAACGGTTGAAGCCGGGACGAATGCCCCGATTCAAATCGTACAAGCGCGACGGGCAGCGTTTCGTCTGCTGGCACAACGGGGGACGCAACGCCGTATACCGTCAGGTCAACCGCAACCACGGCATCATAACCATCACCGGACAGAACCCCAAAGGCATGTCATTGCCGGGCGAACCGTTACGCTACCGCATCCTCCTGCACGTGCGCGTCAGCCAGCCGATACGCGAATACACGGCAATCCAAGTGGATTGGACGAACCGCACCGTCGTATTCAACAACACCCCAACGCCCGTCAAGCATGAGCCGACCGGCAGGGCGGTCGGCATCGACCGTGGATGCGTGCACGCCGCCGCCGACTCCGACGGACGGTTCATGGACCTGCCGAAAGACAGGTTGAAGGCCATCGACCGTGAAATCAGGAAACGGCAGAAGGCCCAAGCCCGCAGGGCCGGGAACGCGGGATACTCCAGCGAACGGGAGTACGCGAAGAGCGGCAAGACCAGCCGCGCGTATCGGAGAACACGGCTGGAAATCAGAAGACTGCACGCGAAATCCAAGCGCATACTGGACGACGTGTACCAGAAGTACACGACCCGGCTCGTACGCGAAAACGACCTGATTGTGTTGGAGAACCTACGGTTGGCGAACATGAGCCGCCGCAACAAGCCTGTTCCCGACCCGTTGCATGAGGGCGGATACCTGCCCAACGGGCAGGCCGCGAAACACGGACTCAACCGGAGCCTGAGACGGGCGAGCATGGGACGACTCGCGTCCATGCTCGCCTACAAGACCAAACTCGCCGAAGGCGTGGGCATGATACTCGTCAACCCCGCCTACACGAGCCAGACATGCAGCCGATGCGGGCATGTGGACAAGAAGAACCGCGAGAGCCAAGCGGTCTTCGTCTGCAAGAAATGCTCGTACACGGCGAACGCCGACGTGAACGCCGCCCGGAACATCCTCGAACGGGGATTGGACACGCTCGCCGTCACGTCGGAAAACCTGTGGGGCGCGGACGGCACCCCGGTCGAACAGGGACATAAGACCAACGGAAACGCTGCACGCGAATCCGTGGCAGCCTCTTAGAGACCAGAACCTCTCCCATCGTCAAGGGTGGGAGGAATCCCCCGGCTTCAGCCGAGGGGAGGACGTCAAACATCAGAACATGTCGGGATAATCCTCATCGTCCACGTCATCATCTTCAACCTCGACAGGAGCCGGCTTACGACGGCCCCGCGAAGAGGTCTTCTTCGGACGATGGCGCGGAGCTTCCTCCTCGTCCTCGTCCTCGTCCACGTCATCATCTTCAACCTCGACAGGCTTCGGACGATGACGGGAAACGGCAGCCTTGCGACGTGGCTTGACCGCGATTTCACCGGTATCCTCGTCCACCTCATCATCGGAATCAGCCTCATCGAAGTCAGTATCCGCAAGAAGGGCCACCTCATCATCGGAATCAGCCTCATCGAAGTCAGTATCCGCAAGAAGGGCCGCCTCATCATCGGCCTTGGAAGGCTTTGCGTTCACATGCTTGTCTCGCCAAGCGATAAGAGCCTCGATATCCTCATCGGTGAAGTCCTCATCGTATTCGAAGCTTCCATCTCGCACGCCTCCGCCAACAATCGTGAGATTATCCAAACGATAGCTGACACCGCTACCGGTCTGAGTCTTCCACGCACGTGCCGTAACCGAAGCCTGCACGTTCTGACCGGGATACACCAGCTTATCCCATAAGACCTTGACTTCCTTGGCCTTGGCATCACGCTCCTGAGCCTCCTCAAGATTGCGCGTCGCCTCCAGAACGAGCGTCTTCGCCTCCTCCCGAGCGTCTTCATCAGCCGTAGCGTAAGCGGCTCGGGCATCATTAAGATTGGCTTGAGCGGCCTGAATGTCCTCCTTTGTCCCGAGAATCGGTTCGGGGAGCTCACGCAGGATCCCTTCATCGTCGATGTAGCGGATTCCGGGACGACCAGCCTTGGAGCTACGACTGAAGTTCACATAAAAATGGTTGGCTCGATTCGGATATTTATCGGTCATGAGGACGGTTTTATCACCGTCAAGGATTTCATCCTCGTCGGCATCCTTGAGACCGTCATTGGAAACGATACGATCCTTCTTGCCCCATTTCTTCAAGGCGATGGCGTTGGCTTCCGCATTCTTGCTCAGCTTCTGAAGGATTCGGACGGTTCGCATGTGATCGGGGTCATCCTTGTCGAGAAGCACAGGGAACCCGTATGCAGGCGTGCTTTCGTTTTTCTTCTTATCGTCCTTCTTGGCGGACTTGTCATCGTCCTTGTTTCCCTTGAATGCGACCGCCTCGTAGAGCTTGGGCCATCCCATCTGGATGACTCCGGTTTTCGCGTGAGTTAGCAGTTCTGTTGCCATGATGGTTCCTCCTTGACGATTTGACGATCGCTCCACAGTGCATTGAGGATGGGAGTTTTCGTCTTCTCTTCTTTTTTTCTATGTGGACATATTCAAATATACGCAGTTATCTGAACATGTATATTATTCGGCGTGTTGCCTTTATTTCCAAGGCGTTTCTCCTTGTTAGAGAATGCTGAAAAACGCAGTTTTCTGCATGTTGTACAATGGGAGCGTGAACACAACCAGAAGACTGGACGACACCAGTCCGACCACTGCATCCAGGAGAGGCGAATGAACCAGCTATCAATCAGACGCCTGCGCCAGCTAGCAGGAAAAACCAAAAACGAGATAGCCGACCTGCTGGGCATGAGCGTCAACACGTACAGCAAGTACGAGGACAACCCCATGAGCCTGTCCTACGCCGCATACCATCAGCTCATCGAATATCTCGAAACAGCAATCCAAATCAGGAAAAAACTGGAAAAGGAGCAACCTATGAACACCCCCATCAAAGCGAAAGTCCGATTCGTCGCACCCGACGAAGACGACGAGGACCGTCTCAGCGACTACACAGTGCCGATCCCCGAAGGACTGACCGAGGAATTCCACCCCTCGCAACCCGTCACACCGAAGCAGCTCCTCGACTGGGAAACCAAGAACAAGGAACCATACCCGGGTTATTCGGAGGAATTCTTCAACTGGGAGAACGCTTGGGAAGAGGTCAACCGCGCCCAGCAGAAAGCCGATGGCGGATATCTCCACCTCTCCGACCCGGTGCCCGTCAGCCCGGAGTTCGACGAGACGACCGGAGAACCCATCACCTACGACGAGCCTCACGTCGTCGTGGATCCGGAAAGCGGCAACACCAGCGTGTACGTCGACGAGGCTGACATGTCAGCCCAGGAAATCGCCGAATCCGATCCAGTGAACAACAAGTAGCCTCCCCACATACCGTTCCGGCATGCTCCGTCCATAGGCATGCCCGGAACTTGAATCCAAGAAGGAAAGACACCAATGGCCTACGCGAAAATCATCGACATCGACGACCCCGGCTACTTCCGGTTGAAATCAATCGACCAAAGCCAATTGAAACAATTCCTGAAAAACCCGGCCGACTGGGCATATCACCGTCTCAACGACGACCACAAGCCCACCGACGCCATGAAGTTCGGTACGGCGTTCCACGCTTACCTGCTCGGCACCAGCGACGTTGTCAGCCTGCCTGAGGGAGAGAGCTTCAGGAGCAAAGACAACCAGAAGTGGCGAGCAGACCAGCTGGAAGCAGGAAACATCATCGTCTCCTACAATGACATGCAACTGCTCAAACGCATGAAAGAAGGCATCGAACAGACCAGTCTCATGCCCGAATACCCCGATTACATGGAAATCATCGAACAGGGGACCAAGGAACAGTGCATCGAATGGAAGGACCGTCAAACCGGTCTGATGCTCAAGGCGAAGCCTGATCTGATTCCTGCCGGCACCGATTACCTGGTCGATTTGAAAACCGCCCAGAAGGCCGACGCGGAATCATTCGCCAAGGAAGTCATCAACTACGGTTATCACATTCAGACCGTTTTCTACCGTGCCGCGGTAGCCGCATGCAAGCCGGACGCCTTCGACCGTGGATCCAAGGCTCCCAGCACCATGCAATTCTGGGTATTCGAAAAAACCGATGCCTGCGACTGGCAGCCTTTCAGCATCAGCGATGACAATCCGATCACGAATCTTGCCGCGACCAGCATCCGCCAAGCACTCTTGGGCATCGCCTTGATGGTCAAGAAAGCCAAGGAGGAAGGCTACGCAGAGAACACTCCAGACCCCGTGGACGCCGCCGCGAAGTATGCGCTCCGACATGGTTTCAACAAGAAGGTCAAGGAGGTTTCGTTCCAGAACTGGCAGCTGCTGACTGCGGAAAACATGCTCTGCGATCTCGCCAGCTGATTGCTCTGAAGCATGACAGGAGAGGACCATCCAGCACGATGATCCTCTCTTCTTTTTATCATTTGCTCGTTATACTGAATATGTCCACATACAGTAAAGACGACAGAACCAACGCCAATGCCATCAGCACCTCGAACACGCCGGACAACATCCAGCAATCCAAGAAAACCAGCCAACTACAAACGCGAAGGCTACACCCACGAGTTCACCATCCCAATCGAATGGTGGAGTACGACCGACACCATACAGACGGAACGCATGCGAGCCAGACGAAGGGCATGGGTGAGGGACTACGCGAAAAACGAATGGCGCAACCTCAAGAAAACAGGAAAAGCCTGGAAAGTGGAACGGTTCATCGCCCTTATAGGCGTAGGCTGTCCAAGCCAGAAAAACATTTTCCCGGCGAGAGCGGCCGAAACCATCAAACCCATCATCGACGGTGGCAGTGATGCCCGACTCTGGGACGACGATGACAGCCAGCACCGGCACAGCACCGTATACATCCAACTGCCAACACCGGCACCAGCCAACCATTACAGGCTGAGCGTGCTCATCATCCCGGTGCCGGAATCAATGCCGAAATACCAGATCACCTCACGTCTCGCATCGAACATCGACCAGCATTGGCGAAATAATCCCAATCCGCCGGCATGGCACGACGGATACTCGGTGTCATTCACGATTCCCGACAAACAGTGGATAACCAGCAACTATACGGATAGTGACCTCATCGCCAGACAGAACGGCGAACGGAAATCAGCCACATGGGGGAGGGGAGGCAGCTTCGGCATTCGGGAACGAGTACGCGCACAACTCATCGAACTGGCCTTCCAACAGTGGAAAAGACAAGCCTACCGTCCGTATGAAAGATTCGCCATCATCGCCGGAATCGCATACCCGTACGGGGTGAAAACCGCCGACCCTGACAATGCGGCGGAAACGGTGAACACCATACTGCATTCGGGAACCCGCATCGGAGCCTGGCCGGATGTGAACAGCCAGCATTGCAGGGGAGTGGCTTTCGTACGTCTGCCGAATCTCATGACGGGAAACCATATGGTCAGACTTTTTGTTTTCCCGGTGCCCGAGAATTTTCAGATGGCGCAGAGCATAGCCGAAAGCTCCATCGACGCTTGGGGCGAACATGATCGGAGGATGCGTTGAACCTGAGACAAGTGCTAGTCCAGACCGTGATAGGACTCATCGCTATCCTCATAGCCGTCCTATATGCGATGTTCATCGTTCCGCAGGACTGGTTCATCGACTCCAGGGAATCAGTCGTCACCATATCGGTCATAATCTGCGCGACCGGATACATCATCACGGTCTGGGCCCGTTATATCCGTCATCTCACACGCCGGAGAATCGATCAACGAATCATCCGCGACGCCGAATCCGAGATAAAAACAGGTCTTTGGCAAAAACCGAAAATTCTTCGAAATGAACCGACCGCAACCATACGATTGGACAGGAAGCACATCCGACAATCTCAGAGAAAGAGCCGATAATGGTATGGACTCCAGCAACACAGCCGCGTGACCCCCTTGGCAGATTCCGTAAAACCAATCTCGTCCCCGGCGAATACACGTACACCACGCGCAGCGGCATCGTCAAGAAATACTATGTCAACGATATGAACCAGCTGGCAGACGGGTCCACCATCCTGCACATGAGCGCCCAAGGCAAGGTGTTCGGCAGTTTCAAGACCCAGAACCCCATCGAACGCATCCACATCATCGGCAACAGCGATATGGAACAGATGGCCGTCGCGGCGTCCGGGGAAACCACATTCGGCGTGATCAACCACAGCAAGGCCGCCCCACCGGATGTGTTCAGCCTCAACCGCGGACATGATTTCCAACCGGTCGGCTCCAACCTGCCGGACGGGGAAACATCCTTTGGGGGAGTAGCGGCTCAAATCACCGGCCGTCCGGACGGGAAAACCTATGACACGTTGAACGCCCAGAAAGCCGAACAAGCCAACCTCGCGGCGTTCGCAGACCCAAGCAACCGCGTCTATTCCGCTGACCCCGGCGACTTCGCCGAAGCTGCGGTCCAAGCCCGGCATTACTACGAGAAGGAGTTCGGGCTCAGCGAATCCCAAGCCCGGGAAATGCCGGTCTACGTGTATGCGGACAAGAACGGCAACGTCACCGTGAAACCCGCATACAAGCCTGAAAGTGTTCCCATGAGCGAACTGGGAATGCAGCCAGGCGACCCGGTGCCGGAAGGCTTCCATGTGAACGGGGACAATCTCGTCGCCATGGTGCCCCAGCGGAGCCCCAACACGCATGGAGGCAGCGGCAGCGTCCGTCTCCGTGGCCGTGACCTCACTCGCATGACCAGGGCCATGCAGAAGGATGGTCTCAAGAGCGTCGACTTCACCGTGAGCGGAGGCACCAAGGTCTCGGCAAAAAGCGGCAAACCGTTGCAGAACGCCTTGCATTTCCGCACCGACTACATGAACCCCCACAGCGGAGACGACATCACCGTATGGGGTTCCATCGAAGCGAAACAGTACGGGACGCAGCCGGTCAAGGCACGCAGGGAGTTCACCACCAACGAGGAATTCCAAGACTATACGCGCAAGGTGCAAGCAGTCCGTGAACGGGCGGCCGCACCATACGTGGATCCGCAATCCCCACAGGCGGCCGCGAAACTGCTGCGGGCCAAGTATGGGACGAATCGGTTCTACAGCAGCGACATCCAGATGCGCGACGGCAAAGAGGGAGTGGCCTTTGCCGTCAATACTCCCGGCGGACACGCCCGCATGCTGTCCAACGGGAACGGTGTCTGCATCGGCAAGGAGCCGGCCGACGCGGAGGGCTTCGCATCCATGTTCAATAACGGCAAGAGTCCGGCCAATCGTATCACCGCCGACAACGTGAAGGTCTTGTCGGATGGTAATTTCCGCGTCCGGAAGAATGGCCGTGAGTCGTTCTACACGCCATCCCTGTCCACTACCCGCGGGACTCGTAGCCGCAACGGAAAACTTTACGGCTACAACGAGGCCGGAGATTTCATGGAATTGCCGAATCGCTGACTCTAGGAAAATGCCGGGTGGTTTTTTACTCCCCGGCATTTTACCTGTTATACTGAATCTGTCCACATAGAAAAAAGTGAAGTCAGGAGACCCAAATCCACCATGCCCATCATCGAATTCGACACGAAGATGCGAGGCTACGATCCCCAACAAGTCAATGACGCCGTAACCAATTTCCAGGACACCATCAACAAGTATGCGCAAGCAAACACTGATCTGAAGAGAACCCTGGATACGGTCAACAACCAGTTCACCCAGGCAACCCAAGACATCGATCAGCTGCAAGCCGAAAACAAGAAGCTCTCCGAACGGATCGAAGAGCTCGAAAAGCAGAACGACGATCTGGAAGCAAAACTCAAGAACAAGTACACGAGCGTGGGCGACGATGTGAGGAAACTCCTCGAAGACACCCAGACCGTTTATCATGCTGCGGAAAAGAACGCAGCCGACATCAAGAACAAGGCGCTGCAGGAAGCTGAAAACATTCGCAAGCAGAGCCAGTCCGCCGCGGAGAAAGCGATAGTGGACGCGCGGCAGGTCGCCGAAAAGAACGTGAAGGAATCCCAAGCGAAGTCGAAGCAGATCATCGAATCCGCGCAGCAGTCCGCCGCACAGTTGCGTAAGGAAGCCGACTCGTATGCCACTGGACGGCAAAACATCGCGGAGCAGGCCGATGCAAGGGTTCGTGCGATTCTCGGCCGTCTTGAGGAGGCAAGCAAAGTGCTTGACAACGCCTACCAGTCCGGACGCAAGCCTAACGCCACTACAGTCCAGTCAGCTCCGAAGGATGCGCCAACACCGGTCATCGCCGGCCAGGCCACTAATCCGAACGAGGCAGATCTTGAAGACGATAGGACCATCGCCTTCGCTCAAATCCGCGCGAAGAACACCGCATCAGCACCCGCGACCCCTGTTGACGCCCAATAAGACCATTCCCGGAACGTGAGAATCTTGATCCTCCAATACGTAATGGTTATGACCGGAGGATATGCCAGTTCATGGCTTATCCTCCATGTCGGCATGCTGTTCGGGCAAGGCGCGAAGAACGCCGCTTCTCTGGACCGAATCAAGGAAGCCCGCTGTTGGGACATCGCATATTATCTGTGCGTCATCCTGACGTTCCTGTGCGTCATTGCCGGATCATTGGGTCTCATGCTCCTGACCAAGGAGCTGATCATTGACTGAAAAAACATCCCTCAAGCAGTCCCGTAATCCTTTCCTGACCGTCGGACGCTATGTTCGGCAGGTAATCGATGAAACCCGTAAGACGGTGACTCCAACCGCCCGCGAATGGTTGGCCTGGAGTATTGCCGCATTCGTGTTCGTCATCCTGCTCATGATATTGGTCACGGGCATGGATTTCGGGCTCGGCAAACTCACTCTCATGGTGTTCGGGTGACGGTAACACATCCCGTGACCCTTGCCATGCTGCTATGGATGGGTATCGCCCTGCTCACGTTTCTTCTCATGAGCGTATGGACGGATAATCCACAGCATCGCAGCACCTATCGTCATTGGGCTGTCGCATACCTGACAGCCCTGATCGTCTTCATCGCCGTCTTCTATTCCGAAGGAACCCTATGGCCGTTCTCATCATCGTTTTGAAAACCATCGTCGCCGTCCTGAGCGTCCTGCTATCCCTGCTGATTCTTCTGCACAAAGGCAAGGGCGGGGGATTGTCCGACATGTTCGGCGGCGGCTTGACCGCAAACGCGGGCACATCCGGGGTCGCGGAGAAGAACCTCAACCGTTGGACGGTCGGCATCGCGATCCTATGGGTTTTGCTGATCGTCTCGATCAGCCTCATCGCAAAAACCATCTGACGAAACAGGAGACCTCATGCTAATTGCCATCATCTGCCTCTTTACGGGCTTCACCCTTGGCTTCTTCAGCGCAGCCCTATGTCAAGCAGCATCGCACTCAGATTCCGACAGAAGGAACAACCAATGAAAAACAACTGGTTCTGCCCCAACTGCGGGCAACCGATGGAAGCACAACGCCACGTAGACAACTCCACCGGCCGAATCACATGGACAATCGGCTGCCTCAACCCGAAACACTTCCACACACACGGCTACATGAACGCCGCCATCGCCGAAATCCAACTCGGGAAACTCCTACGCCAGTGAAATACGTCAGCATCTTCAGCGGTATAGAAGCCGCCACGGTCGCATGGCAGCCATTGGGGTGGGAACCGCTGGCCTTCAGCGAAATCGACCCATTCCCGTCAACCGTATTGCAGCATCATTACCCGGATATCCCGAATCTCGGGGATATTACGAAAATCGACTGGAACCCATATAAAGGGCAAGCCGATCTGGTTGTAGGCGGTTCACCGTGTTTCCCCGCAGGCACCCTCATATTGACTTCGGAGCACTTGAAACCCATCGAGGAAATCAAAGTCGGAGACATGGTGCTCACCCATCGGAACCGATGGCGTCGCGTCACGGCCACCGGTTCCAAAATCGCTGACACGATCGTTCTAAGGGGAAACGGTGTCTCCTCTTTGGAATGCACCCCGAACCATCCTTTCTATGCGAGAACCAGAGTGCATCGTGAAAGCGGATATGGCTATGAATATAAGCAGGAGTGGATTCCCGCGACTGACATGGTTGGCCGACAATGGCTGAATATGAACGCCGCTACAGAACCACTGCCCGTCCCCGCGCTTCCTGATGGAGTATCGTTGACGGAGCCGTTCCTTCGATTAATCGGTACTTGGCTTAGTTTGGGACAATCAAGTTCCTTGCCTGCCTTCCGGTTTGATAGTCAAAGCATCAATCGTTGGGTGATGAAGCAATTCGGAGGAAAAGAGAAACATATCCCCTCATGGGTATATGGACTGTCCGAAAACCTGCGAATCTCCCTATTGGAAGGTTACTTCCAACGAATGGATTCAGTCCGTTACGCTCAACCATGCTCAGGAATGCAACTCCTTGTTGGAATGAAAATTCTCGCCGCAGGAGCAGGCTACCGTTCAAGCATTCTCTATGAAGAGAATCCATCGATTCACAGCACGGGAACCTACCGGATAAAGTTCAACACTTCCCCTATTGATTCAGACGACTTCGATGATGACGGATATTGGGGTCGTGTGAATGAGAAAACTGTCGGACGTTCCAATGTCCTCGTATACAACTTGGAGGTTGAAGATGACCACAGCTATGTGGCAGCCGGAATTGCCGTTCACAACTGCCAGTCCTTCAGCGTCGCAGGAAAGCGTGAAGGACTCGCGGGAGCTTCCGGACTCATGTTCGAGTACATTCGAGCGGTACGTGAACTCCGTCCACGTTGGTTTGTCTGGGAGAACGTCCCAGGAGCGTTCACAAGCGAGCGGGGGGAGGCTTATCGCCAGCTCCTGTCAGAGATGGATGCGCTCGGGTATGGTCTGGCATGGCGAGTATTGGATGCGCAGTTTTTCGGTGTGGCCCAAAGACGCGAACGTGTGTTCCTTGTTGGAAGTCTTGGAACCATGCGTTGCGCGGAAGTACTTTTTGAGCGCGAAAGCCTGTCGTGGGATCATCAGTCGAGCCGACAGAAGAGGCAAGCCCTTGCCGAAGAGGCTCAGGGATGCGTTGGAGAAGCAGATCATGATTCTGGCCGCTTGACTCCCGGTGAAACCCAGAGTCGGAGGGTTTATCCGACTTCCGGCGTGTATCCGACGTTGTCCACGAGAGAAAAGTCAGGGCAAAATCAGGAAAGCGTTTTCACCCAGTTCGGTGATGATATTGCCGGTACTCTCACCGCACGATACGATAGTTCCCCCTGCGTTGACCGTGGAGCAAACGTCGTCGTTGACGACCGGGATAAAGTATTCCTTTGCCAGACGGCGCAAACCGGCAGCAACGGGAAACTCGTCAAACAGGACGATGTGATGAACACGTTGGATCGGACGAACAGCACCGCAGTGGCCGCATTGGACTTCAAGGTAAAGCCAGTCGCGTTCCTGTATAACCAAGGTGCGAAGGCCCGGAGCCTAGGGATAAGTGAAATAAGCCCTACGTTAAAAACCGACCATAATCCGGTTGTAGCATTCGCTTCAAATCAGCGTGACGAAGTCCGTGAACTGGAAGTCTCAGGCGCATTGGCCGCGCAGCCTGGCATCAAACAGCAGACGTACATCTGCCGGGCCGATGGTCAGGCGAATGCGATGACCAGCGTGGATATGGCTCCCACCTTGACTTCTCATGCGAAGAAGGATCCGCCGCTCATCTATCCTGCTGAGGATTCAATCGGGGAAGATGCCTTGATTCAACGGGATATGAGCGCCACATTGTCCACTCACAACACCCAGACGCTGATAACAGGCGGCCGCGAGAAGAGAAGTCTCACCGTCCGTCGGCTGACCCCACGAGAATGCGAACGCTTGCAAGGATTTCCCGACGATTACACCGATATCCCATATCGGAACAAGGAACACGCTCCGGACGGTCCTCGTTACAAGGCGTTGGGCAACAGCATGGCCGTACCGGTCATGCGATGGATCGGAGAACGCATTCGGACGGTCGAAGAAGCCGCCGAAACAACCGGTTAGACAACAGAAACAGGTGGATCGTCGCAGAAGAGGGAGCGACGTTCCTCAAAAAAAAACAATACAGCGATAGGCCACGATCTTGTTCAGGATTTCCTTTTGTCCGGCGAAATCACCAGAAGCAAGAAGAATCATGGCCGTCGCTCGACTCCGCAAGGAAAATCAAGTGGACAACACCCTCCTAGGAGATCAAGATAGTGGCCTATCGGTGAATACATTTACACCGATAGGCCACTATCGTTCGTTCTCGTTCTTACTGCTATAAAAGAGTATGTCCAGTATGTAGTATGACTATAAGCACTGCCCGTCAGCCCTTATAGGAGAAGCGGTTTGAGCAGGTTCGTTACACCGATAGTCCACGGATTCGGCAGTGATATTCCACGGAAACGACACTGATAGGTCACTAAAACAGCAGCGATAGTCCACTATCATTGCAGGGATACTCCACGTTGCAAGACCATCGTCAAAGGCGATTGCACCGATAGTCCATCATTGGATGCACCGATAGGCCACTATCCGCGAAAAGTGCCGGATAGTGGCAGTATACAAGGCATGGAACCGTCGGATAAGCAACGCAGTAATACTGCGGAAGAAAGGTTTTTGCATCGATAGGCCATCAACAGAGACAAGAAAACAGCATCGATAGGCCATCAACGAATCGGCGGGATTACACCGATATGCCACTATCCGATGCAACGGGTTCTGCACCGATAGGCCACTACCTCAGAAAAAGATAGAACGTCAGCCCGTTCTCGAAGCCGAAAAGCTCCCATATACAACCAAACTGCACCGATAGGCCACTACGTGTGGGACGAAATCCACGAATCAACTTCAAAAAAAAATGGGAAACTGCACCGATAGGCCACGTGTCGATACAGCGATATGCCATCAGCTTGACTTCCTCCCCCGCCTGTGGAGGCGGGGGATTCCCTGTCTCACGGCAGGGTTGTCAAAACAAAAAAAGAGCCAGTGCAAAAAATAAGCGCTGGCTCAAAACTATCTTTCCGCTCTATGCACAGTGCGCCCCGTGCCTGCGCCGGCTGTGGATGGCCGTGCCCATGGCGAGCATTCCGGCCAGGAGCAGCGCGTACGCGATGGGCATGGGGTCGTCCAATCGGCCGCCGGTCAACGGGAGCGTCGTCAACGGGGTGACCGTGTTGCGAAAGACCGGGGCGTCCGTTTTCCCGTCGTAGGAGACGGTCGCGGCCAGCCGCCCGTCGTCGTCGGTGACGGTGACGTGCGCCCGGTGGACGGTCGCGTCCGCCTTGCAGTCGGGGCCGCACGTGTCCTTCTCCACGATCAGGTAGTCGCGCGATGCGGATTGTCCGCCGTCGAGATCCCCGGCCGTGAACCGGATCGGCTGGAACGTGATGCTCCCGTCCGCCTTGTTGGTCGCGGATTGGAGCAGGTTGCCGTCCGCGTCCTTCAGCTGGAACGTGTACCGGCCGGCCACCAGTTTGACATCCTGCGAGCCGGGGCCGATCAGCTTCTTCGACGCGTTCAACGTGACGGATATGCCGGCCGGCGTGTACGTGTTGCGGAACACGATCGCGGTGCCCGTCTTCCCGCCGGTCGCCGCGGTGGCCGTGATATGGCGTCGCAGGGTCGCGGGATCGTCCGTGACCGTGACCGTGACCGTCCACACGGACGTATCATACGTGACGCCGCCGCGCGTGCCCTTCGACTCCCTGACCTCGTACCGGTAGGTTCCGGGCAGGGTGAACGAATCCGGTTTCACGTTCAGGGTGACGGGCTTCGAATCCGTGAACGTGACGGTCTTCGGGAGCGCGTCGGCGGGCGCCTTGCCGACGGCGGTGATGTTCGCCGTGTAGGATTCGCCGTCCAGCCACTTGTTTCCGGGCCGGCCGGCCAGCGATTTGGACGCGGTGAGCGAGACGGGGGTTTCGGGGCCGAGCCTGCCCGCCAGCCCGTGGTCCTCGTTCGAATCCGAATACAGGACGCCGGCCATGTCCTTGACGGCCGGGAAATCCCTCAGGGCGACGACGCCGGCGGTCAGGCCGTTCGCGTCGGTTTCCGGATCCGTGTCGGAGTCGTTCGCCTCGCTGGCGTCCTTCGCGTCCTTCACGGTGACGGCGAGCTTCCGCCAGTCCGTATGGTCGGCGGGCGTGAACCTGAGCCGGTATCCGGCGCCGGCGGGGATGCCGGACAGCTTCCAGCTCCCGTCCCTGCCGGTCGTGGTGGCCAGATCGCCGCCGTTCAACGATCGGACGGTGCGCCCGTCCGCGTCGGTCAGGGTGACGTGGACCCCGGGCAGAAGCATGTCCGTCGTCTGGCGGATCCCGTCATGCGCGTAGTCGTACCATGCGATGCCGCTGGCCTCGCGTTCCACGGCCTGCGTGACCGCGTCCACCTTGTTGTCGCCGTCCGCCCACCGGTTCACGTACGCGCTGCCGGACTTGTTGCCCGCCGGCGTGAGCGTCATCGTGAAATCGTAGCGCGCGTTCGCGGGCAGGCTGGGCGCGGTGAACCCCCATGCGACCGGCCGCCCGTAGCCGGCCGGGATCGCGACCACGCCCGTAGCCGGATCGAAGACCGCCTTGTGCCAGGATTCGACCTGTCTGCGTGTGATCTTGGCGGCATCCATGGTCCGGTATCGCGTGTCCGTGGTGAACCAGAACGCCGTACCCGCCGGGCTCGCCCCGTTCGCCCCCGTGGCCTTCAGGCCGGTGAGCGTGTACGAGCCCTCGTATTTCGACGGGCTGCCCGGTCCCGTGTATGGCATGATGTCCACCGCATACGGATCCGGTTTCGCATCATTGCCGGGATTCGCCAGCATGTTCGAGAATCCCAACGGGGAGGCGATGTCGTTGAGCAGCGGGTTCGCCCGGGTCGCCAGGGCGCTGGCATGCGTGCGGCTCACCTTGATCGTCGCGGATGCGATGGTGCCCGCATCCTTGTCCGGTTTGGCCTTGTTGCGTTTGGACGTGACGGATGCGGTGACCGTGTACGAGTCGTTGTTCCTCGCATCATGATCCGGGTCCGCCGCGTCGCCGATCGTGGTGCTGAATCTCAGGTTCCGGGTGGAGCCGTCGGCCCTCACGCCGTTGACCGTCCATTTCAACGTGGTCGTGCCGTCCGCGTTCGCGGTGGCCAGTGGTTCCATCCGGGTGCCGCCGGATACGGTGCCCTGTTCCGGCGTGTGTTCCGTGTACGTGCCGTCGAGGTGGGAGCTGCCTGAAACGTACGCCAGTCCCTTGGGGAGGGTGACGGTCGCGTACAGGTCGGTCGTGTAGTCGCCTCCCGAACCGTTCCGGCCGGTGGTCGCGTTCAGGCCGACCCTCCAGTCGGCGGTGCGCTGCTCCTTGTCCAGATCGTAGATGCTTTTCGTCCCGCCGGATGCCGCGGTCTGCGAGATGGCGATGCCGATCCGCGGCTTCTCCCCGACGATGAGCAGGCTGTCGCCCCTGTTGTTGCTGCCGGTGCCGCCGCCCGCGTATCCGTTCTCATCGTAGACGGCCTTCTCGTAGTTCGACCCGTCGTAGTATAGGGACGGTCTGGTCCCGTCGCGGAACAGTCTGAGGAAATCCTGTCTGGCCGCCCAGTCCGTCCACGCCTTGTCGGATGCGGTCTCCGGATCCAATCCCGCCAGCTTCTCCACGTCGGAGCGTTTCCATGCGACGGTGACGCCGGTGATCTGGCCGACCGCGCCGAGAGGCGCGTCGTCCCGGACCTTCGCGTTGAAACGGGCGAAGTAGTCGAGCCGGGCCGTGTTGTACCCGCTGGCCGCCGCATCGTTGGACACGAACAGGGCGGCGACTATCGTCCCGTGTTTTTTCGCTTCGCCCATGCTGTTCCAGTAGTCGAGGTCGCCGATGCCGGCCCTGCGCTGCTCGTCGTCGGAGGCCCATGCGCTTCCGTCCTTCTTCGTCGCGTAGTAGATGGTCGGGGGAGGCGTGTCGCGACCGACATTGCCGGTCCAGAAGTGCCAGAAGGAGTGTTTCATGTGTTGGGGGGTGAATTGCATGACGGTCGGGTCGATCTTCGCCAATCCCATGACGCCGACGGGCAGGCCCGATACCGGCTGCTGGAAGGTGGGCTGCATGCCGATGTTCGCCACCTGCCCCTGCAGTCCGGAATCGGTCGAATCCATACAGTCGTGCGTCCAGTCCAGGCCGTCCATGCCGGACTGGCATGCTCCGGTGGAATCCCCGTCGCATGACGTGTAGTAGATTCTCTGGATGAAACCGCCCGGCGAGCGCACGACCCCGGTGGATGCGAGCCTGTCGTCATTGGTCGCGGTCTGGTTCGAATTGTCCGCCGCCGCGGGAAGCCGGTCGCCGGTCGGGCTGGCGGCGTTCAGGTTCGCGTCCGAAACGGCGAGGTTCAGGGTCTGGTCCCTGCCGCCGTAGTATTTGGCGACGCTCGTATCACCCTCATAGGTGGGCAGGATGATGTTGAACAGTTGGGTCGACAATGCGCCCACCTGCCAGGCGTTGCAGCCGCCGTCCATCCATATGCCCGAGCATCCCCTGTCGGAGACCGGTCCGTTCCAGTTGCGTTTGGCGAACTGGAGCGGATCGTCCATCCAGTCGTTGACGGTGACGTGAAGCGTGACCCCCGTCGTCCCCATGGTCTGGATGATGGTCCATGGCTGCTGGCTCTGCCGGATGTACGGCGTGCCGGGGTAATCCCAATCGTAGGCGTTCCGGGTGGAATACCGCATGGTTCTCTGCCCGGCGGAGGCGGGACCCCAGTTCCACAGCAAAGGCTGCCATTTCCGTTCCGCCGGATGCCGTTCCGCCGAACCCTCGTCGTTGAACACGTTGGACAGTTTCACGTCGAAGCTGATCGGCCCCTGGGGCATCTCCAAGCCTTTCAGCCCCTTGGACAGATCATGGTTGCGGGTCGTCAGGTTCATGGTGAAACCGTAGGCGAGGCCGCGCACCTTGCCCTTCTCATGGTTGACGGCCGTGCCGTCGGCGGAGAAGTCGAACCGGCCCTGCGAACGACGGGACAGGTTGTCCACGGACAGGTTCAACCCCATTTTCGCGCTGACGGTCACGTCGGCCGGCGTGTCCCGCGCGGTTCGGTGCCGTCGGTCGTTCGGCTGCGCCCATGCCTTGACGGTCGGATGGAATTTGTACCCGTTGGGCGCTCCCGCGACCTTGACGGCGAGGTTGATGCTACTGGTGCCGGGCACGGTCATCGGCGACGAGCTGGTGGGCTCCAGGAGACGGTAGCAGGTGAACACCTGGGTTTCCACCCCGTTTATCGTCTCGGTCGTGGTCTTCGGTTCGTAACCCTTCGTCGTGTCCGACCAGCCCATGCTGTCCGGGTCGAACGTGACCATGCTCTTCGGATACGGGAGTTCGAACCGGAAACCGACGCGCGCCCGCCGGTAGTAGGCCATCGTGTCGTCCGGCGTGATCGTGTAATCGTAGTTGTAGGTGACCGTGTCGAACGAACGGACGACCATGTTGCCCGGCCCGCTGTCGTCGCCGCGCGCATCGTCCGCGTCATACGGGGCGGTGCCCGTCACCATGCCCGTCAGCTTCAGTCTGCTTATGTACGCCGCGTCCGAATCCAGCATGTCATGGATGCTCACGTCCGGGGCCGTCGGATCGCCCGTGCCGCGCGGCCGGGTATCCGCCTGTGATTGCGGCGACGGGTCCGCCTGGACGGCCGCCTGTCCCGCCTGCGCCTGCTGTTGTGTTCCGTCCGCCTCGTCCGCATACGCGGGCGCCGCCAATCCCATGCATAATGTGGCCGTCGCGGCCAGCATGGCGGCGAGGTTGCGAAGTGCGTGTTTCATGGAAGCTCCTTACCGTTCCCTCCTCGATGAAAATGGGGGGGGGGGGGGCTCCGTGCTTTTTTTAAATAGGTACACCGGCCGATTCCGCTGACACCAGTGATGGAATCGGCCTCCTAAAACCGCATACTAGCCGATAGAACGTTGCCGAAGTCCGAAAACATTGAAAATCAAAACCGACTGCATTAAGCACTTATCTGCATCAGCGAATAAGGTGGGACGATTAGTGGCCTATCGCTGCCAATCGCCCCGCCCCTCGTCCAACGCACGCCGTTCCGCCTTGGGTGGGACGGACGTTGGCGACGGGTGCAGGATGATGCCGTCCCGGGTGGTTTCCACGTTCGCGGCGGGATACACGTCGTGGATCTTCTTCAATGCTTCACGGAACTTGGCTTTGAACACGCGGCGTTCCTTGATGCTGTCGCCGAAACGTCCGTGCAGCCAATCCCAATCCAATGTGAGGTCGTGACGCAGGTTGCGGAATGTTCCGGTCAGCCACACGTACACGTCGTAGGGGAGCACTGATTTGCCTGACAGCAGGTAGTTGGTGGCACGAGTGTCGAATGGTGCCGACTCCTGGGCGAGCCTGTCCCACACTTCATCGGTGAGAATAAACTTGGCGCCGCTGAAATCCTGATTATTGTTATCGTTCAGGAAGCTGACGGCCTTCACCATCTGCATGTTCACGGAGTCGAACCGATCCCGGTTGCCCGCAAACCCGGTTTTCTGCCTGATGCTGATATGACAGTACAGGAGACGGCGCAACTGTTCCTGCAAACGTTTCGATGACTGTCCTCCACGGGGTATGCCGAGCTCTTCGGACAACTGGTACATGCTGGGAATCGTGATGGTGCGCTGCGACGGGTCAACGGTCGGGGTTTTCCTCGTTCCCGCAGAGCGAATCTGCTTTGCCATCCACGCCATCAACAGTCGGGGATATTTCCCATAGGGGAAGTCCCTTGACCTGGTGAGACTATCGATACCGGCTTCGAGGATGTATTCGACGGTGCTGTTGTCTTTGCTGACGAAGTCGGTGCCTTCCGCCGGGGGGGTGGCGGGGAAAAGGGTGCTGGTGAGGATGCTGTGCCCGTACCAGATTTCCTTGCTGTCCGGCAAACGGTTTTCGATGTCTGAGATCGTGGCTACCCGGTCGAGCACGAGGTCGGTTGAATGGGTGGCTGGTTTCGTGTTGTCCGGACTGTTGTTGGTCATGGTTTTCTATGGTACCGGCATTCGGTGGAATACGAAAAAACGATGTTTGGTGGTGCTTGTCCGGGTTTTTTCTGATGCGACACGCCGTGTGTCAAACATGTTTTGTTGTTATTAACCGTTGATATTTCAATATTTTGGCTTGTTTATAGGGTTTCTCTTTTTGACAGCATCAAAATACTTGTTATACTGAATACGTCCACATAGAAATGAAAGAGGTTCAAGGATCCATCAAATCGGATCATTTCTTCAACTTCTCTCAAGACTGCAATCCGACAAAAGCGGATCATCCCGGAGCGAGACCGGGGCAGTCGCGAAGCATCCTGCGTAGGAAGCCAACCACTACACCACGCACGTGATGCGGACGCTTGAAAACCGAAGAGAGACACCAAAAAACTTGTCCAAGGCAACTCTAGCCCGCATGGGCGTGAGGACCAGACCTTGGATCATGCGCCACCCTTGCAAGGTGGCAGCAGTAAAGACATGGGTTGAACGGCTGAAGTTCACGCCGTTCAACCCATATCGCTGGGGCTGACAGGCTTTTGATAGCCTGCGGGAAACCATTTGCTACGTGCCGGAGGCCGGCAAGGACAACCGTCATCAACCTTGCCACAAGAATAAACGCCAACACCGTTTCTTCTTCCCGTTTCACCCTCACAGCGTGAAACCCGACTTTGATCCCATTGCCGATTAACAGGTCAAAGCCGGAAAACTTTGAATCGGACTGGTCGGACAGTCGGACGATGGATTCGCCTGACCAGTACATGAACATCGTCTACAAGCCGTGCGGGTTCGCCGAACGCACCCGTCCACGGATGACCTTCCCCACGCAAGTGGGGATAAACCCCTACGCACGTAACAGCAAGCAAAGGCTGACAGCAGGCCAGACCCGAGTTCGATTCTCGGCAGCTCCACGACCCTGATCCATCTCCCATGAGCTTGTGCAGACTCACGGTCTGCGGGGACAGATGAATCAGGCACGGTACGCATCGCACCGTGACGGGCAGAAGCGATGCACCGGTGGTGTGGTCCAGCGGCGACGGCAGCAGACTGTAAATCTGCGACAAGGAAACACCGGAGGTTCGAGTCCTCCCGCCACCACTATCCGCCTGGTTGCAAACAGGCGGATTAACAGGTAGCGGCGCCTTCAAGGCCGTGCTGTGGTTTTCGTTTGTACACAGTATCTAAACAACAAACGGATTTTATCCGCTGTCAGGCCAGTCTCATTAGACTGACAGCGAACGGTAAAAGCCGGAATAATACGCAGTCATGAGACGACGCGTTCCGGCCGGCTTCGTAGCTCAAACGGCGGAGCGTGCATGGTTGGTGGTTCGAATCCACCCGGAGCCACGCAGCTGATGGAGTGCATTCCATCAGCTTGCCGGAATGCTAGTACCGGCAGGTATGAAAGGCTGGATGGCCTGGTGAAAGACAACGCCCAACATGCGGTTTCGCGTAGTGGTATAGAGCCAACGATCGGCGGATAGGAATATCGCGTCGGCTACGACAGGTAAAGCTGGATGGAACAGGGGCTCGGAAACGTTGATTGGAAACCACAATCGGAGTTCGAATCTCCCAAGGAAGCAGTGGTGAGCGGTTCGACTTTCATACCGGTGTAACGGATTGTGGCGCAGTTTGGTAGCGCACGTGCTTTGGGAGCATGGGGTCGCAGGTTCGAATCCTGTCAATCCGACTCGGAGGCCAGCCATCCCTCTTTCGGCTGGCGGACTATACGTCACCGCCGTGCGACGTATCCGAAAAAAGCACGGCCATGCGGATGTGGTGCAGTGGTAGCACGCCTGCTTCCCAAGCAGGAAACCGCGGGTTCGAACCCCGTCATCCGCTCTATCCGGAAAACCAAAACAATGGATCTGATCCAACAATGGGACTCGTAGCCGTCCTTTCCATGTGGACGCTTCCGGAGAAAACATGGACGAACAGCCTCGGCATGGGCACGCAGCGTCAAGGAATAAGGAAACATGCCATCGCCCCGGTAGCTCAGAGGAAGAGCAGGTGCCTTTTAAGCACTGGGTCCGGATATCGTAATTCCGTCGGGGCACGATGCTTGGTACATCGCCGAGTATAAGCGCATCAATCTATTATCGGATAGGCTGCGGCAACTTCTTCTTCCGGCCGCGCGCGAAACAAGGGAAGGGAAACACACAGTGCGACGGGTCAGGGAAGGGCCTATAACCCAGATCCCATAACAGTCCGTCGTACGGCGCCTCTGTAGCTTAAATGGTAGAGCAACGGTCTGAAGCACCGTGGATGCTGGTTCGATTCCAGACGGAGGCACGAAGCAATCCATCCGATCAATGGACTGCTTTCAGGGAGTAATCGAACAATCGCATCGGAAACGAGGCGATAAGATGAGCCGGGCCCGGCAGGGTGGTTTGCGACCGAACCGGCGGCACGTCCAGAGGGGATCTGACATGATCTCGTTTGTCCTCGACGTTGCTGGTAAAACCCAATCCAGTCTCCCGATTCCCCTCCATCTGTCATTCAGGGCGGATGGGGAGGGCGCTCTTTTTGCAGCTATGGTCTCCGGAGCGACATCAATGAGGACCATGCCGAACACGGCCCGGCACAGGCGTACGTCGTTAAAGGAACGAAATGTGCCATCGCCCTTGTAGCTCAATCGGATTCAGAGCGTTGGTCTACGGAACCAGAGGTTGCGGGTTCGAACCCCGCCGAGGGCACTCGGAGCAGGAAGCTACTCCGCTACTTATCTTCGGCTTCCTGCTCCTCATGCGTCGGTAGCTTAACGGCAGAGTCACGGTCTCCAAAACCGTGGGATGCTGGGTCGAGACCAGCCCGACGCGCGAAGACGGTATTGCTTGGCTCCTTTCTCACTCACGGATTCAGTCAAGTCAAGCGATACCGTCCCAATGGTTCTGGGCGGCTTTTCGAAATTTTCCTTATTTCCTTTCGGAGCCGTCCAGTATCAATGCCCCGTTGGCGGAACTGGTAGACGAGCTCGGCTCAAACCCGAGTTCCCTACGGAGTGAGGGTTCGATTCCCTCATGGGGCACGAGCCGTGAATAACATGTTCTCAGTAGCCGGGCATGATATTCACGGCATTTCAGCTTCCAGCTCGTATCCGGTTTTCTTTTTCCTCTTCTATTCATTGGCTGGACACGGTAGCGGGACACCGTTTCTAGGGATTGTCGGCCGGAAGAAAACAATCCCCTCACACTCTTCCCCCATGACCGGCATTCCATTCTTCCCTCTCTCTTTCGGGATGCTCAGGTTGATGTCAGCCACGAAGGTCGACCGTGGTGAGGGAAAGCCGGCCAAGTTTCCGTAGCCCAACCGGCAGAGGCACGCCCCTAAACGGCGTTCAGCGCAGGTTCGAAGCCTGCCGGGAACACGATGCATGGCACAAGGCCATGTGTAAGCGCAACATCGCAAATATGGTGGTATCCGCAGACCACGCGCGAAAAGAAGGCGGAAAACTTGGATGCCTAAGTAACAACAATATTCCAAAAAAACGAATTATTCCTTTGGAAAAGGGTTGTCGCTTTTCTTGAACCGAAGTAGGCATCCACCTTGCTCCTGTAGCTCAGTGGATCAGAGCAGAAGAGTTCTAACCTTATGGTCGTGGGTTCGAATCCCACCGGGAGCACGAGATCCATACGAATACGTCAACCGGTTTGTTCCTTCGTGTGGATCAGTGGAGTAGTGGCAGAGCGGTCGAATGCGACTGTCCCGAAAGCAGCAGGGGTGCAAGCCCCCGGAGGTTCGAATCCTCCCTACTCCGCGAACCCCGCATGAAAATCGTTCCCATGAGGGGGGATTATCGAGGCTTAGCCGGTGTGCCCCTGAATCGCAAACACTGGCATGGATGGTGGGCCGTGCGGCAAAGGCGCAGTCCTGCTAAGACTGTTGGGGCGGAAGTCCCTGGCGAGTTCGACTCTCGCACCATCCGCTAGCCGATCTGCAGTGATAGGCCACGGGATAGGGCCTGGAATCCAGTCAGCAAAAACGGGTTGGATCGGCATGGCGGAACGCAGTCGGGCATACGTGTCCGATGCGTTCGCGCGCATTCCTCCTTGGTGTAACGGCAGCACACGGGTCTTTGGAACCTTTGGTCCTGGTTCGAATCCAGGAGGAGGAGCTTGGCGGCAGCACGTCGAATTGATTTTCCCTCTACACTCGATTCGATGTTTGTTGTACCGGACATACAGGGTCAGGCGTCACCCAGCCGCGAAACGACGCCACGCCCTTGTAGCTCAGTGGATAGAGCGTCCGTCTCCGGAACGGAAGGCCACGAGTCCGATTCTCGTTGAGGGCACGCACGAGACTCCGCCAACCATAATGCACGGAGCCCTTCTTCTCTTCTCTCTCAAACCGTCGCGCCTCGTACGGCTCGTGCATCACGAGGCAACGCCCTTGTAGCTCAACGGATAGAGCGCCGGTTTCCTAAACCGGGCGCAGCCGGTCCGACTCCGGCCATGGGCACGATGCCTTGTTAGCTCAGTCGGTTAGAGCGCGGAGCTCATAACTCCATGGTCGTTGGTTCAAGCCCAACACGAGGCACTAGGATACCGTCGTCAACGTCACCGCCTGTTCTCTCGATCCATGGGGAATGGGGATGGAGCGATGGATGGCATTGCAGCTTTTAGTCCTTTCAGCTTAGGCTAAGCCGTTCAGCGTCGGCATCCGATAATCGCATTGCTAGCTCAGTCGGTTAGATCACCCTGTTCATAATGGGGAGGTCGTTGGTTCGATTCCAGCGCAATGCACGAGTGCCGTATTTTTTTGATGGTTCCGACACTCTAAAAAAAAAAGAGCCATGGACGGTCAAGGGGCCTGAAGCCGACCCGGCGGAAGGCTCCTACCCACGGGGGGCGGATACCGCGCCCCGTTCGATGCGCGCCGCATCACATGGCCGTAGCGGCGAAAGGGGCATCATGCGAACACGGACCGCGTGATGCGGGCGACGGAGTCCATGGCCGGCCTCCACCCTGACGGATCACGGCTAAGCGAACGCACGGAGTTCATGACCCGTGCGGGGCGTTGGTGTAATGGACAGCACGCCACCCCCTGTGGGTGGAGATCCGGGTTCGAATCCCGCGGCGTCCGCTAGGGAATCCGCTTTCTGATACGGTGTCTGCGGATTCCTGTTTGCGGTGTTAGCACAACGGTTAGTGCCTCAGTCTTCCAAACTGATTACGCGGGTTCGATTCCCGTACACCGCTCGATACGATTCCATGCCCGTTGGGAGTTCCCGGCGGGGAAGCCATGACCATGCGACTCGTGTCCGATGATCCGCGCCTCCGTTTGTTCGACGGACACGCGGATATCGCCGGCGCCCATCATTCCAGGATGATGCGAACAGCCCCCGTCGGAGGGGTCGGCGCGAATCCGATCTGCCCATCCGCCAAGTGCGGACAGGGTTTCCTGAGTCGTAATCGATTACGCCTCTTGTCAGCCGATCCACAGGATGTGGAAACGGTCTCGGTGGAGCATGGGCGTCATAGCCCGTGATCCTCGTCATGCCTCATGCCGTAGTATGCGCGTCCACCGCAAGCATGAGTGCAAGGATCCGGCACGAGTGGCCGGATCGATTGTGGACTGTGCGGATATTGCGACCTCGCAAGGGTGGTATCCGCACATGCTTTCGTAGCCCAACCGGTAGAGGCAACAGTCTAAGGAACTGTCCAGTCCGGGTTCGAACCCCGGCGAAAGCACCAGCGGAAGCAACGGCGTCAACGCCACCCGATCCGGTTCGAACGTCTGCCGGAACGGGAACGATGCTACGGTAGGTTCTCTCCATAACTGGGACCCGTAACCGTTGCAGCGCCCACTTCCGCTCATATTCTTGCGGAATATGATGTCAACGCCACCACCCGCCCGCTGCCATATTGGGGCGGAGTGGAACGATGGTCAAGGCGCAGGCCTGCACCTCAGTGGCCTGAACAGAACCGCTTCTCCAGCATCGTATCCGCAACACCGCTTCGTCCTTTAACGGTAGGATGCTCTGTTTTTTTTTGGAGTAATGCGGGTTCGAATCCCGTCGAAGCACGATGGGCCCAGTGGCCACATGCGAAACGCTGGGTTCCGAATGGGAGCAGTCTGTGGCCGATGGCATGAACCGGCCGCAGGACAAGCATCCCTGCCTCGCATGGCCCATCCGCCGTTCCTCATGCCGGAACGGTTTCGCCGTCGTAGCTCAGCTGGCAGAGCAGCGCCCTCGTAATGCGCAGGTCACCGGTCCGAATCCGGTCGATGGCTCCATGACTCAATCAATTCTCGACGGGATTAGTCTCGTCGGTGCGAAAGAAAGGAACCGGTATGGCAAGCATCAACCGCAAACCTATCGTTCATACCCATGAAGGTGGAAAAGCGGTATTGAGAACGCCTCAACAGGAGTTGTTCGTACTGTGCGTCAGCTTCCTGAACGAGGATTCGTTTTATGAAACCGCATCCGAAACCCGTCTTCGTCTCGAAGAACTCGCGGCCCATACTTGCTCAGACACCGATTGGTGTTTGAATCTCATCAAGTGGCTACGAGGTGATGGCGGGCTGCGTACCGTCGCCCAGATTGCCGCCGTCGCACTGGTCCATGCCCGACTCGGGAAGAAGCTGGATGGCGGGAATCGTCAGATTATCGCCGCATCGATTCAACGCCCCGATGAGGGGCCCGCCGTGTTGAACGTTTGGAAGACCTCTTATGGGACGATTCCAAAACCGGTGAAGCGCGGCGTGGCGGATGCATTGCAGAACCTGACCGAAAACGGATACCTGAAGTGGAATGGCAAAACCGAGAAGGGACAAATCTCCCTGACCGATGCCATCCGCATCGTCCACCCGCAACCAAAGGACGAACACCAGTCAGCCCTTTTCGATTTCATTGTCAACGACCATGAGAATGAGGATCGGAAAGCCCTGCTGCTTTCTCTTCCTGTCATTCAGTCACGCGAAGCCTTCAACGCATTGAGCATCAAAGACAAGGTAGCAGCCCTCACGGGTGACGACGCCAAGAACCTGATCAAGTCTGCACGACTGACGCATGAGACAATCTTCAGCTCTCTCGGCAAGCTTGAGCCGGTCGATGCCCAGCGCATCTGGCTAAAACTCATCCCCGACATGGGATACCAGGCTATTCTCATGAATCTGCGCCGAATCATCGACTCTTGCGGCGAGGATTCCGAACCGATACGTATTGCATTGGACAGGATCGACCATCCGATGGAAGCCGGATACGAGCCGCTACCCATCAGCTTCCTCAGCGCCTATCGGAATGTTCCAGACATCGCGAAGCCTTATCTGGAGCATGCGGCGGAATACTCGCTGCGGCACGTTCCTGAACTTCCCGGCCGAACACTCGTCATGGTGGATCGTTCGGGAAGCATGTGGTCTCCACTCAGCCAGCGGAGCACGCTCAGCCGATACGATGCGGCCAGCATGTTCGCCTGCGCGCTCGGACTGAAGAATCCTCGTAGCGTGATTGTTCCATTCGAGGACGAGGCCGCAGAGCCGGTCGTAGTGGAAGGCGAAAATCCTCTTGCCATGCTGGAACGTTTCGGCCAAGCAGGCGGTGGCACTCGTGTAGGAGACAGCACCAAGAGCGCATATCAGCAATACGGTCCATTTGATCGGGTTATCGTCATCACTGACGAACAATCCTCATGGTGGGACGGAACCCAGTTAAAGGATGCGATTCCACATAAAGTTCCACTATATATGTGGAATCTCGGCGGCTACCATGGTGCTCTGTCTCTGGGCAACCGTAACAGGGTGAATCTTGGCGGTCTATCCGATGCGGCGTTCAGCCTGCTTTCGTTCGACACTGGCACCAAGTGGCCTTGGGAGCTGTAGACTGGTTTTTTTGGTTTGGCTGGTGCGCAGGAAACGGTTACTTCAATTTTGCTCAGGAAAAACACCGTTTCTGACTTCTTCTCAGCCAACCAACTTTTTTCGTGGGCGGTGCGCAGGCATCGGTTACTCCAGAATATGCAATTAGGTCGCCGCATCTCCGGCTCCGGTTTCTTCGGAGTCGGAGATGCATGGCGTTTCATACTGATGCCGTTTTCTTCTCGCCTACACCTAATGCTGCCGTAGCTCAGCTGGTAGAGCAGCCGTCTTGTAAGCGGCAGGTCGTCGGATCGTAGCCGACCGGCAGCTCGATTGGGGTTGTAGCTCAGTTGGTAGAGCGTTTCGTTCGCAACGAAAAGGTCGCGGGTCCGACTCCCGTCAACTCCACGAAAAGAATAGGTTCTATTTAAGGAGCATTGATGTCTGAGCCTGATTCAGCAAACAACACCCCCCTAGAGGCTAGGCAGGTAGGAACGACAGCTCAACTGGAATGCTTTTACAGGCGTTTGAAAAAAGCTCGGCAAGCGCACAGCCAAGCTGTTCACGGAATCCGAAAAGACCTGAAGAAAGCCCGCAAACAAAAGAATTCCCATGCAATGGCGGAACTTCGCAGACAATTGCAGGAGACGTTAGCTGATACCGGGGAAATCGATAGACTGCAAGCCGAATACGAGGCATACCGGGAAACAGTGCCAGAAGACCAGTTGAAAACCTTCGACTATAAGCATCGTGCTTTTTGGAGACGCTGGTATTTCTGGGTTGCCGTCGTCATAGTGGTCGTACTATCCGTCGCTATAGGCGGAACTGGAAATGGGACATCGACAAATTCCAGTTCTTCGAATATGGCCTCTACTCCGCAGAAGGAAGAATTCGACGACAAGGACTATGTGGGAAAAACATTCCAAGAGGCCTACGACAAACTCAAAGTCGAAAACAAGCTCGGCAAGATCTATATCGACAATGACATGGACGGTCGGGTAGATCGCACCGAGCAAGTATTGGACGACACGAAAGCCGGAATGGACTATCGGGTCACTGCTGCATCCGCTAATTATGATTCTTCCATGTTGAAGATTGAGAGCGTTGATCTCAACGTGGACACGAAGACTCATATTGATAGCGTTGCGAAGCAGGAGGCCAACGAGCAGGCGGGCCGTGACTCCTTTAATGCGATATACCAAGCCTGCAATTCCTATGGCGAACAACAGTTTCCTTACGGATACGACCCCCATTGGGTTACAGGTACTATTCAGGAGCCGATACGGCAGGATGATGGTTCGTTCTACACCAAGCTGAGGGCTGACGTGTCGAATGCTTTCGGAGCGAAACGTGAGGCCACGGTCGAATGCTTCACCCAAGGCGATAAGGACAGTCAGACGGTGACTGGGTTTAACGTCTACTGAGTTTTCTTGGTGTCTTTCTTCAGTTTTTTCGTATGCCTATGGTAGTTTGACTTTTCTCTTTTACTTGTTATACTGAATATATCCACATAAAAATGAAAGAGGAAAACCAATGAACATCGCATACTCCCGTTATCTGCAAAACGCGCTCGAACATAGCACCCTCACCGATGAGGAGAAGCAAGGCGCACACGCCTTCCTGAAATTCCTGTCAACCTACAAGCCCAAGGGATTAAGCCTCCGCGAACCGGACTTCTACGGTTACGGCGATGCGTTCGGACAGTACGGCGTCACCTACTTCGACAAGGGAAGCCTCGAAGACAACGGCATCGACCCCGGCAAGCTGGATGCGCTCCAGTTCGACCAGCTCATGACCCGTTGGACGGAAGAAGCCCACGATATGCTCGGAAGCGATGGCTGCGACATCATCCCCGACTCTCTCGACAACGCAATCAAGACGCTTGGAATCGACCGTGAAAGCATCGAGGCATGAAATCATGATGAACATCGAAGACTTCAGGAACATGTTCCGCGCACACCTGAGCCATGAAATCTGGGACAAGTGGCGCAAAGGACAGCTTGACGTGTCCAGGCGCCGCAACACTCCTGACGGATGCGAATACGAGGAACTTCCCAAAGAGGCGGCAGATCAGATTCTTGACGGTGGGGAAATCCATTCCTGCGAGGATCTGGCAGACCCCACCGAGGTGATTTCCGACCGATACGCCTGTTCCCTGTATGGCATCACCACGTTCAAGCCCAGCGAGTATGCGATCGAAGAAGACTTCCCGAATGAGGTGGTTCTCCTCGTCCGTGGTTGGAGCGTCGCCGATTTCATGAGCGACTGGACGAAATTCGACGCGGTCGACGACTGAGAAAAAGAGAACACGAAATGTATGAAATCAGAAGCACAAAAGACGGCGTGGCTGGCGCATACGAGTATTCGGCACCAGTACCAGCAGACTACAGCTTCAAGCAAATGCTCGACATGGCACGAGACATCGCCAACGAGAACGGGTATGAGGCAAGCATCTACGACGACGAAAACGAAATGGTCATCACCATCTCGCCGAAACAATACAGCATGGGAGTAGCGGCATGAGCAACAGGAAACTCGTCAGCGTCCAAGAAATCACCAACATCGACCCCATCGAGGGAGCCGATCGCATCGAAGTCGCCCGCGTATTGGGCTGGCGTGTGGTCATCGGCAAGGACATGGGATTGAAACCGGGGGACAGGGTCGCCTATTTCGAGACCGACAGTCTCCTGCCAGCCTATGACCCGCGTTACAAGGCGTTCCAGGAGCGTGGCCAGAAGACCATGATCGTCGGAGCCAAGGAAATCACCGGCCATGTGCTGCGCACCATGAAACTGCGCGGAGTCTACTCGCAGGGTCTCATCATGCGTTTGGACGAGCTCGGGTTCCGGTATACGCCCCCTGTCGGCACGGACATCACTACGGAAGCGAACGTGCTCAAATACGAGGAGCCCCTGCCGATGGGCGGTGCTCAGATCGGCCGTTTCGACGCACCCTGCTCCAAGTCGGACGCGCCCCGTCTGCAGACGCTCACCGACCACTGGGATGAAATCAAGACGTTGAAAGCCGTGCCGACCGTGAAGGTCGATGGCACCAGCACCACGCTCAGCATGGACGAACGAGGACAAGTCCACGTGTACTCACGCAACTGGGAACTCGACTCCATGTCCTCGAACATGCAGCTCGCCAAAAGATTCCAGTTGGACAAGATGCTATGGCCCGGCATGGCCGTCCAATTCGAGCTATGCGGCCCCGGTATCCAATCAAACCGTTTGAAACTGCCGGCCCAACGCCCGTTCGTCTTCGCAGTCTGGAAAGACCACCACAAGATCGACCGCGACCAGTGGCCGACCGGCATGCCGAATCTTGCCGTCCCGGAACTCGACGAAAACGAGTGGGCATTGACGGGGAGCGTGGACGACATGATCGCCAAAGTAGACGGGTTGCGTGGCAACGTCACCAAAGACCGTCTGGACGAGGGCATCGTCTGGCATCTGCACGAAGACCAGCAATTGTCCGAAGGATTGGCGGACGAACTGGGAGCCAACCGGTGCTTCAAGATCATCAACAACAAATACCTGACGAAGAACGGACTATAAGAGCATGGCATACCCGATGTTCCCGCTCATATCGGCTCCCGCATCCTACATGCCGGTACCCGTCGATCTGGTACTGCGCCTCGCCTCGTTCACCCTGGCCCACCCCGGGGAGCCGGGAGGCCTTACCGCCGATGAGGTCAGGCATCTGAACCTGCCCTGCGGCTCCTACGGGTATGAGAGCGAAGCCGTCGACGATTGGCTCGACGAACTGGCGGAAAAACTCGGAAAGAGGCGATAGCTTTGGCCAAGACAATCATGGTGGACATCGACAACACGATCGCCGACTATACGAACGGTCTGCGCGACTACATCCGCGAATGCGGACGTGGCGAGGAGGATTATCCCTGCCCGGAGCCGACGGCCTACGATTTCACGCTGGCCGGCGGCTGGCCGTTCACCGGCGACGCGAAATCGTTCCGCTGGTGGCATACGCGCGCCGTCGCCGACGGCCTCTACTCACGCGAAGAACCCTATGAGGGAGCCGCCGAAGCCTTGAACCAGCTGCACGATGCGGGCTGGAACATCATCATGGCGACCAGCCGCGCGGACGACCGGCGCGGCGAAAGCCAACGCTGGCTGCACCGCAACGGCTTCCGGTTCGACGGCTACTACAACGGCGACAAGACGCTGCTCACGCCGGACGCGCTCATCGACGACAGGCCCGTCACATTGGAGGCGATGGCCGCGAAAGGCGTGACCGCGATTCACCCGGATCACGCGTACTGCAAGACCGCGCCGGGCCGCATGTTCCGCCGGTGGGCCGCCGTGCCCCTGATCCTGGAAGGCGTGCGATGAAGCCGGAAATCGAAGTCGAACGCCGCGCCGGCATGATCACGGGCGCCTCCTGCGGGCATGTGAGCCTCACCTGGCTGCCGGGCGACGGCCGACACGGCGTCCGCACGTGGGTGCTGTCCACCGACAGCGGCGGCACGATCCGCCGAATCCGGTTGAGCCCCGGCGAAATCGGCTGCCTGGCGGGCATCCTCCAGACGATCGCGAATAAGGGAGGCCGGGATGACGAACCCGTTGGATGAGAGCGCCGAGGCCGCGACCCGATGGGTCGGGAACACGCCGGACGCCACGCTACGGGCCTGCGGGCTCGTGAACGCCTACCAGCTGGGCTGGATGGACGGGGCCATGCGATGCGCCGACAAGGCCGCGTTGAAACGCGTCCGACGGGCGTTGGAACGATACCCGTGGCTGACCAAGGGTCAGCGGGAAGACATCGCGACCATCGCGGTCAGGGCCGCATACGGCATGGCATGGGAGGAGGACGACGATGAATGACGACACCGGGGTCCCGGCGGCGGTGTTCGCCCTGAAACCCGAATGGGCGGACCTCATACTCTCCGGCGCGAAGACGGTCGAAATACGCCGCGGCCGCATGAAACGGATGATCGGCCGCATGCTCATCTACCGGACCGGCACCGGACTGATCGTCGGCGAGGCACGGGTGAAAGGCATGCACGCCGCCCCGCCGGAGACCATCTGGAGGGGATACGGCACCGAATCCCGCATCCCGAAAAACCTGTTCGACGAGTATGCGAAAGGCGCAGACAGGCTGTACGCATACCGTCTGGAAAACCCCATCCGCTACGGGAAGCCGAAGACTTTGTCCGACATCGGACTGAAACGCGCGCCCCAATCATGGTGCTACCTGCCCGAAACGGGGCCGGCCGGGCCGGAACCTGCAATGGAAGGACTGAATTGATTTACGACATTACACCCATCACCTTCAACCAACTGGATCTGCTGTCAGCCGGACACCCACAGGGCGGATTCCAGCAGACCGGGCACATGGCTCATCTTGCCGAACCGGACGTGGACGCCACGGATCTGATCGGCGTGACCCGCAACGGCGTTCTATCGGCCGGCTGCCTGATTGCGTGGACACGAGGCCGGCTTGGCCTGGAAGGCAGCATCTGGCTCGGACCGTTGTGCGCGCTCGATGATCCGAAACTCCTCGAACACATGACCCGTGGAATTCGTCTCGCCGCACGCCGCCGTCATGCCGTGTCCGTCACATGCTGGCCGAATATCGAATACCAAAGGCATGACGCGGCCGGGAACCCGATCGGGGTCCCCGACACGATGATCCTCGACGCCTACCGGTCATGCGGCTGGAGGCATCAGGGATTCGACACCGGATATGGGAAAGTCGTCAACCGTTGGAATTGGATCAGAACCTTCGACGGGATCAAGGATGAGAAGACGCTGCTCGCCTCCTATAAGCCGCGCACCCGGTGGAGTGTGAACAGGGCGAAAACGTCAGGCGTGCAAATTCGTGAGCTCGCCGCGGACGACCTAGGAATGTTCGCGAGTATCGAACAGAAGACCGCACGACGGCGCGGATTCACGGCCCGCGACGAAAACTATTACCGGCGGTTCAAGGAAACATTCGGAAGCCGAGCCCATTTCATGCTCGCCGAGATCCACGCCGGGGAACTTCTGACCAGGCTGACCGCCGAATACGACAAACTCGCCGAACGGCTGGACCTGCTGCGAACCCAATACGAGAATCATCCCACATCTCGAATCAAACGGCAGGAGGACGACATCACCCGCAACCTGACCGCCATGGAACACCGTCTCAACGAGGCGCGCGCACTGGCTTCCCTCGGCAGCGTCATTCCTGCGGCATGCGCCCTGTTCGTGGAACACCGGCGTGAAATCGTGTATCTGACAGCCGGCGCGCTCCCCGAATACCGTTCGTATCAGGCTCCCGCCTTGTTGGTCCATGAGGGAATGCTCCGCCTGTGCGTCAACCGTAGCCGGATGCCACGCTTTAACATGTACGGCATCACCGGCGTATTCAACGACCCGGATGACGAAGGCCGTGGGGTGTTGGAATTCAAGCAGGGGTTCGACGGGCATGCCGAGGAGCTGGCCGGGGCGTTCATTTTGCCGACCAGCACGATCCGATACAAGCTCAGCGAAGCCGCGCACACAATCAAACTACTGAAGGAAGCCGGTCGATGACGAATCCTCTTGACGAAAGCGCGAAAGCCGCGGCCGACCAGTGGGAGCTGCACCGGTTCACGACCCGGGACAACGGTATGGCGGCGCGCGACATATCACGCATGTTCGGCGGACTGCTGGCCCGCATCGGCGAATACGGGAAAGGAAACACCCTTGGCAAGGCATGACAGCGACGAGCGCGTCATCAACAGGCGCGAGATCAAGAACGCGATAGCCGAATACCTGTACGGCAGCGGCTATCCGATCGACGTGGACCATATGGGCGACTTCCTGTTCGACGACAGGATGGCCGAAACCCCGGAATACGAAATCCGGTTGAAAGGGGAGTGACATGGCGTTGAAAGATCTCGAAACGAGGCAGGTGGCCCGCCGCGAACTGAAGGGCATGCTGGCCGGATACCTGCACGGCAAGGCCGGCCGCATCGACATCAACGACATGGGCGACTACCTGTTCGACCGCATGGCCCGCGTGCCGGAAGCCGGCTGTTGCCGCCGCTGCGGCGACATGCGCCCCGCCTTGGTGGACGGCATGTGCGCCTGCTGCGTCAACGAACTCGAACACGAAAGGGAGAGGCAGGACTGATGGCGATACGCTTCAGATACGCGCTGCACGTCGAGACCGACCTCATCCACGTATGGCCGTCGAAGGCCGCCAGGACCCATGACATCGGCTTCGAGTCGGACTGTTGGCGCGACGGCTGGCGGCCGCTCCCCTCATGGGAGGCGCGTCCCCTCATGGGAAGCCTGACCGGCGAGACCAGGCATATGGCGTTCATGGTAGGCGTCTGGGCGGGCATGCACCCGGAATGCGTGCACTGCACGGTCCGCCAGTTGGAGCAGGCGCAGGCCGAAGGCCCGGCGACACCCGACGTCTCGCCGGGCGACGCATACCGTCGGACGCACGCAAAGGAACGGAGGCCCGATGGCAAGAATCGAAAAAACATTCGATGACCGTGACTGGTTCATGCTCGAATGCGACGACCCCAACTGCGAACAACGGTTCGACGACAGCCAATGGTATGCGGACGAGGACGATCTGCTGACCGACGCGAAGGACGACGGCTGGCAAATCCCATACAAGGACGAGCATCCCGAACTGGAACGCGACATGCACTACTGCCCGGCGCACCGGCTGCCCGAATGCACGACCTGCACGAACATCATGATCGATCCGGCCGGCTGGAAGGACGGGCAATGCCCCGAATGCATCAAGGAGAAGATCCCGCATGAACGGTCATGATTCCACGCGCGAACAGAACACCGAGGCGAGGATGACGCTGGCGGCCGCCCGCCGCGGGCTCGCCGGCGCCATCAACGACGCGGAGAACGGGATAGGCCATCTGTCCTGCGACGACCCGCAGACCATGAATCATATCCGCGCATACTGGAAACGAATCCACGAACGGTATCTCGAAACGGATAGTCTGATCGCCGACCTGGTCGCTTGTGCGCGAAACATCACGGACGGCGGCGAATGGAATCCGAGTGAACTCGCAACGGACTCGAAGACAACCGGTCGACGAAACAAGAATCCCTTGGGCTTCAGCCGTGGGGAATGCCAAAAGGAAGTCATCAACCACATCCACGACAAGGGGAACGACAATGAGTGAGAAACCCTTCTGGGAGGGCAAGACCTGCAAGGAAATGGCTGGTCTGCATGTCAAGGTCACATACGAGAACGGGGACGTGCTTACCGGCGTAACCGACGAAGACGGTGATATTGAATACGCTTACACCCTCAGCGATGGTAGCGTCGATGACAAGTTCATCCCGAGAGACTTCATCGAGTCTATCGAATTGGTGGATGACCCCGAGTGTGAGCGCATCGATGATATCGGTGACGTGCGCGTGGGCGACGTGTACGTTGCCACGGATGGCAATGAATACACCGTCACGGCACTTAATAAGGCCACGGCCGATCCCCCCCCTGAGGGTAGCGGTTTCCGACGGGGTGTGCTGGCCCCGTCGTGATTATTTTGCCTACGCCCTCCGTCCAGCCCCGAAGCTCCCCGACAAGCCCGGCCTGTGGTTGGACAACGAGGACTGCGTGTGGATTTACGGCGAGAATAACAGGCTTGTGCGTCTCATTGGTTCCGAGGGGTGGCAGACCTGCTACGAAGGCATGGCATTAGGCAATCCGATACTACGCGATTGCGCCCCGTTCCGCCCAGCCAAGGCTGTGGAAGTATGAAAGTCACGTTCAAAGGAAGAGAACGTTCTATGACGGTCCCGAGAAAACCGGAATGGGATTAAGCAATGGGCTATGTTCGAATCATGTGGGTTGGAGCCAATCTTCTCGCACTCATTCCTCTGGCGCCGCTGTTCAGATCGAAAGACCTGAGGTTAGGACGATTGCATGCGGCCATCGCGTTCACAATCATGTTCTCGGAGCTGGTTTCGTGGCTGTTGTTCCTCGGCCTATCCGTTTTGGAAGGAATTTTCTGATGGACTTATCGAATCGCGCCGTAAGACCACCGGCTTCAGCCGTGGGGGGGTGTTCCTATGTTTTTGTCAACTCCTTGGGGAGTTGACGTGTCGGGATTCCGGTTGGCTGTCGTGGGCGCGCTTCGCCCTGCCGGTGGCGTCCGGCGTCCTTTCCCGTGTGGCCCGGTTCAGGCTACGAGGGCTGGTTCCTGGTAGAGGGTTCCGTTTTTGAGCATGCTGTAGATCACGTCGCAGCGCCGACGCGCGAGGCAGATGATGGCGGCGTTGTGGTGTTTGCCCTGTTCGCGTTTGCGCTTGTAATAGGCCACGGAGGGCGGGTGTTTGGTGGATGCGACGAACGCGGTCTGCCACAGCGCGTTCTTGAGGCGTTTGTTGCCCCGCCTGGAGGGCCGTTCGCCTTTGATGCTGGTGCCGGACTGGCTGGTGACCGGCGATATGCCCGCGTACGCGGCCAGATGGGCGGACGATTTGAAGTTGGCGATGTCGCCGCCGATGCCGAGCAGGATGCTGCTTGCGGTCCTGACGCCTATCCCGGGCATCGACGCCGGGACCGTGAGAAGAGGGTGGCCCTCCAGGAGAGCCTCGACTTGGCGGCCGACCTCGCGCCGCCGGTCCCTGATCGCCTTGATGTCGTGGGCGATGGAGGGGATGATGGTCTCGGCCATGAGGGTGCCGGGCACGGTGACGGTCTGCTCGCCGATCGCCTTGAACATGTCGTCGATGATGGCGCCGGCGCGCAGGCCGTTGGCCTTGGCCCACGCCCTGACCTCTTCGATGCCCGTCGTTTTCATGCCCGCGGGCCCACCGTAGTGTTCGAGCAGGGCGAGCGTCGCGTCGCGCGTGATTCTCTCGCCCTTGAGCGCGCGTTCGAACGCGGGGTGAGTCTGCAGCAGCAGGCTCCGCAGGCGGTTGACGTGGCGGGTGGATTCGTGGGCGAGGTCCTCGTCGTGGCCGGCGAGCAGCTTCAGCGCGGCGAGGGTCTCGTCATCCGGGCCCGCGTCCCTGAGCGTCTCGGGCAGCTTGAGCGCGGCCCACGCGATCACATGCGCGTCCCTGCGGTCGGTCTTCGCGTCCCCGGGCAGCAGCTGCGCGGTCCTGCGCATGGCCGTGCCGGGAAGGTAGGCAACCGCGATCCCCATGTTCCGCGCCACCGTCAGGGGCAGGGAGCCGATGGTGTTGGGCTGGTCCACGACCAGCAGCACACGGCCATGCTTGGAGAGCTTGCCCAGCATCGTGCGGATGGCCTTCTCGTCCTGTTTCAACGGCTTGTCGTACAGGGTGTTCCCGTCATGGTCGAGGGCGTGCGCGTGGTGCGCGCTCTTGCCCACGTCCGAGGGTGTCTAATTGTTTGTGTATGGGATCATCTGATTGAAAGGAAACGATCATGGTGACCGAGGCAGTGAAGCCTATGGCCGGCGATGTGGCCGGGAATGACAATGGTGCCGTGACGGATTCGCGGTCCCTGGTGGACTCGCTGGTCGCGTCGGGAGCGCTGGACCCCCTGTTCGAACGGATAGACGGCGAGCAGATCGAGCTCACCGGCGACGGCGGCCTGCTGGGCGAGCTCACGAGGGTCGCCCTGGAACGCGGCCTGCAGGCCGAGATGACGTCGCACCTGGGCTACGCGCCCGGCGACAGGGAGTCGAAGGCGGGCGGCGGGCATGCGAACTCGCGCAACGGTTCGTATCCCAAGACGCTGTCCACGCCGGTGGGAGAGGTGACCGTGCTGGTTCCCCGCGACAGGGACGGCTCGTTCACCCCGAGGTTGGTGCCCAAGCATTCCAGGAGGCTGGGCGGACTGGACGAGATGATCATATCCCTGTACGCGGGCGGCATGACGGTGCGCGACATCCAGCACCACCTTGAGAAGACGATCGGCACGGACCTGAGCCCCGAGACGATATCCAACATCACCGACGCGGTGAGCGACGCCGTGCTCGAATGGCAGGAGCGGCCGCTGGACGAGTTCTATCCAGTCGTGTACCTGGACGCCGTCAGGGTCAAGGTGCGCGACAACGGCAGGGTGATGCCCAAGGCGGCGCACATCGCCATCGGCGTCGACATGGACGGGTTCAAGCATGTGCTTGGCATATGGGTCCAGGACAACGAGGGCGCCTCCTTCTGGGCGCATGTGTGCGCCGAGATGGCCAACCGGGGCATGGCCGACGCGCTGATCGTGTGCTGCGACGGGCTCAAGGGCCTGCCCGAGGCCGTGGAGGCCACGTGGCCCAAGGCGATCGTGCAGACCTGCGTGGTGCACCTGATACGCGCGGCCAACAGGTTCGTCGCCGACCACGACAGGAAGAGGGTGTGCGCGGCGCTCAGGAGCGTGTACTGCGCGCCCAACGGGCAGGCCGCGCAAAAGGCGCTCGGCGAGTTCGCGGAAAGCGAGCTCGGCCGGAGATACCCGTCGGTGGCCGCCACGTGGAAACGCTCGTGGGACCGGTTCGTCCCGTTCCTGCAGTTCCCGCCCATGCTCCGCCGGGTGGTGTACACCACCAACAGCATCGAATCGCTCAACTACCAGTTGCGCAAGGTCAGCCGCAACCGCAGCCAGTTCCCCAACGACCAGGCCGTGGTCAAGCTGTTCTGGCTGGCAATCTGCGACATCGAGGACAAACGCAGCCTCAAACGCGCCAAAGACGGCAACAAAACCAGGCGCAAAAGCGAGGGAAGGCTCATCGAGGGGCGCATGACGACCAACTGGAAACAGGCCCTCGCCCAACTCGCGGCCGCATACCCCGAACGAATGGAACCTTATTTATAAAACACACCCCAAACACAAATAACTTGACAAGCTCCCACGTCCAGGCCGACCCACACGTCGATGTCGTCCGGGGTCATCATCGTTCCTCCCGTCATGAAGGTTTTCCGGCCGCCGCGGGCTCGGAGGAGTCCGGACGCCCGCGCCGCACCCACATTACGACGAGACCTGCGCCATGCGCCCCTGAAGCGTCCGTGTAGCCGGCCTGGTTCCTATCAGCGGTCATCGGGCGTCCCCGTTCCCGGCGACAACACCCCCCCGGATCATCGACGACAGGGCAGGAAAGTCATACCGGAACCGGCGACCCGGCCCCGACCATCGGGGCCTACCAAACATGGTAATGGGGGTGACGGCTCTGCGCTCATTGGACGCTACTATTTCGGCCAACGCCCCACGGATGTCTGCCGCCCGTACTTGACCTGATCAAGTACGAAATCATGCGCATGGCCAGCCAGATTGGCCTCGAAGCCATCCGGCAACGGAACCAGCGGATTCTTCCACATCCGGAAATCCGCAACCAGCCGCTTCAACTCCTCGACATACCGTCGCTCATCCAACCGAATGGACATCCCCACTCACCCTCCTTTGCACTACCATCCCAGCACACAACCAGCCGTCACGCCATGGGCAGCGCCGTACACACGCCGATGACGAACAACGCCTCGGCGGTGAGCCAGAACGCGGCCGGCCACTCGCCACATGACTCACGACGATTATCCACACAAAAACAGGCAGCCGCCAAATCCAACGGGAACCACAGAAGCCCGACGAACAAGGCGATGAACGGGGCAGCCACCAACGCGAAACCGCTCACATGACGGGTCAACGCGATGCCGATGGCCGCGACCAAGCCAACCACGCCGCCACCATACGATATGTAGCGAGGAAGAATGTTCGACCCACGATGCCGATCCTCCCGGCACAGGAACAGGGAACCCGACACCAGCAGTACACCGGCCACCAAGCCAATCACCCACCAACCATCCGACGCGGGTTGCGCCAAAGGCGCAGGCAGACGATCAGACGACCAGTCCACGAAATCCCCCGGCTTCAACAAGCCCGTCGCCACATACCGGTCCCACAACCACCTACGACCAACCTCCTGACCCACAAACGAACCGGCCGCAAGCATCGCCAAGGAACCGAACAAAATCGACAAACCCCACAGTCGAGGCCAAATACCGCCGAACAACAACATGAGAAACGGGGATAGCGCCATCGACGTGAACACGAGAGCGAATACCACGACGTTGGGGACGGCCGCCAACGGCCACCAATCACCCGACCCATTCGCCTTCGCCGCATCCATGAACACTACCTGCACCACCACGGACACCACAAAAACAAACAGGAACCACAAAGACTTCAACACCACGCCACGCATTCCGAACGCACGACGCCCCGGACGCGGACCATGCAGATGAGGAACCGTCAGCGCAAACAAACCATGACTCTCATACTCCAGAGTCGGACCACCATTCGCCGAGGAACGACCCCGGATATCCTTCTCGACAGTCTTCAACATATCCCTGACCACGGGATTATTCTGATCGGAGGCGAGAAGACGCCGACGAAGATCCTCATTCTTCTCATCCTCCGAAAGCTCCTTCCACCGCGCGTAAGCCTCCCGCCCACGCTCAGCAGCATCCGATTTCCTGCTCATCGTCAATCATCCATCCTTTATAGATCACTGATACCAACTCGACTTCCACCAACTCCGCGTTGGAAGGCATCTTTCGCAATGAGCCTAGCAGCGCTCTTGGCATTTGCAATCTTGCTTACAGCTTTTAATCCGGCCCCAACATCCAATAATGCCCAGAAACCGGATACCACAACTTCCCACCACGACGCATCACCGTTCGCCTTGGCCAACAGCTTGTCCACGAACAGCAGCGCGGGCACGCCACGCCGTCGTCCGTCGCCGGATGCAGGGCGTGGGTGTAGGCGTCCTCGTAGATGAGGTCGCGCAACGAGCTGATGGCCCGTTGGCGTTCCGTCGCGCTCATGGCCTGTAGTTGGCGGCGGATGCTGTCGATGAAGGTCATGTCCACCACCTCCCATCTGTAATTACAGTGTGGTTACAGATGGGATGGAAGTCAAACCCACAATGTCAAAACTGGTTTAACAGAGCCTATTTTTGGCCTTTCGCTGTTTGGTGTGGGTGGGTCTGTCAGGTGGTGACGGTGCTGAGGTCGAGTTTGCCGCAGGTCAGGTAGATCATGGTGCTGAAGTAGCCCATGTTCTTGAATCCGCGGGCTCGGGTCTTGACGTTCAGAACGGCGAACATGTTGGTTCCGGTTTTAATCAGGATTAGGTTCAACAGGCCGGTTCCTTTCTGGCTCGTGCCAATGCTTCGATGAGCTGTTCGGCTTTCCGTCTGCAAGGCATGTGCCCGGAGTGACATTCTCCCCCGCCTGTAGAGGCGGGGGCTTCCTGCTCAAGAACCCCAGTGGGTTCAGTATCGACAGGCTATCCCCACATGCCCTGTGGTTCGCACGATTTATGAGTCGTGCTACTCGATGATTCTCATTGCCTCATCCCGAATATTCCGGGCGGCGTTCACGTCACGGTCATGCAACACTCCACATGATGGGCACGCCCATTCGCGGACGCTTAAATCCTTGACCAGAGGATTCTTGCAACCGCAGTCGTGGCATAGTTGGCTGGACGGATACCATTTGTCCACATGAACCAACCGTTTGCCTTGACGGGCGAGCTTGTATTCCAACATGGTGCAGAACATGCCGTAGGCGTTGTCCGACGCGCTTTTAGCCAAACCTTTTCTGGCTTTGCGACCATTGGGAAGATAATGTCCCTGACGTTCGTGGTCTGGTTTCGGCTCGGGTTTCTTCATCATGCTTTTCATGCTCAGAGCCTCCACGCCGACCATATCGTATGATGCGACAATCCTGTTGGCTTTCTTATGCTGGTAGTCGCGTCTTTGATTGGCGGTCTTCTCATACAGTCGGGCGACCCGCTTGCACTGTTTACGCCAGTTGGCGGAACCTTTGACCATATGGGAAAGCTTGCATTGCTCTCTGGCGAGCTTGTCCTGCATTTTTCGATAGTATCCCGGATATTCGGCGTGCTCCCCGTCACTGGAAACATACAGGCCGTGAGACGCGTAGTCCAATCCGACAGTCTTCACCGGCTTCACTTTTTCGAGTATTTGGGTCTCGTACTCGAAAAGGATTGTCGCGGTGTATCTTCCGGAAGGGCAATGCTCCACGGTGACGGATTTCAGTTTCCAATCGTCGGGGATACGCTTGTGTTGGCGGACCGCCAACCATCCGAGCTTGGGTAGTTTCAACCTCCTTGCCTTGTCATCCAATTCGATGTTGCCGTGGGACAGATTCGTCGTGTATGTCTTCCTGCCCCGACGTTTCGACTTGTACTTCGGAAAACCTGTTTTCCTGTCCTCGAAGAACCTCTTGTACGCCTTCTCCAATGCGAGTTGCGCGTTGCAAAGAGCGAAGCTATCCACCTCGCGCAGGAACGGATACGTGTCCTTGTACAAGGCTGGGGTGGGATAGCATGACTCCCAAGTGGTCTGGTAGTGCGCGATGCGCGTCTCTAGCATGAGATTGTATACGAACCTGACGCAACCGATGGTACGGTTTACCTGCCGTGCCTGTTCTTCGGTCGGATAGGCGCGGAATCTGACCGCCGTATGGGTTCTCATACTTATTCCACCCCTTTCTCACCTTGGTTCTCAATGTACTTCCGTATCACTTCAATAGGAGCGCCGCCAGTTGTGAGCAGGCAGAAGCTACGGCTCCAGAAATACTCTTTCCAGAGTTTTTGTCTGATTTGCGGATACTCCTGTTTCAACAGGCGGCTGCTGGCGCTCTTGTAAGCGTTGATGAACTTCGACAGTTCGCTTTTCGGTTGGGCGCGGAACAACACATGCACGTGGTCCACGTCATGATTCCATTCCTCCAACGTGATGCCGTACTTCGGGGCGATGTACTCGAAAATCTCCCTAGCCCGGTTCGATATCTCGTCATCGAATACTTTGCGACGGTATTTCACGACGAGCACGAGATGATAATGCATGAGGAACACCGAATGATGATTTGATTCTAGTTCCACTGCAAACACCTCGCTTCTGATAGGTACGACTGAATGCCAGTATAGCATAGGATTATGTCAATTCACCACCCGCCTTAGAGGCGGGCGAACCCTTGACAAACCGGTGTTGGATTGTGCTGTCACCTCGGAATCCTCCTTCGGTATTCGCGTGGTGTGAATTCCTTGCCGCCCCAAATGCCCTGCAATGGGTATCCGCAGATTTGATTGTTTGCTTCCGCATATTTGCGGCATTGCATCATCACGGGGCAGGTGTGGCAGATGTGGATTGCTTCCCTTCGCATGAGCTGACTGTTGCCGGGAAACCAGAGTGCCGGATCATAGCCGGCGCATGCGGCTGATTTGCGCCAGTCACTCATGGCCGCCGCCTACCGTGGACGGTAAGGATTTGGTTTCGGACTCCACGTTCTCGAGCAGGAAGCCGGTGTACTGGAACTGTTCGGTCTGGGCCTTGGCCTGGCGTAGGGTGTCGAGGCCCACGCCCGCGATGATCAGGATCGTGGTGCCGCCGAACGGCAGCTTGGCGTTGAGTCCGAGGGCCATGATCAGCACGGTCGGGATCAGGGCCACGAACAGCAGGTAGACGG
>ERZ781275.88-NODE-88-length-107023-cov-12.969832_pt1 | contig 107023 bp, 111 predicted proteins | sample MGYA00375853_ERZ781275 | MGnify/ENA primary metagenome ERZ781275 (study PRJEB29790, sample SAMN03653691) | human gut metagenome | host: Homo sapiens | place: USA: Dallas, Texas | collected 2012-07-23 | study: EMG produced TPA metagenomics assembly of the Gut...
CTTAACACCCATTAACCAAATATCCTAACTTGATTCCTGGGTGCAAAGGTAAAAGAATACACATAAACTTATAATCTGTAGGGAAACCTCCATGGTGGTCTTCGATATAGGCCTCGCAGATTAGCTTGCGCTCTATCAGGTTGTAATGACTCTCGGAGTAAGAATAGTTGGCCGGCCGTGCAAACCACTCTTGGATCTTCCGCATCGCCCCATCCACATCAAACTTGTCTTTGTCTGAGCATACCAAGTTCATGCCTGCCCCATAGTTCATCTTCAGGGCAAAGCGTGGCGGCAGGGACCCTATCTCTTCCTTGCTTGGGCATTTATCCCAAACTGCTCCCCCCATAAGTGGGACAAGGATATCAGCCAATCCCCTTTCCTTTACAAACTCTCTCACCCTGTATTTATCTGCCAGCCAATACATCTCTCTAGGCTTGCCGTCGAGGATGGACTTAATCCATATCTCCGACAAGTCGCGGGGATGCTTGAAATGAGGTACTCGCTTACGGTTGTGGATGTAAGCAATGGCGAAAAACATCGATGGCGACATCTTCGAAATGAGATGTGCTAAAATTTTCTTAATCATAAGCTTAGCTTTTATAAGTGTTACGCAACTTGAACATCATTATATATAGGGAAAAGCAATGGTTTAAGAGATACCCTTTCAGCTTCTTGGAAAATGCGAAATTAGGAATTCTTAAATGGGGAATCCTATCATAATGCAGTATCTCCTTGATGCTGCGAGCATCCTTTACACCCACCTCCATCAACATATTCATGCCGTATCCAAACGATTGGAATAAGGCTAAACTCATGCACTCATATTGGAATCCCGTTAGATGCTTGGAAGACATATAGTCGACGATATAGTCTATATTATGTGCAAAATGCTTGGCTCTTTCCAGAGAGAGACTTCTGCTGGCACTCCCTTGCCTCACATGCGCCATATACAGGTTGATATCTGAAAACATAATGCGAGGTTCCTTTGAAAACAGGGTATAATTGAAGATGGTGTCCTCTGCATTCCTGATGTTTTCAGGGAAAAGAATCTGGTTCTTCTTGAGGAACTCCATTTTATAGAATCCCCCCCACACACTCCCTCCATTCAAGAAGTCACCCAACTGCTTGATGGAGCAGATTTCATAATTTATCACTCTAGAAGGAGTCTTATGAACTTGCCTCAGATTCTTGGTGCCATCATTTACAAAAGCATAGTTGTAGATCACATCCACATCATGTTTCTGCAGCACGGCATATATTTCTTTCAGCGAATCCTTAAAGAACTCATCGTCACCATCAAGAAATGATACATATTGCCCCTCTACATGCTTCAAGGCAAAGTTGCGAGTCACCGACACGCCTTGGTTTTCTTGGTGAAAAACACGAAGATTTTTATATTGTTGGGCATACTCATGGAGAATGTTCAAACTGTTGTCACTCGACCCGTCATCAACGGCAATCACCTCAAACAATGATGGGGCAAAGTTTTGCTTAAGCAAAGAGTCCAATGCCCTAGTAATATAGTTTTCCAGATTATAAACTGGAATTATGATTGAAAAAAAAGTCATTGCTTCAATACTATTTTTAGCTTGCTAACGCCACAAGCAAAGCTATGTGAGTTAACATAATAAGAACGAATATCTTGATATATACCTGGTTTTGAGTCAATCCGATTAATCATCGTCCGTAGAGCATCAGCAAACTCTTCCTTGGATTCAAAACTCAGCATATATCCCTTTTCGATAAAGTCAGAATATCCTCTTGCTGATACTTTATGTGCAATAACGGGCAGTCCTGCACGCAAACCGTCGGTTATCCTGACCTTGATGCCACTGCCAAGCCTGGTTGGGCACAGATAGATTTGCCCCTTTGAAATAACCGATGCCATATTTCGAGGATTAGCAACAATTTTGACATTTGCCACCCATTTACCAAATCATAGATGACTGATGATGGATTTTTCCCCGCAATGATGCTTTTTATTTGCTTAGGGAAAAGAGGATATAATTGATCAAAGAAGTAGCGCAATCCATCCACATTCTGAACATTATCCAACGATCCTGTTATCACGCATATTAACTCTTTGCCCATGGAAACATCTCCAGCAGGCATAGTATTAAAATCGAAAATTCCACCAATGATAGAAGTTCCCTTCTCCTTACCATAAAAATCTCGGAATTGCCCCAAATCCTCTTTCGTGAGGAAAACATTGAAAGCACAGTTTAAGAAGACATTCCTCTCCCACTTCGCCACAAATCTTGAGAACAGGATTCTATGTAAGCAAGAAGGAGTATTGTCCCGATAATATTTCTGCTCAAAATTATGATGCAAGACGATACTCTTTGTTCCAGTTGGAACATAAGGAATCAAAGAGCCTGCTATCTGGCTATGGTCGAATATACAATAATCATAGTGATAAGAAGAAAGCATTTTCCTTCCTTGCTTTTGATAGCGATGCATGATTCCCGTAAAGACAGACTGAATCTTAGACTTGCCTCTGGGCACAACGGGGATGAAGTGGCAATGACCATTATATGTAGGGTGATCCATCTCTAGGCAATAATCACACAGGAGAATATCAAATTGGTAATCCTTAAAAACCTCCAGAAATGCAGTGAAATATAAATTCGAAGCATAACATCTGCCCCCAATTCCCCAAGGATTATGTTTCAAGATATACAAAACTTTTTTCATCTGTTTTTTTTGCTATGCGTTAGTGAGAAAATTATTTTAAATGCAAATCTTATAATCCTAATTTTCAAAAAAGACAGTTTATAAAACTTGAAATTCTCTTGGTTCATGATGGTTCTCGTTGCAGAGGCATTGCTAGGCACGTACAATTTCTCTATCACATAAGGGATAATGTTCTGCTCCTCCATGAGAATTTGCTTGTTCTTTTCCAAATAGGGAAGCATTTGTTGATAGACGCCCTCTGGATCTTTCAATACTGTGGTCAGAATGTCATGCAACTGCTTGTAATCATTGTAATTGCACTGGAAAAAACCACGAGTATCAAAATAATCACTGACATTGGTGCACCCCATATAGATGGGTATGCTTTTGGCAATAATCGGGTCTGCAAATTTCTCTGTCCAGTAATAAGGAATGGTGCTATTCTCCATACAAATATGAAATCTGTATGGCAGAAGGGCATCAATCTTATAATCCACTGCCCGTGAACCCATGCCAAAATAATCTATTTGTCCAGGGAAATCTTCTTTCATCTTCTTGATGATATACATTCTTCTGTTATGCCCAGGCATCATTTTCTTAGTAGAGGTAACAATGGATATATTCTTGCTTTTGGAGACATCCAAATTCTTGAAATCACGATAACTATACTTATTTTTCTTGGTCAAGAAACTAACACCCAATGACCAATTCAAGAACCCATGACTAAGAATCTTGTGGGGATGCTTACTCTTCTTATTAGGAATGATTACCTTATCAAACTGCTGAAGGAAGGAGTCAAGGAGAGGGCGCATCAAGGGTGGCTCTCCTGCAAAATAAAACAGGTTTCCTTCCTTACATTTCACAGTAAAAGCTCTTTTGATATTTTCATAGACCACAACTGCATCCCAGACTATATCTTCATTAGAATTCTCTACAATATAATACTCCGACTCAGGAAATCTTTCCTTATCCCAATGAGCAAAAAAAGGATCACTTTGAGATCCCGACAAAATGTTTATACGGATCATTTTTTATCTTTTAAATTTCGACTTCAAATACAGCTTCTCCTTCTTACTCAAAACTAGCGTCAATGAAAACAGAGAGAGAACAGCTACATATATTATTGAGCTCACAATCATAAACAGGAAGGAGCCAGCCTGCTGATAGAGATAATATATCATTCCCCAGCACACCATTTCCAACACCAGTAACCTTCCAAGTATCTGCTTGAAATAATCTATCAAGGAGAAGGCCTCTATCTGCTTTGATACGACATAGAGCTTCAATAGATAGATGGATAGATTGGCCATGACCTTGGAGAAGATGGCCACATTTGGACTTCCGCCCACCTTGCATACTATATATGCCAACAGCACATTGAGCAGATTGACTACCATCTGGCCTATCTGGAAATTCCGAATCCTACCCGTAGCATCGATGGCATAGGAAAGGGGCATGCTGACGGAATCAATGATGAGATACCCCACGAGGATGGCTATGAACGTATCTGAATATACAGGGAATTCTCCCAGCCAAAACTTCAATACCACATCTAAATTACAGATCAAGGGACCCGCAATGAGCATAATCATCAAGAACGACCAGCGCGTGGAATCATACAGCAAGTCGAGAAAATGCCGTTTGTCGGGGTTCACATAATTTTGGAGCAACTGGGGGCGAAAAGCCTGCTGTACCGTGCCCACCATGGTGGCTATGGTATTGGTCACCTGATTGGAGATGCCCATGGCAGCATTGACCGTTACAGAATAGAAGATGTTCAGCACGATGCAAATGCCCTGATTAGACATAATGGAGGAAAAGCTACCCAAGATGTTCCAAGAAGAGAACGACAGTAAGTCCTTTGTTTCTTCCATCTTAAAAGTGGAACGGATACTAATTTTCTCGGCCTTGAGCAAGGAAGAACTCAATCTCTTGAAAAGGATAAACTGCAGGATGGCCAATGCCGTAAAGCTAAAACCATAATAGATAAGTTTGCCTTCAACATAATAGTCTAGCGAAAAAGCCAGAAATAGTTTCATAGCCACATCCAGCAAACTGGTCCATGCCACGAAGTTGAACTTCTCGTATGTAATAACCACCGCCAGATAAGGCACCTTGAAGAAACTGAATATCAGAACCAAGATAGACGACTGATACACCCAAAAGGCATCCATCAGTTTGCCGTCGGGGAAGTTCATCACGCTGAAAAGCAGGTAGAGCCCCACCGTCTCAGCTATAACCAGCAAGATGGCTGAAAGGATTACATAGAGGTTGATGCTCACCCCCAGTATATTGGCCATCCCTTCCAGAGAATCCTCCCCCTTCTTCACATTCAGAAAACGCTGCGTGCCATTCGACAGGGAATTGGTGAGGATGGTGAAAAAGGAAACCAGACTGCCCGTGGCATTATAGATACCGAAATCGGAAACGCCAAGCGACTTGAGTACAATGCGAGAAGTATAGAGCGACACCACTGTTACAACCAGCATCCTCAAATAGAGCCACAAGGAATTCTTTGCTATTCGCTTTTTATCTACCATATCGCTTCAATGAATGATAACCATATATATTCATATATTCCCTCAACATATACTTGATGCCTATCAAGAGATAGCGGTCAAGCCCTGGTGCCCGATAGCTCTTACAGGAAGCCCCTTGGTGACCAACCAAATGAATAGGATACCTGAATTCATGGAACTTTCGATGGGCTGACAACCATTCCTGAAGCTGCTTGCCCACGAGATGCTCTAGGAAGAAATGCTGGCTATCATTGAGCTTTTCCATATTTGGGAATAAAAATTCTTCATAGAATCCCCTAGGAGCCACGAAGAAATAGGTCATGGCAAAGGTAAGTTTGATGTCGATGTCGGCATAAACAGCATCACGGTTCTTGCAGGGCTGCAAAAGTCGATTGATGTTCTTCACGATATGCCTGCCCGTAATTTTCACTATCTGATCAGCTTCTATCAGGAATCGGGAATGTTCGAAACCATACTTCATCAAGCACAACTCACCATATCCCTTGCCCTTGGCGCTATGGTCTTCTGCCTTGAAAGCAAGGCATTCGAGCCTTGAGCAATCCTTAAAATCCTGGCTAAAGTCATATCCGCTGTTATCTACCACTAAAATGTGATAATCAGTTTCTTGCAGGTAAAAACCGATGGCACGAAGATATTCCAGCCTTCTTTGCTCTTGCGTTCCCACAAACTTGATATTGGAAGGGGTAACCGTTGATGTTAAAAAGAGTATCCTTTTCATTCAATATAATTTTCGTTATCATCAATAGATGTGCCATATACCGTTTCTGGTCTCTCGCTTATACGCCATATAAAGCCTAATAAGGCGCCATTGCAAAATACGGTAAAGGGACTTCTGTATAATCCATAGCCAAAGAAATGCTCTATCAACAGCAACAGGAACATCACTATGGCTATAGCAAAAATCGGGTCGCCACACCGCTGGTAATAGATAAACATCTGATAGAGTTTATACAAATAGATGACCAATATGACGAGGAAAGGAAATAGGCCAAAAGTATAAAGCACTTCCAGATAGGCCGAATCCCATACATTCTTCACTGGGATAAGGTCCTCATTCTTCTCCTTAACAAACTTCTTGCCCTGAAACCCCCGAGGAAACGCATAATAGTCAAGATGGTTCTTCAACCAGATATAGGGGGCAATGCGTCCGCCGTCGGCACGGCTCTTGCCATAATTTTTTGTCTTGGTATATAGGCGGAAGTGCATAGAGGGAGACATAGCCCTCACGGCATCCTCGCTCTTCTCATAGATATATGACAAGGATATGAAGGCAAAAGTCAAGAAGACGATGGATAGGAAGATCTTGGACGGACTTTTTAGAGTCTTAAAGATGAAGGCTAAGGTGATTCCTAGGATAAAAAAAGTAGAGATACCGCGACTCACACTCAAGAAGCAGAGTATGGGCACTAAGACTAATAGCAATACCAACCATTTAGACCTCTTATAGAAAACGATTAATATCGCCCACAAGATAGAGAGGATAATATTGATATCGATGGCATACTCTTTGTCCTCCACGCTGCCCAGCATCATTTTAAGGGATATATAGGCATTGAGTAAGTCGCCTATAAAGGCACCAAAGGTGAGGGCTATCAACTTATCCTTTGAAGCAAACAGTTCGTTGTTCTTCAATAGAACGAATCCCAATCCCCCCAAGAAGAAGCACCTTGACATCTGCAAGATTTCATCCAAGCTGAATATCGGATTCAGTAATCCAATAAATGTGCCGAAAAGGATGAAAAACACCAGCATCATCATATCTCGGAATGGCAGAGAAATGGATTGTCTCTTGTAAAACCACAAGGGCAGCAGGAACAACTCTATCAAGCACGGCAGATGAAGGGTTGTAACTAGTAAAAAGCTGCTGAAAGACGACAGCATCATAAGCCCTATAAAAAAGATGAGTTTATTATTCATATATTGTTAATATTACATTCTGAAAGGCCTTGACAAGACCCTTATAATTTCACCCAATTCCGATGTGCCCAAGAATCCCTCGTTGCTGCCAGTCCATGAGGTTACCCCCACGAAAAGCAAAAGAAAGATAATTATATAAGGTGATGGTGTTATCTTGGAATCAACGAAGTCTATCAGTTTATTAGCAATGCGAATCAACCTTGGATGAAAAATTTTATTCAATTCGTCTGTACCTAAAGAGAAATAAAACATCAACGATCCTAACGTAGAGACAATGCAGGTTCTGCTGTAATCCGTGGATAACACAGTAAACATGGGCAACTGGCAGAATAACACGAAGCACATCGTCAGTAATAGATAAGAGCGATGCTGCTTTGTTTCTACGCTTTGAGCAAAGGCATAAATGCCATTCACGAAATAATAGACGAGCGAAAACAGGCTCACCACACTTATCAACAGAGTGGGAATATGATGGTAAGTGCCGAAATTGGTGGTTAAATGGAAATGGATCACTTCGTCCGTAGGTCGACGGAGGAATGCAATAATGCCTGGAGTATCCAAGAATCCTGAGACCGATTGCCATACTTGCTGATAAACCTCTTCTCCACCAGGAAACTTGCAACATATCAAAAACACCAGCACAGATGGCAGCCACACCAGCATAGCCTTGATATAATTGAAATGACGTAAGGATAGCAAGAAGAGTAAGGGCAAGCCCCAGAAAACGAAGGGTTCATACAATAATATTGCCAAAGAAACTAGCAAATTACCACCCCCATAAATTACCCATTTATTTTTATATTTTCTAAAAACCGTTACGATGAGAAGGAAGAGACACAGCATCATAAAGTCGCGTCTAAACCCACCAAATCCATATACGCCAAATCCACCTAACATAAAGCCTGCTAGCAACAAGCCAAGTTCATATTTCCGCCTTACGAATTGGGTTATGATATAATATGCTATCACAATAAAGCTAGCAAAGGAAAGGATCAATGCAATTGTGATGGGATTGAAACCTGCGTGGTAACATTGCAGCAACAGTTCGCCCAGCAAGCCTCGGCGTATAAATCCACCCTGATAATTGATAAACAAGTCGGCAAAAGCATTCTTATCATAAGAACCTAAGCACAAATCCTTCACTATCAATACTAGTAAAAATACGGTATACAATATTTGGAAAAAACGAAAAATATACAAATACTTTTTACTCATTATATAGAAATCATTTTATATTCAACAGCCAATTCACTACCTTTCTTTCTAGTGGATAAACGATAGAGGAAAGAAGTGACATCAATACGAACACAGATATGGCACATAAGGTGAAATACTTCCATGAAGTATAGACATTACCTGTGCTATTTACAAACGGGAAGATAATTGAAAAAGCAAAATTCTGATACAAATATATCGTATAGCCTCTCTCATTCCACCATCTAATCCATTTAAACTCGGGGATTCTGACTTTTGAGAAGATAAGGGAGAAAAGGGCTAAGATAAATAGGTTATAAAACAAGAATACGGCATCGGGCGGAAACTTATGGTCTTGCATAGAAACCAAGTTATTACAGGGAATCTGCAAAGTGATTATTAGGAGCAGTGAAATTCCTAAAAAAAACAACAACCTTGCTTTTATGGATATCTGCCTATAATAGCAGTATCCCATCACCATAAATATATTATAGCAGAAAATACATCTTATCCACAAATTCTCCGTGACCCACTGGCTTGCCAAAAACAAGGCAACACATACTATCAAGTACCCCCCCCTATTTACTTTTGTCAATATTCCTTTCTGCAGTTCAAACGTGCAGGATAGAATGAGATAAGGCCATATAAACCATAAATGGTTGACAAAAGGGAACTGGGGAATATTGTGTAAAGCCAAGATACTACAGATATTTCTTAAAGAATAAAGGGTTATATCTATGTGATAGTTGGCAGCAAACATTGATTCCCTAATACTAGAAATTTCAAGCCGCCATAACATCGTGACGATTGCCAACACGACAACAGACACGATAGCATATACATAGTAAGGAATTACTACTCTTACCATCCGATTAAAGAACACTTGCTTGAATCTTCTGGGTGTCTTATTGAACGATAATGAAGCTCCAGAAATAAAGAAGATTAGGGGCATTTCAAAGAGCATCAACGATTTGATGGGTTCTGCTCCTATCTTCAGCCAGTAAACCACATGGATAAAGCTAACTACGTATATCATCGACAAGCCTCGATAAAAGTCAAGTTGTTTATCTCTTTCCATAGCCTATAAATATATCAATACTAGGAATGCTACAACCCAGCCTACAATACAGAACTGTACAAATCTATCTCTCATCAGCACCTTTGTTGGGCTTCCACTTTTCACATCTACGATTGTAATCTGCAAATATCTTAGAATGCCAGCCAATACAAAGACCGTAGTCAGATAAATATACTGTGAGCCAAATCTATCCATCACCTCATCAGATACCGTATACATTACATAAGCCACCAAGGTAACAGCTGATACAATAGTCAATGCCTGATTCATGAAATCAAGATTATAGCGATTTACATTCTTTCTAGGCAGCACACCCGATTCTTGATACAATACCACATCATCTCTTCTTTTGGCAAAAGCCAAGAACAGAGCAAGCAAGAATGTCATCAGCACGATCCAATGAGAAAGCACTATATCATTGACTATGCCACCCAATACCACTCTCAACACAAAGCCTACAGAGATGATGAAAACATCCACCAAAGCAATCTTCTTTAGCTTCACACAATAAGCGACATTCATCAAGTAATAAAAGCAAATCACTCCTATTACATTCATGCTTGAATCGCCCAATGTCCAAAAAGCCAAATTAAGCGACAAGAAGAGCATCAATGCCATCAAACCATAAGCCTGAAGAATAGACACAGCTCTAGAAGCAATAGGTCTCTTACATTTCTTTGGATGTTTTCTATCAGCTTCCACGTCATATATATCGTTGAAGCAATAGATACTGCTGGCAGCAAAACTATAGCAGAAGAAAGCTATCACTGCATTAATCAGCATAGGGATATTCGTCAAATCACCATGAAAGAACAATGGCAAGAAGATAAACATGTTCTTTACCCACTGTTGTGGTCTTAAAAGCAAAATCAAGTTTTTCATTTCAGTACACCTTTCTTTAATAAGATATCTTGAATAAACGTTGTTGATACATTTCTATCAAGAGCTTTGTAGTCCAAATAGATTCTCACTTTTGTTGGCAGTAGAGGAATCTGCTCCATAGCAGGAGTAGGTTTCTTCAAGCCCAACTTTTGCTTTTCAGGCTCAATCTTTCTTACGAAACCGAACAAATCAGAAGAGAAGCAAGGCTTATCATAATGTCGAAGATTCCATGACTTCTTTAGGCCTTATAGATTAACATCTGCTTGAATCTTCTGGGTATCTTATTGAACGGTAAGGAAGCTCCAGAAATATAGAAGATTAGAGGCATTTCAAAGAGCATCAACGATTTGATGGGTTCTACTCCTATCTTCAGCCAGTAAAGCACATGGATAAAGCTAACTACGTATATCATCGACAAACCACGCTACATATCTAATTGTTGATCTCTTTACATTGATTATAGGTCGCATATCCCGACTTTGGGATAAGGAAAATTACGTAATAAAGCACGTTGTATCTTTTGTAATCTATCAGTCTTTACCAATAAAGAGTTGGAGTAATCATCCAAATGAGTTGCTATTCTTTGGATATCCATCTGTTTCCACTCTAAAGGAGAATAGAACGGTATGTCCACAGAAGAAAAATAATCCCTAAACTTGAAATCCCCTCCAGCCATATCTTCAAAATGTACCCAAAGGGCAGGTATGCCATAGGCATGTGCCACTATCAAGCCATGAAGAGAAGAAGACAAAATCAAGCGAGACTGTTTCATCTCCTTGACCACATTCTCTATTTCAACATCAGACCCAGTAGTTAGATTAATAATATGAACATTCTGCTTGCTTAGCTCTATATCACGTTTCATCTCCTTATAGTGCGCCCGATGGGGAATGATAGTTATATCATATTTCTTTTCTACTTGGGGATTAAAAAGCAATGGCATAAGCAAGGCTGGATCACCGCATTCTTTACTTAGAATTTTGCCCCCCGTATCTTGACGACCTCTTGTGAAAGAAGTCCTCTTGTCATAATCACCTGTCTTGGTTTGATGGGCACAGAAGGTTGCGCCATTCCTGTTCCCCATACCACACAGTGCTTATTCGCCGACTCGAGCAAACTTCCCACGGCTATCAATACTGGCTTCAAGGAATAGGCCGTAAGCAACTTCCATAATGGTTTCTTGCCGATTAAAAGAAGGTGGAAGAAAGCAAAATAGTTTCTTAAGATTCTCTTGATGGAAAAAGGATAGCAGAATCTTACCTCTTTTCCCGTAAGCTTCCTTACGATGTAAGACGAAAGTTCATCACCGAAATTATCGTTATAATAAAACAAATTGATTTTTTTGCTCATATATTTTTTCTAATGCGTTTCAGAAATATGATAGGCATCCAAAAGCCATTGAACAGGATATTTCTTGCCCTGGGCTTAAGGATGCCTTGTAGGTGGAGTATGTAGTGCCCACACTACCAAGCTACTTTTCGCTAGTGTTGATTTGCTGGGGCAATTGAATTCTTCTCTGTAGGAGGTGTGGCATCTCCTAGTCTCTCCGGAAGATATCTCGTGTATATACCTTATCTTGTACATCATCCAAACAAGCATCATAGCGGTTGGCTATAATCGCCTGGCTCTGAGACTTGAAAGCATCCATATCATTCACCACCTTGCCACCAAAGAAGGTGGTACCGTCCTCCAATGTAGGCTCGTAGATAATCACCTCTGCACCCTTTGCCTTGATTCGCTTCATGATGCCCTGGATGGCAGACTGGCGGAAGTTATCGCTGTTGCTCTTCATCATGGATTACTACATTTGTATTTATTCTGAGAGTGCTGCCAGTCTTTTCATCAACCTACCAAGCTCCGAGAAAGTATAATCCCTACCTTCCTTTTGTACTTCATCCATAGAACGAGAGGCATTAGCAATAGCTTTTTCAAGGCTTCCCCCGTTGCGTTCAAAGTAGGAGTGTAAGCCTTTGGATTTGTTGAAGAAGGAGATGGTTTTCCTGTATTCCACACATTGGTTCAAATCCTTGAGCAATGGTTCTTGCGTATCGTATGGACGTGATGTGTATCGAAAATAGTAGAGAAAGAACAGTTCCGTACAGCGGTGGGTCTCAAAGAACTCAACCTTGCAGTATATGCCTTTCTTGGGTTTATTGATGGGCTTGGCATATTTTGCCTTTAATCTTTGATATTGGGAACGCTCTGGTTCTACATCTTTCGTGTCCATATCAATTATGCAGAATATGTGGTTGTATCCCATCGCCACCCCCTCAGATATTTTCAAATCAAGTTCCTTGATACTTGTATGCTTGGGATAGTCTGGCTTGATAGTCAAGCGTTTGAATACATCGCATAAGGATTTGAAATAGAAAAATTCCGTAGGTCCTTCACCCAAGATAAGTGCTGTTTGTCGTAACTTGCCCATATCAATCCTCCAGATTTATAAAGATACTACCTAATTCGGGCTTTGCCCCCAAACGTCCGATGCGATAAGAATTATAAAGAGACAGATTCTTGTGCAACCCGAAAGAATCGCCACGAGAATACTCGGAAGATGCGGTCTCTTTATTTTTCTCCACAAACCACACAACGCCTCTATTCTCATTGATAAGGTCTTGAGAAAGCAGGGTCGTTTCTTGACTGGTGATAATCAACTGCGATTTTTCGGAGTTAAAGATAAAGACATTGAGATAGTAGTATAACAGGTCATTATGTAAATCCTCACCTAATTCATCAAGATAATACACATGAGAAGCTGTTATCATATCATATAATGCCTCTAAAATACGTATATATTTTTGAGTACCCTTTGACTGCAATCTGAGCGGAATGTCAAAATCTCCATTTGTAGAGTGATTGACAAATGCCACGGAATCGGAGGTGGATTGAAGCAGAGCTACTTTCATATCTTCTGGAATATTTTCCATGAGGATACGTTGACGGAACTCATTAGGCACCAACCGATCTTCTACGATAGGCTTATACTCCAAGATGTTCAAATCTGCCTTTTGAAGCATGATGTTGTAGAACTTACGCTTTTTAGAATTTGCATAAGCATCCTTTAGGATTTCCACGATCCCCTTTTCGCCGTCACCGTCAACATCGTGATAGTTCTCCATAATCCAGCCATGAAGAATATTGAATGGATCAATATCTTCTTTCAAGGCAGCTTTCCTACAAACAGACAAAACACTATGATTATTCAAGGTGTTCTCACGGATGCTCTCTTGCGTTTTTACCAGCAGCCTGAGGCTTGGACCAAACTTGATCTCAGCCTGCACGTTATCTCCTACAAATGTGCGTTCATAAAACAACGACTTTGATTTGTTAGGATAATAATAAAGTGCTTCGCTCAATATGTACTTGTCATTGAATGCTACATCATAGTCGTATCGGACACCATTGGCATAAAACGAAACGTGCATTTCGGTTGGAGCATCCTTGGTGAGCATGAAAGGAATGCTTCCATTTATTCTTTGAGTAGCATCTGATTTGGGTAGAACTAACAAACGAAATACTTCATTCAATGCAATCAGCATATTTGATTTTCCGGAAGCATTTGAGCCATACAGAATTCCTAACTTGTACAAGAAAGTTCCTTCGGCTATCTCTGTAACAAGTTCCGAAGAAGACTCCTTTGCCAAGAAATTCAACTCCTGTTTATCTCGAATAGAAAGATAATTTTTTACCCAGAAATCTCTTATCATAATATCTATATATATTAATATAATTATTGTAATTTGATTGCAAAAATACAAATTGTTTTTTTTATTTGCAAGAATCAACCTATATTTTTTGTAAACATACTACATTTTAACCATAATTTAACACATATAGTTCTCTGCGGCACCTCCTAATCCCGTTGGAAGATATCTCGTGTATATACCTTCTCTTTCACATCATCGAGCGAGGGGTCATAGCGGTTGGCGATAATCGCCTGGCTCTGAGACTTGAAAGCATCCATATCATTCACCACCTTGCTACCAAAGAAGGTGGTACCGTCCTCCAATGTAGGCTCGTAGATAATCACCTCTGCACCCTTTGCCTTGATTCGCTTCATGATGCCCTGGATGGCAGACTGGCGGAAGTTATCACTGTTGCTCTTCATCGTCAAGCGATAAACTCCTATCACACACTTATGTTCCTTACCTGCATCATAGCTATTGGCATCGGCATAGCTGTAATAACCAGCCTTTCTGAGCACGGCATCGGCAATATAGTCTTTTCTTGTACGGTTACTCTCTACAATTGCCTCTATCAGGTTCTCTGGTACATCGGCATAGTTTGCCAGAAGCTGCTTGGTATCCTTTGGCAGGCAATAACCGCCATAGCCGAAACTTGGGTTGTTGTAATGGGTGCCGATACGTGGGTCAAGACCTATGCCATCAATGATTGCTTTGGTATCCAAGCCCTTGACTTCGGCGTATGTATCCAATTCATTGAAGTAACTTACTCTCAGGGCAAGATAGGTATTGGCGAAGAGCTTGACGGCTTCTGCTTCCTTCATGCCCATAAAGAGTGTATCGATATTTTCCTTAATGGCTCCTTCCTGAAGCAAAGCGGCAAATGTCTTGGCAGCTTCCTTCAACATCTCGATATTGGTTACAGACTTGATTGCCTCGTTTTCTTCTGCAAACTCAGGGTGCTCAATAATCTTTGGATAGCCTACGATAATGCGGCTTGGATAGAGATTATCATAGAGTGCCTTGCTCTCTCGGAGGAACTCCGGAGAGAAAAGGAGATTGAATTGCTTCACTCCCTTCTGGGCATACTTCTGATATAGGCTTCGGGTGTAACCTACAGGGATGGTACTCTTGATTACCATCACTGCATCAGGATTTACCTCCAGCACCAAGTCGATAACTTCTTCTACATGAGTGGTATCGAAGAAGTTCTTCACTGGGTCGTAGTTCGTTGGTGCTGCAATGACTACGAAGTCTGCATCTTTATAGGCTGACTTGCCATCCAAGGTTGCTGTGAGATGCAGAGGCTTCTCTGCCAGATATTTTTCGATATACTCATCTTGTATCGGTGATATATGATGATTCAGTTTATCTACTTTCTCGGGAATTACATCTACTGCTGTTACCTCATGGTGTTGGGATAAAAGCGTAGCAATACTGAGTCCTACGTAACCGGTTCCGGCTACGGCAATTTTTAATTGATTAAAATTACGCATAGTTTTAAGTTCTTGAATAATAGCATCCTGAGCCTTGGTTGGAATTACTTTTTGCCGAGAGCTACAGGATGCGTTGTGGGTGATTATGTAGCGCCCACACTACTAAGCTACTTCTCGTTATATATATTTTTTCGTTACTTCTAACAATATAATTGGTTCGTATCGGAAATGAAGGACATAGAGTCCCTGCCAGATAAGAATTGCTTTGAGGGTATTCTTATCTAGATATTGATTGAGTAAAATTAGTCTGAATTTGATTTTTTCTACCTCTCCGTAGAGGTCCCACAGATCTCACAGATGAACACAGATTTTCCTGCTACAATCATTATCCACAGATGAGACCGTTCGGTCAGATGACATTATTTCGTATGATGCTCTATAAAGCGAGTAATCATTGATGATACCGTTTGGGGCGATTGCTTCTCATGAGCTACAGCCATTATTGTAATCTGATTTGCAAACTGAATATAATATACAACATTAGGATGAATCGTTAAATGTCGTACGGTATAACTGTCTGTCGAGTATTTTTTATCAAAAGAACCACTTTCTGGAAATACATACAGGCTATTAACCTTTTTCACTATTCGCTCTAAAGATTTATTAGCTGTACGTTCTCCAAAATTATCAGCAACATACTGACCTATATCTTTCAATTGCTGCTTTGACAATGTTGACCAGGTGATTTTTATTTCCACCCCAATTCCTCCTTCACGACATTCAAAATTTCTGAATGAGGAATCGTTTTCTGAGACAAAGACTCCTTATAGGCGAAATCGGCAGCGGCTTTCATTGCTGTTTCGTCTAAGTTATCGATAAATGATTGCATCTTCTTATCGTCACATTTTTCTTCTTGTAAAGATAACTCTATAAGTTCGGCAAGATTGCTTCTATCTTCCCAACTCAATTTCTTTATCTCATTCCAAAATGGAACCACTGTATTATTTCTTTCAACAGAATTTGTCATATACATAATCAAATCCTCCCTATTTTATTGTTTACATGCTGCAAATATAAGGGAAATATCTGAAATAGCCAAGGGATTTCTGGTTTTTAACACATCAGGAGAAATATCTTGTCACGCAGATTGCGCAGATGACGCAGATTTTTCGACTCCCCTGTCCCCCTCTTGCGAAGAGGGGGTCCTTATCCCACTCCCAAGCCCTCGCCCTTAGCATAAGGGCAAGGGATGTAGCTGGCGACGCTATAGCTCTGCCAGAGTTTTGGTCAGCCAGCGGAGCCTGTACCCGCAAGGGGCTGGCTGAGAGTGCTTACGCAACAGAGTTGCGATTGTTTAACGCCTAATCGGCGAGTGTTTGTCGGCTAGCGCATTGTAGGGTTCTCATACGAAAGATTCTGTTTTATTGCTCTTTGAGAGATGAATACTATATGAGAATTGTACTAATGCTATTTGATACCAAATACACCAAAGAATTCGGTTACCGTATAAACAGGAACCGAAGAATCTTTGAAATCTTTCTTGTTGCGAGTTACAATACAATCTGCCTCCGCCCAAATTGCAGAGGCATTTTGAGTCGCATCCTCATAATCTTTCCAATCAGAAGAAAGCATATCAACAACTACCTGCCCACGTAGGTCTACAACGTCTACAAATGAAGCCACTTTAATAAGGCATTCCTCAATGTCATTATGCTTAAATTTATGACCTATATACACAGCATTGACAATAGACAAAGCTGATGTCATTAGTTCATATTCTTCCATATAACCATGAGCAAAAAGCTTCTTGGCCTCTTCGACAAAACCCTGGCGATTGCAAACAAAATCCACCAAGACATTTGTATCTACATAAACTTTCATAGGCTATACTTCTCTTCTGTCAAAATATCCAAACCGTCAGCATCTGCTGGAACTGGCGTTCCTCCCTTCACCATCATCGTATCCATAAGAGCCATAGCCTGATTAAGTTTGGCTGTTCTATCAGTCTTCTTAACCTTGCTTACGATTTGCCATTTCATTCTTTCTGCCAACTCTGTAAAGAATGACAAATCAGACTGCGGGATGTAATAGCTTGTGCCATTTGATAATATTGCGGTACTCATAATTTTATCTCCTATTTATTTAAGCTTGGTGCAAATATAAGGGAAATATCTGAAATTGCCAAAGAATTTCTGGTTTTTAACATTGTCCCACAGATTGCACAGATGTACACAGATTTTCTGAGACCTGTCCGGTCTTTGAATAAAGTCACGCAGATTGCGCAGATGACGCAGATTTTTCACGCAACTGAATTGCGATTGGTTGTCACCTGGCAGAAGACTTTATTCTGGTTGTTCTTGCAGATATTTCTCTATCCAAGGCTTTAACTCAGGGATATCACATTCTATTGTATCCCAAAGACTTTCAGGATCTACAGTATAATAGCCATGAACTAATACATGACGCATCTTTTCTATTACACGCCAATCAACTTCCGGATGACTTGCCCTAAATTCCTTTGTCAGCATATAGACAGCCTCTCCTATTACCTCAACAAACTTCGTAAAGCCGTAAAAAACAAGCTTGCTGTTTTTAACGTCTTCTAAATATATTGAGATTTATACTCTTGAATTTCATTGATGGCTTCAAGAATATGTTCTAATCTGCCTCTATCTTTAACTCTTTCTCTCATAAATCAAGAACTTGTCGTTATTTACTGAGTCTGTCGCAAAGGGTAAGAGGCGACTGGCTTCTACCATATCCACCTTACGATGAAGTAAATCTTCTAAATTGAGCATCATGGCAGCAATCTTCATCAATGATACTCTGGAGTTCTGACGATCATACTCTACAAGAATATCGACATCACTATCCATACTCTCTTCGCCTCTTGAGCATGAACCAAAGAGCCAAGCCTTCTTGATGGGTTGGCTTCCAAAGAATTGCTGAATCTTTGGAATCATATTTTCAACATTCTTACTAATCATAATCGAGTACCTTTTTATTGTTTACATGCTGCAAATATAAGGGAAATATCTGAAATAGCCAAGGAATTTCTGGTTTTTAACACATCGGGAGAAATATCTTGTCACGCAGATTGCGCAGATGACGCAGATTTTTCGACTCCCCTGTCCCCCTCTTGCGAAGAGGGGGTCCTTATCCCACTCCCAAGCCCTCGCCCTTAGCATAAGGGCAAGGGATGTAGCTGGCGATGCTATAGCTCTGCCAGAGTTTTGGTCAGCCAGCGGAGCCTGTGCCCGCAAGGGGCTGGCTGAGAGTGCTTACGCAACAGAGTTGCGAGTGTTTGTCGCCTAGCGGAAGACTTTATTTCGTATGATGCTCGATGAAGCGATTAATCATTTTTACAACAGTGACAGTTGACTGCCTGTAATGAGCTATCACCATGATATTAATGATTTCTCCATCAATATTATAATAAACAACATTTGGTCCTATGTTCAAATGTCGAATTAAAACCTTGTCGTTTAAGAGTTTTGAAGAATAGCTATAGTCTGGAGTTCCAGATTCTGGAAACAGCAATAAACGCCCTACCTTAGAATTTATGTCATCTAAGGTTTTGCGAGATACAGAAGCACCAAAATGTTCTTCTACATAGTCCAAAATTCCATCAAGTTGATGGAGAGCCATATCAGACCAAATTATTTCCATCCTCTTTGCTCCTTAATCTTTTCCATTGCCTGAGAATGAGAAAGACCTCTTCCCGAACGACTTTCCTTAATGGCGTACTCTGAAGCCATTTCTAAAACTTCATGAGGCATATCATTTACGAAAGCCTGTACTTTGTCTTCTGGAACTTCATATGGATTAATACCTTTCATCGTTGAATACAACAATGTTATAAGGGCATTTTTCCGATCATCACTCCAATTCTTTACTTCGTTCCAAATCGGAGTATTTTGTATTTCATTATAATTGAACGTTCTCATAATTCTAATATTTAGTACCTTACATGCTGCAAATATAAGGGAAATATCTGAAATAGCCAAGGAATTTCTGTTTTTTAACATTGTCACACTGATTGCACAGATGAACACAGATTTTCCTTCTACTATTCTTATCCGCAGATGAGACCTATTCGGTCAGATTTTCACAGACTTTTACGATCACTTCTTCTCGTTTGTATGTTTGGGTGGGTGTGAAGGGGGTGTATAAGAACTTTTGTATATACATCGTGCGCAAAAGATAAAGAGAAAGGGTATCAGATAGTTATGCCTTCTTTTTAACACTCTTTTCACGCTAAAGTTCATATACCCCCTTCACACTTCACGCTTTGTTTGCTAATCTAAAAATCGCTCATTTCGGCGACAATGGTTCCAACAACCCGTCAATCAGACGAAGCAGCTCGTCTCTGTGAGCCTCGCCCACCAACGACTCCATCCAACGTATCGCGCCCCAGTAGTCGTCGATGGAAACATCACGGTCCATCGCCTCCAGACTCTTGGTGTACGCATCAGACAGCCGGAACTCCTTGCGGATGGCTGACTTGGTGGAAGCCCAATGCTTCTCCTCCTCAGTAAGACCACCTTCAAAACGGTCTTCCTTCAGTTCTTCACGCATAGCCCAGAACACGTTGTGGACTAAAAGATTAAAACACTTGTGGACAGGAATCATGCCCGTCTGTAGTCGTAGGAATCCTTGATTCCCATGACTTCACTTTTGATTTTTTTGAAAAACATTTTAAATAAATTTATGTTATGTTCCAAAATCGGAACTTTTTGATTTCAATGCCAAATTTTATGCTTAGCTTTGCAGCGGAATCTATATGATTCAATTTTAAAACAACTTATAATCATTTGCTTAAAAATGACAAAAACAGAACAAGAACAAAGACAAGAAATGGTATTACCATCTTTCTTCTATGCTATCGCCTCCAGCGAAAGCAGACAACTCATCAGTCTTGATGAACTGCAGCGAATCATCACCCTCGACGCCATGACCCAGGCGCGTACCGAAGACTACCGCAAGAACATGCGCATCAGCAGCGAGCTCGCTCATCAAACCAAGGTGATGATGCCAGGCATCACTACCTCCGTGCTCATGGACGGACGGGGCAAGGAACTGCGCAACGTGGTGAAGACCACCCAGATGATCGCCGTGGACATCGACAAGATTCCTGCAGAAAAGATGAAGGAGGTCGTACAGAAGGCGGACGCCGACCCTCACACCATGATGAGGTTCATCACCGTGAGCCAACGGGGCCTGCGCATCATCTCCAGATACCTGCCCATAGATGACGACGAGGTGACCGCACTGGAACTTTTCGATGTAATCATACGCAAGACGATGAGCTATTACAGTAAGTTGCTAGGCGTGCCTGCCGACGAGCAATGCGTAGACATCACCCGGATGTGCGGACTCGCCCACGACCCTACCGCCTACTTTCATTGGGACGCAGAGCCTTTCGGCTTGGACACCCACGACCTGAAGGCGCTCTACACCAAGAAGGCCAACGAAGCGAAATATGCCAAACGTGCCAGCAAGCGCAAGCGAAACAGCCAGAAGATGGTGGCACTGGGCAAGGGGGTTCCCTCAATGGACGAGGCAGCGCAGCACATACTGAACCTACTCGACACGTGGGGCTACAAGTTTGAGAGCGGTGCCCACAACGAGTATGTGCTCCACTTCGGCAAGGTGTGCGTGCGCTATGGCATAGACAAGGAAGAGGCAATGACCTACGCCAAGAGCAACTTCAGCTCCGACTATCCCGATGCTGACAGCGTGATGAAATCATGCTACAAGCACACCGAGAAACTAGGCACCTGGCACTTCTACCGCAAAGGCGAGGGCTTCTCGGGTAAGCCGACCGTCAAGGTAATCAAGCAGTGGCTCTCGATGAGATACGAGTTTCACCACAATGAGGTGACGGGATTTCACGAGGTGCTGAGTCGCGATATAATCAAAGGCAAATACCATAAGTGGACCCGCATCGACGACAACATAGAGAACACCATCTGGACCCAGATGGACGAGATGGGACTCGAAGTGACCGCCATCAAGCTGCACGCCATCATCAACAGCGACTTCAGCGAGCCTTGGGATCCCTTCGACGAATATCTCAGGAGTCTGCCCAAATGGGATGGAAAGACCGACTACATCGACGAGCTCGCCAACCGGGTAACCATCAACTATTGCCCTGGCTACCACCACTCGCAGGAAGAGTTCAGATACTTCTTCAAGAAATGGCTCGTATCGATGGTGGTGGCATGGGTATCACCGAGAGTGGTGAGCCAGACCATCCTGATATTCATCGGGAGGGGTGGCATCAACAAAACCACATTCTTCTATTATATCCTGCCACCATGCCTGCGCCAGTACTTCATCAACGAGTCAACCGCCAACTATACCGACAAGGACTTCATGGAGGCTTTCTCAAGCAAGGCACTCATATGCCTCGACGAGCTGGAGTCTACCTTCGGCAAGGGGCTGAGCGCCCTCAAGAGCAACGTCACCAAGCTGGTGTTCTCCATCCGCCGCCCCTACGACAAGTATCGTTCGGAACTGCTGCACCGTGGTGCCCTCTGCGGCACCAGCAACAGCATACAGATCATCACCGACGAGGAGAACCGCCGCTACTCACCATGGTTCGTAGACAATATCGAGAGCCCTAGGGAGACACCCATCGACTACCAGCACGTCTATTCCCAGGCTGTAGCTCTGGGACAAGAGGTAACTAATCGGGTGAAGAACCAGGAAGAGGGATGGGTATACTGGCTCACCACCGTCGACATAGACGTGATGAGGGAGCACAACGGCATGTTCATGGTTTCCAACTTCATGGAAGACCAGATACTGCGCTTCTACAAGGTGCCGAAATCAGACACCGACCCTCAATATGTAAAGTTCCGCTATTCATCGGAAATCATGGAGCGCATAGGCGGAAGTCCTGCCCTGAGCCGCAACATGAGTCACCAAAATCTGAGTGCCGTGATGCAGCGACTGGGCTTCAAGAAGGTACACCGCGCCAAAGGTAACGGATGGCTCGTGATAGAGAAGAATCCGGGAGAAATCAACACCGAGGCGATCTGCAGCCCAAACGAATGCGCAGAAACGTACTTGAAACCGTACAGAACCATAGCTACGGATAGCCAGAATGGTTCTGACCAACAATAAGCAGCATTCTGGCAAGTGCTAACCAGCATTGCCAGCAACGCTAAGTATCATCAAGAGAAACGCTAAGTATCATCAAGAGAAACGCTAAGTATTATTACCGCGATTCATAAAAGTCAAATTTATATGAAAATCAAGATATACAAAAAACTCGAGCTTGCCAAGCTCTACTTTCCGGAGCAGTCGAAACACGTGGCACTAAACCACCTGATGCGAATGGTAAACCACTGTCCGCCTCTGCTTGAAGCCTTGCGAAGAGAGGGCTACGAACGGTTGGCGAAGACCTTCACCATGCGCCAGACGCTGCTCATCTATGAGTATCTGGGCGAGCCATAATACTGAGTTTTCCAGTTTTATGCCCCATCGTATCCCTTTCTCACCCCTATCGTACAGAAGCCTCTTATGAAAGTCGTATCTTTGCAACCGTAAACAAGAAACAAGCACTGCGCAGCGCTTTAATACATGAAACACGAACCATAAAACAATTTATTAGCCTTATGATTGAGTACGATTTAAAGAAGAACAACAACAAGAAGAACGTGAAGGCTTATGGCAAGTACTACGCCAAGCCCCACATTAGTGAAACTGTAGATCTCGATGAGCTCGCCGACCACATGCATGGTCACAACTCTCCATTCTCAGCCGGGACCATCAAGGGCATCCTCATCGATGCCGTGACCCACATCAAGGAGCTCCTGCTCATGGGCAAGAATGTAAAGCTCGACAACCTCGCCATCTTCTACATCAGCATCAAGAACAAGATGGGTGCAGAGAAAGCCGACGACTTCACCGTATCTAAGAACATCGAAGGAGTAAGAATGAAAGCCCGCGCCACGGGCGACTTCCGCTCTGTGAATCTCAACCTCGACGCCAACTTGAAGAAGTATGGTGCTAAGAAAAAGAAGTCTTCGACCACCACCGACTCTGGCTCCACCACAGCCCCAGGCAGCGATTCGGGTGACTCAGGACTTGAGTAACCGGGGATTGCAAATCCCCTTAACAAGTTTTTAAAATCAATTGACCGAAAATGACACAAGATCGATTTCCGATGACGATTGGCGGCGAGGAGGTGCTCAATGAGCATCTCCTGCTCGCCTACACAGAGAACGGCGAGATGATGGACTCACCTCTGAGCGTCCGTTTTCTCGTAATTCATTGCTCGGCAACACGTGCCGACCGTAACTACACCGACAAGCAACTGATGCGCGACCACAAGAAGCGTGGATTCCGCACCGTGGGCTACCACTTCTATGTCCACAAGAACGGAAGCATCACGCAGTTCAGAAAGCTGCTGGAGGTGGGGGCACATGCCCGCCCATACAACCGTTGCTCCATCGGCATCTGTTACGAGGGCGGGCTGGATGACGAGGGTCGTCCTGCCGACACCCTTACCCGTGCCCAGTATGACGCAATGTGGAATCTGCTGCGCAAGCTCAAGATCACGTTCCCACAGGCTAAGATAGTGGGTCATCGTGACTTGCCGGGCACCACCCCGAAGGCATGCCCTTGCTTCGATGCAGCGAAAAAATTTCCACTTTAATGCTTAATGCTTAATGTTGAATGTTGAATGTTGAATGTTGAATTTTTAATTTGAAATATGAAGAAAGAAACCATCAAGAAGGTGATCAATTTCATCATCACCGTACTTACCGCCGTAGCTAGCGCATTCTGCGTACAGAGCTGCCAGTAAAATTCCCAGTAATCAAACCTTAACCTTAAGTTCTAATTCTACCAGTATTGCCAGAAGATGCTGAGGCGGTGCATGTCGGAGCCCACCATGTCGTACATATCTTGCTTCATGAGCCACTTGCATCGTTTCTGCACCTTCTTGCCATACTGCCCATCTATCGAGAACGCATTTCGCTGGAACTTTATGCCCATCAACTTGAGCTTCTCGTAATCGCGCTTCTCCATGTAGAGGTAGCGCTCTGGATGGGCAAGCACGGGCGTGTAGCCCTTGTTCTTGATGCGCTCCAGGAGGGCATGAAAATTCATCGGGGCAGAGAAGATGCTCGTCTCCACCAACAGGAGCTTGCCATCCTCGCCCAGCGGCAACAGGTCGTTTGCCTTCAGGCGCTTTTCGAAGAGCGCATCTAGCATATTTTCGGCTGCGAGATGCAGCCGGAGCATTTTTCTGTCAGCAGGGTTTCGCTCGGCGAAGTCCTGCTGATATTGTTTTTGGAAGTTCGCAAATACTTGGCGCAAATGGGTGATCTCGTTGGGTACGTCTTCCATAATATGAGGTGTAAGCCAGACATCCCTCATGCCTGCGCCTTCGTAAAGGCACAACATTTCCAACGACTTCTTTACCTCTTGAAATCCGTCGTCCACGCCGGGCAGGATGTGGCAGTGCCAGTCGATGCCGCCGGGGAGTCTCTCTGATGGTGCTTTCTTGCTTGCCGTCGGATTGCAAATCCAACGGAACGCCTCACGGAATATATTCATATTTTTCTATTCTTTTATCCAATTTTCTACTTTCCTATTTTTGCCCCCCCCATTCTTGTCGGAGCCGTAGTGATAGCCGTAGCCATAGCCATAGTGGTAGCCATAGCGATAGTAGTGGCCGTAGCGACCGCCCTGAGCCTTGGTTCCGTTCAGAATGAGCGACATATTCTTGAATTTCTTGTCCTTGTAGAGCTGCTCAATATCGCCCAGCATACTGCGCTGCATCAAGCCCGAGCGTACCACGAAGATGGTGCGGTCGGCAAATTTCTCTATAATCTGGGTATCTGCCACGATTTCCACTGGTGGACAGTCGATGAACACATAATCGTACTCACCCCTCATCTGCTTGATCATCTTCTCCAGACGGTCGGTGAAGAGGAGCTCCGTAGGGTTAGGCGGCATGGTACCGATAGGCAGCACGTCGAAATCCTTCACCAGTCCATGCTCCTCGCCATGGCAGATGATGCCCTCCAGGTCATCGGTCCTGCCGTTGAGATAGTCGCTGAGTCCCTCGCCAGGGCTGCCCACGAGCATGGATGCGGAACCATGGCGGAGGTCACCATCGATGAGGAGCACCTTCTTCTCTTTGATGGCGAACGACATGGCGATGTTGCCTGCCAGGTGACTCTTGCCCGAGCCTGGGTTGAAAGACGTAAGGATGATGACGTTCTGCTCGGGATGGGTGCCTACCATGAACTCCATGTTTGTGCGCAGCACGCGGAACGCCTCGTTCACGATGTCGCGCTTGCTTGCCTTCACCACAATCTGTCGCGTCTCCTTCGGCTTCTTCCAGAACTGGATGCGCTGCAGAAGAGTTGGTCTGTTCTTGCGACTGATGCTGTATGGTATCTCACCGAGGAATGGTATGGTGATGTTCTTGAGGTCGTTTCTGCCCCTCACCGTCGTGTTCATGTTCTCACGGATAAAGATGACTACCACAGGTATCAGGAATCCTAGAACGAAAGCCACGAGGATGATGTTGCGGCGCACAGGTTGCACGGGCTTGATGTCGCCCGTAGGAGGGGTGATGATGCGCGTGTTGTAGGCGGTGAAAGCCTTGGAAAGCTCGTTTTCCTCTCTCTTCTGCAAGAGGAAGAGGTAGAGCGCCTCCTTCACCTTCTGCTGGCGACCCACTGTTTGCAGGTACTTTGCCTGGCTAGGGTTGCTGGCTATCTGGCTGGTGGTCTGCGCCTCGTTTGCCTGCAGGTTGCCAAGCTGCGAGTTGAGTGTCACCACGAAGTTGTCGATACTGGTTACGATGCTATGGCGCATGGAGGCGAGGCTCTGGTCATAGTCAGCCACCAATGGGTTCTGCTCGCTGGAGTTAGCCACCAGGTTGTTGCGCTCCAGCTGCTGCTTGTTGTATTCGGTAATCTGCTGCTCGATGCCCGGGCTGTCGATGCCGATATTGGCTGGCAGGAGTTGGTTCTTGCCCACCTTGCCCGTCAGGAAGTCGCGCAGGTAGCGTGCCATGGAGAGACGTGAGTTCAGTTCGAGTATCTGCTTGTCTACGTCGCCGCTCTTCTGCATATATTGCTGTGCGGCGGTCTCTACGTCGGGCAGCAGATTGCGGCTCTTGAACGAGGAGATGTCCTTGTCTACATCGCCCAGTTCTCGCTCGATGACGCCCAGGCGCTCGGTGATGAAATGGGAGGTGGAAACGGTCATCTGGTTCTTGTCCTCCATCCAGTTCTTGCGGTATACGGAGATGATGGTGTTCAGCACATCCTCGGCGCGCTGGGTGAGCTGGTCCTTATAGGTCAGGTCGATGACTGTTGCCTTCTCCTCGCTGATGCTTGCCGAGAGCAACGCCTTGATATGGTCGGTCATGGCATAGAGATTGGTGCGAGTCACATGCAGTTTCCTGCTCTCATATCCATTGACGAAGGCTGAATAGCCCGGTGCCTGGTCTACGCATACATAGCCCATCACCGTGCGGACGGTCTGGCCCAGCTTGCCCTGTACCTCCTCGTCCGATTCCACTTGGTTTCCAGCCTTGTCGGTACCACTCACATGTACGATGGAAAACAGGTTGCCATGCTTTACCTCTACATCCAAACTGGCACTCTGCATATCGTTCAAGCTATAGAAATGAACGGTTACAGGCAGCGTTCTGCCATAGAGAGCCACAGGATGGAAGGTACCGTCTTCACTGTAGTTTACGTCGAGTTTGAGTTGCTTGCCTGCCTCCAGCAAGACGGCTGGCGACTGGATGGCAATCAACTCGTTGTTGACGTTCGACTTGCCTCCCGAGAGTCCCATGTCGGAGAACATACTGGCCACATCGCTGTTGATGCTCTGGCTCTTGCCGTCTTCCTTGATGAGGATGGATGCCGTGCGCTGATAGACACCCGGCGTGGAGAGGAGGTAATAAGTGGCTATGCCCAGGGTGACGACGAGCGAGATGACAAACCATCGCCAGCGCACAAGGCACAGATACATTAAGTCTTGCAGACGAATGAAGTCTTCTGCCTGCTGGGGGCGACGACCCGGAGCATTCTGCATCGTCGCTTGATTATTCTGAATCATTGAATTTGAATGTTGAGTGTTGAATGTTGAATGTTGAATGTTGAGTGTTCACTCTACTCTTACATTATTTCTTGATAAGTACCGCCACGCTGGTGGCAAGTGAGGCAAGGCTAATCCAGAAGCCCGTGCTCCTGACATTGTTGCCATTGACCGTGCTCTGGCGAGCCTTGGTCTTGTTGGGGCTGATGTAAACCACGTCGTTCTGCTGCAGGTAATATACCGGACTGTTGAACACGCTGTTTCCCGAGCAGAGATTGATCTTGTATATCTTCTGGTGGCCGTTTTCCTGGCGCAACACCATCACGTCTTCACGGGTGCCATAGATGGTCAGGTCGCCCGCCTTGCTAAGGGCATCGAGAATAGTCACTTTCTCGTCCTCGATTTCATACTGTCCAGGGCGTGCCACCTCACCAATCACCGAATAGTGGAGATTTGTAAGGCTGACGGTCACCACGGGATCCTTCACCAAGTTGCGCTCCACCAGAACTTTCTTGATTCCCTCGGCAATCTGCTCTCGGGTACGACCTGCCACATGCAGGGTGCCCAGCACAGGAAAGTCGATGTTGCCCTTGCTGTCTACCGTATAATAATAGGCATCCTTGGCGATGGACGACGTAGAGTAACTGGTGGTGGTTCCCGTAAGGTTGAAGAGCTGTGTGATCTGTGGATCCTTGCTCTTCACGCCGATGTAGAGTTTATCTGTTGGTTTGGCGGTGATTACCGCACTTTTCAGATTGATTAGCGTGTCAGGATTTTGGTTAAAATCCTGGAAATAAGCTATTTGTTGTGGAGTTCCACAAGCTGACAGGACAAGAAGTCCCGTACAAAAAGCTCCAGAAAGCAATGATTTACGATATTTCATATGATTTTATATTTTTTCTAGAAAACATCTTGGTATATAGGTGGTGGCGACGGCACAGATTCCCTCTATCGTGACGATGAGCCGATGGTCGCCATTGATACGCTTGATTTCGCCCTCCAGACCTTTGAACCTGCCGTCGATAACCCTGACACGTTCACCTTTCTTCCAGTTGAAGGCTCCATCCTCGAAATATTCCAGCCCCTCCTGATCGCCCGACGATACCATCATGAACATCTGCATCTGTCGCTTGGGAATGGCGATGGGCTGTGGGTCGAAGTCCACCAGCTGGCGATATAGCCTTGCCTTGCCACACAGTTCCCGCTCCAGGCATAGCGCCTGTCGCTTGTTGCTGCGCATGAAGAAAAGCGAGGGTATGAGTGGGCGCTCCACCACAATCTTCTTGCCTTGGCTGTTTACATGTCTCTCTTTTACGAAGGGGGCATAATATTCCATCACATCGCCCATCATATCTTCGGGGAATGTGTTTTTCATCTGGTCAGAATCCTTAAGCCCGTTGTTGAACAGGTTGAACAAGTCTCGGCAAAGCGCCACTTTGTTCATGAACACGCGCATGGCATACCATGATGCCTCAGTCTCGGCTGGTTCGCCAAGAGTCTCGGCTTGTATGCTTAGAGAATGATTGATATCTTTTATTGAATTGTCCATTCTTTCATTTTAAGTATTCTTATATAGACACATTTTCTCTTCCCCCTTGTGTCGAAACGAGTCGTCACAAGCAGCAAGGAGATTGAGACAGTATACTTCTCGTAAAGCTTCTGTCGTTCGGAGCAACCCTGATCCAGGCGATGCTGTACCCGCAATCCCATTTGGGTAACTAAATCTCATATTTCCTGGTTTAGTTCTCAAACGCGCCGCAAAGTTAACAAAAAAAAAAAAACGAAAGAATGTTAGCACAACTTTAGCTAAAATTAGTTTTTTTAGCCATTTTCTTAATATACGTTAATTTCGCTATTTTATTTGCATACAAAACAGAAAATCGGGGTAAATCTCTTTCAATAAGTGATTTACCCCGATTAAACATTATACAGATGGAAGGCAACTTAGTTGTTTACGCTACCTCCCACAATATCAAGCAATTCATTGGTAATGGCCTGTTGACGACTCTTGTTGTACTGCAAGTTGAGTTCGCGCAAGAGTTCATCGGCATTATCCGTAGCGGTCTGCATGGCCACCATTCTGGCAGCATGCTCACTCGCCTGGCTATCCAGCAACGCTGTATAAATCATCAGACGAAGCTGCTTAGGAATCAAGACTCCCAAAACAGTCTCCAAGTCTGGCTCTACAATGAAGTCATCATTCAGAGGTTTTGCCTCAGAACTCTGGCGTCCGTCAGCTTCAGCCTGCTTTTGGCGCAGATATTCCTGAGCCTTTGCCGTAGCCACATTAGAGGTAAGGTCACGATCGTTGTCCACTCCTATCGCCTCAGTGCTGAGGTCAATAGGCAAGAAAGTCTTGCGGGTCAGAATCTGTGAACCGGCACTCTTAAAGTGATGATAAATCATCTCCACCTTATCGAGCTCACCAGCAGCATACTGCTTGGCAAGAGAACGGGCGATATCTGCACAGGCGCTGGCATGAGGATGATCGGCAAGATCATTAAAGTTACCGCCAATCTTCAAACCCAGTTTCTGTGCCTTCTCTGCCACTTTTCGTCCGATAGGATATACCGTGATGTCGTCAATGCCTTGAGCCTTATACTCGTCCACCGCATGCATCATCATCTTGATAACGTTGGAATTGAATCCACCACACAAGCTGCTGTTAGAACTGTATACCACAAGAGCTACACGCTTGGTCTCCTTGTGCTCCAACTGCAACGGATGATCGACATTCGGAGTACTTACCAGGAAACTCTTGAGGATATGTTCCAGCATATTTCCATAAGGCAGCATATTCTGGATAGCTACCTGAGCATGATGCAACTTACTGGAAGCCACCATCTTCATCGCACTCGTAATCTTACGGGTACTGTTAACGCTGGCTATGCGAGTTTTAATCTCTTTTAATGACGGCATAGGCTATTACGCTTTATATTGTCCTGCAACATTAGCCATGGTCTCCTCGACAGCCTTAATGGCATCGTCGGTGAGTTTACCATCGCCCAAAGTCTCAATCACATCAGCGTGCTGGCTGCGCATAGCATCGAGGAACAGATCCTGACAGTCGCGAACCTTATCCATTGGCACGTCGTGCATCAATCCGTGAACACCACAGTAGAGAATAGCTACCTGCTCGCCTACCGGCATTGGGCGGTACTGAGGCTGAACCAGCAACTGGTCGTTCTTACGGCCACGGTCCAGAGTCATCGCTGTTACGGCATCCATATCGCTAGAGAACTTAGAGAAGGCCTCCAGCTCACGATACTGAGCCATATCAATCTTCAGTGTACCAGCCACCTTCTTCATACTCTTGATCTGGGCAGAACCACCTACACGAGATACGGAGATACCTACGTTGATAGCTGGACGGAAGCCCTGGTTGAAGAGGTCGGTCTCAAGGAAGATCTGACCGTCGGTGATGGAAATCACGTTGGTTGGGATGTATGCTGATACGTCACCAGCCTGTGTTTCGATGATAGGAAGGGCTGTCAAAGAACCACCACCCTTAACGTGACCCTTCATGCACTCTGGAAGGTCGTTCATCTGCTCGGCTACCTCCTGCTGGTCGTTGATACGAGCGGCACGCTCCAACAGACGAGAGTGGAGATAGAAGACATCACCAGGGTAAGCCTCACGTCCGGATGGACGGCGGAGGATCAGAGATACCTCACGGTAAGCCACAGCCTGCTTACTCAAGTCATCGTATACTACGAGAGCTGAGTAACCGCGGTCGCGGAAGTACTCGCCGATAGCTGCACCGGCAAATGGTGCGTAATACTGCATGGCTGCAGGATCGGCAGCGGTAGCACTTACGATGATGGTATATGGCAGGGCGCCATGCTCCTTGAGGTTCTGTACCAATGCTGCAACGGTAGATGCTTTCTGACCGATAGCTACATAGATACAATATACTGGCTTGCCAGCCTCATAGAAACTCTTCTGGTTGATGATGGTATCCACTGCGATGGCAGTCTTACCGGTCTGACGGTCACCGATGATCAACTCACGCTGTCCACGACCGATAGGAATCATAGAGTCTACCGCCTTCAAACCAGTCTGAAGAGGTTCCTTTACTGGCTGACGATAGATTACACCAGGTGCCTTACGATCCAAAGGCATCTCGAAAGAATCGGTGAGGTCGATGTCACCCAGACCATCAATAGCCTGACCCAGAGGGTTTACGACACGTCCGAGGAAGTTGTCGTTTACGCGGATAGAAGCGATACGGTGTGTACGCTTCACGCTCTGTCCCTCCTTGATGCCAGCTGTAGGACCTAAGAGGACACAACCTACATTGTCTTCCTCCAAGTTCATGACGATAGCCATGGTTCCGTTCTCAAACTCAAGAAGTTCATTAGCCTCGGCATTACGCAGACCATAGATACGAGCCACGCCATCGCTGACGGTAAGCACGGTACCCACCTCGTCAAACTGCTGAGAGCCATTAACCTCCTGGAGCTGCTGCTGAAGAACCTCAGACACCTCACTTGGTTTAATTTTATCTGACATTTTGTTATTTACTTTAATTAATTTTACTTTTTGAGCTGTGTCAGAATGTTGTTGAGCTTAGTCTTTACGCTCGCATCCATTCTGTAAGTATCATACTCAAGGATGAAACCACCAATCAGTTCAGGGTTCACCTCGGTCTTGAACTCCACAGTACCTTTCGTTCTCTGCTCCACCATCTTGCGCATCTTGTCCTCCGTAGAGGCGTCAACGGCAGTGGCGGTGATCAGCTTACCGCGGATGATGTTCTTCTGTTTCCTGTAAAGAGTGATATACGAAGCAGCCATGAATTGCAGGGTGCTCTCCCTATCCTCTTTCAAGACGAGAGCGATAAACTTCTTGCTCAGTTCCGTAGGCTCTTTGCCCAGGGCTGTGATGAGAAGTACCTCTTTCTTGTCTTTGGAAAGCATAGGGTTGTCTATCGTAAATCTCAGTTCAGGCACGTCGATGTAGCTCTTAAAGAGCGTCTGCATCTCCTGGTAGACCTGATCTTCGAGCTTCATGCCGAGTGCAGCCTTGATGAGGGCACGGGCATAACGCACCGATATTACACCTATATCCATAAGCTTTACTATTTGTTGTCAGAAGAAACCTCGTCCAGCAGTCGATTTATCATATCCATCTGTGCCTTTTCGTCAGAGAGCTTAGCCTTGAGCACCTTCTCTGCAATCTGAACAGAGAGTTCGGCTACCTGGCCGCGGATTTCACGAATGGCATTCTGCTTCTCAGTCTCAATCTGCTTCTTGGCATCAGAGAGGAGACGTGCGCCTTCTTCGCGTGCTTTATCCTGTGCTTTCTCTACAATGGCATCGCGGGTTTCGGCAGCCTCCTTGAGGAGGGCAGCCTGCTTCTCGCGAGCTTCCTGCAAGATGGATTCACCTTCTTTTTGGATATTGGCAAGCTTCTCGTTGGCTTCGTGAGCCTTCTTCAGACTTTCATCGATGAAAGCCTTGCGTCCGTTCACCATCTTAATGATGGCTGGGAATCCAGCCTTCCAAAGAATGATGAAGACGATGATGAAGACCAGCGTCATCCAGAAGAGCAAACCGCTATCAGGAATTAATAAATCCATATATACTGGTTAAAGTTTTACTTAAACGTTTTATTTTAACTAACTCTAGAATCATCTCTATCATGCCCCGGAAAGACATCAGGCTGATGCCTGAGACTTCCTTTAATCGGGGCAGATGATAGTGACAGATGAGATGATTACATAACGATTGCCAGGATGGCGATGATGACAGCGAAGAACGCAACACCCTCAACCAACGCAGCTGCGATAATCATAGAAGAACGGAGGTCGCCCATCTTCTCTGGCTGACGAGCCATAGCATCCATAGCCTGGCCACCAATGCGACCGATACCAATACCTGCGCCAATAGCGGCCAAACCTGCACCTACTGCGGCACCCAACTTTGCAATCTCTGCTGCTAATAAAAGTGATAACATAATCTTAATAATTTAAGTTGTTTATATTTTCTTTGTTTATTATCTGAATGAAATTAGATCCGTAATCTATAAGCTATAAACTACTTCACTACCTCTGGCTCAGCCTCATGAGACTTTACATGAGCCAGCGAGATGAATACTGCACTCAGCATGGTGAATACCAATGCCTGAATGTAGCTTACCAATACTTCGAGGAGCATCATAAAGGCGCTCATCGCAACACTTACTATTGTCATACCCGTACCTGCCACATAGTTGGCGATAGCATTCTCACTGATGTTGAACATAATGAAAATGATAGCCGCAAACGAAAGTGCGATGGCGTGACCCGCCATCATGTTGGCGAAGAGTCGGATAATCAGAGCCAGCGGTTTCGTAAAGATTCCGAAGAGCTCGATGAATGGCATCAGTGGCACAGGGACCTTCAACCAGGTTGGTACCTCAGGCCAGAAGATATCCTTCCAGTATTCCTTGGTACCGGTGAAGTTGGTGATCAGGAATGTCGTTACACCGAAGAATACGGTGCAGGCGATATTACCCGTCAGGTTACCACCACCTGGAGGGAATGGTACGATACCCATGATGTTCGCCACGAAGATAAAGAAGAAGCAAGTAAGCAACCATGGTGCGTACTTTGGCGCCTCCTTACCCAGGGTGGCCTCAATTACATCGGTATATACCGACATGATGAACATGTGCATCAGTCCCACAAATCCCTTTGGTGCAGGGTCATCCACCTTGTGCTTCCTGCACCAGCGGGCTGGTATCAGGACACAGAGCAACAGGATGATAGCATCGATGAAGAGCACGCAAACGGTCTTCGTGATGGAGATGTCAAGCGGACGAACCTCCTGACCTCCCACCTTCTCTACTATCTTGTTGGGATTCGCCTGCGCATCAGCGTTCTTGATCACCAGGTTGAAAGGTCCTGGACGGTCTCCATTGGCATCCTTCTCTTCCGAGAATTCGCTGCTGCAGAACACGTGCCAGCCCGAAGTGGTGTTAACGATGATTGGCAGATGAATCACTACGGGATGATCTCCCACCTTGGTGATATGCCATTCATAAGAATCCTTGATATGACCCCACAATATCTCTTTCACATCGATGTTCTCCTTAGCCGATACCTGCAGAGGTGCCAGCGTAAAGAGCAGCATCGCCATCAAGAGGAATTGCTTGAGATGTTTCATATTCTTTAATTCTTACTTTTGTTTATTAATTATTTGTTTCAGAACCGCTTATGAAAGACGGTTCTTTTTCTCTACCCGAGCGAAGTAGATGCAGTCGAACACGAGAAGTACGACATAGAAAAGGGCGAAGATGGCGGTAAAACCCAGAATGTTCTGCTTGTCGCATACCAGCACATAGATGAGGAACACCAATGTACCGGCCATCAGCTTCAAGACCAATGCCGCCAGATAGAACTTGGCGAGATTGGCTGGCGATGACTTTGCAACAGCCTTCCATGCTTCACCATAAGCAGTACTTGCAACGAGTGAGAATATCGCACTCACTACCAGCGGGTTAACAACCTGGGCTATCATATCATCGCATTGAGCAGATAATCTGCAGGCAAAGAGCACGGCAAGAGCCACTGCTGCTGTAAGCCACAAAGAAATCTGCTTATACCTGATACTCGCCTGTCTGATAGTCTGCAAGCGCAACTTTTCGTCTTTTTCCATTATCTAATAATTAATCACTTATCTAAACTTCTACGCAAAGGCTTACTTCGTTTTTCTTACATTCCACGAATCCGCCCTTGATGTTCATTACCTGCTTGCCTTCCTTGGTAGTGTATTCCACCTTGCCCACTTCGAGCGAAGAGATGATAGGCGCGTGATCCTTGAGAATCTCGAACGAGCCGAGAGTTCCCGGAACCAGTACGCTCTCTACCTCACCCTGGAAGACTACTTTCTCAGGAGATACTATCTTTAGCTGTAACATAAGCCGTGGATTTAAAGATTACGCCTGTGCTGCTGCGAGCAACTGCTTAGCCTTCTCCTTGGCATCCTCGATAGTACCTACGTTGAGGAATGCCTGCTCTGGCAGGTCATCTACCTCACCGTCGAGGATGGCGTTGAAGCCCCTGATAGTCTCTTCGATAGGAACCATCACACCCTTCAAACCGGTAAACTGCTCTGCTACGGTGAATGGCTGGCTCAGGAAACGCTGTACACGGCGTGCACGGTTCACGGTCAACTTATCCTCATCAGAGAGCTCATCCATACCGAGGATGGCGATGATATCCTGCAACTCGTTATAACGCTGCAACAACTGCTTTACTCGCTGTGCACAATCGTAGTGCGCCTTGCCCACAATCAGCGGGTCGAGGATACGAGAGGTAGAACCCAGCGGGTCTACGGCAGGATAGATACCGAGAGATGCAATCTTACGGGAAAGCTCAGTGGTAGCATCCAGGTGAGTAAAGGTGGTAGCTGGAGCAGGGTCGGTCAAGTCATCGGCAGGCACATAAACAGCCTGTACAGAGGTGATGGAACCATTCTTGGTAGAAGTGATTCGCTCCTGCATGGCACCCATCTCAGAAGCCAGCGTTGGCTGATAACCTACGGCTGATGGCATACGACCCAACAGCGCAGATACCTCAGAACCAGCCTGGGTGAAACGGAAGATGTTATCGATGAAGAACATGATATCTGCTGCCTCACCATTCTTACCTCCGTGATCACGGAACTCCTCAGCTACGGTCAAACCAGAGAGAGCAACAGAAGCACGTGCCCCAGGTGGCTCATTCATCTGACCATATACCAGGGTAGCCTGACTCTTGGCAAGTTCCTCAGAATCGACAAGTGAGAGATCCCACTTACCTTCTTCCATCGCTTTACGGAACTTCTCGCCATACTTGATAACACCAGACTCGAGCATGTCTCGAATCAAGTCGTTACCCTCGCGGGTACGCTCACCTACTCCGGCAAATACAGAGTAGCCGTTGTGTCCCTTGGCAATGTTGTTGATCAACTCCATGATAAGCACCGTCTTACCTACACCGGCACCACCGAAAAGACCAATCTTACCACCCTTCATGTAAGGCTCGAGCAGGTCGATCACCTTAATACCGGTAGCAAGCATCTCCTTGTGAGTAGAAAGTTCGTCAAACTTCGGAGCCTCACGGTGGATAGGATAAGCACCTTTCATGTCCAATTCATTCATACCATCAATAGGCTGTCCGATGACATTCATCATACGCCCCTTGATCTGCTCTCCGGCTGGCATCTGGATTGGGTTACCTGTAGGGATAACCTCCAAGCCGCGCTGCAAACCGTCAGTATTATCCATAGCGACACAGCGAACTGTATCCTCACCGATGTGCTGCTGCACCTCGATGACAAGCTCGCGTCCGTCTGGACGTTTTACCTTCAGAGCTTCATAAATTTTAGGAAGCACCTTCTCTGGATTCTCGCCCTTTGTATCGAAGTAAACGTCGATAACAGGACCGATAATCTGAGAGATACGTCCGTTAATTTGTGACATAAGCTTATTAGTTTAAAAATTATATATATTTACATTATTCTTGACTGCAAAAGTAACAACAATTTATGGAAACCACAAATTAATTAAAAGTTTTATTCGGCTTTTATACCTTATTAAACCATTTTTAGTTCCCTTTAAACCATTTTCCTATGCAAAAGCAAGAAGTCAGGAGTCCAAACTCCTCTCTTCTTACCCTCATCTCTATAAATTAGATACTCAACTCGTCCAAAACCTTGATCAGTTTACGGTCGAATGGCTTATCTGAGCGGATGGCTTCAGAAAGCGGAACGTATACCACCTCGTTATTGCGTACACCAATCATCACATTACGCTGCCCCTGCATGATAGCCTCGATGGCACCACAACCGGTACGGCTCGCAAGAATACGGTCACGGGCTGACGGACGGCCGCCACGCTGCAAGTGACCCAGGATAGATACACGTACATCAAACTCAGGGAACTCCTTGCGCACACGGTCGGCATAATAAAGAGCACCGCACTTAGGACTCTCTGACACGATGACGATACAACTCTTCTTAGACTTACGGATACCACGCTCCATGAATTGAGCCAACTGGTCTACATCGGTAGAATCCTCTGGTATGATGGCTGCCTCTGCTCCACTGGCGATAGCTGAATTCTGAGCCAGGAAACCAGCATCACGGCCCATCACCTCGATAAAGAAGATACGCTCGTGGCTCTGCGCAGTATCACGGATGCGGTCTACACATTCTACGATGGTATTCATCGTAGTATCATAACCAATCGTATTGTCTGTACCAAAAAGGTCATTATCAATTGTTCCAGGCAATCCGATGCAGCATACATCAAACTCACGTGCGAAATTCATCGCACCTGTCAGCGAACCGTTACCGCCAATCACGACAAGCGCATCTATTTCCTCTTTCTGAATCGTTTCAAATGCCTTCTGACGACCTTCCTCGGTCATGAATTCCTTAGAACGGGCTGTCTTCAGCATCGTACCACCTGTGCCGATGATACCGCTTACATTCTCTGTAGAAAAGGTTTTAATTTCATCATTGATGAGACCATCGTAACCACGATAGATACCTTTCACAGTGAAACCGTTGTAGATAGCCGAACGGGTAACCGCACGGATAGCAGCATTCATACCTGGAGCATCTCCTCCAGATGTTAAAATTCCAATAGTCTTAATCTTTGCCATAACTATACCTTATTATATTATATATATATTTTTTTAATGTTAGTTTATTATCCTCTCAGGATGATGTTTTTCATCCATTACCCCTACATATACAGTAGGTATCCAAGGGTATACCCCTTGCTTTGTTTGGACTTATCGATTTAAATAATTAGGTTTGCGGCACCAGCCACCAAAATATGGGAAAGCCAAAGGATAGCAAGTCCGATGACGCCACCCACCAAAGCTTTCCAGCCAATATTGCGGAAATACCATCCCATGTGCATACGTTCCATCTTCATCAGGGCAAGACCGCTGATTGTACCGATACCAAGAACGTTACCACCAGCCATTACGCAATATGCAATCATCTGCCAGTAGATACCATTGGTATGATAATCAGTAAGCATGCTGAATGAAGGATCATTCACATTTGGCAGATCATGAAGGGAGAAAAAGTTCATGGCTGTAGCAAAGTTGTCAAGTACAGTACTGATGATACCAGCCAAGACGCCATGCAACAGCACGCCAGGACGCTTATCATCCATACCGACAGAGTTGAGAAGAGTAGCAAAATCGTCAAAAGCGCCGGTCTCCTTCACCACTCCGATGGCAAGCATGATACCCATCACGAAGAGAATCATCTGGACGACTCCGTATTGGAACACTCTAGGAGTGCGACGGTCAGCCATCGCATCCATATTCATGAGTTTACGGTTGAATATCTCGTTCACAATCCAAAGTACGCCCAATACGCAGAGCGCACCGAGGAAAGGACTTAATTTCGTAATATTATGGAAGGTAGGGATAAACCACAATCCACCGATGCCCACAAAGAGCATCAGCAAGCGCTGCCATACATTGAGACGGGTATCATCCCCGCGGTATGGCATAGCAATCCATTCTGTCTCTACTCTTTCAGGCAGCATGCGCTGCATCATCAACAACGGAATGAGCCAGGCTGCAAGACATGGCAGCAGAAGCGACAGGAAATAATGAGTAGCCGTTACAGCACCCATATTCCACATCACCAGTCCTTCCGGATTTCCGATAACGGTAAGAGCTCCGCCACAGTTGGCAGAAAGAAGAATGGCACCTCCATACACCATGCGCTGACGACGGTTTGGAATTACCCCATGCATCATCGTAAGCATCATCACTGTTGTAGTAAGATTATCGAGATTTGCCGAAATAACAAAGGTTACGGCAGCGAGAATCCATAGCATTTTCTTGGCGCTTCGGGTACGTAACAACTGGCGTATGAAATCGAAGCATCCGTTGTTATTGAGAATTTCAACTATCGTCATAGTAGCAAGCAGAAAGAGTACGATTTCTGCTGCTCTACCCACATAAGGAAGGAAGATGTTACGAGCAATAAAATACTTCACCGTTGTACTGGTGGATTCTATCTCGTTCCACATTCCGAGATTCAGATAGCGCGAATAATCAGAAGAGTGTTCACTGGTCACGAAGTCCATACCGAAACAGATATAGAGGACCCATCCTACCGTTCCAGCAAAGATGGCTACGGCAGCACGGTTCACCTTGGTAATATTCTCGGTTGCAATGAGAATATATGCCAGTATCAGTATGGCAAGGATGACTAGTGTCATATCATTTATTTTATTATATTCATTACATTTTGAACGCAAAGGTAACAATTATTTTGTAATCGCCAACATTTCGGTATTTTTTTTTAATGAATTTAACTCATTTTTCATACAAATGAAAATTTCGTCCGTTTTTTCTTTCGCCATTAATTTTCTTCCCTCTTCATTTTTATCATAGAATTAGATGAAAACACGGATAACAGAGAAGAACATCACAGGAAGAAATATCGAGGAGGAAGGTATCAGAATATTGAAAGGTTGAGCTCATATATATAATGTATTTCCCCGAAGGAATCCACCAAAAATAGTGATTTTAGTTAAATATTACTAACAAAAAGAAGAAAATCAAGAGTAAATGCCTGTAACTCAAAGAAAATGAGTAATTTTGCGCCCGATTTATACAATTCACATAAAGTCAAACTTTATTAATTTTAATTTTTTAATTATTTTTTATGTCAGATTTAAAGAACGTAAAGCCATTGGACGACTTCAATTGGGATGAGTTTGAGAATGGCACAAGCGCAAACGTCAGCAAAACAGACCTCGAGAAGGCCTATGACGAAACTCTTAACAAGGTAACAGAACACCAGGTTGTAGAGGGTACAGTAATCTCTGTAGACAAGAAAGAGGTTATCGTAAACATCGGTTACAAGAGCGATGGTATTATCCCTGCTTCTGAATTCCGTTACAACCCAGACCTCAAGGTAGGCGACAAGGTTGAGGTTTATGTAGAGAACCAGGAGGACGTAAAGGGCCAGTTGGTACTCTCTCACAAGAAGGCTCGCCTCAGCAAGTCTTGGGAGCGTGTTAATGCAGCTCTCGAGAACGAGGAAGTTATTCAGGGTTACATCAAGTGCCGCACTAAGGGCGGTATGATCGTTGACGTTTTCGGTATTGAAGCTTTCTTGCCAGGAAGCCAGATCGACGTTCACCCTATACGCGACTACGACGTATTCGTAGGCAAGACAATGGAGTTCAAGGTTGTAAAGATCAACCAGGAGTTCCGCAATGTCGTTGTATCTCACAAGGCTCTCATCGAGCAGGAGCTCGAGCAGCAGCGTAAGGAGATCATCGGCAAACTCGAGAAGGGTCAGATTCTCGAGGGTACCGTTAAGAACATCACTACTTACGGTGTATTCGTTGACCTCGGCGGTGTTGACGGTTTGATTCACATCACAGACCTCTCTTGGGGCCGCGTAAGCGATCCACACGAGGTTGTATCTCTCGACCAGAAGATCAACGTTGTTATCCTCGACTTCGATGAGGAGAAGAAGCGTATTGCTCTCGGTTTGAAGCAGCTCACTCCACATCCATGGGATGCACTTGATCCAAACCTCAAGGTAGGTGACCACGTGAAGGGTAAGGTAGTGGTTATGGCTGACTATGGTGCATTCGTTGAGATTGCTCCAGGTGTAGAGGGCTTAATCCACGTATCTGAGATGTCTTGGAGCCAGCACTTGCGTTCTGCTCAGGACTTCATGAAGGTAGGTGACGAGGTAGAGGCAGTTATCCTGACTCTCGACCGCGCTGAGCGCAAGATGAGCCTTGGTATCAAGCAGCTCAAGGAAGATCCATGGGAGGCTATCGAGACTAAGTATCCTGTTGGCAGCAAGCACACAGCTAAGGTTCGCAACTTCACTAACTTCGGTATCTTCGTAGAGCTCGAGGAAGGTGTTGATGGTTTGATCCACATCTCTGACCTCTCTTGGACTAAGAAGGTTAAGCATCCATCTGAGTTCACTTCTGTAGGCGCTTCTATCGACGTAGTAGTTCTCGAAATCGATAAGGAGAACCGTCGCTTGAGCCTCGGCCACAAGCAGTTGGAGAAGAACCCATGGGATGAGTATGAGGCAATCTACACTCCAGGTTCTGTTCACCAGGGTACTATCACTGAGTTGATGGACAAGGGTGCTGTTGTAGCTCTCGCTGAGGGTGGTGAAGGTTTCGCTACTCCTAAGCACCTCACTAAGGAGGACGGCACAATGGCTAAGAAGGGCGAGACTCTCGACTTCAAGGTTATCGAGTTCGTTAAGGAGACAAAGCGCATCATCCTCTCTCACTCTCGTACATTCGAGGAGGGTAACGAGCCAGTTGCTAAGCCAGCTCACAAGCGTGCAAACGGCGGTCGCAAGAACAACAACGAGACAGCTATGATCAACAACGTAGCTGCTAGCACATCACTCGGTGATATCGATGCACTCGCTAAGTTGAAGGCTCAGATGGAGGGCAAGGCTTAATCTTAAACAGATCAGGCATTTGCTATTCATTAGCTAAATAACATTCAGGGGACTGAAATTTCAGTAATGAGATATCAGTTCCCTTTTTTATTATGTGTTTTTTAAAAAAAACTATCAAGTGATACCTACCAACTCCAGTAACTCTACTCCATTAATTCATGTTCTAAAACCGCTAATTCATGGAATTTTTCTAGCAAAACATGTCGAAAAACACAAAAACATTTGGTAGTTTCAAGTTTTCTGTTTATCTTTGCAACCGATAAAGCAATAAATTATATGAACTAGAGAAATCATTCTCTCAAGATTTATCTGAAAAGAAAGAGAAGCGATTCTCCAGATTACAAAAGGAATAAAAGTTCAAGATATGAAACAGTCTAGATTTATAGTAGCCGCTCTATCAATGAGTTGCATCACTACCCTCTCCTCCTGCTTCAAGGAAGAACCACTCAATGCCGAATGCGACATCGAGCAGGCATACATACATGCAGACAACAAGAATTTATTGAACTTATTGTTTACTAATCCATCTGATACATTGGTCAATGTGCAGAGTGATCAGACAAACATCGAGTTCACAATGAGACCATTTGCCACCCTTACCAAACAGGCGCCAATATTCCGCCTTACACCTGGTGCAACCATCTCACCAGAAAGTGGAAGCCTTCAGGATTTCTCAAAAGGACCTGTAACATATACAGTTACTTCTGAAGACAAACAGTGGACCCGCACCTATCAGGTGAGCATCAAGAAGGGACAGACCGCCATGCCAAACGAGATTGAATTCGAATTTGAAGACGCATACCTCAGTAAGGGATACTACAACTGGCAAGAGAACTGGAACGGCAATAAACTCGACATCTGGGCTACCGGAAACTCAGGATTCCAAATGAGTAACAGTTCATCTAAACCGGAAGAATATCCTACCGTGATGATAGAAGACGGGCACAAGGGAAAGGGCGTGAAACTCACAACCCGACTCACAGGTGGGCTTGCCGTTGCAGTGAAAAAACCTATCGCTGCCGGCAACCTCTTTATCGGACAGTTTGATGCTACCGATGCCCTTTTCGATGCAATGAAGGCAACAAAGTTCGGTCATCCATTCAGTTTCGACGCCAAGCCTGCTAAGTTAGAAGGATGGTATAAGTATCAAGCTGGCGAAAAATTCACCGACAAGAATATGAAAGAACTTGACCGCCATGACTACGGAACCATATATGCTGTACTCTATGAGAACATCGATGAAAAGGGAAATGCCGTATTGCTCTACGGAGATAATGTACAGACCAGCAAACAGATAGTGGCACTTGCCCTGGTAGGTGAAACCCATGATGACAACGGAAAAGTTGCCATTGGAAACACGCGTGAATGGCATCATTTCAGCGTAGATTTCGAGTATAAGAAAACCATTGACCCAATCAAGTTGAAGAATGGTGGCTACAGTCTCACTATTGTCAGTTCATCAAGTTCAGATGGAGCTAACTTCCTGGGTGCCAAAGGCAGTACCCTTTGGATAGACAGTTTCAAGTTGATTTGCAAATAAGCTAAGAAGGAAAACATAGAATGAAGAAGATAACAATATTAGCTCTCCTGCTGACATGGGGCACTGCTACATGGGCAGAAGAAAATGAGAATCAGAAGACTGAGGAGCACAAGCAGGTAGAAGAAAGCAAGCGCACCTCGTGGAACAAATATCTTCACGGCTACCAGTATCAGGCTCGCGTGGCGTATAATATAGGAGGCACAGCCCCTATCGGTCTTCCAGCCACCATCCGTACACTACACAGCTATACGCTGCAACCTAACTTCAGTCTGGGTATCGATGCTTATCACCCACTTTCAAGCAAATGGGGATTCGTTGGAGGACTTCACTTCGAAAACAAGGGCATGAAGATTGATGCAGGCGTAAAAAACTATTATATGAGGATAGTTCGTGGAGGCGATGAGCTGAAAGGTATATTTACAGGCAACGTGGTTACGAAGGTAGACATGAGTCTTATCACAGTACCATTGCAAGCAACATACGATATTTGCGACAACCTCCGTTTCAAGTTGGGTCCGTATGTTAGCTATGTGACATCAAAGAAGTTTGAAGGTTGGGCATACGATGGTTACCTCCGCCGCCAGGAGGAAGGTCATCCTAAGGGCGATCCTACTGGACAGAAGGTAAAGTTGGGTCATGACGAAGGCGAGCGTGGTGATTACGATTTCAGCGATGATATGCGCAACTGGCAGGTGGGCGTAGATTTCGGAATTGACTGGCGCTTGAACAACCGCTGGGGCATCTGTGCTGATCTGAGCTGGGGCTTAAATGGTATCTTTAAGAAAGATTTCGAGACCATCGAGCAGACGATGTATCCTATCTACGGCAGCGTAGGTATCACGTATCAGCTGAAGTAATATATAATAAAATGTACGCGTACATTATTATAAATAGAGAGAATCAATATTTATTAATATAAAAAAGAGAAGAAAATGAAAAAGTTTATTTATTTGATGGCCATGGTTTGCACCCTTGGCTTCTTCACTGCTTGTAGCAGCGATGATGATGATCCTACAGTATGGGACACTTTTAAGGCAGGTACTTACAATGTCTGGGGCCAGGAGCTTGATACTGAAGATGGCGAAGTAGATTATAACTTCATAGATTTCGATATGAATATCGAAAAGGCTGGAAATCAAACTGCCAAGGTAACTTTGACAGACAAGAATGGCGAGGTAACTGTTAACGTACCAGAGGCAACCATTATTGCACAGGATGGTTACACTTTGAGAGGTCAGGGAACAGCGACCATTAATGACAATGTAACCAAGGCTACAGAAAATACCAACACAATGACGGTAGATTTCACTGCTAAGATTTCTGCAGACTACAAGAATATCAGCGTAGAACTGAAGACTGCAGATGGTACATTCAAAGCAGGCAACAGCACAGAAAAGCCGGCCGTTTCCAAGCTTCTTGCAACCTGGAATCTCGAGCCTGTAACCATGTATGACGACAAAGGCAATCAGACAGACAATCCTGATGATGCTTCGGCATGGAAAGGTTCATTCAAGATGAATTGGGAAACTGCAGCAGACTGCCCTCCTATCATGGGTTTCATCCCTGCAGCAACAGCACCACAGATGGCAGAAAGCATTGTAAACCAGTTGTTACCAACCCTCTTGAAGTCTGTAACATTCACAGCTGATGGCAAGATCATCGCTCAATACGCAGAGGCTAAGTTAGGCGAAACTGGTACAGAGGCACCTGCCACTCCAAACTGGCAGATTGCTGAAGGCTATGCAACTTACAAGATTGTAGATGAGAACCAGATCATCGTTTTCCTGAGCAACGAAAAGATTGCCGGCACTATTACAGATCCTGCCAAGCAGGCTGCCATCGGTGCAGTTCTGGCTGCTTTCAAGGATGGTGTTCCTGTAAACGTTCGTTTCAGCAACAGCGACAATACTGCTTTCTTCTATCTGAATCAGGAGTTTGCCACAAAATTGGCAGCTAATCCAGTTCTTGTCAAAATGGTTGAGAGCCTCAATGACGACGACCTGAACGGCTTTGCCGGAATGATTAAGGCGATTGTACAGCAGTTGCCAGAGTTAATGAATAAAACTACGAAGTTTGAGGCTGGTCTTGAGTTAATCAAGTAAAGAGAAAAAACTATAAAATATCAAACAGAGGGTGTGTCATAAGTCCATGATAATGGAACATGACACACCCTTGTTTAATTAATCGATTTATTGTTGTACAACTAAAGAATGTATAGTCGTACAACTAAAGGGTGTATAGTCGTACAACTAAAAGGTGTATAGTCGTACAACTACAGGGGGCAAAATTGTACAACTAAAAGGTGTTGCCACTAGGCTCGGCAGACCTGCTGACTGCAGTCGGCAGAGCTGCTGACTAGGCTCAGCAGGTCTGCCGAGCCTAGTGGGAATCTTTTAGAAGCAGTCTTCTTATACCTTAGAATCTATCTCCTTTCACCTCATATTCTATATCTTTGAACCTGACTAAACGTCTCACTTCGCTTACTCAGTAATCTCGTTCTGCTTACCCAGCAGTCTTATTTCGCTTATCCAGCAATCTCATTTCGCTTGCTCAACCATATTACTTCGCCTACTCAAGTCTGATTAGGTAGCGCTTTAGACGTTCTTACAAGCGAGAACGTCTGGATTTTATAGCACAAAAAAAGATTGCATCAGCGGAAATACTTCCAACCAATGCAATCTTCAGTTTTCTTTAATCTAGAGGCTAAACACTTTCTTACGAGAAAAAATCACGGAAGAAAAGAGCCTAGCGTCGGATTTACTTCACCTTTGCAACGATAGCCTTGAAAGCCTCAGGGTTGTTTACAGCGAGGTCAGCGAGAACCTTACGGTTGATCTCGATACCAGCCTTGTGAAGAGCACCCATCAACTGGCTGTAGCTCATACCATCGAGGCGAGCAGCAGCGTTGATACGCTGGATCCACAATGCGCGGAATGTGCGCTTCTTGTTACGACGATCGCGATAAGCGTAGGTAAGACCCTTCTCCCAAGTGTTCTTAGCTACTGTCCATACATTCTTGCGAGCTCCATAGTAACCCTTAGTGAGCTTCAAGATTCTTGTTCTTTTTGCTTTTGATGCAACGTGATTTACTGATCTTGGCATAATTTTTTTTCTTTAAAAGTTCGACTAAAAAGTTAATAATTAACGGAGGCAGAGCAAGTCGCGAACCTGCTTCAAGTTTGAACGGTCTACGAGAGTCTCACCAAGGAGATTTCTCTTCTGCTTCTTTGTCTTCTTAGTCAAGATGTGACTGTGAAAAGCGTGATGACGCTTAATCTTACCTGTACCGGTGAAACGGAATCTCTTCTTTGCGCCGGAATTAGTCTTTACTTTTGGCATTTTTACTTTTAATTTTAAATTGTTATTTATTATAGCGATGGCAACGCATATACCAGGGCGTTACGCATCTTTTTTTTCTTAATCCTCTGTTCCTTCTGCGAGTTTCTTCAGGGCATCGCCGCCTTTAGCATTGGCGAGCAAGCCATTCTTCTCAGCATTAGCAGCGCGCTCTGCATCTGCAGCAGCCTTAGCTTCAGCCTCTCGCTTCTCACGGTCCATCTTCTGCTGGCTCTTCTTTGCAGTACCAGCCTTCTTAGGACTCATGTAGAGGAACATCTTCTTACCTTCAAGCTTTGGCATCTGCTCCACCTTTCCGTACTCTTCCAAATCATTGGCGAAACGGAGAAGAAGAACCTCACCCTGCTCCTTGAAGAGAATAGAGCGACCACGGAAGAAAACGTATGCACGAACCTTGTTGCCCTCGTTGAGGAACTCCATAGCGTGCTTGAGCTTGAACTGATAGTCGTGCTCATCGGTCTGAGGTCCGAAACGGATTTCCTTGGTCTCCACCTTTACCTGCTTCTGCTTCATTTCCTTTGCATGCTTCTTCTGCTGGTAAAGGAATTTAGAATAGTCAACTATACGGCAAACTGGTGGTTGCGCATTAGGAGATATCTCGACTAAGTCAAGCTCTTGCTGACGAGCCAACTCCAACGCCTTACGTGCTGGCATCACTTCTGCTCCACCATCACTCACTACTCTCACGTCGCGTGCACGAATCTGTTCGTTTACGCGGTACTGATTTTTCATTTTGTCATTTTTCATTAACTATTCGATATATTCTTTTTTGTCTTTTTGATTAAACGGCTGCAAAGTTACGATTATTTTGTGAAACTACCAAATTTTCAGTGGGTTATTTTAAAAAAATCCGCAGATTTCCAAAGAAACCTGCGGATTTATATCTTATTTTTACTCTTCAGCGGCCTTCAATTGCTCTGCAACCTCGGCATTGATGCGCTGAGCGAACTCTTCCATGCTCATGGTAGCCTGTTCGCCACCACCCTGCTTACGCATAGATACCAAGCCCTCGGCACTCTCCTTCTCACCTACGATGACCATGTAAGGAACACGCTTCAACTCGTTGTCACGAATCTTGCGACCAATCTTCTCGTTACGGTCATCTACCAAAGCACGAACACCCTGCTTGTCAAGATACTGACGTACCTTCTGAGCATAGTCGTTGAACTTCTCAGAGATAGGAAGAATAGCTACCTGGTCTGGAGTCAACCACAATGGGAAGTGACCGGCTGTGTGCTCGATGAGAACGGCTGTGAAACGCTCCAGTGAACCGAATGGTGCACGGTGAATCATCACAGGAGTCTTCTTTGAGTTATCCTCAGCGGTATATTCCAGCTTGAAACGCTCAGGCAGGTTGTAATCCACCTGGATGGTACCCAACTGCCAACGACGGCCGATGGCATCCTTTACCATGAAGTCGAGCTTAGGACCATAGAAGGCAGCCTCGCCAATCTCCTCACGAGTCTCAAGACCCTTCTCCTTGCAAGCCTCACGGATAGCGTTCTCGCTCTCTTCCCAAATCTCATCAGAACCGATATACTTCTCGGTATCCTTAGGGTCGCGGAGAGAAATCTGTGCCTCGTAGTTCTCGAAACCGAAGATCTTGAATACCTTCAAGATTACGTCGATTACATTCTCGAACTCAGACTTCACCTGATCTGAACGAACGAAGATGTGAGCATCATCCTGAGTAAATGTACGAACACGAGTCAAACCATGGAGCTCACCGCTCTTCTCATAACGGAATACAGTACCGAACTCTGCAATACGCAAAGGAAGATCCTTGTAAGAACGAGGCTTACGAGCGTAAACCTCGCAGTGGTGAGGACAGTTCATTGGCTTGAGCATATACTCCTCATCCTCCTCAGGAGTCTGGATAGGCTGGAATGCATCCTTGCCATAGTGAGCATAGTGACCAGATGTTACATAGAGGCTCTTGCCGCCGATACCAGGACAGATAACCTCCTGATAGTTATAAGGCTTCAGGAGAGAGCGGAGCAACTCCTGCAAGCGGAGACGGAGCTGAGTACCCTTTGGCAACCAGATAGGAAGACCCTTACCTACACGCTCAGAGAACATGAAGAGTTCCATCTCCTTACCGATCTTACGGTGGTCGCGCTTCTTAGCCTCTTCGAGAACAACCAAGTACTCATCGAGCATCTTCTTCTTAGGGAAGCTGATACCGTAGATACGGGTCATCTGTTCACGCTTGGCATCACCGCGCCAGAAAGCACCAGCCACACTTGTAATCTTCACAGCCTTGATAAGACCTGTGTTCATCAAGTGAGGACCACGGCAAAGGTCAGTGAAATTGCCCTGGGTATATGTGGTGATGGTACCATCCTCCAAGTCCTGCTCAATGTGCTCGCACTTGTAGGTCTGACCATCAGCCTTGAACTCAGCGAGAGCATCAGCCTTAGCCACCTCCTTGCGAACCACAGGTTCGTTCTTCTTGGCAAGTTCCATCATCTTAGCCTCAATCTTGGCGAAATCATTCTCTGAGATCACCTGACCCTCGGCTGGCATCACGTCGTAGAAGAAACCACTCTCTACGGCTGGACCGAAACCGAACTGGATGCCTGGGTAAAGCTCCTGAAGAGCCTCAGCCAACAAGTGGGCAGAAGTATGCCAGAATGTGTGCTTACCCTGCTCATCCTCAAACTTGTAGAGTTCTACGTTAGCATCCTCATTGATAGGACGGTTCAACTCTACTGTCTCACCATTAACACCGCAAGATACAACGTTGCGAGCGAGAGCCGGTGAGATACTCTCGGCGATTTGTAAGCCAGTTACGCCCTGCTCATACTCACGAACAGATCCGTCTGGGAATGTGATTTTTACCATAACAACTTAGTATTTTTATTAAATCGCTTGCAAAAGTACTATTTCTTTTTGTAACGAGCGAATAAAAATGCATTTATTTTGCTAAACTTTGCTAATACCGCTTTTATATTAAGGGCTTTTAAGACCGGAAATGCTGACATATTGAAGTTTTCATCTGCTTTTCTACCAATATTTCGTAACACTTTGTAAAATCCAGATACATTTTTAGCCAATAAGTTTTGGAGAAACAAATATTTTCATTATCTTTGCATCCGATAACGTGACAAAATGTAAAGAAACATAGAAAATGGCAAAACCAAAGATTCTCATCATCTATACCGGTGGTACCATCGGTATGGGAAAGGACCCGATGACAGGTGTACTGGAACCTCTTGATTTCAATCACCTCGTTTCTTCCATGCCCGAATTCAAGCTCATTCAGGCAGAAATCGATGTGCGAAAATTCGACCCACCTATCGATTCCAGCGACATGGATCCAATGCGCTGGGCAGAAATCGTAAGCATGATATCCAACAACTACAACGACTATGACGGATTCGTAATCCTTCATGGCACCGATACAATGGCTTACACTTCGTCTGCCCTATCTTTCATGCTTGAGAATCTGACCAAGCCTGTAATATTGACGGGTAGCCAGTTGCCTATCGGTGAATTGCGAACCGACGGCAAGGAGAATCTGATGACAGCCATCGAGATTGCTTCTGCCAAGAATGCTGAAGGACGCCCTATGGTGCCCGAGGTATGCATCTTCTTCAACGGCAAGCTAATTCGCGGTAACCGTGCCATCAAGATCAATGCCGAGGGATTTCATGCTTTCGAATCATTCAACTACCCTCACCTCTGCGATGTAGGAATCAATTTCCAATATCACGACCATCACATTCTTACACCGGATTACAGAAAGCCAATGGTTCCACATCTGAAGCTCGATCAGAACGTCATCGTATTCAGCCTCTTCCCGGGTATCCAGGATAACATTGTGCGCCACGTGATGGAATCACCAGACCTCCGCGGCATCGTGATGCGTACTTTCGGTTCAGGCAATGCTCCTCACACGCCATGGATCATGCGTCTTCTGGATCAGGCTGCCCATCGCGGAGTAAACATCGTGAATATCAGCCAATGTCTTACGGGCAGTGTAGAGATGGAACGCTACGGAGCCGGCTTCCAGTTGAAAACTGCTCATGTGATAAGCGGATACGATTCTACTGTAGAGGCTATGGTCACCAAGATGATGTATCTGCAGGGAAGATATGCAGACAACAAAAAGGTAAGAGAAAAACTGACTGAATCTCTGGCTGGTGAAATATCTATATAATATAAGGTGAAATTTTCATCCATATAATGAAGCAATAAAGTAAATGACAGTCTCCCGATAGTGTATACGATAAAACTACAGATTGGCAAACTGTCATTTACTCGCTCATTATAAGTCATTTAGCGAAACAAAGAAAATTACCCTACAAAAACGAATAGTATTGCAGGAAATATGCAGGAAACATTTAACGTAGGTTAAATATCGATAGTTTTTTGGCAAAAAAACTTGTTGCGTTTCATTTTTTGTGTAACTTTGCAGCGTAGAAAAAAAAGATCAGTATCCTTAATAGATACCAATCCGTAATATAATTAATAAATCAACAAAACCTACAAATTATGAACATTAACAAGGTAAAGAAGTATGGTGAGTTCGTAGAAATTGCGGCTCCTGTAGAAAGAACAACAGCTGAAGAGTATCCAACAGTATTAGGTGGAGAAATTTGGTACAACTAAGAACTTCCTGCTAAGGATTCCTATCCTTTGTATCAGATAGTTTTCCTTTAGCAGAACAGAAGCAAAAGGCTATTTTTATTTGATTCAGAACATCTTATAATTTTTAGCAGACACATTATTAGCTCAATGATAAAGGCTCAATCCTCGAATAAAACCGGGAACTGAGCCTTTATTGTGTTTATATCTTGTCAACGAGATATACGGAATCGTAGATTAGTGCTTACCGCAGCAACCGCCCTCTCCGTGCTCGTGATGATGCTCGTGCTTGATACCACCCTCTACAGCCTGATGCTGGTCGCGGAGCAGATCGTTCACGGTCTTCACTGGGTTGAAGGTACCGAGAGGAACCTCTACGAATACTGTATTCCAGTCACTCATCGCACCATTCCAGAGACCTGGCAACTCGAGTGCCTTCAAATCCTTACCATTCTTACTCTTGCTGGAGATGAAACCGGTAGATGGATCAACGAACTTAGGAAGATCGAAGGCATTGCCCTGGTAATCCCTGGTAGCGCAGACGAGATCTACTGGGTTGAAGTGAGTACCCTCTGTAAACATCTTCATATACTCCTCGTTATTCTTGTCAATCTGAGAGCTCTCCAGAATCTGAAGGCTTACAGTGCCATCCTGATTATAGGTAAGGAATGGACCACCACCAGGCTCGCCTACGTTCTTAACGACACCGCAGACACGCATAGGACGGTTCAACTTCTTACGCAGATAGATAACCAGTTCGGCATCCTCCAGCTCCTTGATATCAGCCTTGCGGCAGCAGAGGTCGCGCTGAACGAAGCGGATAATCTCCTCCAGCTTCCCATGGTTGTACTGACCAGAATCCAAAACCTTCAGATAATCGAAAGCCTGCTTCTGCAGAGTAACCAATACACCTGCAATCACCTGCTTCCAGGTAACAGTCTCAGGCTTCAGGCGATCAGGAACCACATTGTCAATATTCTTAATGAATACCACATCAGCATCAATTTCGTTGAGGTTCTCGATGAGTGCACCATGACCGCCCGGACGGAACAGCAATGATCCATCCTCGTTACGGAAAGGAGTATTGTCTGGATTGGCAGCGATAGTATCGGTGCTAGGCTTCTGCTCTGAGAATGAGATGTTGTACTTGATGCCGTAGCGCTGTGCATACTTATCTGCCTTCTCGGCTACCATCTGCTTGAAGAGTTCCAGGTGGTCGTGAGAAACGGTGAAGTGAACATTTGCCTCGCCGTTGCTGCTTGCATAGAGCGCAGCCTCAACCAGGTGCTCCTCCATTGGAGTGCGAACCTCATCCTCATACTCGTGGAACTGGAGTAACCCCTTAGGCAACTGACCGTAGTTCAATCCCTCTGGCTTGAGGAGATTAGCCACGACAGCCTTGTAATCACCCTTCTTGATAAGGCACATGATGCCCTTCCCGTTGTTTACATGGCACTTGTCGCAGAGTGCCTTGCGGAAAGCAAACTTCTTGATATTCTCGAAGAATTGTTTTTCGAAGTCAGTAGTAGGAACATCGTATGGAGCATCGAGGAAAGCAAACATGTTCTTGAACATGCGGCTTGCCGCACCTGAAGCAGGTACAAACTTCACAATCTTGTGACCCTCAGCCTTGTAGTCGTTCCACGCCTTCTCGTAGTCCTCTACTTCCTGAGCTGTAGGAGCCATGATACCCTTACCGATGGCAGCCGCACCCTCGAGTTTGAGGAAAGGGAAGCCATTCTTGATTTGTTCCAACTGATGTTCAATCTGCTGCTCGGAGATACCGCGAGCAGAGATTTGGGTTAGATCTTGCTGATTCATAATACCATATTTATGTTAAATTTACACTATATGTGCTACAAAGATACTAGTTTTTTCTGATAATCAGAAATATTTCCGCTTTTTTTTGTACCTTTGCATTGAAAATTTAACGAAGTAGGCGTTTTTTAACGCCGAATCGCCATTGTTTGTCAAATTTAAATGGAATATTGCGACATGGTTAGTAAATTATCAAAAGAGCACGACAGAAGAACGTTGCTATCAACGTATTTGTACGGAGTATCAAACTTATTCATTAGTGGAACCGGAATTGGAGGTTTTTCCCCCTTGGTTACCGGCGAAACTATTGGCATTTACAATATCCTCTTCTTAGTACTGGGCATTGCCTCAGCACTCTTCCTTGCCTATAGTGCTAACAGAGTGATGAAGTATAACGATAAAAAATAATAATTATGGAGTTAATAACAATATTTATGGGGCTGAGTGCCGTAATTAGCGCCAGCTTCGCCATCTGGCTCAACACAAAATCAGGTCAGAAGTGGATAGACAGTTTATAACATATAATATAAGTATTATGGAAGGATTTGCTTTAGTAATGTGTATAGGAGCTGTTATTGGTATGAGCTTAGCCATTTGGAGCTACACCAAATCTGGACAGAAATGGATAGACGAGCTATAATGACTCAATAAATATATCATCAGCAGGAGGGAACGACAATGAACGAAACACCTTTTAAATTCACATCCGAAGAAAAGGAACAGACACTCCAAATCCTGGAGCACCTGAGAACTGCCGTAGGCGATACATTCAAGCCAGGCGACGAGCAGCATCTGCGTGAAGACATACAGCATGCCTTCATAAACCATCAGATTAAACGCAATGTCTTCGGAATGAATCCAATACTCGCTGCCCTGCAAACCGCAGAAATCGCAGTAAACGAAATCGGTTTGAAACGAGATGGCATCATCGCCATCCTGATGCAGACCAGCGTCATCGATGGCTATCAGACCATCGAAGAGATACAGAAGAAATACGGAGATAGCGTAGCCCACATCATCAGTGGTCTGCTTCGCATCCACGATTTATATAAGCGCAACCCTATCATCGAGAGCGAGAACTTCAGGAATCTGCTTATCTCATTCTCTGAGGATATGCGCGTCATCCTCATCATGATTGCCGACCGCGTGAATGTGATGAGACAGATACGTGATACCGAACAGAAAGAGGCAAAGCATGAAGTAAGCGAAGAGGCAAGCTACCTCTATGCCCCACTCGCACACAAACTGGGACTCTACAAACTGAAGAGCGAACTGGAAGACCTCAGTCTGAAGTATCTCGAGCACGACGCCTACTATATGATAAAGGACAAACTGAACGCCACCAAGGCTTCGCGCGATGCCTATATCGCCCGCTTCATCCAGCCAATCCAGGAGAAGCTCAATGCTGCCGGTCTGAAATATCACATGAAAGGCCGCACCAAGAGTATCCACTCCATCTGGCAGAAGATGAAAAAGCAGAAGTGCGCCTTCGAGGGTGTATACGACCTCTTTGCCATCCGTATTATCCTCGATGCACCAAGAGAGAAAGAGTATATGCAGTGCTGGCAGACCTTTGCCCTCATCACCGACATGTATCAGCCAAACCCAAAGCGTATGCGCGACTGGCTCAGCGTGCCTAAGAGCAACGGTTATGAAAGTCTGCATACCACCGTACTGGGTCCTGAAAACAAATGGGTAGAGGTACAGATCAGAACCGAGCGCATGGACGATATTGCAGAGCACGGACTCGCTGCCCACTGGCGCTACAAGGGTATCAAGCAGGGAGAAGGCGGTATCGACGAATGGCTTGCCAATATCCGTTCTGCCCTTGAAAACAATGACGACCTGCAGCTGATGGACCAGTTTACCACCGACCTGAAGGAAGACGAAGTATACGTGTTCACTCCAAAGGGCGACCTGCTGAACTTCCAGAAGGGAGCTACGGTACTCGACTTTGCCTACTATATCCACTCCCGCATCGGCAATACCTGTGTGGGCGGAAAGATTAACGGAAGAGCCGTCACCTTCCGACAGGAACTCCATTCGGGAGATCAGGTAGAAATCCTCACACAGAGCAACCAGAAGCCACGCCGCGAATGGCTCAACATCGTGCAGACATCTAAGGCTAAAGCCAAGATTCGTCTAGCACTGAAGGAAACCCAGAAGAAGGACGGCCTCTATGCCAAGGAACTTCTGGAGCGCCGATTCAAGAACAGGAAACTGGAAATTGATGAGAGCATCATGGCGCGCATCATCAAGAAGATGGGATATAAGGAGAACTCAGACTTCTATAAGGATGTAGCCGAGGAGAAAATCGACGTGAACAGCATCATCGAGAGATACATCGAGGAGCGCGACCATGACTTGAACCTTGCCAATACCAACAAGACTGCAGAAAGTGCAGAGAATTTCGAGTTTGAGAATCCTACCGAGGAACTGATGAAGCAGAGCGACGATGTGCTGGTTATCGATGAGCACCTCAAGGGCATCGATTTCGAACTGGCTCATTGCTGCCACCCTATCTACGGCGACCCAATCTTCGGATTCGTTACCATCAGCAAGGGTATCAAGGTACATCGCATGGATTGTCCTAACGCCAAGGAACTGCGCCGCCGTTTCGGTTACCGCATCGTGAAGGCGAAATGGAGCGGCAAGGGAACATCCAAGTATGCCATCACGCTCCGCATCATCGGAAACGACGATATCGGTATCGTGAGCAACATCACCAACATCATTTCCAAGGAAGACAAACTCATCATGCGAGGCATCAACATCTCTTCCAAGGATGGTCTCTTCTCTGGCAATGTTACCGTAATGATTGATGATGCCGGCAAGACTGATGCACTCATCAAGAAACTGAGCGCCGTGAAGGGCGTTAAGCAGGTAACGAGAATATAAAACCGGAATACAGAAATACATAAAAAATCCCGCAGATTTTCTCTGCGGGATTTTTTATTATTTCGACTTATTCAAGCGCTTGATCACAGAATAAGCATCATACAAGCCAAGTTCTCCTGCCTTTGAAAGATCCTGGATGGCAGTCTGCTTATTTCCACTCTTGGCTCGTGCTATACCTCTATTATAATAAGCCTCTGCAAGGCGGTTATCAATTCTCAAGGCAATGGTATAATCATCTATTGCCTTTGAAAGTTCGTTTCTGCCTGCATGAAGATTACCTCTATTATAATAGATATAAGCATTGTTACTGTTCAGGCGGATGGCATCACTGAAATCAGCCTCAGCAGAATGGATATTCAGAACACCCTTGCCCTCAGCCTTGTTAAATTCATCCATCTCAGCCTGGCAGACAGCACGCTGCCAGTAAGCCAAAGAGTTCTTGTCATCGAGCGAAATATAATAGGTGAAATCACTGATGGCAGCCTCAAAATCACGAAGTACACTATGAGCGATGGCCCTGCGCATCAGGAGACGTTTTCTGGTTTCATTATCGCTCGCCACACTCAACTCTGCCGAAAGTTTATCAATCATCGAGAATATCTTCATAGAACCATTCTCATCGAGCTGCTCCTTACTGCAAACGATATAAACCTTGTCTGCCTTGGTATGCTGATTGAGCGCATCAACCTCCTTGTCATAAGCCTGAACTCCATTTACATTCTGATTGTTTGGGAAATAAGAAAGCTGATACATCGGCAGGAAGGCGGTTTCTACCTGACGGTTCTGAACCTTACCACGATACTCGCTCTTATAGTTGTGTTCATACTTCGGTTCGTCATCAACTACCAGCGAAGCAAACTTATTCGGGTCAACCTCAGAGCGCTTACGCATCTCCTTCTTGGTCTTTGCGCTCCATCTCGGCTGGATTCCGATATGCTTGTTCATCTGCGCCTTGAAGATACGGAATTCATCCATCTCTGCCTTGGCTGTCATGCCCAGGCGTCGGTAACAGTTGGCACGGTTAGACAAACCGGTCCAGAAGTTAGGGAACTGGTTGATAACCATAGTATAATCCTTGATGGCTGCTCTCAGATTACCGGTCTTGTCATGCAATAGAGCTCGGTTGAAGATAGCCATGAAGTTCTGGGGTTCCATCTTGATAATGAAGTCGAAATCGGTGATAGCACGGTTATCATCACCCAACTGTACACGCATCAGTCCTCTATTATAATGAGCCAGGAAATTGTTCGGATCCAGATCAAGGGCATTGTCATAATCGCTCATCGCCCCCCTGAGGTTATTCAGATTGATACGCGCCAAAGCACGGTTAATATAACTGTTCACATTGTTAGGTTTGAAATGCAGACTCTTGGTCAGCGCCTCATCAGCCGTTTTCCATTCCTTTCTAGCCAGCGCCATATAGGCACGCGTAGTCCAGGCATCTCCATCATACGGATTGAGCTGCAGACTCTTGTCTAGCCATTTCTCAGCCTGCACGGTATCTTTCTGATGCAGATACACTTCAGCCTTGAGCGAATAAGCATTCGACCAGTCTTTCCATTTTCCCACGATGGTATCCAGTTCCTGCTGCGCCGCCTCATACTTTTTGTTTTCCATCTGGCAGATAGCCCGGTTGAACCAGTAATTTCGGTTGCGCGGTTCCAGTCTGATAGCCTCATTATAGTCAGCTATCGCATCATCAAACCTGTTTTGTCTGATGCGACAGATGGCTCTCAAGTCATAAATATCATTGATATAGGGATTGAGATGCAACGCCTCGCTGGCATCACTTTCGGCACCCGTAAAGTCATCCAGATTAAATTTTGCCACACTGCGGTAATACCAAGGCTCATACAGATAAGGCTTAGCACCGATAGCCAGATTAAAATACTTGATTGAAAGGACGAAATCCTCATAATACAATGCACTCCGACCGGCCGTAACAAGTCGGTCTACACGATATTGGGCAGAAGTCGACATGACGCCCATTACCATAAAAAGAACTAAGAGAATCTTCTTCATCTGTTCGTAACTCTCTGAAATAAAACCTATTGAATGTAGAATAAAAAAATATAGTAAGCCCAATCGACACGATTACCATGAAGCTTACTATATTTTCGGAAGAACTATCGACGTATCTTAGTACGATAGGCAGCACGGAAATTGCCCTTGATGATACTCTTGAGCTTTCCTGCTATCATGTTCTTGCGAAGAGGAGACACACGGTCAACAAACATTGTACCCTCCAAATGGTCGAATTCATGCTGCATCACGCGAGCCAGATATCCCCCTATCCACTCATCATGTTCATTAAAATCCTCATCCATATACTTTACATGGATGCGTGTAGGACGAACCACCTTCTCATTGATACCAGGAATAGAAAGACATCCCTCTTCAGAAGAGTCGGTATTTTTCTCATCGCGCTCTAGGATATGGGCATTGATGAAAGCATGACGGAATCCTTTATACTCAGGGTAATCCTCGCTGAGCACATCCAGGTCGATAACAACGAGGCGGATAGGCAAGCCAATCTGAGGTGCAGCCAGTCCGATGCCGTTGCTGGAATCAAGGGTTTCATACATATTATTAATCAACACCTTGAGATCTGGATAATCAGGTGTAATATCTTCAGCCACTTTTCTCAGCACTGGCTGACCATAAATATAAATCGGTAAAATCATTATCTTCTTGATTGCAAATAATCCTGTAATATGATGGTAGCACTTATCTCGTCTACCAATCCTTTATTTTCTTTTCTCACTTTCTTCTTTACACCTCCATCTATCATGGCTCTATGTGCCAGGACTGATGTAAATCTCTCGTCATAATATTCAATTGGAATTTCAGGATGAGCCTTTCGCCAACGGTTGTAGAAGTTTTCTACTCTTGCCAGGTTTTCACTTGGCTGCCCGTTAGGTTGCATCGGTTTTCCGATAACAATGCGCTCCACCTGTTCTTTCTGAATATAAGTTTCGATATAAGTGAAAAGTTCATGTGTAGAAACTGTGGCCAACCCATTGGCAATAATCTGCAATGGGTCGGTCACAGCCAGTCCGGTACGTTTTTTACCGTAATCTATAGATAAAATTCGCATTAATCTACGGATATCTTATCCTTATATAATATCAGATTACTTCTTAAGGAGTAACCAAGCATCAGGATACTTACCAGCGCGAAGCTGATTGCGGCTCTTGACAGCAGCAGCCTTATCAGTAAATGTAGAAGCTACCACGCGATACATGTTACGCTCTGTGTTCAGGGCGATCTGAGCATCGTAGCCAGCGCTCTTCAATGTACTAGCCAATCCCTCAGCGTTAGCCTTGAGAGAGAAAGAACCAACTACTACGCTATAGCTTGACAAGCCAGAACCAGAGATGAGAGAAACATCCTCAGAACGAACAGTTGCATTATCAACCTCTGTCTGCTCATCAGAAGGAGCCTGAGTCTCGAGAGGAGCTACAACTGGTTCCTGAGCAACAGGAGCCTGAGCAGCCTGCTGTTCCTGCTGCTGAGCCTTCTCATATGCCTTCTTGTATGCACTTTCCTTAGATGTACCACAACTTGCGAGCGCCAAAACTGCGCACATTCCCATGCTTAATACTGTAATTTTCTTCATAATTCTTATTCGTTTTATTGTTTATTATTGTTGTTCATTCAATATAAATTTCGCGTTATGCGTTTTTTACTCTGCGAAAATACAAAAAAATGCCCGAAAAACGAAGAATATGCCGCCTAAAGTTTGTTAAATAAGGCTATTAAAACATTTTTAATGAAAAATTAAGGCTAAAAGGCTTGTTTTTTAAAGAGAATTTAGTATATTTGCATTGTCAAATGAAAATGACAAGAAGATAATCGTTTAACGTTTAAAATTTATAGCATATGAAAACATTAGGTTACATTGGTGCTTTCCTCGGCGGTGCTATCGCTGGTACAGCACTCGGTTTGATTTTCGCTCCTGAGAAGGGTGAGGATACACGTAGTAAGATTGCAGGTGCAGTAGACGATTTCTGCAAGAAGCACGACATCAAGTTGAGCCGTAAGGACGTTGATGATCTGGTTGACGATATCAAGGACGCAGCTCCTGAGGTTTAATCATCACCTATCATGATGTTCTCTAACGATAAAAATGTAGAAACTATCGGGCAGCTCATTGAGGTGCTTAAACATTACATCGGGCTTCAGAGCGAATATCTGAAGCTCGATGTTGTGGATAAGGTGGTACGCCTGCTTACAGTCATTACCATGACGGTGGTACTTCTGGGCTTACTTACGCTTACCCTCATTTACCTATCCTTTGGTGCTGCTTTTGCATTGGCAGACTTAATAGGTAGTCTGACTTTCGGATTCTGCATTGTTGCTGCAGTATACCTATTTATATTAATATTATTTGTAATTTTCCGCCATAAGTGGATCGAGAGACCATTGGTCAGATTTCTGGCAAGCCTCTTAATGGAAAAATAACCTCCTTTTCGCAACATGACAAATCATTCAGAAATCACAGAATATAATTCCTTAAACGATATCCGACTCAAAAAAGAGACGATACGCAAGGAAATTGATGCCGATGATGCCAAGATTCAGACTTTATGGAACTCGCTTTTCACAAAACCTGAAATCCTGTCACGCAATGCGAGTCCTAGCAAGCGACTGCAGAGTTTGCTGCAGGTGGGAGCAGGAGCATTCGACGGTGCACTGTTGGCTTGGAAACTTTACCGGAGATTCAAACCTCGGAAGAGATGAACCATATACCGTTTTGGGGAACGGAAAGAAGCCTTGGAAAAAGGTATTTTTTAGTCATCCAAAAGGGGATAAAAACAAAAAAGGGTCGCCGCTGCGACCCCAATACCTTGTTAACCTTAAATCTAATACTATGAAAAACACACATGCAAATATAGAAATAATCTATGATACTCGCAAATTTTTCTTAGCAAAAGACCCGTTATTTTAATTTAATTAACTTTTACTAACCTGTTTTTAAGCCTTTTTCAACAAAAGTTCATCTATTTTCTACATATATCTCCATTCCATCGAAGCCAAATTCAAAGCCTTCGGGCAGCCTTTTATTCGCCTCATCGTGAAAACCTATCTGATGAGTCACATGGATAAAATAAGTATGTTTTGCTCCAATCCTGCGCGACACCTCAATAGCATCAGATACAAGCTGATGGCTGTGATGTGTTTTCTCAAATCTGAGTGCGTTAATTACGAGTGTTTCCACACCATCCAAATAAACATACTCTTCATCACCCATAGATTTCATATCAGTAATATAGGCAAACTTACCAAACCGATAGCCGAGAATAGGCATCTTATCGTGCATCACACGGATAGGAACAAACTCAATATCCCCTATCTGATAATGCTCATGCGGATGAATGGTATGCAATTTGAGTTTAGGAGCTCCAGGATATAGCTTTTCTGCAGCCTTCGGAAAGCAGTAAGGCATCGTATGAGGCAGCCCTGCAGTAACGATTTCATCGCCATAGATATTAATATCACCAAAGATACAGAAAGGGCGCAAATCATCTATACCACCAACATGGTCATAATGGATATGCGTAACCAGGACGCCATCAATCTTCCTGAAAGGCACACGCAACAACTGCTGTCGGATATCAGGTCCGGCATCTATCAGAATACGGGTATTCTCCGTTTCTATCATTGCTGCACTGCGCAATCTTTTATCATGCGGATCCGTACTCCGGCACAAGTCACAGTTACATCCCAACGAAGGAACACCGCCCGATGTGCCTGTACCTAATAAAGTTACCTTCATTAATTATCAAATATTTTTCTGAAAACAAACGAATTCTTCACTTCACATTCACCTCCGGATGAATCTCTATACCAAACTTCTGCTTCACATCCACCTGGATGGTCTCACAGAGTTTTACGATTTCCTCGCCCGTAGCGCCACCACGATTCACTAGCACCAGTGCCTGCTTATCATGTACACCGGCCCGTCCCAGACTCTTTCCCTTCCAGCCACACTGATCAATCATCCAACCAGCCGGAATCTTTTCATGAGAATCATCGATTGTATAATGAGGTATACCCGGATAAAGAGCAGCCAGTTCTTCGTACTTAGCCTTCTCTACAATAGGATTCATAAAGAAACTGCCTGCATTACCCAACACCTTAGGATCAGGCAATTTTGCCTCTCTAATTTCTATGATGACATCACGAAGCTGCTGGGCTGTAGGCTCAGCAATACGCTTAGCCTCGAGCGCAGAACGGATATTACCATAATCCAGATCCGGACGGAAGGTCTTCTGCAAACGGTAAATCACATGCGTCACCAGATACTTATCCTTCCACTCATGCTTAAATTTACTCTGACGGTAACTATACTCGCAGTCAGCATTATCAAACACCACTACTCTGCCCGTAGCTATCTCAACCGCTTCCACCTTATATATAATATCCTTAGCTTCCACACCATAGGCACCGATATTCTGAACCGCGCTTGCACCTACTTCACCCGGAATAATACTCAGATTCTCCGCTCCATGATAACCATGCTCTACGGCATAAGCTACCACATCATCAAACACCTCGCCACTACCACAGGAAAGGAATACCCAATCCGGATTGCACAAAGCATCATCCCCCTCTGCAGCTGCCAAAGTCTTGTTGTCTAGAACCTCAATACCCATAATAGCCGAATGGAGTACTGTACCTGCATAATCACCGGTCAGCAAGAGATTACTACCACCGCCCAAAATGAGCAGTGGCTGATCAGCCTCTGTCAGCAAGCCCACTATCTGTCGGGCTTCCTCAACCGATTCATACTCTAGAAATCTGCTGCATTTAGCATCAATCCCGAATGTATTGTGAGCCAAAAGGCTATAATTACGAATATCCTTCATATCTGGTTAAACTATTACTACTAACTAAAAAGCTACATATCCAGTTTGATCAGTTCCCATTTTCCTCCAATCTTTTTGAAAGTAAGAGAGGTTTCCATACCATTGGCAATACCACGGATCACGAAGATTTTCTGGTTGCTTTCGGTATATTTCTGACCATAGATTATATTGTAAATCATGCCGTGAGGCAGTTGAGGCGCAAAGGCAGGCCATGTTTCCGGTTCTATATCGCCTGTCATCGTACTGAAATCATCATCAGGATCAGGACCGGTAAACTTCACCGGATTATGGATGTGACGTGCCTGGAAAGCGGTATCAGTAGCAAAATGGCCGTAAAACTTCAGGAAACTGGCATTATTATTCTGATACATAGACTTGTAGCAAATGCTAGTCATCATCCACAGACCATTGATGCGATTAAACACAAACTGCTGAACTGTCTTTCTACCATAGAACACCTTTTCTATTACTACATGATCGATAGTAGTATCCTTCATCAGTTTCATCTGTTTCTGATTATCAAAAATCAGCGTGTAATAATCCTGGCGCATGAAGAAATGCTCCATCTTCCAATGTTTTTTTTCTATCTTCTTGGTCAGTTTCTTACCGTGATATACCGGCAGTGGGAAGACAATACGACTTTTCTGCAACTTTCTGTTAGCTGCAAAATTAAACACGAAATCATCAAAAAGCTCGTCAGCCGCCTTTGGCATCGGAGTCTCCTCTATCAGCTGTTCTGTAGAGTCCATCGCTTGGGTGTCGGCAATCACCGTATCAGATGAAGCCGAATCAATGGCAGGCGCAGGCTTCTTGTCTGTGCATCCCACAGACGTGAAACAAACGATGGTAAGCACCGCCATCAACACCGTTAATAAACAGAGTTTTTTCATAAACCTATTAAATTTCTCAAATTTTCCATGCAAAAGTACAACTTTCTTTTGAATTATTTCATCTTTTAAGCAAAAAATGTTATCTTTGCAGTCAAAAAAGATAAAAATATAGATATGTTATTAGAAAAAATAGACGAACTCTTGAAAGAAGTGAGCACTTTGACTGCCCAAAACGCAGAAGAAGTAGAGCAGCTTCGAATCAAGTATCTGAGCAAGAAGGGCGAGATTAACGCCCTTATGGCCGACTTCCGCACAGTGCCAGCCGACCAGAAGAAAGAGGTTGGTGTAAAAATCAACGAGCTGAAGAACGCAGCCCTTGATAAGATCAACGGACTGAAGGAGCAGATGGAAGAAGCCGAGGCATCAAGCGATGATATCGACTTGACCCGTACCGCCTACCCTGTAGCACTCGGTACCCGCCATCCACTCACCGTAGTGAAGAATCAGATTATCGACATTTTCGCTCGCATGGGCTTTACCCTTTTCCAGGGTCCTGAGGTAGATGACGACAAGCACGTATTTACGATGCTCAACTTTGCTGCCGACCACCCGGCCCGCGATATGCAGGACACCTTCTTTATAGAGAAGACCAACTCTGACGACGTTACCAAGAATGTGCTCCTCCGCAGCCATACTTCTGGCGACGAGGCTCACTATATGGAAACTCATGAGCCACCTATCCGTGTGCTCTGCCCAGGCCGCGTTTACCGTAACGAGGCTATCAGCGCCCGCGCTCACTGTTTCTTCCATCAGGTAGAAGGTCTCTATGTAGATAAGAACGTAAGTTTCACCGACCTCAAGCAGGTGCTCCTTACCTTTGCCCGTGAGATGTTTGGTGCAGATACCAAGATTCGTCTCCGTCCTAGCTACTTCCCATTTACAGAACCTAGTGCCGAGATGGATATCTCCTGCAACATCTGTGGCGGTAAGGGTTGCAACTTCTGCAAGCATACCGGATGGGTTGAGATTTTAGGTTGCGGTATGGTTGACCCTCATGATCTTGAGGCTTGCGGTATCGACAGCAATGTCTATACGGGTTATGCCTTCGGTATGGGTGTTGAGCGTATCACCAACTTGAAATATCGCGTGAGCGACCTTCGTCTCTTCTCTGAGAACGATACTCGTTTCTTGCGCGAGTTTGAGTCTGCGAAGTAAAAGATTCTCAACATATAAATTAATTTATGACTATGAAGAAAAATTTAACTAAACCTGTCATCGCAGTCCTGTTGGGCGCCTTGACATTCAGTTCTTGCATCGGCTCATTTGGTCTGACAAATTCCGTACTTGACTGGAACAAGAGAGCAACAGACAACAAGTTTGTAAACGAGATTATCTTCGTGCTTATCTCTCCAGCTTACGCAGTATGTTCATTTGCAGACCTTCTCGTTCTCAACTCTATCGAGTTCTGGACAGGCAACAAGGTGATTGGCCAGGTAGGAACTACTAAGGACGTAATGGGTAAGGATGGTCGCATGTATGCCATCAAGACATTGAAGAATGGCTACGAGATTACCGACCCAGATGGTGAGAAATCATACTTTGTGTTCGACAAGAAGCACAAGAGTTGGTCATACAGCAAGGATGGCGATATCCGTGAGCTTTTCAGCTTCAACGAGGATGGCAGCATCCAGGCTTGCTTGCCAAGTGGCGAGAAGATCAACGTCCCAGCAGATGCCAATGGTTTATACCAGGTTCGCATGGCTATGAATGATGGTTTGTTCTATGCATTCAACAAGTAAATAATCATAACAATTCCAGCCCGATAAAAGTCTCTTTTATCGGGCTTTTTTATGCTCCCCTTTCTCTTTTCCTAAGCAAGTTCATATTTCTCCGTTCCCAACCAAACTCTCCTTAGAATGCCCAAATGTAAAAAAAGTGTTTAAAGGAAGTAAAGAAGTGCCTTCACCACCCTTCACCCGTAACTCTCTGACCATCAAAAGAGTCGCCAAAAAGGTGAAGGGTGAAGGTTTGAAAACTCCTTTGTATATATACGCGTGAAGGGTAAGGGTAAAAACCGGAAAAAAGACCCTAGGGTCAAAAATCGGAAAAAACCTAAAATAAAAAATATAATATAAAGATTAAAAATACACCCTTCACCTTCACCTCACAAAAATCACATCCAAAATCCTGTTCTGCATGCAACAGAAAATCATCTGCAGCAATCTGTGCCGGGATACATAATCAGGAGACTATTCTCTTTCGGAAATATCATTTTATCCTTCGGAGATATTTTCCTATTTATCGGAGATATTATTTTATCCTTCGGAGATAATTTTCTATTCTTCGGAAATATTTCTTCGAATTTCAAGATAAGGCATAAAAATATAATTTTCGCCAACTTTATTTCCCGAATCCACACAATTGTCACAAATCGCATAGCTATGAAACAGAAAAGAATGTATCTTTGCAGCATCAATCATAAAGGTTGATGCAGATATGGTCTCGTCATGACTGCCAAATCGGGCTGACGCAAATGCATTACAACCAGTGACATTCATCAAAACTTGCAACCATCTACAATATTTTTTAGTTTTTCTCGTTAATAAAAGTATGAAAAATAGATTATTGATACTCACAATATGCCTCATCGCAACCATAAAGATGATGGCGCAGGAGTTTACCCTTCACGGCAAAGTGGTAGACGAGAACAACCAGCCACTGGAGTTTGCCATCGTTTCGGTGGCTAGCCAGGGAAAGACTGCCGTTACTTCGCTCAAGGGAGACTATAGCCTCAAACTGCATTCTGCAGACAGCGTGGTAGTCAAATTCTCATATATCGGTTTCAAGACAAAAACAAAAGTACTGAGAAGACCGCGAGGAAAACAAACCCTGCAGGTGGTACTTCGCGAAGCATCCACCACCCTCGATGAGGTGAATATCAAGGGAGAGAAAATACAGTCGGACCAGATACAGGAACTGAAGACTAAGGACATGAAGATGACGCCATCTGCCAACGGAAATGGGGTGGAAAGTCTGGTTCAGCAACAGGCTGGCGTGAGTACCCATAACGAACTTTCTTCGCAATATAATGTACGTGGCGGAGCCTTCGATGAGAACTCCGTATACATCAACAACGTAGAAGTATTCCGCCCATTCCTGGTTCGCAGCGGACAGCAGGAAGGCCTCTCCGTCATCAACCCTTATATGGTAGATAAAATCGGTTTCTCAACCGGAGGATATGCTGCCAAATACGGAGATAAGATGAGTTCGGCTCTCGACATCACCTACAAAACCCTGAAAGCAAAAAGCAAGAAGCCGGTGGTTGAAGGCAGCCTGGCTGCCAGTCTGCTGGGTGCTGACGCATACATCGGGCTGGGAACCCAGAAACTTTCATGGCTCAACAGCGTGCGCTACAAAACTACCTCTTACCTGCTCGGTTCGATGGAAACCAAAGGCGAATACAAGCCAAACTATCTGGACTATCAGACCTATCTGAGTTACCAGCCCAACAAACGCTGGAAGCTTGACTTCATAGGCTACATCTCTGATAATCACTACAACTTCGAACCGGAAGACCGAGAAACGAAGTTCGGAACAATGGAAAACGTAAAGAGCTTCAGAGTATATTTTGACGGTCAGGAAAAAGACCGTTTTCTCACCTACTTCGGTACACTCGGCATTACCCGCCAGTTTACAGCCAACACCAGTCTCTCGCTTCTGGGCAGCGCTTTCTACACCAAGGAACAGGAGAAATATGACATTCAGGGGCAATATTGGCTCGATGAGACCGAAACCTCAGAAAACCTGGGTGTAGGTACCTATTTCGAACATGCCCGAAACTATCTCACAGCCCGCGTGATGAGTGCCAAACTGATGCTCAAGCACAAGGTGAAGAAACATCAGATGGAGGCCGCAGTAAGTTTGAAGCGTGAACATATCGAGGAGAATTCAGTAGAATATGAGATGCGCGATTCTGCAGGATACAGTATTCCTCACAATGGCAAAGACCTCTATATGGTTTATTCACTGAAGGCTCGCAACGAACTGAATGCCAACCGAATGGAAGCTTACATCCAGGACACCTACCGTTTTTCGGGAGGAACAGCCGACAGTACCGGTAAGGGACAGACACATTACACCCTGAACTATGGTATCAGAATGAGTCATTGGAACTTCAACAGAGAAACTATCGTGAGTCCTCGTCTGTCGCTCGCCATCATACCAGCCAACCACGAGAATACCACACTCCGTTTTGCGGCAGGTCTGTATTATCAGGCTCCATTCTTCAAGGAATTGAGAGATACATCTACGGTGAACGGCATAACCATCGCATCGCTGAACGAGAAAATCAAGAGTCAGCGAAGTATCCACTTCATCGCCGGCTACGACTATAGGTTCAAGCTAGGAGACCAACGCTATAAATTCTCTGCCGAAGCCTATTACAAGGCTTTGAGCAATCTGGTTCCTTATTCTGTAAGTAACGTGAAGGTAGTTTATTACGGACAGAACGAATGCAGCGGTCATGCAGCAGGACTCGATTTCAAACTCTACGGAGAATTTGTTCCGGGTACCGATTCCTGGCTCAGTCTTTCGCTCATGGATACAAAGATGAAACTGGGTGGCAAGAGCATCCCTTTGCCTACCGACCAGCGTTATGCGGTAAACCTCTTCTTCACCGATTATTTCCCGGGCAGCAAGAAGTGGCGCATGTCTTTGAAACTCGCCTTTGCCGATGGCCTTCCTTTTGCAGCACCCCACAGAGAGCTGGAAACCAACAGTTTCCGTGCTTCCGCCTATCGCCGTGCAGATATCGGTATGAGCTATCAGTTGCTCGACAACAGCCGCCGTGAGAAGAAGACCTTCCTGAAGAATGTGATGCTGGGGGTAGATTGTCTCAACCTCCTCGGCATAGACAACGTAAACAGCTATTACTGGGTGACAGATGTAACCAGCCAACAATATGCCGTACCTAATTATCTTACCGGCAGACAGCTCAATGCCCGCATTCTTTTGGAATTTTAGGACCAAATAATAGTGATTTTTCACATTATTCTAAATATTTAACCGTAGATAGTTCGCTATCTGCGGTTTTTTTCGTATCTTTGCGCCCGAATTATGCGATGACGGTTCGTCCGTTCATCCCATAGATTCAGGAAACCATTCTATAAAGAATAAAGAAATAATACATAATAATCAATTATGAGCAAACAAGTAGAAAAGATTAAGGAGCTGATCGCTAAGCGCGAACAGGCTCGTCTTGGCGGTGGCGAGAAGGCCATCGAGAAGCAGCATGCACGTGGCAAATATACCGCTCGTGAGCGTATCGAAATGTTGGTAGATGCCGGCAGTTTCGAGGAGTATGATATGTTCAAGTTGCATCGTTGCACTAACTTTGGCATGGAGAAGAAGCAGTACCTCGGTGATGGTGTGGTAGCGGGTAGTGCTACTATAGCCGGCCGTCTGGTTTACGTATATGCTCAGGACTTCACCGTAAATGGTGGTTCACTCTCTGAGACTATGGCACAGAAGATCTGCAAGGTAATGGATATGGCTATGACTATGGGTGCACCTGTTATCTGCATGAACGACTCAGGTGGTGCTCGTATTCAGGAAGGTATCTGCGCCCTCGCTGGTTATGGTGAGATCTTCGAGCGCAACATCCTCGCTTCTGGTGTCATCCCACAGATTTCTGCTATCATGGGCCCTTGCGCCGGTGGTGCCGTTTACTCTCCAGCCTTGACCGACTTCATCATCATGAAGGAGCAGACTTCTTACATGTTCCTGACCGGTCCTAAGGTTGTCAAGACCGTAACTGGTGAGGACATCGATGCAGAGCACCTCGGTGGTGCATCTGTCCACGCAACCAAGAGTGGTGTAACCCACTTCGCTGCTAAGACTGAGGAAGAGGCTATCGAGATGATCAAGAGCCTGCTCTCTTACATCCCTAGCAACAATACAGAAGAAGCTCCACGCGTAGAGTGCACAGACCCTATCGACCGCATGGATGATACCTTGAACGAGATTATCCCAGAGGATCCTAACCAGGCATACGATATGTATAAGGTGATTGGTGCTGTAACCGATAACGGAGAGTTCTTCGAGGTTCAACCTAAGTTCGCCAAGAATATCATCACAGGTTTCGCCCGCTTCAATGGTCAGAGCGTTGGTATCGTAGCCAACCAGCCAGCAGCTTACGCAGGCGTACTCGATGTAAACGCTAGCCGCAAGGCAGCCCGCTTCGTTCGTTTCTGCGATGCCTTCAATATTCCTATCGTATCTCTCGTAGACGTACCAGGATTCTTGCCAGGTACAGGTCAGGAGTACAACGCTGTCATCCTCCACGGTGCACAGTTGCTCTACGCTTACGGCGAGGCTACCGTGCCAAAGATCACTATCACATTGCGTAAGAGCTATGGTGGTAGCCACATCGTGATGGGTTGCAAGCAGTTGCGTGCCGACTTGAACTTCGCTTGGCCATCTTCAGAGATTGCCGTAATGGGTGCCAGCGGTGCCGTTGCCGTTCTCTGTGGTAAGGAAGCTAAGGCTAAGAAGGAAGCTGGCGAGGATGTAAAGGCATTCCTGGCTGAGAAGGAGCAGGAGTATACTGACAAGTTTGCTAATCCATATCAGGCAGCTCAGTATGGTTACATCGATGATGTCATCGAGCCACGCAACACCCGTTTCCGCATCTGCCGTGGTTTGGCTCAGCTCGCTACCAAGCGTCAGAGCTTACCAGCTAAGAAGCATGGCTGTATGCCAATGTAATATAGAAATGTTGAATGTTGAGTGTAGAATGTTGAGTTATATACAGACTCAACATAACAGAAGGGCGCAAGCCTAATTCAACACTCAACAATCAACACTCAAAATTAAAGTAAAAACGAATGGATAAGAATATTTATGCTGCGATTGCCATGGCACTCTATGAGTATCAGGGCAATAACGTACACGACAAGGAGCCTGGCATCATCACTATCAAGCCACGTCAGACGATGTGGAACGCCAAGTTCTTGAGTTTAACAGCTAAACCATAATGTAATAGAAATGAAAGAGTTTAAATATACAATTGACGGAAAAGAATACAAGGTTCAGATTGACGCTGTTGAGGGTAACATCGCAAGCGTGAACGTGAATGGCGAAGCTTACAAGGTTGAGATGGAACAGGAGGCTGAGCCAGAGAAGAAGAAGGTTGTGCTCGGTCAGCCAGCTGCTGCATCTGATGATGCTGAGGCTACTCCAGCTGCCAACGTAAATACAGCCAATGCTGTAAAGGCTCCTCTCCCTGGTACTATCACCAGCATCGAGGTAGCTGTTGGTCAGGAGGTGAAGGCAGGTGATACTGTTGTCGTTCTCGAGGCTATGAAGATGCAGAACAACATCGAGGCTGAGAAGGATGGTAAGGTTACTGCTATCTGCGTTAAGCCTGGTCAGGCTGTGCTCGAAGAGGATGCACTCGTGGTTATCGAGTAAATCAAGAATTTGAGAATTATACTTCCGGATTCGGGATTATAATTCGGGTTCTTATAAAGAATATCAAAGGTCGCAAGCTGTTAATTGTTTGCGACCTTTTTCTATACTGCTGTATGAGCATAAACTGCTATACAAAGTAATTTTTTACTAAAGAAAAAAGACATAAAGTACTATAAAATGATAGATTTAACAGAAGAACAGATAGAAAGATACAGCCGCCACATCCTCCTTCAGGATGTAGGCCTCGAGGGGCAGGAAAAGCTCCTCAATGCCAAGGTGCTCATCATTGGTGCCGGAGGATTGGGTTCCCCAGTTGCCCTCTACCTCGCTGCGGCTGGCGTAGGACATATCGGTATCGTGGATGCCGATGTAGTTGACCTCAGCAACCTGCAACGACAGGTCATCCACCAGACCAAGGACTTGAACACCCCTAAGGTGGAAAGCGCCAAGGAGAAGATGATTGCCATCAATCCTGATGTGGAGGTAACAACCTACCATACCTTCCTCGCCTCAGACAATGCCGAGGAAATCATCAAGCCATGGGATTTCGTCATTGATTGCACCGACAACTTCCCGGTGAAGTTCCTCATCAATGACGCCTGTGTGCGACTGGGCAAGGCATTCTCGCATGGCGGCATCCTGAGATTCCAGGGGCAGACCTTCACCCATCTTCCAGGCACGGCTTGTTACCGTTGTTTCTTCAAGGAGCCACCTCCAGCAGGCGCTGTTCCTACCAGTAGCCAGGCAGGAGTCCTTGGTGCCATCGCTGGTATGCTCGGAACCATCCAGGCTGCCGAGGCGTTGAAGTACTTCCTCGGTGTGGGCGATCTGCTTACAGACCGATTGCTCACCTTCGACGCCAAGACGATGAACTTCCGCACCATCAAGGTAAAGAAGCGTACATCCTGCGAAATCTGCGGCGACCACCCTACCATCGATCATCTCATCGATTACGAACAAGCTGCCTGCGATTTGAAGCACCACTAATATTTAATGATTATTTAGTAGTGATTATTTAGTAATGATTATTATTTGTATAATAAAAAAGTTAAGTCACAATACTCAGCACCATCTGCCGGATATTGTGACTTTTTTTTCAGAACCATCCCAAGCCCAATAAAGAGCAAAAACCTTGATTATAAGATACTTTAAAAACTTTTCTCCCTTTTTTCTTGCATGATTCAGATAATAATCGTAAATTTGCAGCAGATAAAATACGCAAGCTTATGAAAGAGAAAAGATATACATTGCCAGAAGAGCAGAAAGATGCAGCATTCGCAGCAGAGCCTGCACCAGCCTATCACGGAAATGCCGCCATAGCACTTCCCGAGGATGAATGTGCAGAAGAAGATATTGACTGGAATAAGATTCCTGTTGGCTGGCATCCGACTAATGAAGAAGAAGCCGTGGCTAGGATTGAAGCTATTGAGGCGGAGTATGAGAATGGGCAATATATTGATGCAGAAGAATTTGAAAAAGAACTAATTGCACAATATCCATGGCTAGCATAAGATTAACACTTTATTTCAAAAAGGAATTAAAGACTGTTATCGACTATGGATTAGTAGAATTCGGTAAGACCACAGTAAAGCGATTCCATAATGAGTATAAAGACATCAAGCATCGCCTGATGCTTCATCCTCTTTCTTCACCCAAAGAGCCATTGCTTAAGCGATTCCACCGCCCTTACCATAGTGCGATTATCAAGGAGAATTGGAAGATTATCTATCGCTACGACGAAGCCAACGACCTCGTCATTTTCGTAGATTTATGGGATATGAGAAGAAACCCCAGATATCTGATTAGACAATTCAAAAGAAAACTATAAAGGAAAAAGCTTATGAAGGAGAAAAGATATACATTACAAGAAGAGCAGCCGACTCCTATTGGCTGGCATCCGGCTAATGAAGAAGAAGCCATGGCTAGGATTGAAGCTATTGAGGCGGAGTATGAAAGGACAGGTGTTAGCTATAATGAAGAAGAGTTTTTCAATAAACTAAATGAAGAACGAACATGGTCAAATGCAGATGACTTTGAAAAAGAACTAACGGCACAAGACCCGTGGCTAGAAGATTGGAAACGTTCTATCAGTATAGAAGATTTTAGAAAGAACTACAAGAATAAACTGAATAAGCTTTTTCCGTAACTTTCCTCCCGTATTCCTTGCACTATTTTTGCAGCGACATAAATAACAATATAATTAATAGGAGGAACAGAATTATGGCACTAGCAATAAAAGCAATACCAACACTCTATGGTGAGGAAGCTAGTCGTTTCCAAGAAATGGCAGACGAAACAGAGCGCAAATATGATAATACCCCATGGCACTCATGCCATGGGGTATCATTATTATTGAAGGTGAGGCTTTTTAGTCTGCCCAAATGCTGCCACTTGCATCGCGATAGTCACTAACCGACTCTTCGCTATAATCCTCTTCCTTTGCTTTCACTATTTCAGAGCCCGCGAGGATAGATATAGTCTCCATTTGGTAGACATTCAGTTCTGGCTTTATATATTCTTTCTTTTTCATAATTCTCAGTTTTTTTTATTTGATGATAACTTTCATTGTCTTGCTGCCACGCTTCACGATGTTGATGCCCTTCTGAGGAGCGTTGAGGCGATTGCCCTGCAGGTCATAATATACAGCCTTATCGTCTGCAATGGTGTTGAGGCTGTCGATGGCTGTTGTGTTGTCACCGATGGCGATGCTGAACATCTTAGCACCAGCAGATGATGAAGTGTTGTCTACCATGTAAGCACGGAAAGGCTTGCTGCCCACCTGTGTTGTGCTTGTATACTCCAACAGTTTGGTAGGGTTCATCAGTTTGTTGCCTTTCACGATGTAGCAGTTGTCGTCAGCAGACTTGTCGAACACCTTCTTTGTATAGAGACCCTGGAGCTGATAGCTGCCATCAACAGTTGCTGCTGTCTTTACGTTATTTGCAATCTCTTTGTTGGCAACAGAGAAGTTGAGAGCGGTTTGTCCCTCTTTCATCTTGATGATAACAGGAGTGCCAGCTGCGATGCTTGTCTCAATCTCTTTGAGTTCTACCGTATTAGTTGTCTCGTCAGCCGAAAGGAGCTGGAAGGCACGGAAGTTCTGATCTGCAAGCGACACCTCGAAAGGCAAGCAGAGCGTAGCCCATGATGTGCCTTCCTTAAGAGTACGAGTGTATGTTGCAGTTTTAGCAGTAAACGGCTCATAAGCCTCAAAGTCCTTATCATCAGCAAGTGCAAGGCTTTCGGCAGTAAGCACTTCGCCCACAGCACCAATCTTATCGTTGCCGTTCTTTCCTACAAGTTTAGTGAAGTAACCTGTCTTGTAGTTGGCGTAAGTGTGGTCGTTATTGCCCTCGCTATACTCTGGATAACCATACGATGAATCCTCATATTTTATTGCACCTTTGAGCGAGGTGCAGCCATAGAACATATCAGTTCCATCACTTACTTTTGTAGTAACAAACTTGTCGCTGACATAGATGGTTGTAAGATCATAGCAACCATTAAACATCCCACTCATATTCTCCACGTTCGGAGTATTGAAGCCAGAGAGGTTGAGCGAGGTAAGACCACGGCAGTCCATCAACATATAGCTCATATCCTTCACGTCCTGAGTATTGAAGTTAGAGAGGTCGAGCGAGGTAAGATTAGAGTTGCCACGGAACATACAGCTCATATTTGTCACCTTTTCAGTATTGAAGTTTGAGACATCAAGAGACGTGAGTTTACTATTGCTACAGTATAAGAACATATTCTCCATATTGGTTACGTTCTCTGTATTTAATCTTGAGACATCAAGTGATTCCAAGCCCCAACAATGTGTAAACATATAGCTCATATCCGTCACCTGTGCTGTATTGAACTTAGAGACATCAAGCGATTTAAGATTAGAGCAACCCTTAAACATCCAAGCCATATTAGTTACTTCTTCGGTATTAAGATACTCAATACCTTCAATCTGGGCCAAGTTTACACAACCGCAGAACCACTTATAGCAACTCGTTGGCTTTGCCTTAGCAAACGAAGCATCAAATACTACCTTATTAATATTAGTAGATTGATCGTTCCATGCAGGCTGAACATCACCTTCATTCAAATCATAAGCACCTGCAGGTTTAGCACCATAGCCGAATGTAAGTGTCTCAGAGGGCTGGTCAAATACGACATAGGCACGGAAGCCTCCAACAGGAGTGAAATAACCATTGTTGTAGTTGGCGCAGGTTTTGTCAGTCTTGCTGGCATCATAATCTATTGCGCCTTTGAGAGAGGTGCAGTTACTGAATATCTCAGATCCATCCCAAGAAGAATTAAGTTTGGTTGTAACAAACTTGTCACTAACGTAGATTGTTTTAAGACCAGAGCAGCCCCCAAACATAGAGTACATACTCTCCACGTTCTGAGTATCGAACTTAGAAAGGTCAAGCGATTTAAGACCAGTGCAACCATAGAACATATAGCTCATTTTCTTCACGCTCTGAGTATCGAAATTGGAGAAGTCAAGCGATTCAAGACCAGTGCAGCCATTGAACATAAAGGCCATACCAGTCACCTTCTGAGTATTAAAGTGAGAGACGTCGAGCGAGGTAAGACCAATGCAGTCCATGAACATATTGTTCATATCTGTCACGTTCTCTGTATTCAGATTCTCTATACCATTTATCTCGGTCAGATTGTTACGCTTATAGAACCAACCTCTACAACTCGTTGGTCTTGCATTAGCAAACGAGGCATCAAATACTACCTTTTTAATATTATGACCTATCCACGCTGGGTCGGAGGTACCTTCATTCAAATCATAAGCACCTTTTGGCTTACCATTATCATAGCGGAAAGTAAGAGTGCCGTCAACTTCGTTAAATACGGCATAGGCTGTAGAGGGCTTAAGTGTGAAGTAGCCTGTTTTGTAGTTAGCGCAATTGTGGTCAGTCTTGCTGGCATCATAGGCTATTGCACCCTTGAGCGAGTTGCAGCCAGCGAACATATTAGATCCATTACTTACGTTTGTTGTGACAAATTTGTCGCCAACATAGATGGTTGTAAGATTAGAGCAATCTATGAACATAGCACTCATATCTTCTACGTTCTGAGTATCGAAGTTAGTGAGGTCGAGTGAGGTAAGCTCAGAGCATCCCCAGAACATACAGTACATATCTGTCACATTCTGAGTATTGAAGTTAGAGAGGTCGAGCGAGCCAATACCTTTACAGGCATTGAACATACCTCTCATACTTGTCACGTTCCGAGTATCGAAGTTAGAGAGGTCGAGCGAGGGAAGATTAGAGTAACCAGAGAACATCCAGTCCATGTTGGTTACTTTTTCGGTATTAAGATATTCAATACCTTCAATTTGTGCCAAGTTATTAAAAGCCCAGAACCATTTATAACAACTCATTGGCCTTGCATTAGCAAACGAGGCATCAAAGACTACCTTTTCGATATTGGCTCGTTGTTTCTCCCACGCAGGGGAATTAGTGCCTTCGTTCAAGTCATAAGCTCCTTCGGGCTTGGAAGGACCATATCTGAATGTAAGCGTTCTTGTGCTTCCGTCAAACACGGCGTAACCCTTATATAAAAGGCTGGCATAACTTACCTCTTGAGTGGCATCTGCATCGCTGAAGTATTTGTGGCATACATCACACTGCCAGTGTTCTTTAACTCCATCTTTAGCTTCATGGTAAGTGAGTGTGTGCTTCTTTAGCTCATCAGTCTTATATTTTTTTACTATTGAATGACAAATAGAGCATTTGTATGTGGTATAGCCATGCTCGGTGCAAGTAGTTCCCACAGTTTTTATTGCATTGCCAAGGGCAGACGAGCCATCGGCATTTGTGTGCGTACAAGTTTGGAGTTTGAGTTCAAATTCGCATACCTGCAACACGTCTCCGCTATGAATAGCCGATATTTCCCATTTGAAATATTTGTAAGATTTACCTCCCCCGCAGGTGAAGTCGTAAGAAGTATAGTTCACATCCTGAAGCTTCGTATCGGTGTTTACTTCCTGAATGAGCGTCCATTCTCCATCTTTGCCCACGTTGTTTCCATAGAGCTTCCACGACATAGGGTTGCGACCTTTACTAGTGAAGTTGTCGTTACCCGTTGTGATGGTGTAGCCCACAGGGACTCCTGCTTTGCTGGCTGCGAAGATGACATTGGCACTACCTGAGAATTTGCAGCACCACTTGGAGAAATTGTCTTCTGTCTTTTTGCCATCAAAGAGTTTCGCATAAGTCTCATTAGTGAAGCCTTGGGGATTACCTGCTAAGGCTGTGAAGGTTACTGTGTTGTCGTAATCTGTCTGCGCCACCATACTGGTAGGCACAAGCAACAACATGAGCAACATCAATGGGAATAGAACGATCCTTCGGAACCTACCTCCCCCATTGTTAATACGGTCGGCATGCGACCCATTGAATTGATTGGTAAATTTTTTCATAAATTAATATTATAATTGTTATTTAAATTTGTCTGCTTATTGTTAAGTTCACTCCAGAAAATACAAGAGGTTTATTAAGAAGATAAATATGGATGCCCCCCGATGATAATCAGGGCTAACTCTATCCATGGTATAGTTTCTATATTTCCTTCATGTTGCAAATATAGTGAATTTCTCCGAAAGAGGGTGCAGCTTTCCCCTGTTCAAATCTTTATCAATCTGAAGTTCATTTATCTGCTGGCGCAAAGCTTGCAAATCTATTTTCTTTGCCATATCGGTGTCTCCTAGCCCTATAAATATGCTCCACCGATTCCCTAAGCAGAGAAGATTGTTCGTGTTTGTAATGGCTATAATAAAAAGAAAAGCGTAGGAATCATATTACTTTATCCTTGCCAATTGAGGTCCTGGAAAAACCTATGAGAACAAGGATTGAAGCAATAGACACCTACGCCAAACTTGCATATATTGATAGCACAGGACGCACCCTCTCCATACGAATGGAAAGGGCACACCTATGCCTCGCGTATATACACGATGAGTAGTCGTCCACTACACCCTTTCTCTGTCTCTCATTTTGAAATTTTCCAGGTTTCAATTGAACAGAAGAAAACGTCAGTACACGTCTTTCTTATTAAAATAGGCCAAGCCATGGATTTTTATCTAGCCAGCGACTCATCGCCAGCCATTCACAGCAAGACGATTGCAAAAGTACGAAAAAGAATTGGCTTCACAAAATTTTAGGTCTTTTTTCTTGCATATCTCATTTACTTTTCTTATCTTTGCCACCAAATTAATAACAATAACATTAAAAAGGAGGTTATTATGCAAGCAACAAAGAACAATTCAAAGGAGGAAACCATCAGAAAGTTTAAACAACTCCTAAAACATAAAGAGGAGATGCTCGAAAGAGCAAAACAATATGATGGCATTGACATTTATGCTAAATTTGCAAACGCATGAAAGAATTGTCTCTACATCACATTAACAGCAAATCACCTTATCGAGTTATATGCTCAGATAAGGGTGATTATCTGTTTGCAACAGACAAGGGGATTAACTATACCATTTCTTTTACGGAAGAGTTTCCTCTTGGCGGTTGTATGAGCTATCAATTTTGCATACACAATGACAATAAAATCCATGGCTCATACGATAATAAAATAAGCACAACGATTATTGCCATCATTGAGGAGTTCTTCCTTCAAAACTTGAATGTCTTACTATATATTTGCGACACAAGTGACAACCGTGAAGAAGTTAGAAATCGTTTGTTTATAAGATGGTTCAAGGAATATGCAGACCCACAAAAGTATACCATCCAGTCTGCTAACACAACCATTGAAGGTCAAGGATTCTACTCTTCTATCATTGTAGAAAACAGAAATCCACTATTAGATGAAATCAAAGCTGATTTCGAAAAGTCGGCAAATGATTTAAAAGAGAAATAGTTTCTTGCAAATCCCAATAAAATTGGTTATAAAGCAGCATATATTCAAGGCTTTTGCCCTTACAGGGCGCAGGGGGACAACGCCTTAACACCCAGGGTGGTGCCCTGGGCTAGGAGCTTTTGGGCCTTCAGCCCGTGCTTGAACCACATGCAAAAGTTCAATGATTTACTTCTTAACCAGGCATTTTATACTCATGTCTAAGCTTCCAAATAGTTCATCATATCCTCCAATGTATCGAAGTTTTTGACATTTTCCTCCTTTACATCGAGAATTGCCTTATCTAACTCTGACATTTTAGAGTTAGACTTCACTTTGCTAGCAACCCATCCCATTCTTTTAGCCAATTCTTTCAAAAATTGCATATCGGAACTAGTAAGTTGCAAATTTATTGTTTGTAATGTTGCATCCATAACACTATCATTTTTATTTATTCTTTTCTCTTCACCCAAACCTTATGGCTGCCGCGGCCTAGTGAATCTATCGGCGAAGATTTATCACAGGTCAGTTCCTTCAGTTCCATAGAGGCAGCAGTACGGCTCAGGTTGTTGATGGAGGCATAATCGCCTAGGGTGAGGACTCCGTTCTTCTCTATCACCTCCAGGGCTCGGGCAATGCGCTCTTCCTTGGAATAGAGCTGCTTACGAATCACCTTTACACCACCCATATCACGCTCCAGGTCACGGTCGGTTTCACGCTTCACATCCTTGATAAACTCTGGGGACGCCTTGAAGTTGATGTCCTTCACTCCCACCTTGCGATACGTCATCTTATCATCTGGATTCAGAATTTCCCTAGGCTTCTCATCCTCGAAAGCGAGAGAGAGGGAGAAGGTGCCGAAACCTTCCAGATTCACGTTGTAACCCATGGAGAGCATATCTGTCAGCATATCAACCACATCGGTCAATACAGCCTCCGTGGTACTTTCCGAAATACCGCGATGGTAGTTCTGCATCATCTTGACGAACTCTTTTCGGGATAGTGTCCGGTTGGTCACCATCTTGGGATAAACTCTGCGCTTGCCATCATAGCGCATATCCCCCATTTCCTGCAATTTGTACTTAGCCATATCAGTTTCCTTTCCTATTTTAGTTTATTAGTATTTCTTATTGCAACAGCCTTTACATCCTACAGCATTTATGATTACACTTAAGAAGAAAAGACCACAAACCTAGGAAGAAAAGTATTTAATCCTAGGAGAAATCTCCGTTCATAGACATTGAACCGACATTCAAAGTCTATGAACCGCCGTTCAAAGACACTGAACGGACATTCAATGTTTATGAACGAAGATTTCTACCTTGCAAAGATACAACTTTATCAGATATAAAACAAGACTTTTCCTGAATATCTTTACTTTTCCGGCCATAATTCTTCGTTTTTTGAGCTTATTTCTTTGCGTATCCCAAATAATTGTGTTAACTTTGTAGTCAGATTGCAAGCCAAAGGCCAAAGGATTGCAAACCAAAGGCCAAAGGATTGCAAACCAAAGACAAAGCAAAAGACTAAGATTAGACATCCTTATGAGTATGAAGATATTAGCAACCAGCGACTGGCACCTGGGCAACTTGTTTCACGGCAACGACCGTCTGCCGGAACACAAGCATTTCCTGAAATGGCTCCTGGAACAAGTCGCTGAACAAAAGCCCGATGCTCTCCTCATCGCAGGAGACATCTTTGATAACGGAAATCCATCGGCAGCGGCACAGACCGTTTATTACGAGTTTCTTGCCGATGCTACCCAACTGTGCCCGAACATGCAGGTCATCATTACCGCCGGCAACCACGATTCCGCTAGCCGACTGGAGGCTCCCCGTCCGCTACTCACCCGATACCACGTGGAAATAAGAGGAAACGTAAGGAAAATCTGGCAGCAGGGAGCAAGCGAGGACGATGATAAAACCGGCGGACATTGGATTTATTCCTTCGATGACCTCATCATCCCCGTAACCAACGAGGCAGGAGAAGAAGTCATCATCCTCGCCGTACCTTTCCTAAGAAGCGATGTGGTGCAGAACGCCAGCTACTCGCAGGGAGTCAACGACTTTCTGAGAGAACTGACGGCTGAGGCTCGAAAGAAATACCTGGGCAGGAAGTGCATCATGATGGCACACATGTACGCCAAGGGTTCGGATATCGCCAAGAAGGATGCGAGCGAGAAGATTATTATCGGCGGGCAGGAGGAAGTGGACCTGGAAGGATGGAACGACCATCCCGACTATATGACTTGCGGACACATCCACAAACGGCAACATATCTGGAACACCGACTGGGCAAGATATACGGGAAGTATCCTCCCGATGTCGTTTGCCGAGAAAGACTACACCCACGGCATCGACCTCATCACCATAGAACACGGAGAAGAGGAGGAAGGAAAGGAAACCGGCAAGAGTAAGGAATGGAAAGTAGATTTTCTGGAATACAAGCCTCAGCATTCCCTCCGCATCCTGCCCGAAGATGAGGAAGAGCTGACCTTCAAGAAATGGCAGAAGCTCATCAATTCTGAACTCTCGGAGAGAACTGACGGCGAACTGAGCGACCATTTCGACTACGTGATGCTGAAGGTGAAACAGGAGAAACTGACCAGCGATGACATCAAGGAACTGGAGAAACTCGTCAACGAAAAGGATGCCGTGCTCTGCAAAATCCAGCGCATCATCCCGCAACTGGACCTCTCCACCATCCAGGGTTCCCAGCACATCACCAGCATAGAAGACATCATCAACCGTCCTCCGCTCGACACGCTGAAGGAAGCCTTCGCCATCAGACACAACGCTCCGATGAACGAAAGACAGGAGAAAATGTTATCCGATTTATTAACGACATCATCATTATGAAATTCCTACAACTCGAAATACTCAACCTCGCTTCGCTTGACAAACAGGGAGGCGAGGTCATCAACTTTGAAGAAGGCGCCTTAGGCGAGAGCACCATCTTCAGCATCGTAGGTCCGACGGGAAGTGGCAAGTCTACCCTACTCGACGCCATCTGCCTTGCCCTCTACAACCGCGCCCCTCGCTACCCTAGGAAGAAAGGCGACAAGAACCAGAACATCGAGATTTTCGGTGCTGCCGATGCCAGTGAAAGTAACCGTCTGGCTCCTACCGACAGTAGAAACATCCTGACACGTGGCAAGAAAGAGGGCTACAGCAAACTCACCTTCCTTGCCAACAACGGAAGCATTTACCGCGCAGAATGGCACGTCAGATTCCAGAGAGTGCGCTACGAGAACGCCAAGACTGCGCTTTATAAAATCACAAGAAACGGCGAAGAGATAACGGAGGAAGCTGCCGACTGGAACGAGCTGCCGAACATCATCGGACTCGACTATGACCAGTTTCTCCGTACCGTACTCATCGCCCAAGGCTCGTTTGCCAACTTCCTGACGGCGAAGGAAAACGAGCGGTATGAACTCCTGGAAAAACTCATCGGATGCGAGGAAACTTATACGAACATCGCTACTGAAATCAAGAAGGCGAAAGACCAGGCGACGGATGCCTACAACCAGATGGCAGCATCGGTGGAAGCCGTTAAACAGAACCTGCTGAACGATGAAGAGCTTGCCCAACTGAAGGAGGAAATCGCCCGGTTGGAAAAGGCAGAGAAGGAACTCGACAGCCAGTTGCAAGCCATTTCGAAAGACCTGCAATGGTTTGAGGAAAACGATAAGCAAATACATCAAATCGCTATCTGCCAGACAGATATGAAGCAAGCAGCAGATGCCATTAAAGCGATGCAAACCCAGATTCTCCGTCTGCAGTTGCACGATGAAGTACAGCCTGCCGTCAACCAGCTGCAGGAAGTAGAACGACAAATGCAAAGCATTCACGAACAGGAAGAAGACATCCTGAAAGCGGAAGGGAACATCAAAAGTCAAGAGTCTGCCATCAGCGAAAGCGAGAAAACTCTCGCCAGGCTGAAGGAAGCAGTAAGCAAGGCACAGGAACAGCTGGAAAAGGCGCTGCCGGTCATCGCTGAAGCAAGGGCGCTGAAAACAAAAATGGAAGCGGCGATGCCGAATCTGAAAGAAAAGAAAGAGGCATTGGAGTTAGCTCAGAAAGAGAATCTAACTGCCCAGAAAGACGTGGAGGAAAACGCCCGAAACATCCAAAAATGGGAAGCCGAAACGGAGAAAGCGAACCTTACTCTTAAAACGACAAAGGAAGAGATTGCTAAGCAGAAACAGGTTCTGCACGAAGCGACGCAAGCCGCAGAACAGGCTTGGGAGACGGAAAGAAATAAGACTGCCGGACAGAATATAGAGGAACTGCAGAACAGCAAGACTGTAGCCGATAGGAAACTGCAGGATGTCCAGCAAGCCATCAAGGTTGTGGCTCATCTCGATGCTGCCACAACAGAAAAACAGAAGAATGAGGAGCGCATCCTGGTCTTGGGCAAGAGAAACGCAGAGATCGATGAGGCGCTGGGCAAGTTGACCATCGAGGCGCTAACCCAAGAGACCCTGACGCTGAGAAATGCCTATACCCTCATGGTAAGTGAAAAATGGGAGATTCATCGTGCCAACCTGACCGAAGGCAAGCCTTGTCCGCTTTGCGGCAGCACGACCCATCCTTATCATACCGACAACAGACAGTTTGAGGAAGCCACCACGGAACTCTCTCAACTTCTGAAAGCCAAGGAGAATCTGCTGAAACTGCAGCAGAAACAGGAGAAGAATCTTTCCGGCGAAAGAAAACAGAACGATGGCGAAGTACAGACGCTCCAGAAACAACAGGAAAAACTCTCGGGTGAAATCGCGACTTACGAAGAGGAATGGAAGGCGCTCATCGCCCAGTATCCAAAGATTCCGAAGGCAGAGGCTGAACTGAAATCACTCTTGCCTATCTATGAAAACAAGGCGAAAGATGCGACCAGCAAGCTAAGCCAATTTAACAAGATTCAGAAAGAGATAGAATGGCTGACCCAACTCAAGGATAAGGCTGTAAAGGATGAAGCTGCGTATGAAAGCAAGGCTTCTACTATACTGAACAAAGCCCAAGAAAGCACTTCAACCTGCACCACAAAACTGGCTGAGCAAAAAGCACTTACCATCAACCTCATCTCGCAGCAGAAGAGTAAGGAGAAGGCTTACGGGAAAGCCCTTCAGGCATGGAATAGCGCCAAGAAGGAAATGGAGGAATGGCAGGAGAAATATAAGCAGATTCTGAATGGAGAAGAACCAGATGCGGCAGAACAAAGACTGACAGCAGCAAAGGATGAGGCTACGAAAGCAGCTGATACTCAGAACGAGAATATCAACAAACTGAAGGCTGAACTCGCCAACAGTAAAGGTTCGCATCAAACCATGCTGTCTCAGAACAAGACGATGAAAGAGAATCTGCAAACGAAGGAAAAGGAACTCGACCTTTGGATTGAGGAATATAACAAGCAGCTTGAAGAAAAGAGCATCGAACCACCATTCATCGACCGAAATATCATCCGGGAGATGCTTCACTCTGCCGAAGACTGGAATGCTATCCGTCGGGAAAAGGACGAAAAGGAGAAAGCCGTGGCTTCAACTACTGCCCTTTACCAGAGCGCAGAAAAGGCACATCAGCAGCACTTGGAACATCAGCCTGCCCAAACCCGTGATGCTCTCTTAGCCGTTCAGCAGGAGTATCAGGAGAGAAGCCAGCGCAACGAACTGATTGCTGCCAAAGCCAAGATGCAGAACCACCAGGAAGCTATGAAGCAGTTGGGCGACAAGGCTGAGGCTCTGAAGCTCGTAACACAGGAAAAGGATGACTGGACAGCTATCACGGATGCCATCGGAGCTGACGGCAAGACGCTGCGCAAAATAGCCCAATGCTATACGCTCAGTTTCCTGATTGCTCATGCCAACCAGGAAATCAGAAAGTTCAACAGCCGTTACGAACTGCAGCAGGTAAAGCATTCCTTGGGCATCCGAGTCATCGACCACGACCGTGCCGACGATATCCGAGACACCACCTCCCTATCAGGTGGCGAAACCTTCATCGTGAGTCTCGGTCTCGCCCTGGGCCTGTCGGCATTATCCTCCCGCAACATCTCCTTCGAGAACCTGTTCATCGACGAAGGCTTCGGAACCCTCGACCCCGATACCTTAGCCACCGTCATCGACTCCCTCGCCATGCTGCAAAGTTCGCAAGGCAAGAAGGTGGGCGTCATCAGTCATACCGACACGATGAGCGAGCGCATCACCACCCAGATAAGGATTATCAAGAATGGCAACTCCGGCAGCAGCCATATCGAGATCTATCCTTAACCCATCGTAATTATACCTTCATAAAATAGTAATTACACCATTATATATAGGGTACACATACATTATCCATCCGTGAACAGGGCATCACCATCGATGTGGCTTACCGCTATTTCGCCACACCGAAACGCAAGTTTATCGTCACAAAACAAATATGCGTTCCTACGGATTCATCTATCCACAGGAACGCATATTCTTTATGATTATCATACGAGATTATCATTCTTTATACAATTCTATATCATCATACGATATTTAAACCTTATTTCCCTCTTTTGGGAAAACCACGGTTGGCTTGAAGGTCTTAGCCTCCTCAAAGTCCATCAGGGCATAAGCGATGATGATAACGGTATCTCCCACCTGCACCTTGCGGGCTGCAGCACCGTTCAGGCAGATACAACCGCTGCCACGCTCACCCTTGATAATATAGGTCTCCAAGCGCTCACCATTGTTGTTGTCTACAATCTGAACCTTCTCGCCTGCAATCAGATTAGCAGCGTCCATCAAGTCCTCATCGATGGTGATGCTACCCATATAATTCAGGTTAGCCTCAGTTACGGTCACACAATGGAGCTTACTCTTCAATACTTCTATCTGCATTGTTCTGTTATTACTTGATCTGTTACGGATTAAACTTAATAAAGAATATCTATCGAGGAATTATCCCTTATACTTGATATGGTCGATGAGACGGATAGGAGTCTTACCGCAATAAACGGTGATGCAACCTACCACGTATGCACTATCCTCCCATGAAGAAACATCCTGCAGGCTGTCGCCATCCACAATCTGGAAATACTCTACCTCCAAACCCTCTACAGCATTGATGTCGGCAACCACCTTATCATGAGTTTCCTGTACGGTATGAGTCTTGGCATACTCCACACTCTCCTTCAGGGCCTTATAGATGTTTGGCGCAATGGCACGCTCATCAGGAGCCAGCAAAGTATTACGGCTGCTCTTAGCCAAACCATCCTCATCACGGACAATAGGACACTCCACAATCTGCACATCGCTGTTGATGTACTTCACGAGCTGCTTGATGACAGCAATCTGCTGCCAATCCTTCTCCCCGAAATAAGCACGGGTTGGTCGAACGATATAGAAAAGACGGCTCACTACCTGACATACACCATTGAAATGACCCGGACGCTTGGCACCCTCCATCACGGTAGAAACAGGTGGAAACTCAAAGTGGCGTGTATCTGGTGTAGGATACATCTCCTTCACCGATGGTGCAAACACATAGTCAGCACCACAAGCCTCCAAGAGCTTGCAGTCAGCATCGAGGGTACGAGGATAGCGATCCAAGTCACCCTGATCATTAAACTGTGTAGGATTCAGGAACACAGAAACCACTGTCACGCCATTTTCCTTTACACTGCGCTTAACAAGAGAGGCGTGACCCTCATGCAGCGCACCCATAGTTGGCACAAGGCCGATTTCCTTTCCCTCCTTACGACACATGAAGAGTTCGTTCTGGAGGTCAACAATCTTATTGAATACTTTCATCGTCATAATCTGTTTTCGGGTGCAAAATAACAACTTTTTTCTCAAATGAGAAAGAAAAAACCTAAAAATATGCGAATTATTGCCGAAAATAATGAATTTCGGAGAAAAAATGCCCCTATTTGAAGTTTTTTTTGTACCTTTGCACGTAATTCGTAAGAATAAAATTTAAATTTTATGGCAAAAAAAGTATTATTTATCAATCAGGAGATCGACCCATACGTAGCCGAGTCTCACATGTCTATCATGGGACGCGAACTGCCTCAGAAGATGCAGGAAGCAGGTTTTGAGATCCGCACCTTCATGCCTAAGTGGGGCACCATCAACGAGCGTCGCGGACAATTGCACGAGGTCATTCGCCTGTCTGGTATGAACCTTATCATCGATGATACAGACCATCCGCTGATCATTAAGGTTGCATCTATACCAACAACACGACAGCAGATTTATTTCATCGATAATGACGACTATTTCAAGAGCCGCCAGATGGGTACCGATGAAAACGGAAAGGAATATGCCGACAACGGAGAAAGAGCTATCTTCTTCGCACGTGGTGTATTGGAAACCGTCAAGAAGCTCCGCTGGCAGCCTGACGTAATCGTCTGCCAGGGTTGGGCTAGCGCAGTAGTGCCATTCTATGTAAAGACAGCCTACAGCGAAGAGCCTTCATTTGCAGAATCAAAGGTAATTACCGCTCTCTATACCAACGAACTCAAGGGTGAACTGGGTACCAACTTCAAGCGTTGCGTTGCCTTCCGCGATGCCAAGCCTGAACTGCTCGACGGCTATCAGGACGACTTCGACTTCATTGAGCTCGGCAAACTCGCCATCGACTATAGCGACGGTGTGGTAGAAGGTGAAGAAGAAGCTACCCAGATTCTCTTTGATTATGCGAAGGAGAAGAACAAGCCTGTACTGACTTATCCGGGAGAAGATATCCAGGAGCCATACGCAGACTTCATCAACAAGGTTTGTCCTGACGCAGAATAAAATTCCGACAACAGAGACACATACATACAAGGATAATGAAAATTTTAAGACTCTTAACAGTATTAGTAATAGCAGCGCTTACTTTCGCTGCATGTGATGATACCACCGAGGGAATCGGTGGTAGCATCACTAATAAGATAGACAACATTAACATTTCCGACTCAGCGTTTAATGTTACCACAAAGTCTATAGTAGCAGGTGCCGTATTGAGCCGCAACAACACGGGACTCATCGGAAAGATGAAAGACCCGGAAACCGGCAACTATGTAAAGGGCGACTACATGACCCAGTTGAGCGTATTGCCTACTTTCTCTGTAGATACACTCGATTACATCAAGCAGGCAAATAAAGGTTCTATCGAAGCAGACTCATGCTACCTCCTGGTTTCATACAACGCCAGCTATGGCGATACCATCGCCCCAATGAAGGTGACAGCCTATGAGATGACAATGCCGATGGCAGAAGATAAGGAGTATTACTCTGATTATGATGCCTTCAAGAAAGGCTGGGTAAGCGAAGACAACCAGCATTGGAGCAGTAATTACAACTTGAGCAATACATCAGATGTCAAGAACTTCAAGATTTACTTGAATAAGGAGTATAAGAAAGATGGTAAGACATACAAGAACTATGGTTCTTACATCATGCAAACATACGCTGAACATCCTGAGTACTTCAAGACCAACTACAAGTTCCTGCACAACGTCTGCCCTGGCTTCTATATCAAGAACGTAGGCGGTACGGGTAACATGGCTAAGATCTGGAATACAGAGCTTATCTTCTACTGGACCCGCCACAAGACCATCAAGGCAAAGGACGGCGTTACAGACAGTACAGCTGTAAGCATCGGATACAACCGTTTCGATGGTACAGAAGAGGTATTGCAGCTCAACAAGATTGAGAACGATACCGAGAACTTGAAGAAGTTGGCAAGTAAGGATCAGGAGAAATGTACTTATCTCAAGTCACCGGCAGGTATCTTCACCGAGGTTACCCTCCCTATCGAAGATATCATGAAAGGTCATGAGAAGGATACGCTCAACACAGCTACCGTCTCTTTCCCACGACTCAACAATGAAAACGAAGACAACCCATACAACTTTGCTACACCAAGCACCATCCTGATGGTGCAGAAAGACAGTTTGCAGTCGTTCTTCGAAAAGAGCAAGTTGGCTGACAACCGTACTTCTTATACGGCAAGCTACAGCAGTACCGGCACCTACAAGAATGCCTATACATTCCAGAACATCGCCAACCTGGTTTCTGCCATGTATAAGAACAAGGGCAAGGGGGAAAACTGGAATAAAGTAGTGCTGGTTCCTGTAAACGTCATCACAACCACACAGGGCTATTCTACCGTCATCTCCAAGATTAATCACGATATGTCACTCGCTTCTACCCGACTCATCGTAGGTACGGATGATCCTGACAAGGATTATACCACAGACAAGAAGACTGGTAAGAAGGTGGCATCTGGTCCGATCCGAATCAAGGTGATTTACAGTAAGTTTAAAGAAGAATAAGCATTCATAACGCAAAGTAAAAAAGGTAACGAAACATGGCAGATAATTTTTTGGAGCGTCATCGCGAAGAATACGAGATACGCAAGGCTGCATGGCTCAAGAAGAAGAAACTATTCATGAAGTCAGGCAAGAAACAGAAGCCCCAGACACAGATGCCACGTCCTGAAGACGAAGCGTTATAAACACGAAAATATTCAGAATCCTGAGAAAGAGGGTGTATCATAAAGCATTTGAATGTTTATGATACACCCTCTTAACTTTGCCGGTTAATCCTTAAAAACCGCCGCATAAGTACAATAAAAGCCATTTAATACAAAATAAAGCAAAATTAATTTGGAGTTTACCCATTTTTTTTATATCTTTGCATTGTGAACTTAAAAGTATTAAATATTAAATAGACAAAAGCAATAAAATAAAAATAATCAAGATATTAGTAGAGATACTGGTCTATGGGTTTAACTTTTCTAAGAACTTGCATTTAAGGATACAAGATATTTGCAGGATACAAGTTACTTGCAATATATGAGATACTTGGTTTATGTTTATAGATAACGGAGAATTTAATCTCTTAAAGTATTTGTTTTTAAGTTTAAACAAAAATGCTAAAGTTAGATGTTAGTAATATAAGTCCCCGTAGTGACCGTGAGGCTACTGCGGGGACGCTTTTTCAATTTATAGTATATAGAAACAAAAAGGGCAAGACCAGAGATGGCCTTGCCCAATCTATTTTTATAACTCTTTATCTATATTATAAGATTCTACCTGTAAGAGAGAACTTCAAAACAGGATAAACCTATAAATATAAACATCAGACTACTGAACTTAATCTACTACCGTAAACTTGGCATATTTCAGCAGAAGCTGTTTGGTGCCAGAATGAACGAACTCAACCGTAGCCTTCGTATTCTCACCAGTACCTTCAATCTTCAATACTGTTCCCCGTCCAAAACGCTGATGTTCAATCTTCATTCCCTCCTGCAAACCACAAGAAGAACTGCCAGCAGATGATGCTGCAGAAGAAGAAACTGATACTGCAGAAGATCCAGTACCGCTAGAAGCAGGATGAGAAGAATGCGTCTCCATGTAACGTTTAGCTGCATTCAGCGCTCTAACAGACTTGAAATTGCCTTCAGAGAGAGATGAGCGTCCGGAAGTACGTGAAGTCTCCGGTTCATCATCAAAGAGAGAAGGCTTAGGATCTGCTACAAACTGCGATGCTACCGGTTTAGAATTCTGATACCTGCTACTGTATCTAGGCTGCTCAGCATCCTCCCACGGTCTGCGAGGACGTTGCGCTCTCGCCCACTCCGGCTGGTCAGACATCAAATCAGCTCTGGAGCCAAACATCGAACCAGACCTTGAACCAAGCCTTGATTCAGACATAGAGCCAAACAAGCTTCCACCAGCCTCATCCAGGCAATCAATCAACTTGCCGTCAATCTCATCGATAAACCGACTCGGATTATCAAACTCCATCTTGCCATATCGCCAGCGGTTCTTGGCGTTCGTCAGGATACAATGTTTCTCAGCTCGCGTAATGGCAACGTAAAGCAATCTCCGTTCCTCCTCCAGTTCTCGGAGCGAAGCAGCAGAAAGAGGACTTGGGAAGATATTCTCTTCCAAACCAACCACGAATACCGTAGGAAACTCCAGACCCTTGGCAGCATGAACCGTCATCAGAGAAACACGAGGTTCATCCTTATCACCATCGCTGTCAGCATCGGTAAGCAGCGCCACATCCTGCAGATAATCCTGCAGGAAGAGTTCATCAAATCTACCCTCTTCACGGCGTTCGTCCACAAAAGCCGACATACCGCTCAAGAATTCCTCCAGGTTCTCCTGACGTGCCAGATCATCGGCATCCTTGCCCGACATGATATCCTGACTGATACCACTCTCCTTGATAATGGCATCACCCAATTCATAGACATCCGTAGTTTGAGCCCGTTCGATAAACGAAGAAATCAGCAATCTGAAGGTTTCCAGCTTGTTCATCGTACCCTTGTTTACCGCCAGTCCATACTGCTCAGGGGCACCGATTACCTCCCAAAAACTCACCTGGTTCTGATGGGCACAGTCAGCAATCTTCAGCACCGTAGCAGCACCTATTCCTCGTGCCGGATAGTTGATGATACGCTTGATAGCCTCTTCATCATCCGGATTTGCCACCAGACGGAAATAAGCAATAATATCCTTAATTTCCTTGCGCTGGTAGAAACTCAGTCCGCCATAGATGCGATAAGGAATACCCTGCTTTCTGAACTCCTCCTCGAAGCTGCGGCTCTGGGCATTGGTGCGGTAGAGAATGGCAAAATCACTATACTGGCAGCCATCCTCGCGCCGGATACGCTTCACATCCTTCGCAACAATCGCCGCCTCTTCCTTGTCGCTGTAAGCAGGCTTATACTGAATCTTCTCGCCCTTCGCATTCTCGCTGAATACATCCTTAGGAATCTGGTTGCGGTTATGCTTGATCAGACTGTTAGCCGCCTCAACGATAGTCTGGGTAGAGCGGTAGTTCTGTTCCAGTTTGAAAAGACGCGTTCCCTGAAACTGGCGCTGATAGTTGAGAATATTATCGATATTGGCACCACGGAAACTATAGATACTCTGCGAGTCATCACCCACGGCACAAACACGCTGCTTCTCCTGACAGAGTTGCATGACGATAGACATCTGAACGTGATTGGTATCCTGATACTCATCCACCAGGACATAATCGAAGCGGGCGGCATATTTGTGGCGAATATCCTCATGTTCCCTGAAGAGCTGATAGGTAAGCGTCAGCAAATCATCGAAATCCATCGCATTAGCCTGCTTGCAGCGCTGCACGTAAGCCACGAAAATCTTACCAACCTCAGGCATCTGCGCACGCTTGTTCTGCTCGAAGATAGCCGCATCGCTCTCATAAGCCGCAGCACTCATCAGGTTGTTCTTCGCCATCGAAATCTTGGCATGAACGGCAGCAGGTTTATACTTCTTATCATCCAGCCCCATCTCCTTCACTATCGCCTTGATCAGCGAGCGCGAGTCACTTTCGTCATAAATGGTAAAGTTGTTGTTGAAGCCGATATGCTCAGCCTCCGCTCTCAGGATTCGGGAGAAGATGCTGTGGAAGGTACCCATATAGAGATGCTGGGCGAGATCATTTCCCACCAGTTTTCCGATACGTTCCTTCATCTCCCTTGCCGCCTTATTGGTAAAGGTGAGCGCCATGATGCTCCAGGGTTTCATGCCCTGGCTCAGGAGATAAGCTATCTTATAAGTAAGTACACGCGTCTTACCCGAACCTGCACCGGCTATCACCAGCGAAGGTCCGTCAATATATTCTACCGCAGCACGCTGCGCTTCGTTCAAGTCGTTCAGTAAATCCATTAATCAATATTTACCAGATTTTTCACTCTTCATTCTTCACTTCCCCCTATATCCTCCCACAGCCGTGCCCGGGTCGAAATCTTCGCCCTCACGAGGGAAGGTAGGGATAAATCTCATCTGATGTTCAATCTGTCGCTGGCGCTTCTTCATATAAGCGCTAGGATGCAGCGAACTGAATTTGCGCGGATTAGGAAGTGTAGCTGCTATCAGCGCACACTCGCCACGAAACAGATCTTTCGCTTTCTTGTCGAAATGATATTCTGCAACCGCATCCACACCATAGATACCCGGTCCCATCTCAATGCTGTTGAGATAAACCTCCATGATGCGCTGCTTGCTCCACATCATTTCGATGAGGAAGGTAAAGTAGACTTCAAATCCCTTGCGGGTCCATGAACGGCCAGGCCACAGGAAGACATTCTTAGCGGTCTGCTGACTGATGGTACTGGCTCCATGCACCTTTCCACCACGTGCATTATTCTTCGCCGCACTCTCGATGGCATTGAAGTCGAAACCGTGATGCTTCAGGAATCTCGCATCTTCGCTCGCCATTACCGCCACTGGCATGTGAGGCGAAATCTTATCCATCGAAACCCAATGATGATGCAGGGTAATACTCTCTCCATCAGCTACTTGCTGGAAGCATCGGATAAACATCAGAGGAGTGACATATACAGGAATGAACCTATATGCCACTACAGCAAGAATGGTGGTACTGAAAAACAGCACCACCACCCATTTTACTATATTCTTGATTTTCTTCAAAATCATCTATTTGCTTTTTCCCTTCCAGGATCATGAAAGTTATTACTTCAATGTACCATTGTTGGCTGCGTTAATCATAGCCTGGCTAGCATACATGTAAACCTCTACACGACGATTCTGGGCGCAAGCAGCAGTAGTATTAACAACAGGGTTAGCAGAACCAAAACCCTGAACATTCTTTACCTGACGGCTGGTAACACCGCAAGAAGCGAGATAGTTGTAAACTGCCTCAGCACGCTTCTGGCTCAATGGCAAGTTGATACCATCATTACCTGTAGCATCAGTATAACCCTGGATAGAAACCTCGCAGTCGGTATTGTTCTTCAATACACCGGCAAACTGAGCCAAATCAGTCTTTGCGCTGCTGCTGAGAGTAGAACCGTTAGTTGGGAAGAGAATACCAGAAGCAAATGTTACCTTAACGGCAGACAAGCCATTGGCATCTGTTACAGTCTCAACCTGTGCATTCTTCACCCGTTCAGCCTCAGCCTTTACCTTATCCATGTGCTTTCCGATGAGGTTACCAGCACCTCCACCAACAGCTGCACCGATAGCAGCACCTACGAGAGCACCTGTACCACGATGGCTATTATTGAGCAATCCACCAACGATAGCACCCAGAGCTGCACCAGAACCGGCACCTACTGCTGTACCAGTCTTCTGATTGGTTCCACAACTTGAGAAAAGCAAGCACAAAGAGAGGCCTGCAACTGCAAAATTAGTCTTTTTCATTTTAAAATCTCCTATATTTATGTTATTTAATTGCAAAGATAACTCTTTTTTCTCCATAATGGAGAGTTTTCTAATATTTTTTTGTATTTTTGCATGCAAATTTAAGGGTATTTGTCGAAATAGAGCTAGGAAATCACCTATTTGGGGGTGGAAAATCCCTAAAAGTAGGATTTCAGACACCTGCAGACAGATGAACTGCCGGCAGCAGATGATGAAGGGGCTCATGCTTATACCTTAATATATAAATAACAGAAGAAATAAAAACAAAATAAATAGAAAAAAGCAATATGGCTAAAGAACTCAAGAATTTAACCAAGCGCGCTGACAACTACAGTCAGTGGTACAATGATTTGGTAGTAAAGGCTGATCTCGCTGAGTTGTCACCAGTTCGTGGTTGTATGATTATCAAACCATACGGTTACGCTATCTGGGAGAAGATGCAGCAGCAGCTCGACAAGATGTTTAAGCAGACTGGTGTACAGAACGCATATTTCCCTCTCCTCATCCCGAAGAGTTTCTTCTCTCGTGAGGCTGAGCACGTGGCAGGTTTCGCCAAGGAGTGTGCCGTTGTTACCCACTACCGCCTCCGTTCTACAGAGGATGGCAAAGAGGTTGAGGTGGATCCTAACGCAAAGCTCGATGAGGAGCTTATCATCCGTCCTACTTCTGAGACTATCATCTGGAACACATATAAGAACTGGATCCATTCATGGCGTGATCTCCCTATCCTCTGCAACCAGTGGTGCAACGTAATGCGTTGGGAGATGCGTACCCGTCCGTTCCTCCGTACTTCTGAGTTCCTCTGGCAGGAGGGTCATACCGCTCATGCCACCAAGGAAGAGGCTGAGGCAAAGGCTCAGGAGATGCTCAAGGTTTACGCTGAGTTTGCTGAAAACTACATGGGCGTTCCTGTATTGCAGGGTGTGAAGAGTGAGACTGAACGTTTTGCAGGTGCTCTCAACACTTATACCATCGAGGCAATGATGCAGGATGGCAAGGCTCTCCAGAGCGGTACTTCTCACTTCCTGGGTCAGAACTTCGCAAAGAGTTTCGATGTTACCTACTTGAACAAGGAGAACAAGCCTGAGTACGTATGGGCTACTTCATGGGGTGTTTCTACACGATTGATGGGTGCCCTCATCATGGTTCACAGCGATGACAACGGTCTGGTATTGCCTCCAAAGTTGGCTCCTATCCAGGTGGTTATCGTTCCTATCAACAAGGGCGAGGAGCAGTTGGCTCAGATTACAGCTAAGTTGCAGCCTGTCATCGACCAGCTCCGCGAGTTGGGCATCACCGTGAAGTATGATGACAACCCTGCAAAGCGTCCTGGCTTCAAGTTCGCTGACTATGAGTTGAAGGGTGTTCCTGTACGTCTCGCTATGGGTGGTCGTGACTTGGAGAACAACACCATCGAGATTATGCGTCGTGATACCTTGGAGAAGGAGAACGTAAGCTTCGACGGTATCGTTGAGCGCGTAAAGGATATGTTGGAAGACATCCAGAAGAATATCTTCGAGAAGGCTCGTGCTTACCGTGATGCTCACGTTTACGAGTGTGACAACTACGAGGAGTTCAAGGAGCGTGTGAAGGACGGTGGTTTCTTCCTCTGCCATTGGGACGGTACAGCCGAGACCGAGGCTAAGATCAAGGAAGAGACTCAGGCTACCATCCGCTGCGTGCCTTTCGCTTACGAGCAGACTCCAGGTGTAGATATGGTAAGCGGCAAGCCAGCCGTAGCCCGTGTCATCATCGCAAGAAGTTATTAATCATCCCCGGTGTCGGGAGTTCATCCTGACACCATAATATATTTAATATGAGGCAGTTGATACTATACATCCTTTTTCTGGTGTCCATGGTCTTCTCAGGCTATGGAGAGGTATCTGCTGCCTCTATTTCTTTTACTCCCGAGGATTCTTATACCGAAGAGGCAAGCCATAAGAAAGATGGTTTGGCGAAGGTTGAGTATGACAAGAGCCAGCCTGAGGCACAGCTTGAAAACGCCTCACAGCTTGCTTACCGCATCTGTAGCAGCCGTCCGCAGCGCTTATTGCCAAGTGGCAACATGCACAACAGTCAGACTGCCAGTAGATTGCTTACAAATAGAATCCGTTATTTATCATCCCTTTTATCAGCTATAGAAGGTGGCATGGAGCCTTTCCGACAGGAAACTGCCCCAATCCACTTTGATGTCGCCAGCAAGTATTATGTCATTTGCCTGCGACGTCTGCTCTGTTAGCGCTTATTCTTTTCTCTTTTTAAAATTTCATATAGGTTTATCGCATCTTTCCTAAGAATTGCGATAAGACTGGTTACACCCCTATTCAAAACAAAAAACAGTTCAATATATATTATTTTTCAAGAATTAAGAATAAGCAAATAACAGTATAAAAATATGGCAAAGATTAATCATTTAGAGATGGGTGCTGATGTTTTGGCACTCCAGGATGTACAGGTAAAGAAAGGTTTCATGGGTTTGACTGTCAAGCTCATCTATCAACCTACCAACAGTGTGATTAAGATAAAAGAGAAGGAATATTCTGCAGAGGATGGAAGAAAGCTTGAGAACATCCTCAGTGCAGCCCCTAAGGATGTAGAAACAGCAATCAGCAACTTCCCTGTTTCTGCCATCAGCATGGGTAATATGAAGTTACAGGCTTGCATCTCTGACGACCACCAGTTTGTTGCCACACAGCTCCTTGCCTTCAAGGATTTCGGTTACAAGCCAGTTACAGAGATGAAGACCTATACAGGAAAGACAGCCGAAGCTTTCGCTCAGTTGTTTTAGTTATATCACAGTTTCGGGACAGGGGACAGAACGATTCCTCTGTCCCTTTTTTATTTTATAGGTATAGGCTGAAATCTTTATTTGAAAGAAGGCGGTTCATTCCCCTCTTCCCAATTACGGTAATGCTTAGGCGACAGACCGGTATGTTTCTTGAAGAAGGTTCCGAAGGCTGAAGCATTGGGAAAACTGAGTTCATTGGCTATCTGCTGTATCGTCTTCGTGGTGTTCTTCATCAGATAGATACTGCGACGGATCATCGCCTTGAAAAGCAATTGCTGGACCGTCTGACCGCAAACTGACTTGACCAGTACCGACAGATATTTCGGTGTAAGACAGAGTTCGTCTGCATAGAAAGCCACACTGCGCTCACGCATATAATTCTTCTCTATCAGCAGCACCAGCGACTCAAAGATGGCAATCTTCCGTTCCATCTCCTTGCCGGCAGCCTTGAACGATGCCGAGAAGATGCTGCACAACCGATACGTAACAGCCATCAGCAACAGTTTCTGCTCATGCACACAATAGGCATCCAGTTCACCACTCTTCTCTTTTTCCAGCTCCAGTTTCCTCAGCATCAGGGCATAAGAAGTGAGCATATCCTCATAACCCGTCGTCCTGACATGACAGGGCTTGGGATAAATCGTAGCATAAAGACGCATGGTAACCACGGTATTGCCCAACATGTGACGAATCTGTTCAGCACGGTAAAAAAGAAGGGTATATTTAAGGTTCTTGCCCGTTTCCTGCACATGAAACATCACTCCTTTGGAGAGGAAAACGGTTTCACCCTCAGATGCAACAAAGGATGTTCCGTCTACGCAGAAACGGAACATCCCCTGATGACAGATTACGATTCCGACATAGTCGGAGTAGAAAGGCTGCATCAACAGCTGAGGAAACTCATGAGCCTCATATATGATGATATTATCTGTTATTTTCATGATGAATATGGGTCTGTTATCTTCAGATTTAACTGCGAAGATAACAAAAATATCCATTCATCAGATGAGCAGCCTGTATCTTTTATGATATTTTAGCACTCCCCTACCTTCTTCCCAAGGATTTCACATCTACATTCTTCAGCAGATATTCGCGCGTCAGTTCCCCGATATTGCGCTTGCGCCAAGGGAGAACGAGCATCAGTCCGGCACACAGCAGACAGCCGTAGAAGGTCCAGCCTGCCATCTCCTTGATACTCACCAGTGTGGCCTGTACCTGTACCTTTCCCTTCGTACTCATGGCAGCCATATTCTGCGCCTCGGTTACACTCTTGCCCTGATATTGCATGCCTCTCACCGTCTGGTCGTAAGTCTTCGCCGTCTCGATGTTCGTGCGGTCGTAATCCTGAGCAAAGCGGGTTACATAATACTGCTGTCTGTGCTGAAGCACATTGGTATAGAGCGCAGAGCCGATGCAAGGGGCAATGACCATACGAACGGTAAGCATGATGCAAACCCAGGTTGACATGAAGCGGTAAGGCATGCGCTGGTTGGCTATCGTGGAGATGAGCGAATAGAGCAGCATCATTCCCGTAGAACGGATGATGATAGGCCATTTCATACGCTCATACATGCCATCGTTCTGTACCTCGAAATACATGTACAGCGCATAGGCTCCGATAAAGAGGAAGCCCAGACAGTACATCCACTTCAGGTGAACATTCTTGGCTCGGGCGATGACTGCGAATATCAGTCCCACGGTATAGCCCACCATCACCCAGTTGCCCAAGGTGGCGTTCTGCCAGTTGTCTATCTTCATGCTCACATTGGTGAACACATTGACAAACATGGCACTCGAATTGCAGACCATCAGCAGGAAGAAGAGCAGGATGCCGTAGTTGATGACCCTGAGCTGGAACACCTCCATAATGAAATAAGGTGAACGCCGCGTCTTCTCCAGATAGATGAACAGAGCGGTAAAGATAAGACAGACCACCGAAGAGAAACGGATGGTAGGATCATCAAACCAGTCGAGCGTCTTGCCGAAAACCATGACATAAGCAAACGAACAGAGCATGATACTGAACACCGTAACATTGCCAAACTTCGACATCGTTATCGGGAACTTAGGCATCGGATACTCATGGTAAGGCATGGTGAAGAACACGATGATGATGCCTGCCAGCATGAATGCCATCATGAAATGATAAACATACTGCCACTCATAGGCATAGGCAAGCCATGCCGTTAGCCAGGTTCCCAACTGTCCGATAATCATGAAGAAGAGATAGATGACCGGCTGCGAAACCATCTTCTCCGAATCTACCGCATCCCATGCTTCCTCGGTAGTAGGCTCGCATCCCGGCGTGATATTCCTCGTAGCCTCTATTCCGAAACCATATCTGATGAGCACAAAGAGATGCGCCATCAGCAGCGTCTGGCGGACAAAACCCATCAGCAGACTGCACAGTCCGAGTATGAACAGCGAGTCGGTCTGGGCACACACGAAACTGAGGATAAAGAGAATGGAGAAGCCCACGATACACATCATCTTCTCTCTACGGATGCACACCAGTTCATAGAAGAACGGCGAGAAAGCCGCCATTCCTATCGAGGTACAGAAGCCCGCAAAGGCGATGTATTCCGACTGGATGCCAAGCCCGCTCATCATCTCGCCGCTGTTGGCAGAATAGACACCACTCATCGTAATCATCGGCACGAAGAGGATGATCATGAAGATGATGCCGAGCGGTTTGGGCACCCAATCATAAAACGGATAATTCTTATATTCTTCTTCCATATATTACTTCATTTCCATCTAGCTGTTTTTTACTTTCTCTCAGCCTTGACAACCACCATCATGCCGGCAGCAAGATGCTCATTATCCTCTTTGCTGAGGTTGTTGAAATCGATTCTTACAGGCACACGCTGCTGAATCTTGACAAAGTTGCCAGCAGAATTGTCTGTTGGTACCAGCGAATATTTCGAACCGGTAGCACCAGAAATGGCGGTCACCGTACCCTCAAACTCCTTGTTGCTGATGGCATCTACGGTCATACGCACCTTCTGTCCTACATAGAGATTCTCTATCTGGGTTTCCTTATAGTTGGCAATCACCCATTTGTTGTTGGTTGGAATGATGTAGGTAATGGTGGTCCCTGCATTTACCATCTGTCCCTCCTCGATAGAGCGGCGACCCAGTTTACCATCGCAAGGGGCCACAACCACACAGTAAGAGAGATTCAGCTTTGCCATCTCTACGGCAGCCTCGGCACGCTCGATGGAGGCAGCCACATTCTGCTTGCGGGTAGTTACCTCGTTTACTCCCTTATAGGCAGCAGCCTGCTGCTTCTTTACCCCTTCGAGTTTCTTCTTGGTGGCTGCATATTCTACCTCCAGCTGTTCGAGCTGGATAGGAGTAGCCGCCTTCTTTTCTACCAGGTTGCGATAGCGTTCGCAGTCCTTGGCGAGTTTGGCAAGTCGTACATTTATTTCATCGATAGATGCCTGATAGATAGAAGCGGATGTCTCGGTGGTCTGCTCTGTAGCGTTGATGACATTGGCTCCTGCCTTGGCATCCTTGAGGGCTGCTTCAGCCTCCATCAGACGGATACGATACTCCCGGTCGTCGAGCACAAGGAGGGTATCTCCCTTGTGTACTTCCTGATGTTCTCTGAAGCATACCTTGGCGATATAGCCGGAAGCACGGAGATTAACCGGTGATATATATTGCTCTATCTGAGCATCATTGCTCGTTTCGTTAGAGCTATAATCGAGGAAGAGGCATACGATTTTCCAAAGTCCGAAAGCCAGAATAGCAACACCTATCAGACTGGCGATAATCTGTCTTACGCGCTGCTTCTTGAGTTTCTTCCTGGTTTCTTCGTGAGATACCTGTGTAGCCTCTGCTGTTTCTACATTTTTATTTTCGTTCTGTTCCATAGTTTTATTGTAATTTGGAATCAGGGAATATGAAGTAAACTTTTTTACATCCCGTTTTCCTGTTTATATTTTATTTTTTAATGATTTATTCTTCTCCGTTATTTAGCAACCGAAATCTGGTTGAGCTGTCCAGTCAACTTGAGCAGCGAGAGATTGGCAACCTTGTAGCGATAGTAGGCTGTGAGATAATTGTTCATAGCCTCGCTCATACGCATCTCGTCCTGCAGCACCGCTGTCATCGAAGCCACACCCTCCTTATACTGGTCGGCTGTTACGTTGTAAACATCCTGAGCCATGGTATAATTATCAAACTGCTTCTTGTAGTTGCGCTGACTGTTGTTCACCTCGCTCACCGCATTCATATAGTTTGCCTGCAGTCCCTTCAGGGCGTCCTCGTAACCGATGCGTGCATTCTCCTCCTCTATCTTCGCCTTTCTGATTTTAGAACGCTTTTCAAAACCATCGAATACAGGCACTCGCAGCTGGATGCCCAGACCGTTGGAACCATACCAGTGGTTTGATTCGCCCGAATGGATCCAGTGATCAATCCTATCGGTAAAGGCAGAATACATCAGGTTTCCGGTCAGCGAGAGTGATGGCAGATAACCGTCCTTGGCTAGTTTGGTCTGCTTCTGGGTGAGCAGTTTCTTCTGTTCCAGCAACTGGAGTTCGTAGAGTCCCGTATCCAGTCCGTCAGCCTTCACCATCTCTATCTTCCCCGGGTCTACGGCAGTCACCTTCATCTCCTTCTCGGCAGGATAATCTATCACATACTTGAGCATGGTATACTGCTGTTCGAGCATGGCGATGGCGTTATCGCGCTGCACGGTGAGGTTCTCGATATTGAGATTCACACGCTTCAGATCTACCTCCAGACTCATCTGGTTGTCATAGAAAGCCTGGGTGATGTTTCTGAGTTCTACCAGTCGCTTGATATTGTCATCCGTCAGACGAATCTGCTCAGATGTGTTCTGCGCCATGTAATACATCTTGGCAGTCTGCACGATGAGGTCTTCACGCGCCTTCTCATAAGAGAGTTGGTTGAGTTTATCGGCAATCTTGGTGATGTCGATGGCGGTAAGAATCATCTGGTTATACAGCGGCATCTGCAATTGTACACCCGCCGAAGCATTATACTGCAACGTCTTGGTTACATTATAAGGCTTGCCGTAAGCCGAGCCGTCGGTAACCGAAACAGGCGGCGTAAAGTTGTCGTTGAGCTGTGCCACCGCATTGATCTGCGGATAGAGTTTAGCCTGATTTTCGCTGATAGCGTACTTTCCCTTAGCTATTTCGTTTCGGCTGCTCTGGAGCGACAGGTTATTATCCACTGCCATCTGCAGGCACTGGCTGAGCGTAAGCGTCTCCTGTGCGCCAAGTGTATGGAAAGCTCCGAGCGCGAAACATAAGATGATTATTTTCTTCATTTCTTCTTAATGATTTCTATTGATTTACGTTTCATTTATTATCTGGGTGCAAAGGTACGGCTTTTCGGTGATAAATGACTATTCACATCTTATCACAATATGTTCAAAATTTCCGAAAATAACAGGATATGGTTCAGTATCAGCCTCATCGGCCTACTGGCTTTCAGCTATGCGCTTCTCCAGAACCTTCTTCAGGTTATCAGCAGAGCCCATTCCCAACTTCTTTCTGATGTTGGCCCGCTGGGTAGTGATGTTCGATTCCGACTTGTTGAGCAGTGTGCAGATCTCACTCAGCTTTCTGTTCTGCAGGATAAGGTAACAGATTTCCTGTTCAGAGGCACTCAACTCGGGAAAGACGCGTTCTATGTTCTGTTTGCTCAATTCGCGGGTCTGGAGATATTGCATCACATTGTCTATTACATTCTTCTGCGAAGCCTCACCCAGAAGATCCAGCAAATGCGCGGTAAGTTTAACATCATGCCTTTCCTTCGCCAGAGCCACGTATGCCTTAATCTGCTTTTTGTTTATCTTCAGCACCTGGAGCAGTTCTTCCTCATCACGCTGCAACGTTCTGTTCGCATTGACAAGATACTCACCGTTTCTGGCAACAGCCAGACTCAGCACGCTGATAAAAAGCAATATGAGCATCATCATGAAGAAATAATCCATGAGCGATTCATCCCCCGTTACAATCACACTCAATATATAAACCCCAAAAGCTATTCCCACCAGCCAGCGTGTGAGACGCGCCTGATAAGCCGCCAGCGAGAAAAACATGTTGCCTGAAAGGATAAGCATATTGATGAGAATCACCATTCTGTTATCTTTCAGCGTAGGCATAAAGGCACTGTAGAGGATATCGGCTCCGATAAAGCACTGGGTGGCGATAGCGATACAAACGATTGCCCTCACCATTGGGATTTTCCCGAAGAGATAAGCCATGAAGGAGGATAACACGACAATCAGAAAAACGATGTTAGACACGGTAAAAAACGAATCAAAGGCTCCAGACAAGCCCAGGATATTTGACAGAATGCCCAAAGAGAGCATCACGGAGAAACACACAAGGATAGCTTGACGTTGGCGGTCCAAGTAATTAGATTCTCTCTTCAGGAAAGAGAACCCTAACTGATGTATCTTAGATTTCTTTGCGTTCTTTTCTTTCATATTCATAATGGATAGATAAATTATTTCGTATTGACAGATGAAGCAGGTTTGCCCTGACTGACGAATCATTTTGCACAGACAGACGAATCGCTTTTTCTTCTTGCAAAAATAATAAAAAGGATTGGTTTTGATGTATTTTGAGGGATATTTTTTTATAATTCCAGAAAAATCAGCATTTTTCAGTGTACTTTTCTCCCTACCGAGAGTGGTTTTCCATTACTTTTGCACTTGAAAATTCAAATCATTTATCAATCATTTAATACTAATTACGTATGAAAAAGAATATCACTTTAAACAGTAAGCACATACAATGGTTTCTGTTTTTATGCTTAAGTTTCAGCATCACATTCTGTATGTTTCTGCTATCTTCGTGCAGCGATGATGACCATGGAGAAGTAAACAATCAGGCACACTATCAGGACGTACCAGCCAGTCTGCTGACCGATGCCAAGAAACTGGAGATGGTCCGGTCCATCCAGGACTTGAAAGACGGAAGATTCTTCTATCTTGACTATACGGAGGATTACAAACTCTCTACCATATCAGGCTATAACCTTACCGACAACACCCAACTGATTGGTGCCGTATTGAAAACCCTCTGCGACAAAACACCATCCTGGATCAAGGCAAGAGTCAAGCTGGATGCCGGCTGCAGTGCCTTTGCTGTTACGACACCAGATACTGGTGATTATCTGATGGGGCGCAACTTTGACTACTCTCACGATAATGAACCGATTGCAGCAGCCCTGGTTCGCACGGCTCCAGAAGGTGGACTGAAATCCATCAGCATGGTGGATGCCTACTGGATAGGTTACCGGCAGGATCTCTGGCATTACATTCTATATAACAAGGAACAGTTTGAGAAGTATAAGACACAAGACCTGTCCTATATCATGGCATTTCCATATCTTCTGATGGACGGCATGAACGAGGCCGGCTTTGCCGTTTCCGTTCTTCATCTTGACGGCAAGCCAACCCAGCAGGCAAGCACGGGCAAGAAACTGACTACAACCCTGGCCTTACGCATGATGCTGGATCATGCAAGAACGGTAGATGAAGCTCTCAAGATTCTGGACGGATATGACCTCTGGATACCGGATAATGACGGCAACTATCATTTCTACATGGCAGATGCCACGGGCCGTTATGCCATCGTAGAATTCGTATATGACAAGGATCACCAAAGCAAGATTTACATTGACGATGAATATACGGGTGAAGACGGAAAGACTCATTTCAAATATCCTGAGGTATTGCCAAACACCCGCGAGGTGATAGAAAAGCGCTATGCCAGCAACTTCTATGTATCTGAAACCATGGCATGTTCAGATAAAGGTCCGAAACTCTCGAACCACGGCAAGACCCGCTACGACATGATGGAATTCGTCATCAAGCAGAACAGTAACCAGTTGTCAGAGGAAGGAGCCATGAATCTGCTCAATGGTGTGAGTCAGGCAGAAACTCCAGGCAATCCTACGAGCCATACCCAGTGGTCGGTGGTATACAATCTCTCCCAGCGCAAGGCAACCGTCTGCGTGAACAGAGATTACAAGAACAAGTTTACGTTCTATGCAAAATAACACATTTTATGCAAAAGAAGATTTTGCCGAGAAATAATATAAAAATAGGTCTAGCTACACCGCGCTAAGCGGGGTCGCTAGACCTATCTTCTTATAGTTCTTTCTTCAGTTCATTATACAAGTCCACAGGACCTAAATGCCAATATTTGGTACTTTCTGTAGACAGCTTTTTATATAGTTGTGAATGATATATACGATTGATGGCATCTGTAAGACTTATACCCTTGTCTTGCGAGAGCCAAGGAGCAAGCCATCCAATCTTCAATGGCAACAACATATAAAGATTATCTTGTGTTATTTTTGCACTCATAACTGTATGATTTCTGATTCAACAAATTTAATGGCAAGCAGTGACTTCTCTGTATGGAAAAGATACTGGTCAACTAATTTATAAGTTTTCAACTCTTTAATGAGAGTAGGCAAACTGATGATGCCGCCTTCATAGAGTGCGAATTGGGTGTAAACGCTATCGTTTGCTACAGGCCCATACACAACATCATAATCGTGGATAAATTGTCTATCTGTACGATTCCTCATAACAAAATTCACCCATTCTTCTGTTGGTTTTTCGAAGAAGAGTGATTTCATATTCTTTAGAGCGTTATCATCCAACTCGTAGATATTTATGTATCCGACAGCTACTCCCTTATCTTTCATTCTTCTCTCTACCCATTTCTTTGCCTGTTCGTAAGAAGTAGTTGTATAGAAACCGAACCCATAGTCAAGAGAACGGTTAGGTTGACGTATTTCCGGATTTCTAACTTCCTCAATACTTCCATGATATATTTTGCTCATTTTCTTCTTTCGTTTATCATTTTGTCAATTTCTTCTATCAGCCACTGACCACCTTGTGTATGAAGCACTTTATAGAATTCACAGAAATGCTCAGCTATGCCATACTGTTCAAACAAATTCACTACATCTTCTGTAGACATATTCTTTGCCTTAGCATATTGTTCTATGCAGAATGACACAAATACAGCCTTGCCTTGTTTTTCTTTATCCATTATTATTCTCCTTTCTGTGGCTCAGCCACATATAGTTGATTTTACATGAGCTTTCTCTAATAAGAATACACCCTCAGCTCTATCTATACCTTTCTAATGATTGCATAACTGTTTTATACACAGTTTGAGGAGACTGCTTATAATGCATTACGGCTGAAATTATTATGGAATCACCTTTCACTACATAATAGAGCACATTAGGGAATAGCTGCAAATGTCTAACTGTAAATTGAGAATCTGACAAATCAGAATCTAATATGCCACGATTTGGATTTCTCAGTAAACTATTAACATTAGCATCGAACTTATCAAACACTTTTCTTGCTGTTATAGAACCATATTCTGTTGCTACAAAATCTAAAACATCGTTCAATTGTCTTGAAGCAAGCAGTGACCATTCTATTTCCATCCTCGTTCCGCTTTTATACGACTCATTAATTCTGAATGGGAAATGGTATTACCATTTTCATGATCCTTTAATGCCATCTCCACACTAGCTGCCAAGGCTTCACGAGGAATCTCGTTCACAAAAGCTTTTATCTCATCAGACTCAGGAACGACATAAGGATTTACCTTATCCATTGTTGTATAAAGCAATGTGATAAGCTCATTCTTGTCATCGTCACTCCAGTTTTTCACTTCATTCCAAACAGGAGTCGATGTTATATTGCTATAATCTGATAGTTTCATAATCATCTCTATTTTAAAACCTTTCTGCAAAAATACGGTAATTATCTGATAATTCAAAGAATATTCGAAATTTTAACACAAAAATGTATCACAAAGTATTCGCGAATTCAACAAGCAAGTGCAAAATTACGAAATGTTTTTATAAAAGCACTCCT